>Ga0318554_10001007_pt1 | contig 11141 bp, 10 predicted proteins | sample GRESIP082b2f22_FD_203687 | JGI IMG/M metagenome (GOLD analysis project Ga0318554, IMG submission 203687) | Tropical soil microbial communities from Luquillo Experimental Forest, Puerto Rico - GRE.SIPMG.082b2f22 | ecosystem: Environmental > Terrestrial > Soil > Tropical forest > Bulk soil... | reverse complement strand
GTTCATCTTCGTATTATGTTTCCATCTTGAACGATGTTCATGACGGAGACAAGCGATGCTCAAGACCTTGGTCACACTCGTTAGAGGACGCACGTTCGCTATCGCGGAGGAGGTCGCCGACCAGAACGCGCTCCTGATCCTCGACCAGCAGATGCGCGACGCCAGCGGGACGCTCGATAAAGCCAAGAAGGCCCTGGCGGTCGCCGTCGCTCAGGATGGTCAAGAGAGCCAAAGGCTGGATACGACCCGCGCTCGGATCGAAGACCTCGAGACGCGAGCCGTTGCCGCGATCGAGGCCGGACGCGACGATCTCGCCACGGAGGCCGCCGAGGCAATCGCCACCCTCGAGGCCGAGCGCGACGCTTCACTGACGGCGCGCGCCTTCTTTGCGGCCGAAATCAATAAACTCAAGGGCCACGTCCTGCAGCAGCAGATGCGCTTCTCGCAGCTCGAGCGCGGACGGCGGATCGCCCGGGCGGCGGAAGCGGTCCGGGTCGCGCGCCGTGGCCGCATCGAAGGTGCTCCGATTTTCGCCGGCACGCTCGCCGAAGCCGAGGCGACGCTCGACCGCCTGCGCGAGCATCAAGTCGAGGCGGATGCGGCCGAGGCGGCGCTCGACGCGCTCGATGCGGCCAACGGCCCGATCGCCGTCGCCCGGAGGCTTTCTGCCGAAGGGCTCGGCCCGCGCCTGAGGCCCAATGCAGCCGATGTCCTTGCCCGGCTGAGAGAACACGCTGCGGGCGGCAAGCCGTAAGCCGGCGTTTTGATTTGTTTCGACACGCTTAACCACAGGAGCATTACGATGAACAATCGGGTTCTTCACCACAGTCATTCGTGGATCGTCTTCACCTACGTCTCCTTTGCCGCTGCACTCGCCATGGTCGTCGGCGGCATCGTCCTGATGCCGCTCGACCTGCCGATGAAAGGCTATCTCGCAATGGGTGTCGTCATGCTGATCTAGTCATGCATTACCCTGACCAAGACGATCCGCGACAACGACGAAGCCGGCAAGCTGGTGAACCGCATCGAGGATGCCAAGACCGAGCGCCTGCTGATGGACGTCGCGAAAGGACAACCTTGAACCGTTATCGTCACTCCGCGAGGCGGGGGTCCAGGGCCGCACCGCAAGAGCTTGCCGCCCGGGATTCCCGCTTTTTCGGGAATGACGGGTAATTCGCCAGCGATCACTGGAGAGATCGATGTCGCAGTCACTTCTAGGCACTCGACGCTTCGCGCCGTTGTTCTGGTGCCAGTTCTTCTCTGCCTTCAACGACAATTTCCTAAAGAACGCACTCGCCTTGCTGATCCTGTTCAAGATTGGGGGCCAGTCTGGCGAGTCCTTAGTTACATTGGCAGGCGGCATTTTTATCGCGCCGTTCTTTCTGCTGTCGGCCTTCGGCGGCGAGCTCGCTGATCGCTTTGACAAGGCACGGGTTGCGCGGCGGCTGAAGCTCGCCGAAATCGGCGCGGCCGCCGTCGCTGTCGCCGGTTTCCAGCTGAACTCGGTGCCGTTCCTGTTTTTGGCGCTGTTTCTATTCGGCCTGATCGGGGCGCTGTTCGGGCCGATCAAATACGGCATCCTCCCCGATCATCTGAAGCGGGAGGAATTGCCGGCGGGAACTGCACTCGTCGAGGGAGCCACCTTTCTCGCGATCCTCGGCGGCACGATCACAGGCGGTCTGGCGATGACAGGGGGCGGCAATCCCGTAGCGCTCACGGTCATGATGATGGTCTTTGCACTACTGTGCTGGGGTGCCAGCCTGTTTATTCCGAGGACAGGGCAGGCTGCACCGGATCTGGCGATCGATCCCAACATTCTCGGCTCGACCGCCAGATTGCTCGGCGAGTTGTGGTCGGATACCCGGCTCTGGCGCTGTGCCATCGTGACCAGCATTTTCTGGATGATCGGCGTCATTATCCTCTCGCTACTGCCACCGCTCGTCATGCACACGCTGGGCGGCGCCGAAACCGTTGTGACGATCTACCTTGCCGTCTTCGCCGTTGCCATCGGCGTTGGTTCCGGCCTCGCCTCCTGGCTGTCGGCCGGACGCATTATCCTGCTGCCCGCTGCGCTGGGAGCGCTGGCGATCGGGCTATTTTCACTCGAACTCGGCTTTGCATTACTGCGCCTGCCGGCCCAGGACGCGATGACGGTTTTGCAGCCAGGCGCATTTTTTGCGCGGCCGATCGCTTGGCATACCGCGTTCAACCTTGGGATTCTCGCCGTGGCGGGAGGCCTGATGATCGTGCCGTCCTTCGCGGCGATCCAGGCCTGGGCGGCGCCCGAGCGGCGGGCCCGCATCGTCGCCGCCGTCAACGTGCTCAACGCAGCCTTGATGGTTGGCGGTGCGCTCGTCGTGGCATTGTTGCAGAAGACCGGCGTCGGTATCCCTGCGCTATTCCTCGGCATCGCCGCCATTGGGCTTCTTGCCGCCTTGTGGATCGGCACGACCATGCCGACAAGTGCCTTCCGTGATTTTCTGTCGATCCTGCTGCGCGCATTCTATCGGCTCGAGATCAGGGGCCTCGAAAATCTCGATAAGGCGGGCGCTAACGCGATCATTGCGCTTAACCACGTGAGCTTTCTCGACGGCGCCGTTGCGCTTTCGATCTTGAACAAGGAGCCAATCTTCGCGGTCGATCACGGCTTCGCCCAACGCTGGTGGGTCAAGCCCATCCTGAAGCTGACGCGCGCGATGCCGCTCGACCCCGCCCGGCCATTGGCGACCCGGAAGCTCATTCAAGCGGTCAGGAACGGCGACACATTGGTGATTTTCCCGGAAGGGCGCATCACAGTCACCGGCCAGCTGATGAAGGTGTATGACGGAGCCGCACTGATCGCCGAGAAATCTGGGGCGATGGTGGTGCCAGTGCGCATCGAGGGTCTTGAGGCCACGATCTTTTCTCGGCTGAGCCGCGTCCAGGTCCGCCGTCGGTGGTTTCCCAAGGTCAAGGTCACGATCCTCGAACCGGTACGTCTCACGGTCGACGATGCGCTGAAGGGCAAGGCGCGGCGTCAGGCTGCGGGCGCGATGCTCTACCAGATCATGTCCGACTTAATCTTCCGTACGACGCCGACAGGCCGCACGGTCATAGAGGCCGTAGTCGAAGCGGCAACCGTCCAAGGCTGGGGCCGCATCGCGGTCGAGGATCCGGTCACCGGCAAGCTTAGCTACCGCAAATTTCTGATCGGCACTCGGGTGCTGGCCGAAAAGTTTCTACCGTTCGCGGAAGAAGGCGAGGCAGTCGGCGTGATGCTGCCGAACGCCAATGGTGCTGCAGCAACATTGCTTGGCACGATGTCGGCGGGCCGCGTCCCGGCGATGATCAATTTCACTGCGGGCCCGACCAACATTCAAGCCGCCTGCACTGCCGCCGAGGTGCGGACGATCGTCACATCGCGCGGCTTTGTCGAGCGGGCCAGGCTGGATAAGCTGGTCGATACGCTCGCCGAGACGGTCCGCATCGTCTACCTAGAGGATCTGCGCGCGAGGGTTTCGACCGTCGACAAGATCCGCGGGATGATCCGCTATCGTCGCGCTCTGGTGCCGCGAAACGCCGACGACCCGGCTGCGATACTGTTTACCTCCGGCTCGGAAGGGGTGCCAAAGGGTGTGGTGCTTTCGCATCGCAATATGTTGTGCAATGCGGCCCAGGCCGCGGCGCGCATCGACTTTGGCCGCACCGACAAGGTGTTCAACACGCTGCCGGTGTTCCACGCCTTCGGGCTGACCGTCGGGCTGGTTCTGCCGCTGGTGTCAGGGGTTCCGGTTTTTCTCTACCCCTCTCCGCTGCATTACCGCGTCGTCCCCGAATTGGTCTATGGTGCCAACGCGACGATCCTGTTCGGCACCGACACGTTTCTGTCCGGCTACGGGCGCGCGGCGCATCCTTATGATTTCCGCTCGGTGCGCTACGTGCTAGCGGGTGCCGAGCCGGTCAAGGAAGCGACGCGGCGGCTGTGGGCCGAGAAGTTCGGCCTGCGAATTCTGGAGGGCTATGGGGTCACCGAAACAGCGCCGGCACTCGCCCTCAATACGCCGATGTTCAACCGCTTCGGCACTGCCGGACGGTTGCTGCCCGGGATCGAAGCGCGGCTCGAACCGGTTCCCGGCATAGAGGAAGGCGGGCGGCTTTATGTGCGCGGTCCCAACGTCATGCTCGGCTACCTCAAAGCGGATCGGCCTGGTGTGCTGGTGCCGCCGGAGGAGGGGTGCCACGACACTGGCGATATCGTGACGATCGACCGCGAAGGCTTTGTGGCGATCAAAGGCCGCGCGAAGCGTTTCGCCAAAATCGGCGGCGAGATGATCTCGCTCGCCGCGGTCGAAAGTCTCGCATCGGAACTGTGGCCCAACTCCCAGTCGGCTGTCGTCACCGAACCCGATCCGCGCCGGGGCGAACGGCTCGTGCTCGTCAGCGAGGAAAAGAGCGCGACGCGCGCCGCCTTCCAGGCCTATGCGAAAGCCAGGGGCGCGTCAGATTTAATGGCGCCGGCCGAGGTGATGGTCGTCGACAAGTTGCCTGTGCTCGGGTCCGGCAAGGCCGATCTCGTTAGCGTTGCGCGACTGGTCACGGCTCGGCAGCGGGTGGCAGCGGCGTAGGGTTCTGCATAGCAGCGAGGCGCAGATGGCAACGCAACCGCAACCATTCACCCTCAACGTCCCCGAGGAGGCCATCGCCGATTTGCGCGAAAGGCTCGGGCGTACCCGCTATACCGACCAGGCTCCCGGAGAGCCTTGGGCCTACGGCACCGATGTCGGCTATCTGCGACAGCTGGTCGACTATTGGCGCACGGCGTTCGACTGGCGGGCCGAGGAGGCGCGGCTCAATGCGTTTCCTCAATACAAGGTGCCGTTGCGCGGCATCGACGTGCATTTCTTGTACGTACCCGGAAAGGGGCCGGTGCCGTGCCCACTGCTGCTGTTGCACGGCTGGCCGGGTTCGGTTTTCGAGTTCCTCGAGCTTATCCCGCGCTTGACTGACCCGGCGCATTTTGGCGGCAATCCTGCAGATGCCTTCACGATCGTTGCACCCTCGCTCCCGGGCTATGGCCTGTCCTTCAAACCTGGGCAGCCGCGCTTTGGCATCGAGGAGATCGCGGATTGCGCGGCCGAACTGATGCATGATGCACTGGGTTATCCCCGTTTCGCGGTACAAGGCGGCGATTGGGGTGCAATTACCGCCTCGCGCCTAGGCTGCGTCCATGCCGAAAAGCTGATCGGGATCCACCTCAACCTGCTGGCGGTCCGCCGCGATCAGCAGCCGGCAGCCGATGCTCCTCCCGAAGAGAAGGACTATGCCGAGGAGCTTGCCCAGTGGCTGCGCGAGGAGACGGGCTATCAGTGGATCCAGGGAACGCGGCCGCAGACGCTCGCCTTCGGGCTCACCGATTCGCCGGCCGGTCTTGCCGCTTGGATCATTGAGAAATTCCGCACCTGGTCGGATTGCGGCGGCGATGTCGAAACTGCATTCACCCGCGACCGGCTGCTCGCCAATATCAGCTTCTATTGGTTCACCGGGGCGATCGGTTCGTCATTCTGGCCCTACTACGCGCGCATGCATCGGCCGTGGCCGATTCCCGAAGGGCGGACCATCGACGTCCCGACCGGATATGCGGCGTTTCCGCGGGAGATCCTGCGTCCGCCCCGCTCGCTGGCGGCGCGAACCCACACCGATATCCGGCGCTGGAGCGTAATGCCGCGCGGCGGTCATTTCGCTGCATTGGAGCAGCCGGAAGCCCTCGCCAATGAGGTGCGTGAATTTTTCCGGCCGTTACGCGGCTAGATGCCTGCCGCCAACGAAATTTAATGCAGCTGCTCCGGCAGGGCAGTTATCGCTGCGTCGATCAGCGCGGCGCCGCGCTGCTCATCGAGCTCGGCAATGATGACTTGGCGCGCGGCCGCAATCGCGACGTCGACGGTAACTCCGCGGATTTCGGCGAGCGCCTTAGCCTCTTCCTGCGCGATCCGCTCCTCCGCCAACCGGCGGCGCCGCTCCAGTGTCTCCTCGAGGTTGCGCGCCGCCTGCGCGGCGATGCGTTCGGCTTCGGCCTTCGCATGGGCGATGATCGCTTCGGCCCCCGCCGCGGCCTCGCGCTGCTGCTTCTGGTATCCGGCGAGTGCCTCGTGGGCTTCGTCGCGAAGTCTCCGCGCTGTTTCGAGCTCGTCTCGGATACGCACGGCGCGGGCGTCCAGCCCACCGAGGATCACCCTGCGCGCCGGCTTCCAGACACCGATCACGAACGTCAGGACCGCGAGGAGGACCCAGACTTCCGGTTCGGCAAAGACGTGCATCGTCAGCCTGTCCGCTCCGCCATCGCGCGGTCGACCGCCGGGATCAGTTTTGCCTCATCGGCAGCTGAACCGGTCAGCTTCTCTGTAACTGAACGGGCGACGTCGACGGCGACGCTGCGGATCTCGGCGAAGGCGCGCTCTTTTGCTGCCGCGATCTCACGCTCCGCTGCCTTTGTCTGCTCGCCGAGCGCCTCGGCGAGCTGCCGCTGCCGTTCTGCCGCTCGGCCAGCGCGAAGCCGAGAAACGCAAAGGGCTGGACCTGCCCCTGTGCCGCGGGATTGCGGGCGACCGAGTTGATCAGCGCCGAGAACACATTGCCGATGCCGATACCGGCGCCTACTAGCGCAATGCAGGCGAGACCGGCTCCGATCATTTTGGCGGAAGCTAGATCCATCTGATTTCCCGTGAGTTCTGGAGTGGATGAAAGAACCAGCTCAGTGCAGGTTGATCGCATCGCTCAGGTAGAGACAAGTGAGGATCGCGAAAACATAGGCCTGTAGCGCGGCGACGAGGACTTCGAGGGCGACGAGTAGGATGTTGATGCCGAGTGGGAAGACGCCGAGGAGGCCGATGCTCGCGGCGAAGCCGCCAAAAATCGCGAGCATCGTGTGGCCGGCCAGCATGTTGGCGAACAGCCGGATCGACAAGGTGAACGGGCGGATGCAGTAGGACAACAGCTCGATCGGCACGAGCAACAGCAGCAGTGGTGCCGGTACTCCCTGCGGGACAAACAGTCGGAGGAAATGGAAGCCGTGCTTCACGATGCCGACGATTGTCACGCCGATGAACACCACCGCGGCGAGCGCAAAGGTGACGATGATTTGGCTGGTGACGGTGTAGCTGTAGGGGATCAGCCCCAGGAAATTGGCAAACAGGATGAACATGAAGAGGGTGAAGACGAACGGAAAGAATTCGCGCCCGCCATGCCCGACATTGGTCTCGACCATATCGGCGACGAACTCGTAGCTCATCTCCGCGAGCGACTGCCATCGGCCGGGGACGAGCGCGCGCTTGCGCGTGCCGAGCATGATAAGGGCGGTGATCAGCACCACCGCGACCGTCATCAGAAAGGCCGCATTGGTATAGGAGACGTCGACACTGCCGATGTGGAGCGGAATCAGGCGCTCGATCGTGAACTGCTCGAGGGGTCGGATTTCGATCGCCAATTCAGCAGTCCTCGTCGTCCGACCGACCCTCGGACGCCGCAGCACCGACATCGGGAGGACGATAGCCAACGGGGCCGCTGACGCCGGTCACAGCGCGATACACATTTAACATTCCGGCAGCGACGCCCAGAAAAAACAGCACGATCATCCCCCACGGCCGCGTGCCGAACCACCGATCGATCGCCCAGCCCAGGCCGGTCGCGACGACTATCGCGACGACAAGCTCGATGCCAATGCGGACGCCGAGACCCAGCCCCTGCTGCATCGCCGAGCGGTCGCCAACCGCCGGCTGTCTCCGAACGCGCTCCGCCCGCGCCTTGTCGATCTTTTCGCCAAGCCGCGCCAGCGGGTCCGGCGGCCTGCTTTCGCTCATTCTGGGAAGCGCAACAATCGACACCGGCACCGGCAGGAGTATGGCCGGAGCGCGGCGCACCATAAAGAGGGCCTCGAACCCTGTCAACGCAACCCCCTTAGGCGAGTTCATGTGGCCTGCCGGGTTCTCGCTCATCCCGACGGACACTCCGGCCGCCTTGGCGGATCGCTGACGGGCGTATAAGGTTGCCGGTAGAGGGCGCATATGACCGCTTCAATCGGGCGATGGTGCGCCCCCTGATCCAGGCTCTATACAGGCAACCGAGAAAGCAAGTGGCACCCACCCTAGGCTCCAGTGCAGTAGCAACGTTTAGAGATCGACTGCGCGGCTGGCTCGTGACCCCTGAGGAGGACGGCTACGATACGGCGCGGCGAGTCTGGAACGGGCGTATTGATCGCCGTCCGGCGTTGATAGCCTATTGTGCGAACGAACCGGACGTCGTCTCTGCAGTACGGTTCGCCAGAGAGTGCGAACTGCTCACGGCAGTTCGCAGCGGCGGACACGGCTGCGCTGGTGCTGCAGTCTGCGATGATGGACTAGTCATCGATTTGTCGCTGATGAAGGCAATCGAAATGGACGCGCCCGGCCGCGCCGCTCGCGCCCAGGCTGGCGTATTATGGAGCGAGCTCGACCGGGCGACCCAGGCCTCGGGTCTGGCTGTCCCTGGAGGCACGGACTCCGAAGTCGGCATTGCCGGATTGACCTTGGGCGGCGGTAACGGCTGGCTGATGGGTCTTTACGGTGCAACCTGTGACAATCTTCTCGCAGCCGAGGTTGTTCTGGCGGACGGCCGCTCGGTTTCCACGAGCGACGCCGAAAACCCCGATTTATTCTGGGCTTTGCGCGGCGGCGGCGGAAATTTCGGCATCGTCACCTCGTTCCGTTATCGCCTTCATTCCGTTGGTCCGACGGTCATCGGCGGTGCGGTCCTGTATGCGTATAAGGACGCTCGGCAGGTCCTGCGCGGGTTTCGGGAGTTCGCACCGACGGCTCCCGACGCACTGACCGTCTACGCCTGTCTCATCTACGACCAGGCTCAGCCCGTCGTCGCCATTGCGGCCTGCTATGCTGGACCTCTCGATAATGCAGCAACGGCGGTAGCCCCGTTGCGGAGTTGGGGCACGATCGTCGCCGACCAGTTGCGTCCTATGTCGTACTTGGAGCTCCAATCTCTATTCGATGCGGCGCGCCCCGCCGGCCGCTACGCCGCGATGCGGTCTAATTTCATGGCAAATCTCCCCGACGAGGCGATCGAGGTTCTGATCGACCGGTGTTCGGCGACGCCTTCACCGCTTTCGGCAGTAATCGTGGAGCACTGTCACGGCGCGATCGCCCGCGTTGCCCCGGACGCCACCGCGTTTGGGCTGCGCAGCAACCCCTTCCATCTGGAAATCCTCGGGTTTTGGGACGGCGCCGACCACAGCGCAGCCAATTTGCGCTGGGTCACCGACTTTTTCGCCGCAATGCATCCGTTCGATGTCGGCGAAGTCTATGTCAATTCGCTCGACGAGGGCGAGAGTTCCCGGGTTCGTGAAGCTTATGGAAGAAATTACGATCGCTTGGCAGCGCTCAAAACCAAGTTCGACCCGACCAATTTCTTCCGCTGCAATCAGAACATTCCTCCCGGCTGAGCGGCGTCCCTCCGGCGTTAGATCGGCGGCCCGTTGATGTACGGCTTCAGCGCCGCATAGATAAAGCCATTGACCGGCGTCGGAATGCCGTGGCGGCGGCCGAGGTCGACGACCTTTCCGGCAAACCAGGGCAGCTCGAGTCGATTGCCGCGAAGCAGATCGTTCCCCATCGAGGTCATGTGGTGCGCCGGCATCGACCGCATCAGCGCCATCCCATTGTCGATGCAGTCCCGCGGCAGCTGGACTCCCTCGGCTAGACCGACGGCAACACTTTCGCGCAAGGACGCCTCGTAGAGCGCTACGAGGTCAGGGTCTTCGCGCCACACGCCGAGCGGCACCCGGGTCAGCGCATTGAGCCCGGCAGCCGGCACCATAAGAAGGAACTTCTCCCAGATCGGCACCATGATGTCCGGGCTGAGCACCCCTTCGAATCCGGCCGCCTCACACAGGTCGCGTAGGCGCTCGCCGCGCTCACTGAGCCGGCCGTCGAGCTCGCCAAAGGTCATTCGCTGATAGGCGCCGGTCTGGCGGATGATACCGGGTGCCGCAATCGTTCCGGTGACAAAGGCGACGCCGCCCATCACCGCCTCCACCCCGAGGATTGGGATCAGTCGTTCGGCCGCATCGATACCGTTCTGCAATGGGACGACCGCGGTTCCCGCCCCAATGACCGCGCGGAGCTGTTCGCCTGCGCTTTCCACATCCCACAGTTTGACGCAGAACAGCACTAAGTCGACGGTGCCGATGCCGGCGATGTCATCGGTCGCTTGGGCCGGCCGGATATGGGTCTCGCCGCGGTCACCCTCGATACGCAGTCCGTTCGCGCGCATCGCCGCGAGATGCGCACCGCGGGCGACGAACGTGACGTCTGCACCGGCCTTGGCGAGCGAGGCGCCATAGGGCCCGCCAATGCCGCCGGTGCCGATCACCGCGATGCGCATGCGATTCTCCTCGGTCGGCGACCTCACTCAGCGCCCGAAGTTGCCTCTGCAGGTTGGCTCAGCATATCGGACGCGCCGTACTCCTGCGCGATGTCGCGGTTGGTGTAGTCTGGCAGGAACGCTGATCGCGGCGAATACGACCGCCGTCATCTCTAGTCGCCTTTCGTCCGCCCTATTCGGCGGGCGTCCGACCGGCTCGGGCAGTGTCGTATTCCTCCGAGATGTCCTTGTTGGTGTAGTCAGTCAGCATCCCGGCCGCGATGATGCCGAGGATTCCACAGCCGAGGATATAAAGGGCGATCGGAAAGCTCGATGCGAAGGTGGCGAACAGTGCCGTTGCGATGAACGGAGATGGACCGCCGGCGATGATCGAGGCGAGTTGGTAGCCGAGCGAGGTGCCGCTGTAGCGCAGCCGCGGCGTAAAGCTTTCTGCGATCATTGCCGCCTGCGGGCCGTAGCACGTCGTGACCGGAAGCAACGACAGCGCGATGGCGATAAAGATCAAGGCCGGCGCTTTCGTATCGAGCAAGGCGAAGTAGATGAAGCCGAAGATCCCGGAAAAGACCGATCCGATCATATACATGCGCTTGCGCCCGATGCGGTCCGACAGGTGCCCGGCGATCGGGATCCAGCAAAATCCGAGGAAGGCCTGAACGAGGACCGCCATCAGCACAAAATTGCGCTGAGCGCCGAGCACCGTCGTGGCGTAAGTGAAGATGAAGGTGCCGACGATG
>Ga0318554_10000999_pt1 | contig 11178 bp, 8 predicted proteins | sample GRESIP082b2f22_FD_203687 | JGI IMG/M metagenome (GOLD analysis project Ga0318554, IMG submission 203687) | Tropical soil microbial communities from Luquillo Experimental Forest, Puerto Rico - GRE.SIPMG.082b2f22 | ecosystem: Environmental > Terrestrial > Soil > Tropical forest > Bulk soil... | reverse complement strand
GCTCGTCGTGTTCGCGACCGGCGTCCCCAGCCCCACTGTCGACTTCCTGGACGCCGTCGCGCGGCTCGCCGCGCGCGATCCCGCCACCCACGGCACGCGCCTCGCCGACCTGGGTGCGACGGCGGCGGCGTTCCTGCGCGCGGTCGACGGCGGCGACGCGGCGCTCCTGCTCGAGGCGGTCCGCTTCGCCGAAGCGGGGCTCGGGGCGCTGGGCCGCGACGCCGACGTCCCCATCGTCACCCCGATGCTCGCCGCAGCGGCCGCCCTGGCCCGCGACCTCGGGGGCGCCGCCAAGCCCTCCGGCGCCGGCGGCGGGGACGTCGGGGTGGCGTTCTTCGCCGAACGACGCGCCGCGGAGAGCTTTCGTAAACGCGCCCCTGCACTCGGCGTTCGAATTCTTAGTATAACGACCGGCGATCGCGGCCTCGGCCGCGACCCCTAAACTCACGAGGTCCAAGTCCCATGTCGACGTCCAACCCCAGCGGCTCTCGCATCCCGGGCTTCTACCGGCTCCCCGTCGACGACCGCCGGCGCGAGCTCCGGCAGCGCGCCGACCTGTCGCTCGACGACATGCGGACGCTCGATCGCGGCGGGCTCGACGTGGAGACGGCGGATCGGGTGGTGGAGAACGCCGTCGGCGTCTACGCCCTCCCCCTCGGCGTGGGGCTCAACTTCCGCGTCAACGGCCAGGACGTGCTGGTGCCGATGGCGGTCGAGGAGCCGTCGGTGATCGCCGCCGCCTCGAACGCCGCGCGCATGGTCCGCGAGGGCGGCGGGTTCATCGCCGAGGCCGACGACCCGATCATGACCGCGCAGATCGAGGTCATGGGGGTCGAGGACCCGGCCGCCGCCAAGCTCCGCCTGGAGGCGAGCGCCGCCGAGCTGCTCGCCCTGGCGCACGCCACGCTGCCGCGGCTCGCCGATCGGGGCGGCGGCGCCCGCACCCTCGAGGTCCGCACCTTCCCGGGACGCGTGATCCTCCACGTCCACATCGACTGCCGAAACGCGATGGGGGCGAACCTGGTCAACACCGTCGCCGAGGCGCTGGCCGATCGGGTGGCGCGGCTCGCCGGCGGCCGCTCCGGGCTGCGCATCCTCACCAACCTCGCCGATCGGCGCTGCGTCCGGGTCGCCGCGCGCGTCCCGGTGCGCGCGCTCGCCACAGGCGGGCTCGACGGCGCGGCGGTCCGCGACGGCATCGTGGCCGCCTCGCGCTTCGCCGAGGACGACCCCTACCGCGCCGCCACCCACAACAAGGGGATCATGAACGGCGTCGACGCGGTCGTGATCGCCACCGGCAACGACTGGCGCGGCGTCGAGGCCGGCGCGCACGCCTTCGCCTGCGTGTCCGGGCGCTACCGGCCCCTCGCCACCTGGCGCAACGAAGGGGGCGACCTCGCGGGGCAGCTCGAGATGCCGATGGCGGTCGGCACCGTGGGCGGCACGCTGCACGCGCACGCCGGCGCGCGGCTCGCGCAGCGGATCCTCGGCGTCACCGACGCCAAGACGCTGGCGACCATCATCGCCAGCGCGGGCCTCGCGTCGAACCTGGCGGCGCTGCGGGCGCTGGCCACCGACGGGATCCAGCGCGGCCACATGGCGCTGCATCGTCGTTCTCTGGGACCCTCGGAGGGTCCCAGACCCCCCGCGATGGGCTCCGCCGAGCCGAGCTCGCCTGCGCCCACGCGATCGTCACTGCGGGAAGGAGACCGTCCATGATCCGCTCCATCCTCCGTGGGGGCGGCGCCGACGAGGCGCCGGCGAAGCTCGCCGCGGTGCCGAGGCTGCCCGTGCGCTGGCTCGATCCGCCGCCCGGTCCCTGGACCGTTGAGAAGAGCTACGCCTACTGCGAGGAGTTCGTCCGCGCGCACACCGAGAGCTACCCGGTCGCCTCGCGCTTCGTCCCTTCGGAGCTGCGCCCGCACATCGTGGCGCTCTACGCCTTCGCCCGCAGCGCCGACGACTTCGCCGACGAGCCCGAGTACGAAGGGCGGCGAGCCGAGGCGCTCGACCGCTGGGAGTCGGCGCTGTCGCGGGCGGCGCACGGCGAGGCCGACCACCCGGTGTTCGTCGCGCTCGCCGACACGATGGAGCGACGCGAGCTCCCCATCCCGCCGCTCGAGGACATGCTGACGGCGTTCCGGATGGACATGGACGTGCGCCGCTACGCCACCTTCCAGGCGCTGCGCGGCTACACGGCGCGCTCGGCGGACCCCGTCGGGCGGCTCTTGCTCGCGCTGTTCGGTTACCGCGAGCCGGAGCTGGTGCGCTACGCCGACGAGATGTCGACGGCGCTCCAGCTGACCAACTTCTGGCAGGACGTGGCCGCGGACGCCGCGCGCGACCACATATACCTTCCCGCCGAGGACATGCACTTCTTCGGCGTCACCGAGGCCGACGTCAAGGCGCTCAAGCCCACCCCGGCGCTGCGCGACCTGATGCGCTTCGAGGTGGCCCGCACGCGCGCCCTCTACGACAAGGGGCGGCCGCTGCTCGACAAGCTCGGCAACGACCTGCGCATGGAGCTGACGCTCATCTGGCTGGTGGGCACGACCATCCTCGACAAGATCGAGGCCGCGCACTACGACGTCTTCGCCCAGCGGCCGGCCATCCGGCGCCGAGACCAGGCGATCATCATGGCCCGCGCCGCCAAGGAGTGGGCGACGCGCCTCGGCGCGCTGAAGGCGCTCTGGCCGTAGGCTCGTCCTTCCTGCCGTCACGCGTCGGAACCCGTCGGAAAACTTTCCTGTCAGGCCCTTTCCTGACAGGAATATGACCGAGCGATAACAGGCAAGTGACGCCTCTGCCGATAACATCCTAGACGTGACCACCCCCGCCATCGCAGAAGTCTTCACCCCCGAGCCCGACGTTGTCCCGCCCGTACGTGCGAACGGCCTCAGCGACTACTTCCGGCCCGCCACCTTCGCCTTCTGGGGGATGCACGCCGCGGCGATCGTCGGCGTCGTCCTGGTCGGGTTCTCCTGGTCCGGTTTCGTGCTCGCGCTCGGCGCCTACTTCGCGCGCATGGTGCTGGTGACCCTGGCCTACCACCGCTACTTCTCGCACCGGTCCTTCAAGACCTCGCGCGCGTTTCAGTTCTTGCTCGCGCTCGGCGCGCAGAGCGCGGCTCAGAAGGGGGTGCTCTGGTGGGCGGCCCATCACCGCTTCCACCACAAGCACTCCGACACCCCCCAGGACCCGCACTCGGCCAAGCACCGCGGCTTCTGGTACTCGCACGTCGGGTGGATCCTGGCCCCCGGCTACGACGGCACGAACACCGAGCTCGTCGGCGACCTCGCCAAGTACCCGGAGCTCCGCGCCCTCAACCGGACGTCCCTGCAGCTCGTGCCGGCCATCGCGCTCGCGGCGGCGTTCTGGCTCATCGGCGGCGCCCCGGCGTTCGTCTGGGGCTTCCTGGTCTCGACCGTGCTGCTCTGGCACGGGTCGTTCTCGATCAACTCGCTGTCGCACCTCTTCGGCAAGCGGCGCTACCAGACGAGCGACGATTCTCGCAACAACTGGGCGCTGGCGATCCTCACCACGGGCGAGGGGTGGCACAACAACCACCACCACTACCAGAGCTCGGCGAATCAGGGCTTCCGCTGGTGGGAGATCGACGTGACGTTCTACGTCCTCCGCCTGCTCGAGCAGCTGGGCCTGGTCTGGGACCTCCGCCGCCCGCCGCGCGAGATGATCGTCTGATCCGGAACCCTCAAAGGGTTCCGGACCTCCCGCGATGGGCTCCGGCGGGCTGAGCCCGCCTGCGCCCGACGCGCTCGCCGCCATTTCTGTCACAATTGGGGGGACGTGAAGCTCCGTTCCCCGACGACGACCTTGCTCCACCGGGCCCGCATCATCTTCGTGGCCACCGCCGTGGTTCCCACCGTCCTCATGACGGGGATCGGCATCGTCTCCCTGGTGGCCGCGGGCTCGAAGTCCGTGGCGGTCATCGGCGGTATCCTCGGGCTGGGGTTCTGCGCGACCGCCCTCGTCGGCTACACGGTGGGGACCATCTTCGTCACCCGGGGCGCGGCGCTGGCCGCGGTCCAGAACGAGTTCCTGTCGGCGGTCTCGCACGAGCTCCGGACGCCGCTCACCTCGATCCGGATGTTCATCGACACCCTGCGCGAGGATCGGGTCACCGACCCCGCCGAGCGGCAGCGCTGCCTCACCATCATCAACCAGGAGCTCGGGAGGCTCGACGGCCTGGTGGGCAAGCTCATCGAGCTGTCGAAGATCGAGTCCCGCCACGCCGCTTTCGACCGGCGCCCCGTCGTCGTCGCCGACGTCATCGACGACGCGCTGGCGACGTTCGAGACCGTCCGCTTCTCGAAGGAGGTCGCCCTGCGCGTCGACGTGGATCGGAGCCTGATCGTCCGCGGCGACCGCGCGGCGCTGGCCCAGGCGGTGGGGAACCTGCTCGGCAATGCCTGGAAGTACACGCCGGCGGCGGGCAAGAAGATCGAGGTCACCGCTCGCGCCGATCTCAACCACGTCGTCATCTCCGTCACCGACAACGGCGCCGGCGTCCCCGCCCCCGAGCGGGAGCTCATCTTCGAGAAGTTCCAGCGCGGCCGCGCGGCGGTCGACACGGGAAGCCCGGGGACCGGCCTCGGCCTGGCCATCGTGCGGGCCATCGTGCGGGCCCACAAGGGAGAGGTCGACGTGCGCCCCGCCGCCGACCACGGCGCGAGCTTCCGCATCACCCTCCCCCGCTGGCGGCAGGCGGCGTGAGCGACCCCGCCGCCGGGCTGGTGCTGATCGTCGAGGACGACGCCGCGATCGCCGAGGGGCTCGGGCTCAATCTGCGCCTCCAGGGCTACCGGACCGACTGGGCAGCCGACGGCGAGGCGGCGCGGGACCGCATCGCGGGCGGACAGCCCGATCTCGTGCTGCTCGACATCTCGCTCCCCAAGCGGAGCGGCATCGCGGTGCTCGAGGAGCTGCGCGCGTCCGGCAACCACGTCCCGGTGATGGTGCTGTCCGCCCGCCAGGACGAGTTCGACAAGGTGGCGGCCCTCCGCCTCGGCGCCGACGACTACGTCACCAAGCCCTTCGCGCTTGCCGAGCTCCTCGCCCGGGTGGCCGCCCTCTTGCGCCGCGCCCGCCTCGGCGCCGCCCCACCGGCCGCCGCGCCGGCGCCGGGCGGCGACACGCTGCGCTTCGACGACGTCGTCGTCGACCTCGGCGCGCGGACGGTGAGCCGGGCGGGAGCGCCCGTCAAGCTCACGCACCTCGAGCTCGAGCTGTTGGTGTTCTTCCTGCGCAACCCGAACCGCGTGTTCGGACGTGAAGAGCTCTTGCGCGAGGTCTGGGGGCTCACGCACGCCGGCCAGGCGCGCACGGTCGACAACTTCGTCGCGCAGCTGCGCGCCAAGCTGGAGGCCGATCCGGACCGCCCCACACGCCTCGTCACCGTGCGCGGAACGGGCTACCGCTTCGTCCCCGCCTGAGCGCGGCGGATCGCCGGCTCACACGCAGGAATTGTCCGAATCTGCGGGGATTTGTGGGCAATTCTTTTTTGAACTGTTTTTGGAAGCTTTGTTGACTTTCAGGTCGGACATCAGACCACCGGAGGGTCCCATGCCTCGGCTGACCGCATTCGCTCCATCATTCGCCCTGCTCGTGGCCGCGGCGCTCGCGCCCGCGGGGTGCAGCTTCAAGAGCTCCGGCATAGGGTCCGCAGGGGCCGCCGGCGACACGGGCTCGGGCGGCGCCGCCGCCGGCACCACCGGCACCGGGACCGCTGGCCACGCGGGCGGCGCGATCGGCACGGGCGGCCAGCCCGGCACGCCGTGCCAGGGCCTTCGCTGCCAGCAGTCGACCTGCAAGGTCGGCAGCTGCATGCAGCCGGCATGCCCCACGGGCTCGCCGACGACGCTTTCCGGAAAAGTCTACGACCCGGCGGGCAAGGTGCCGCTCTACAACGTCGACGTCTACATCCCGAACGCCGCGCTCAGCGACTTCACCGACGGCCCGAGCTGCGACACCTGCGCCAACCGGACCTCCGGCGACCCGGTGCTCAAGGCGGTCACCGACGCGACCGGCAGCTTCACGCTCGGCACCTCCAGCAACGACGTCCCCGTGGGAGCGGGGATCCCGCTCGTCATGCAGGTCGGCAAGTGGCGCCGCGAGGTGATGCTCGACAACGTGGTCGCCTGCCAGAACAACATGCTCACCGACCCCAACGTCACCCGCCTGGCGCGTGACCAGAGCGAGGGGCACATCCCGCACATCGCGCTCACCACCGGCGGCGCGGACGCGCTCGAGTGCCTGCTGCGCAAGATCGGCATCTCCGACGGCGAGTTCACGCCCGAGACGGGCTCGGGCCGCGTCAACCTGTTCGCCGGCGGCACCCACAACGGCACCGCGATGTCGATGAACAGCGCCGGCACCAACGCCTACGACCCGTCGCTGAACAGCGGGGCCACGTTCACCGCCGCCGAGACCTGGTGGGAGTCGGTCGACAACCTCAACATGTACGACATCATCTTGCACTCCTGCGAGGGTGTCGCTGACACCAACGACACGAACAAGAGCATGAACGCCCGGCAGGCGCTGCAGACGTTCGCCGACGCGGGCGGGCGCGTGTTCGCCTCGCACTGGCACAACTACTGGATCGAGCACGGCGTCGCCCCGTGGCCGACGGTCGCCAACTTCAACCACCAGAGCGATCCCAAGAGCCCGTTCACGGGGACGATCGACACGAGCTTCCCGAAGGGGCAGGCGCTGTCCGACTGGCTGGTCAACGTCGGGGCCTCGACGACGGCGGGGCAGCTCGTGATCCAGGGGGCCAAGCACACGGTCGACACCGTCAACATGCAGGCCCAGCGCTGGATCTACAGCACCACGCCGGTGTCGACGCAGTACTTCTCCTTCAACACGCCGGTCAACGGCGCCAGCGCCTGCGGCAAGGTCGTGTTCAGCGACCTGCACGTCTCGTCCGGCTCGGGCGGCGGCGACACCTCGTCGCCCGCGAAGCCCTTCCCCACCGGCTGCATCACCACGGACCTCTCGCCCCAGGAAAAGGCGCTCGAGTTCATGCTCTTCGACCTGTCGTCCTGCGTGCTCCCGGGGCCGTCGTAGACGGACGTCGTCGCGTGGGGCGAAGGCGGCTCCGCCGCCGCAGCCCATCGCGGGAGGTTCGGAACCCTTTGAGGGTTCCGAGCTAGATCAGTTCACGACCAGGCCGATCGACAGCGCGGTCTGGTAGTCCGGGTCGCCCGGGCTGCCGTGCTCGGAGAGGATCACGAACGGCTCCCCGCCGAGCGTCGTGTTGCTCCCGAGCACCGTGATGGTGAGCTGGAGCTTGTCGCCGGCGCCGCCCGACGTCTTGTCGAGCGAGAACCCGAGGGTCGAGGTGCCCGAGCCGATCAGATCCTCGTAGCTGTGCGCGCTGACGTTCCAGGTGAGCCCAGAGGTCGTGGCGGCGTAGAGATCGAGCTCGACGGTGCGGCTCTTGCCGACCGTGATCTGGACACCCTGCGTCGGGTAGCTGCCGCTGTACGTGACCTCGTCGAGCACGGGGAAGGTGTTGAAGTAGGGCACGTGCCCCGCCGTCGGGACGCAGGGGTCCTCGCCGGCCGCCGCGGCGGCGTTCGACCAGATGCGCTGGACGAGATGGGTCAGCCCGGCCGGGACCAGGAACGCGTCGGGGAAGACGGCGCACATGTCCCCGACCTCGCCCCCCGTGACCAGCGTCCAGACCAGATGGGCCTGGTCGGTGCTGTAGAAGGCCGGGTTCTGCGACGGGAACGGATCGGTCGCCGCTTCCGCGAGCTCGTGGCTGAGCGCGCCCGTGCGCTCCTCGAGCACCGGGACCGTGGAGCCGAGGAAGCCGGGACAGGCGCAGCCGACCGCGTAGGGGACATCGACGGTGCCAGATCTCGTCTGGTCGTGGTAGCCACCGAAGTCCGCGCAGCAGGAGCCGGCGCCGGAGGCGGTCTCGGTCGTCCCCGGCGGGACGACGTAGAGGTAGATGACGTTCGGATCGGCGGCCCCCCAGGCGGGCGCGGTGCCCGAGGTGTTGGCGGCGATCTGCGAGCGGATGTCGGCGTCGTCCAGCTGCGCCGGCGCGGCGCCCGCGATCGTCACCGCCGGCAGTATGGTGAGGGGACCGACGCCGTACGCGGCGGTCGCCGCCGGCCAGTAGCTGGCCGCGGCGATCTCGCTCAAGAAGGTGACGATGCTCGCGCCGTCGGGATCGCTCGCGTAGACGATGGGGAGCACGGCAGGGGCGGCGAGCACGGGCCCCCCGAGGTCGGCGACCTGCGGCTGGCGCGGGTGGGCGCCGAGCAAGGCGCCGGTGTCGGGGGACGCGCCGTCGGATGGCCCCCCGTCGACGTCGACGGCGAAGCAGGAGCCGGCGAAGCAGACCAGCCCCGCGTTGCAGGTGTCGTTGCCGTAGCAAGAGCCGCCTGCCGTCCCCGCCGCCGGCCCGCCGCCGCCGCACCCGAGCAGCGCGAGGGCGATCGCGAACGCCCCGCCCAGTTGTCGCCGGATCGCCAACGCCTTAGTACATCGGCCGGTCCGGCATCGGACGGGCGAGGAGGGTCTTGCCGTTCGAGGCGATGACGTCGCGGTACCACAGCGCCGAATCCTTGAGCGTGCGCTTCTGCGTGGCGTAGTCGACGTAGACCAGCCCGAAGCGGTGCTTGTAGCCCTCGGCCCACTCGAAGTTGTCGAGGATCGACCAGTGGAAGTAGGCCTCGACGGGGACGCCGGCGGCGATCGCGGCGGCGAGCTCGCGCAGGTAGCGCGCGGTGAAGTCGACGCGCGTCGGGTCGTGGACGGCGCCGTCGGCGTCGACCCAGTCGCGGGCGGACAGGCCGTTCTCGGTGATGACGAGGGGGAGCTTGTAGCGCTCGTGGAGCCAGGTCGGGCAGAGGCGTGCGATCGACGGCGTCACCGCCCACTCGAAGCCGGTGATCGGGTAGCCGGCGGGGAACGGGACCACCTCCGGCTTGCCGTCCTTGCCGCGGCGGACGGCGTCGGCGCTGTAGAGGTTCATGCCGAGGAAGTCGAGCGGCTGCTTGATGGTCTCCATGTCGCCGGCGCGGATGGCGGGCATCGACGCGCCGTAGAGCTTGACGCCGTCGGCAGGGTAGCGGCCGAGGATCATCGGATCGAGCCACCAGGTGTTCTGCTTGTAGGTGTCGTCGGCGGTGGCGAGGTAGCGCTCGCGCGCCGCGCGCAGATCGTCGGGGGCGTCGCCGGCGGGGACGTAGTTGTAGCCGGCCTGCGCGCAGCCGACGCGCAAGCCGCGCCCGCCGGCCGCGCGCAGGGCGAGGACGGAGCCGCCGTGCGCGAGCAGCGTGTTGTGGACGGCGAGCAGGAACTCCGCGAAGCGCAGCTTGTCGCCGGGCGCGTGGCGCCCCTGAATGAGGCCCGCGCCCAGGAACACCTGCGGCTCGTTGAGCGGCATGAAGTGCTTCACCCGATCGGAGAGGCGTCGCGCGACGACGGTCGTGTAGTCGGAGAACCAGCCGGCGACGTCCCGGTTGAGCCAGCCGCCACGGTGGTAGAGCGCCAGCGGCAGGTCCCAGTGATAGAGCGTGACCCACGGGGCGATGCCCGCCTTGAGCAGCTCGTCGACCAGGCGGTCGTAGAAGTCGAGCCCCTTGGCGTTGACGGTGCCGGTCCCCTCGGGGAGCACGCGCGGCCACGAGACCGAGAGGCGGTAGGCCGCGAGGCCGAGCCCCTTCATGATGGCGACGTCTTCCTTGTAGCGGCGGTAGTGGTCGCAGGCGACGTCGCCGCTCTGGTCGTGCCAGATCGAGCCCGGCTTCTTGCAGAACATGTCCCAGATCGACGGCCCCTTGCCGTCGGCGTCGGGCGCGCCTTCGATCTGGTAGGCGGCGGCCGCGGCGCCCCAGACGAAGCCGCGCGGGAACTCGACCGGGGCCGGCTTCGCGGCGCCGGGCTTGGGCGACGCGGCGCGCGCCGTCCGTCGCGCAGCGGCCGTGGCGAGCGCGCCCGCGGACCAGGCGAGCAGTTGTCGTCGGCGCATGGGGCGGCCCACGCTACCTCAGCGGCGGAGCGCCGGCCAGGCCGGGAATGATCTAATCTTGGGACGGCTTGAGGTTCTTGATCTTGCGAGGCATGGACGCGTCTCTCCGAGGCTCATGGCGGTCTTGAACCGTCGCATCACGGCGACGGTGCTCGGCCTGGCCGTGCTGGGGGCGGCCGGGTTCGGCGTTTCGCGCTGGCGGACGATGCACCGCAAGCCGCCGGTCGAGTTCGACACCGCCAGCGTCGACCGGGGGCGGATCGTCTCTCGGGTCACCGCGACCGGGACGCTCTCCGCGCTGGTCACGGTCCAGGTCGGGACGCAGGTGTCGGGGACGGTCCAGAAGCTGTTCGCCGACTTCAACTCCCCGGTCAAGCAGGGGCAGCTGATCGCCAAGATCGACCCCCAGCTGTTCGAAGCGGCGCTCGAGCAGGCCAAGGCCAACCACGAGGCGGCCGCGGGGAACCTGCTCAAGGCCGAGGCGCAGGAGCGGGACGCCGGACGCCAGTTCGACCGCCAGAAGGCGCTGCTCGACCGGAAGCTGATCGCCCAGGCCGACTACGACACCGCGCAGGCGAACCTCGAGGTGGCGCGCGGCTCCACCGCGGCCGCGCGCGGGGCGATGGCCCAGGCAAAGGCCGCGCTGTCGCAGGCGCAGGTCAACCTCGCCTACACCAAGATCGTCTCGCCCACCGACGGCGTGGTCATCTCGCGCAACGTCGACGTCGGCCAGACGGTGGCCGCCTCGCTGTCGGCGCCGACGCTGTTCGTGATCGCCAAAGACCTGCGCGAGATGCAGGTCGACACCTCCGTCGCGGAGGCCGACGTCGGCAAGCTGCAAGCGGCGATGTCGGCGACGTTCACCGTCGACGCCTACCCGGGCGAGCGCTTCCGGGGCAAGGTCCGGCAGATCCGCAACGCGGCCCAGACCGTGCAGAACGTCGTCACCTACGACGCGGTGATCGACGTCGACAACAGCGACCTCAAGCTGCGGCCAGGGATGACCGCGAACATCACCTTCATCGCCGCAGAGAAGGACAACGTGCTGCGGGCCCCGAACGCCGCCATGCGCTTCCGGCCAGCGGCCGAGATCTTCGCGTCGCTCGGCATGCCGGTCCCCAACGAGGCGCAAGCCGCGCCACCCCGCGGCGATCGCGCGGTCGGGGGGC
>Ga0318554_10000998_pt1 | contig 11192 bp, 10 predicted proteins | sample GRESIP082b2f22_FD_203687 | JGI IMG/M metagenome (GOLD analysis project Ga0318554, IMG submission 203687) | Tropical soil microbial communities from Luquillo Experimental Forest, Puerto Rico - GRE.SIPMG.082b2f22 | ecosystem: Environmental > Terrestrial > Soil > Tropical forest > Bulk soil... | reverse complement strand
CGTCCCGCCCATCCCCATCATCATGCCGGTGCAGGTGCCTCCGGGCTGGCAGCCGCCGCCCGCGCAGCAGGCGCCCCCGACCGCGCCGCAGTTCATGCACGTGCGCGCCATGCCGCCGCCCGGGACGGCGCACCCGAGGCCGGCGTTGCACATGTCGCCGGCACAGCAGGTTTCGCCGCTCCCGCCGCAGGGCTCGCAGGTCGTCCCGCCGTCGCCCGCCGCCTGGCACGAGAGCGCCGTCCCGCAGGCGCCGGTGCCGGCGCCGTTGCAGCACGCCTCCCCGCGGCTGCCGCACGCCTCGCACGTCCCCATCGCGCAGCGCGCGCCGGAAGCGGTGCAGGTCATGAAGCCGCCGCCGCCCGTGCGACCGCCCGCGCCGCCACCGGCGCCGCCGCCTGTGCCACCGCCCGCCCCGCCGCCGGCGGTCGCGCCGCCGCAGCAGGTCTGACCGACGGCGCCACACGGCGTCCCGCCGGCCGTCGCGCAAGAACCGTTCGAGCAGGTGCCCGTCGTGCCCGCGCCCGTGCACGCCGATCCGGAGCCGACGCACATCCCCGCCACGCAGCAGCCGCCCGCCTCACAGCTGTTGGCCGCGCAGCAGGGACGCCCCGCCGTCCCGCACGTCGTCGCGCCGGCGCCGGCCGCGCCCGAAGTTGTCCCGGTCGTGCCGCCCGTGGCACCGCCCCCGCTGCTGCTGCAGCCGAGGACGAGCATCAACGCCGCGGTGCCGACGGCCGCCAGCGACGAGCGAGCGGACGATGATCTGTTTCGATTCATTGCAGCCCCCAAGATCGAGTGACGCCGGCGGGCAGCGCCGCCGGCAAAGAACGCTGTGGGTCTCATCGATCCGTTGGTGCACGCGCCGCGCGCGCCATCATCACAATCCGCGCTTCGACGCGAGCTGCACACGATCGCGTCGTGGCCGTTCGTGACCGCTGCCACGACGCACGTGCGACAAACGTGCGCACGTCACGGATCGCGCAGGCGCGGCCTCATGTCATCGCGCACGTGCGGCAGCGCACGTGCGCGCCGCGACATGCTGCTCGTTCGGCGTTACCATTCAGCGATGACCAGCCTGCGCGCGGCCCGCCGGTTGCTGCTGGCGATGCTGCTGGTGGTCGCGGGCTGCTCGGGCGGCCGGGGCACCGCGACCGACGCCGCGACGGGGAGCGGCGGCAGCTCGGGAGACGCCGGGCTCGGCCCCCTCACCGACGCCGACCCTTCGACGGCGATGGGGTTCTGCCTCGCGTACGTCGGGTTCTTCTCCGCGTACGCCGCGCGGTGCGACGGGCTGCCGCGCGCGCTCGTCGAGCAGGAGCTCTCCGATCCGGTGATCTGCGCGCGGTTCGTCGCCAGCATCCAGGCGGGGCGCCTCGGGTTCGATGGAGCGGCGGCGGCAACCTGCGCGTCCTCGCTGGCGGCGGTGAGTACCTGCGCCGGGTCGTCGATGGACACTCTCGCCGGGTGCGATCAGGTGTTCACCCCGCGCGTGGCGCTCGGCGGCACCTGCGCGAGCTTCTACGTCGTCATCGGAACCAACGAGTGCATGGGCGACGCGTACTGCAAGGAGGGGGCGAACTACGCCTGCACCGGCGTCTGCACGGCGAAGGTGCCGCTCGGCGGCGCCTGCGACATCCTCTCGGACGTCAGGTGCACGAGCGGCGCGACGTGCGACTCCGGCTCGAAGACCTGCGTCACGCCGCCGCCGCCCGCCAGCGCGGGCGGGGCTTGTGGCGGCGCCGGCCAGGGCTCCTGCCCGACCGGCTTTTATTGCGGCACCTCTTCCGCCGACGGCGGCGCTGCGGGCGTCTGCTTGGCGCAGCAGACGAGTGGGCCGTGCACGACCAGCACGCAGTGCGCGTCCACCTTCGCCTGCGCCGGGCCGACCGGCGGCAAGAGCTGCGCGCCGTTCAAGACGGTCGGGGCCAGCTGCACGCCGGGCTGGCGCGAGTGCGACCCGCTCGGCTTCTGTGGCTCGGACGGCAAGTGCACCGACACCTGGGTCGCCGCCGGCCAGCCGTGCGGGGCGATCGGCGGCGAGAACATCTCCTGCGCATTCGGCGCTTACTGCGAGGCCGCTCTCCTCTCTTCAGGCACCTGTCAGGCGAAGAAGCAACCTGGCGACGCTTGCACCGGTGTCGCCGCCGACGAGTGCGACGGCAACAACGCCCACTGCGACGCCACCAGCGGCACGTGCGTCGCCTGCCCCCCGTGAGCCTCCGCAAGATAGCGGTCATCCTTCCCGACCCGGGCGCCGGCAAAAAACCGTCCTGACCGCGGCTCGATCGTCGGCGATTCGGGAATGTGATTTAAGTAGCGGTCATGCGGGATCGCCGGGTGGTAGTCGGTCTTCTGGCCTTAGCTGGCGCCGCGCCTGGTGCGTGCCTCACGCGCTCGACGCCGAAGGCCTCGCACGCCGCGGCGGCCGTCACCTACGACGTCCGCACGCTCGAGCTCGCGAACGGCCTCTCCGTCGTCCTCGAGCGGGCGCCGGACTTCGGCGCCGCGGCGGCGGTGCTGGTGGTGGGGGCCGGCTCGGCCGACGAGCCGCCCGGGAAGGCCGGCCTCGCCCACCTCACCGAGCACCTGCAGGGCTCGGCCACCCACGCCGGCGTCTCGTTCCTGGCCCGCGTGCGAGAGCTCGACGGCAGCACCAACGCCTCGACCAGCTGGGACGACACGACCTACCGCTCGGTGGGGGACGTCCGCTTCCTCGAATCCACGCTCGCCTTTCTCTACGGCGTCCTCGAGGAACCGCTGGCCGGCGTCGACGAGAGCACCTTCGCACGCGAGTGGCGCGCGGTCTCGAACGAGCGGCGCCTCCGTACCGAGGAGGGGACGCCCGGACAGAGCGAAGGCTGGCTCATGGCGGCCACGTTCCAGGCGAACCACCCCTATGCGCACCCCGTCGTCGGCACCGCGGCGTCACTCGGCCAGGTCGCGCTCGCCGACGTGCGCGCGTTCGTCGCCGACCGTTACCGCTTCGACCGGAGCACGCTGGTCGTGAGCGCGCCCCTCTCCCTCGACGCCCAGCAGGCGCTGGTCGAGCGGATCGCGGGGCAGCCGGCGCGCGCGCGGGGGGACCGGGCGCCGGGGACGCGCCCGCCAGCCGCGACGAGCGCGCCCGCCTCCTTCCGGCGCTACCAGGCCGAGGTGTCGACGCCGACGCTGTGGGTCGGCTGGGCGGTCACGGGCGCCTACGGCGAGGAGAGCGACGTCGCGCCCCTGCTCGCGGCCATCGCGCGCACGAGCGCCTCGATCGATCTCGGCGAGCGCGACCGGGACGTCGGCACCGTCGAGACCGGCGTGATCCCGGGCGCCGCCGCGAGCCTGCTCTACGCCCGGATCACGCTCAAGGAGGCCGTCCACCCCGAGGCGTCCGCGCGCGCCGTCGAGGACGAGATGCTGGGCGGCCTCGGGAAGCTCACGGAGCGCGAGGCGCCGCTCGAGGTGATGGCGCGCCTCGTGGGGACCGAGTACGCGTACGACGACGAGGACCTGCTCGGTCGCACGCTCCACCTCGCCGCCTCGTACGAGCACCTCGGGTCGCCGACCTTCCTCCGCCGGCGCGGCGAGCGGATGGCCGCGCTCTCCGCCTCCGACGTGCTCGGCTACGCGCGCGCCTTCCTCAGTCCGGAGCGGGCGCACGTAATCCTCGTCGAGCCCGGGCGGCCCGAGGCTGGCCCCGAGGCGGTTCCGCCGCCGGCCGCGCCCACGCCGGCGGCCGAGGCAGCGCCCATCGCCGCCCACCCCTCGGTCTGGGCGCCCGTCCTCACCGCGCCCGGGCCGCGGCCCGAGGGGCCGCGCCCGCTGGAGGACGTGGAGACGCGCCGGCTCTCGAACGGGCTGGAGGTCATCTTGCTGCCGCGCGCCGGGGCCCCGTTCCACACCGTGCTGCTCGGGTTCAAGGGGGGACGCGCCCAGGGCACGCCCCCCGGGGTCACATGGGCGACCAACTGGGCCCGCCAGTCGGCGGAGTGGTCGCCGCGCCTGTGGGGCGTCGACTACCGGACGCACGTCACCGAGACCGCGACGCTCGAGGTGCTGAAGGGGCCGCGCGCCGAGATCCGCCAGACGCTCAAGTACCTGCGGCGGGTGATGGGGTTCTCGATCTTCTGGCCGCCGCGCCGCTTCAACCAGCGCGTCGAGGTGTTCGAGCGCGAAGATCAAGAACCGTCCGAGGTCCTTCACCGGTCGCTGGCGCGCGCGATCTACGGGAGCGGGCCGCTCGGCGCCTGGCCCACGGCGCGCCAGCTGCAGAAGATCACGCCCGCGGAGGTGATGGCCTGGAACGACCGGGTCCGCCGCCCGACGAACGCAGCCCTGGTCATCGTCGGGGACTTCGAGCCCGCCGAGGTGTTCGCGGCGGCCGAGGACGAGCTCGGCAGCTGGGGGGCGAACGCGAGCGCCAAGGCGCCGCTCGACGACCCGCCGACGCTCGCCGCGCTCGAGGCCGGCGCCTCCGGCCGCGCGATCATCCAGGATCGGCCCGGGGCGCAGCAGTCGACCGTCCGGCTCGACTGCGTCCTTCCGCCGGCGAGCCCGGACAGCTACGCCGCCGATGCGGTCTTCGCGCACGGCCTCAAGAAGGCCCTGTTCGCCGACCTGCGCCAGGAGGTCGGCGCCTCGTACTCGGTCTCGGGCGGCGTCGACGTCCTGCCGGGCGGCACGGCGGTGCTCCGGCTGTCGGCGGACGTCGACACCCAGCTCCTCCCCGAGGTGCTCCGGCGCCTGCGCCGGATGATCGCCCATCCGGAGACCGTCACCTCCGATTCCGCCACCTTCGACCACACGCGCGGGACGGCCGCGGGGCGCTTCCGCGTCGACGCCGCCACGACGGAGTCGACGGCCCGTCTCCTGTTCGAGACCTGGAACCGCCGCTGGCCGCTCGAGGCGGCCGCCCGGTTGCCCGACCAGGCGCTCGCCGCCTCGCCCGAGGCCGTCGAGACGGCGGCGAGCCGGTGCCGTGACAACTGGGCCGTGGGTCTGCTCGGCGACCGCTCCCGGCTGCGCGCCGCTTGGGACGCGTCCGCGCCCTAGCGTCCGGCGCGGCGCGCGGGGCGCGGTCATCTCCGGACGCGGCGGAGCGTCTTCCGCAGCGAGCTGCCGCAACGCTCGCAGAGCGTGTAGACCCAGCCGCGCACCTCCTGCGTCTCGCCCGGGGCGCCGCACTGCTCGCAGACCTCGGCCGAGTGGTCCTCGGCATCGTCGACGCGCGACCACATCGCGGGCGAGGCGGTGTCGAGCGACACGCGCAAGAGGCCGTGGCGCTGGCTGACCTGGGTGAAGGCCGGCCGGCGCGACAGCGGCAGCCTGGCCGAGAGGCGCTCGAGATCGCTCGCCAGGCCGTCGAGCAGCGGCAGCCAGCCCGGCCCGATGCTCACGTTGTTCCGCAGCAGGCGGAGCAGCGACGGATGGCGGGCGAAGAGCTCGTCGGGCGTCATCGCCGGGGCCGCGGTCCGAAGCCGCGCGGCGTGACGGCGTCGTCGTTCTCGAACGGGTCGGGGCACTCGACGTGCGCGAGCGCCCCGGTGCTCCGCGACAGCGTGGTGGTCTCCTTGATTGCCGACAACGGCAGCCCGCAGTACGCGCAGACCAGGATCTCGCTGCCGCGGTCGCGCGCGGAGGCCTGCGCGCACCGGACCAGCGCCCGTACCTCCACCGGCGTCCGCCCGCCGATGCGCGTGTAGATCTCGCGCCCCTGCCGGAGGACGTCGATGCGCCAGATCCCGTCGCTCGAGCGCGCGAGCCGCACCACAGTCCCGTCGAGCTGCGGCGCGGCCAGCACGACCGCCGCCACCGGGCCGTAGGGCGGCGGCTCGGGCTCGCCGAGGCGCAGAGCACGGCTCCGTTCCGGCTGGCCGGTCACTTGATCTGCACCCATTGGCCGCCGGCGGCGACGACGATGTGGTCGAGGATCTCGATGCCGACGACCGCCCCGCCCTCGCGCAGCGCCCGCGTGATCGCCTCGTCGATGGCGCTCGGGGTGGGGTCGGTCGACGGGTGGTTGTGGACGACGATCGCCGCCGTCGCGTCGGCGCGAACCAGCGCCCGGAACACCTGCCGCGGCTCGATCCCGACGGCGTCGACCGAACCGCGCGCGAGCAAGAACTCCCCGATCACCCGGTGGCGCGCGTCCAGCGCGACGACGTAGAACTCCTCGACGTCGGCGAGCCCCAGCTTCGCCGCCATGTAGCGGGCCACGTCGTCGGGCCCCCGCACCTGCGTCCCGAGCACGGGCGCCGCCTGCGCCAGCGTGCCGACGGCCACGGCGTCACGGAAGGCCTCGAGCTTCCGGTCGCTGAGCCCGTGCGCCCGCAGCTCGGCGTCCGACGCTCGCGCCGCCCCCCGCACGCTGCCGAACGCCTGCAGCACGGCCGCCGCCAGCCGCGGCCCCAAGAGCCGGCCGAGCGCCCCCGGCACGTCAGCGACGGGCGCGTCGTCGTAGCCGGGCGGCTCCGGCTCGTGGAGAGCGAGCGCGGGCGCCGTCACGACATCGAACCCCCGATTTTCGTCCCCGCTCTTCCGTGCGTCACCAGCGGCTCCCTCTCCCCCGAGCGCCCGCATAGTGTAGTACACTAATGCCGTGAGCCCGCGGACAATCCGCATTCACGGCCGCACGCGCCTCCTCCCGCCGCTCTCCATCCGTCTATCGGAAGCCGAGCGCGCCGAGGTCGAGCGCCGCGCCAAGCAGGTGGGCCTCGCCGTCAGCGAGTTCGCCCGGCGCGCGATGCTGGGCTCCCACCTCCGCTCCGAGGCCTCCCGCCTCGTGCTGCGCGAGGAAGGGCCGCCTTACGACGCGCCGGTCGCGAAGACGAAGAGCAAGCCGCCGCGGCGCTGAGGCGCACCTGGCCGTCGAAAAACAGTTGAATAGCGAACTGCGCCCGCGGGCACTCTATCGGTCATGAAGCTTATCCTGACCGCGCTCTCCCTCGTTCTCCTGGCTCTGGCGGCAGCCTGCGGCGGCGGCACCAAGTGCGACGCCCCGACCCACTGTACGCCGGTGAGCTACGACGCCGGCGCCGACTGAGCCGCGTCGCGGGTCGAGCCGACCGCGCTCACTGGGCGGTCACGCTCGCCGTCGTGAAGTCGATGTTCCCGACGCCGCCGCCCGTCTCCACGAGCACGCTGGCCTCCAGCATGTTCCCGAGGTTCATGCCGGCGGCCGTCCAGGCGGCGAAGTGTTGGCTGATCGAGATCTGCCCGCAGTGTCGCGCCGACTGGCGGACGCTGTAGAACTGGATCCAGCTCGAGACGCCAGGGCAGCTCGAGCCGCCGGTCCCCGTCGTCATGCGCGTGTACAGCGTGTACGTCCCGCCGTCGATCGTGACCGTCCCCTTGTTGGTGGTGTTGCCGGGGTTGACCGGCAGCGCGTTGTACGAGTCCTCGATGATGTAGTACTCGACGCACGGGTTCTGCGACCACCCGTAGACCCCGATGTACGAGTAGCCGCCGCCGCTTCCGGTCTTCGACTCGGAGAACTGGGCCGTGATCGTCCCCAGCTGCAGATAGGTCATCGTGCCGTTCCAGCGCAGGCCGTACCGGGCCAGAAAGTCGCCGGAGTTGTTCCACGCCGCGCTGAACGCGGGAACGCTGTAGGTCGTGAGCGATCCGCCGCTCCCCGTCGAGTAGAGGGACCAGGTCAGACCGGCTGCGGTGCCCGTGGCGCTTGTGGAGGTGTGCACGGTTCCGCCCGTCGGCGGGGTCCCGCTGCAGGAGCTCGAGCCGCCGCTGCCCGTGGTGCCACCGGATCCCGTCGTGCCGCCCGAGCCGGTCGTGCCGGCGGTGCCGGTCGTGCCGGCAGTCCCCGTGGTGCCACCCCGGCCCGCCGTGCCTGTCGTTCCCGCAGTGCCTGTCGTTCCCGCCGTGCCCGTCGTTCCCGCAGTGCCTGTCGTTCCCGCGGTGCCCATCGTTCCCGCGGTGCCCGTCGTCCCGGCCGTGCCCGTCGTTCCCGCGGTGCCCGTCGTTCCCGCGGTGCCCGTCGTTCCCGCGGTGCCCGTCGCTCCCGCGGTGCCGGTCGTTCCCGCAGACCCGCTCGTGCCCGCGGTGCCGCTCGTGCCCGCGGTGCCGCTCGTTCCCGCGGTGCCGGTCGTTCCCGCAGACCCGCTCGTGCCCGCCGTTCCGGCGGTGCCCGCCGTACCGGCGCCGCCCGCCGTACCGGTGCCGCCCCCACCACCGTCCGAGGGACTGACGCAGAGGTTGCTGAGGCAGACGAGCCCCGTGTTGCAGGTGTCGTTGGGGTAGCAGGCCTGCCGCTCGCCGCCCATCATCGGGCTCGCCGAGGGGGACGACGAGCACCCGCCGAGCCACGCGGCCGAAGCCACGATCGCCGCCGCCGCCGCCAGGCCCGCCGTCGCCGCTCGTACTCTTGCCATCGTGCGAGGCTAAGCGACGCGTCCGCTCGCTGTCCAGCGCGCTCGACGGGCGGTCAGACTTCCAACTCCGGGAGCGCCTCTCGGGTCGTGGCGCGGATGAGCTCCTCGCGGGTGCGGGCGCCGAGGCGCACCGCCGCTCGGGCCAGCAGCACGCGCGCGGTCGAGTCGGCGATCCCCAGGGCGTAGGCGATCTCCTTGGTCGAGCGGCCGAGCGCGAGCAGGGCCGCCACCTGCCGCTCGCGATCGGTGAGGCGCGCCAGCCCCCGGACGGGGGCCAGGTTCTCGCGCGCGACGATGTAGCGCGCCCCGCCGCGCTGGTAGGCGTCGACGAGCGTCCAGCGCGCGTCGACCAGCGGGCGGTGCTCGGCGATCCCGGCGAGGGGATCCTTGCGACGCCCGCGTGTCCGCGCCCGATCGAAGCTACGGATCGCTTGCTTCAGGTTGGCGAGCGCCCCGGGCCGGTCGGCGAGCCCCTCGGCGTGCAGCACCCGGCCGGCGGGATCGAGCACGGCCTCGGCCCCGTTGGAGACGCTCGTCGGCTCGGGGGCGGCGCCCGCGCGCAGCCGGCGTCGCAGACGAAAGGCGGCGCTGAGGTGAGCGGCCATGCACTTGTACACGCTCCACTCCGCGTCGCTGACTTCGATCGGGGCCCCGGCCCCGACGGTCACGCTGCAACCCACGCCGTCCGGGTTGCTGCCGATGACCCCGAACGAATCCGCCATCCCGTGGGGTGTCGTTTGCGCCAGGGCCGGGATGAACTCCGGCGCGAGGTTCCGGAGCGAGCCGGCGGTCGCGCGCCGGTACAGGCGAACACCCAGATCGCGCGTGTGCAGCGCGAACGACTTCATGAAGACGGCGCCGAGATCCTCCGACACGTCCTCGGTGACCATCAAAGAGATACGGAGGTCGGCCGGGTCGGAGGCATCGAAGAACGTCGAGAGGATCGCCCCCGGCTCTCCCCACACCTCACGGGTGGCCTTCGAAACGCTCCGGAGCCAGGGCTCGTCCTCCAGCTCGACCGCGTACGTGGCGTCGAAGAAGCCGAACAGCTTCTCTGGCCGTAGGTGCGGGGAGCCGCCGGGACGCCTCGCGCCCGGCGGTCGGCTCGCTGTCCTCATCCGTCGCGCACCATACCGAGCAGCGCCCAAACCGTCGATAGCGTCCGTGCCGGCGCCACGAGCGTGGCGCGTGACAAGGCGCACACCTGACCGCCGCGCACCGATCGCGCCTACGGTCCGGTCACGATCGTGCCGTTGCTCCCGACCGCGAAGACCCGCCCGTCCGCCTGCGGCGACGCCCAGATCCCCAGCAGGCGCCCCGTCCCGGCGGGGAGCGTCTGAACGGTCCACCCGACGCCGTTCCAGAACAGCACCTCTCCAAAGGTCGCCGTGGTCGTGTTGTACCAGCCGGTCGCGAAGACGCGGTTGGTCGACGTCCCCCAGACCCCGCCGAGCGTGCCGCTGAACCCGGTCGTGAGGCCGTTCCAGCTCGGGCCGCCGCTCCACTGCTCGACGTTGGAGCCGGAGATGATGAAGACGTCGCTCGTGCTGTCGGCCCACAGCGCGCCGCCCTGGCCGATGCTCGTGGTGCCGAGCGTGGTCGTCGTCTTGGCGACGGTATTGATCAGATACACCTGCTGATTCCCGGTGACCACGATGCTGCTCGGCGAAAACACGTGGATCCCGCACTGGGTCTGGTTCGAGAAGCCGAGCGAGGCCGCCCCTCCGACCAGGGTCGCGGTGCCGTTGGTGACGCGGTAGAGCGACGCGCCGTCGTTGCCGCCGGTGCCGAGGACGTAGCCGAACACGAAGGCGTCGTTGTCGGCGTAGGCGCCCACGCAGGCGGCCCGGTACTGGCCGCCGACCGAGATGCGCCCGATGAAATTCCAGCTCGTGCCGTCGAAACGCATGACGCTCGTCGTGTACTGGTCGAAGGACTGCTGGCCCGGCGTGCCGACGGCGAACACGTTGCTGTCGCTCGTGCCGCTCACGGACACCAGCGAGTCGTACTGCACCTGCGTCGGCGTCGGTCGGGCTTGCCACTGGATGCCGTTGTAGTAGAGCGCGGTCCCGTTGTAGCCGGTCACCCAGACCGAGCTCCCGCTGGTGCCCCAGACGCCGTACAGGGTCTGGTTCGAGTTGCTGGTCATCGACGCCCAGCCGGACGCGTTGCAGGCGCCGTTGCTGCAGCCGGCAGAACAGCTGACGTAGTGGACCGCGTAGCTGCACGCGCCGCCCGCGCACGATCCGACGTGGTCGTGCACCGCGGCCGTGTTCGCGTCCTTGCAGGTGTCGGGGTCGGGCGTGTTGCACAGCTTGGGGACACCGCTGCAGACGCCTCCGTTGCAGGTGTCACCGTCGGTGCAGGCGTTGCCGTCGTCGCACGAGGCCTGGTTGGGCGGGTAGCTGCAGCTCCCCTGGCTGCAGGTGCCGGGGGCGTCGTAACAGACAGAGGGCGCCGCGTTGCACGTGACGTTGGCGCAGGGATCGGTCTGGCAGGCGTTGTTGGCGCAGCCGCCCGACCCGCAGGTGATCGTCTCCTTCGTGTACACGCAGCGCCCGCCGCTGCAGACGCCGGGGTTGTCGTACGTCTGCAGGTGGGAGGCGTCGAGGCAGGCCGGCGCGTGCGGCGACGTGCAGACCATCGGCGTCCCCGTGCAGCCGCCCGCCGTGCAGGTGTCGTTGACCGTGCAGTCGTTCCCGTCGTCGCAGTCGGCCCCCTCGACGAAGGCGTACTGGCACGCGCCCAGGACGCAGGTGCCGGTCAGCGCGTAGCACGCGGTCGGCGGCGTGTTGCAGGGACCGCACGCGCTCGATC
>Ga0318554_10000986_pt1 | contig 11254 bp, 10 predicted proteins | sample GRESIP082b2f22_FD_203687 | JGI IMG/M metagenome (GOLD analysis project Ga0318554, IMG submission 203687) | Tropical soil microbial communities from Luquillo Experimental Forest, Puerto Rico - GRE.SIPMG.082b2f22 | ecosystem: Environmental > Terrestrial > Soil > Tropical forest > Bulk soil... | reverse complement strand
TCGGGACCCCGTGCTTCCGCCCGAGCTCCACGATCCCCCCGTTGACGTAAGTCCACCTCGACCTGGGGACGGCGGTGGTAGAGGGCCTGCCAGAGGGGCGGCCGGGGCTTCGGCTCCTCGTCGGCCGGGACGGCCACGGGGGCCGAGGGAGCTCGCAGCCCGCGGATGCGCTCCTCGATCCCGCCCACGGACGGGCGCGCCCTCGTAGGGGATGCCGGCGGCGGCCGTGACGACCCGGACGCCCTTCTCGTAGACTTCGGCCATCCATCGGCGCACGTGGGCGTCGCTCCGCGCTTCCTGCCCGGAGGGGCCAATCAGCCCAAAGGTCGCGTTGTTGAGATCTACCAGGATCTTGTTCCACTTGTGGGCGGGTGATCGGCTCGGTCCGTGTAGGTGGGGACGTCGTCTTCGTGACCGCCTCCGCCACCGCGCGGGCCGCCCGGCTCAACCCCGCCGGCCACGTGCCGATCTCCACGGGGCCGGCCGCCGTGTGGACGATCTCGCCGGGCACCAAGCGCTTGGCCCCGATCAGGACCATCACCCCGTTGACCTCGCGGAATAGGCGGGCCGCGACCTCCTCGTTCCGCACCCCGTTCGGCGCGCAGAGGACGGGAAGGTCCAGCTGGGGTGGCCCGCCTGGTTTCCGCGCTGGCGGCGTCGGTGTCGAAGGACTTCACCGACATGATCACGGCATCGGAGGCCCGGCAGCCCACCTCCCCGTGTCCACGACGGCCGGGAAGCGGAGCACGTGACGGCCGTGGGCACCCCTGAATCGGAGCCCGTCGCGGTTGATGGCGTCGACATGCCCTCGCCACTCGTCGACGAGGATCACGTCGAAGCCAGCCTTCCCCAGCTGGCCGCCGACCCCACGCTGCCGATGGCGCCGGCGCCCATCATGAATGAATCGCATGCGGCTCCTCCTGGCGAGTTGGTGAACCGGTGACTTCCACTATCGCCGCGTCGCCTCGCCGTCTCTGTCCCATCGGCTTGACTTTGGTAGCGGAACCCCGATGATGGGGCTCACCACGCGACCACCCGACGGAGGACGGCGCTGCTTCGACGGCCGCGATCCTCAGGGGCGTCATCCCGGCCTGACGGAGAACCCTCACGCACGATGAAGATCACGGCCCTGGAGACCATCCAGCTCGCCGAGTTCCCTAACCTGTGCTTCGTCCGGCTTTTCACCGACGACGGCCTGGTCGGGCTAGGAGAGACGTTTTTTGGCGCCCACGAGGTCGCGAGCTACCTCCACGAGACGGCGGCGCCCCGCCTCCTAGGACGCGACCCCGCCGCCATCGACGGCCTCCGGATCGCTCTGCCCCAGTACGTCGGCACCCGGAGCACGGGCGTGGAGGCACGCGGCAACTCGGCAGTCGACATCGCGCTGTGGGACCTCGCGGGCCAGGCGACGGGCCGACCGGTCGTGCAGCTCCTGGGCGGGGCCACGCGGGAGTCCATCCGCACCTACAACACCTGCGCCGGCTACCGCTATGTGCGCGCGCCCATCGGTGCCACCGTTCGCAACTGGGGCCTCCCGCCGCCGGATCGGCCGGGCGGGCCCTACGAGGACCTGGACGCCTTCCTCCACGGCCGAGCCGGCGAGCTGGCCGAGAGTCTTCTGGAGCAGGGCGTCGACGGAATGAAGATGTGGCCGTTCGACGAGTACGCCTTCGCCTCCGGCGGACTCCGCATCACCGCGGCCGAGCTGGACCGGGGACTGGAGCCCTTCCGTCAAGTGCGCCGCACCGTGGGCGAGGGCATGGACCTCATGGTCGAGCTGCACGGGCTCTGGAACCTGCCCACCGCTCTCAAGATCGCGCGGGCCTTCGAGGGGGAGGGGCTCCGGCCCTCCTGGATCGAGGACCCGATCAGACCCGACGACATCGCGAGCCTGGCCCGCTTTGCCCGGGAGACCACGATACCGACGACGGCCAGCGAGATGCTCGGCGGGCGCCAGGCGTTCCGGGAGCTCTTGGAGGCGCGCGCCGCCAGCGTCGTCATGTTCGACCTCGGCTGGTGTGGTGGGCTCTCCGAGGGCAAGGCCGTCGCCTCGATGGCCGAGGCGTTCGGCCTTCCGGTCGCTCCCCACGACTGCACGGGGCCGGTGGTGTGGACGGCAGGTGTCCATCTCTCGCTCAACGCCCCCAACGCCCTCGTCCAGGAGACGGTGCGTGCGTTCTTCACCGGCTGGTACACGGAGCTGGTGTCGGGACTGCCCATCGTCGAGCGAGGCCAGGTCCGCCTCGGCTCCGACCGTCCCGGGCTCGGCGTGGAGCTGCTCCCCGGTATTCCGGGTCGCCCTGACGCCCTCGTCCGTCGGAGCGCGTCATGATCCGATCACCCGAACAGGAGGCTCCGGTCAGATGGACCGCGGACAGGAAGGTAGCGACCGTCACCGGCGGAAGCGAGGGCCTGGGCCGCGCCACGGCCGACCGACTGGCAGAGGAGGGTCCCCGCGTGGCGATCTGCGCCCGGCGGCTCCTGCACGCCGTCGCTGAGCGGATCCGGAAGGCGGCCGGGGACGTCCTCAACCTCGCCATCGACGTGACCCGCCCCGCGGACCTCGAGCGGCTCGTCCAGGCGACGCTCGAGCGTTTCGGCCGGCTCGACGTCCTCGTCAACAACGCCGGCCCCTCGGCCGCCCACGCCTTCGACGCCGTGGACGACGCCGCCTGGCGGGCGGACCCGGATCCAAAGCGCTTCGCGGCCCTCGGCCTGGTCCGTCCGTGCCTGCCGGCCATGCGCCACCCGGGGGCTGGTCGGATCGTCAATGGGCTCAACACCGCGGCCAAGGCGCCGCCGGCCCGCTCGATGCCGACCTTCGTGAGCCGGGCCGCGGGGCTGGCCCTCACGAAGGCACTGTCGAAAGAGCGGGCCCCCGACGGCATCCTGGTCAACCCGGTCTGCATCGGTCTCGTCAAGAGCGGACCGTGGGAGCGACGGTGGCGGGCGGCCGGAGGACAAGGGACACTCGAGGCGTTCTACGCCCGCCTGGCCACGGAACGCGGGGTTCCCGTCGGGCGCATCGGCGAGGCGACCGAGTTGGCCAGCCTGGTCGCCTTCCTCGTCTCCAACCAGGTCCGCGACGTGATGGTCGTGGCCGTCAACTTCGACGGCGGCCTCGCCGACGTCGTATGACCGGCGTGACCCCGTACCCGGCGCCGACGCGGGAGGACCTGGAAGCCGCCCTCCCCGACGTGAGCGGCCCGCTCCGACTGGTCGGCCTCGAGGGCCCAGTGGACGTCTGGCGCGACCCGGAGGGCGTCCCCCACGTCCGGGCCGGCTCCCTCCACGACGCCTTCCTCGCTCAGGGTTTCGTCACCGCCCAGGACCGGCTCTGGCACATGGAGTACGACCGGCGTCGGGCCCACGGCCGATGGGCGGAGGTGGTCGGGCCGTCGGGCGTTGGTCAGGACCTCTACGCGCGCCGTCTCCGCCTCGGGGCGAGCGCGCGGGCCGACTACGCGGCCGTCGATCCGGCGACCCGTGCGATGCTTGACGCCTACGCCGCGGGTGTCAACGCCTTCCTTGCCACGGCCCGCATCCGCCCGGTCGAGTTCCAGCTCGTCGGTCTCGAGGCCGAGCCGTGGGCGCCATGGGATTGCCTCGCGGTCTTCAAGATCCGCCACGTCGAGATGGGAGCGTGGCAGTCCAAGCTCTGGCGGGCCCGGCTGCTGCGCCAGCTCGGAGTCCCGCTCACCGCATTCCTGTGCCCGGGCACCCAACCGAACCCGACCCTGATCGTGCCGCCGGGGGGCGTCTACGACGGTCCGCTCCCCGACGGCCTCGACATCCTGACCGCCGAAGAGGCCCTCCTCCCCTCGATCGGCGACGCGGCGAGCGAGAGCAATAGCTGGGCGCTCCACGGCCGGCGGACCGCGTCCGGCCTCCCCCTGGTCGCCGGCGACCCGCATCGGGCCCTCGACGTCCCGAACGTCTACTACCAGACCCACGTGGCCTGTCCCGAGTTCGACGCGATCGGCTTCGCCTTTCCGGGCGTGCCCGGATTCCCGCACTTCGGCCACAACGCCACCGTCGCGTGGTGCGTGACGCACGCCATGGCGGATTATCAGGATCTCTTCATCGAGCGCTTCGACCCGGCCGATCCGCGGCGCTACCGCTTCGGCGACGGGTGGCGAGAGGCAGCGGTGCACCGGGAGATCATCCGGGTGAAGAACGGCGCCCCCGTCGAGGTCGAGGTCACCGAGACGCACCACGGTCCGGTCGCCCTCGGCGACCCGCGGCGGGGGCACGCCCTCGCCTTTCGCTACACCGCGACGGCCGAGCCCAACCGCACCGCCGACGCCATCCTGGCCATGCTCCGGGCCCGAACGGCGGACGAGTTGGAAACGGCGATGCGGCCCTGGGTCGACCCCGCGAACAACTTGGTCTTCGCCGACCGCGCCGGCACCATCGGCTACCGGACGCGCGGCCAGGTCCCTCGCCGGACGGCCGCTAACGCCTGGCTCCCCGTGCCCGGCTGGAGCGGCGCCCACGAGTGGCGCGGCCCGATCCCGTTCGACGAGATGCCGGCCGTGCGGAATCCCGCCACCGGCTGGATCGTCACGGCCAACAGCCGGATCGCCGGGCCCGACTATCCCCACTACCTCGGGCTGGATCACGCTCCGGACTTTCGCACGCGGCGCCTCGTGGCCCGCCTCGAGGACCTCCACGGGGCGACCGCCGACGACATGGCCGCCGTCCATGCCGACCGCGTCTCGATTCCAGCGCGGGAGATGGTCGAAGCGCTGCGGCGCGTCACGCCGGACCGGGCGATCGACCGGGATGCCCTGAAACGCCTCCGCGAGTGGGACGGGGTGATGGAGCGCGACGCGGTCGCGCCGACGCTCTACGCCGCCCTCCGCGAGCGCCTAGCCCGGGACCTCCTGAGCCCCCTCCTGGGTCCTCTCGCCGCGGACGCCTTCGGCCCGCTGCTGGGCGCGCCGGTGGTTCACATGGGCCGGCTCAAGGCCCGCTTCGGCGAGTGGATCCAGGCCGACGACCGGACGCTCTTGCCCGCCGGCTCCGACTGGCCGGCCGCCCTCGGTTGCGCTCTGGCCGGCGCGCTCGACGACCTCGGCGGGCTGCTCGGCCCGGACGCGGAGCAATGGACGTGGGGACGCGTCCACGCCACCCGGCCCCGTCATCCGCTCTCGTCGGTGTTTCCGCAATGGGCCTCAGCCCTCGACCCCCCGTCGCTCGCGACGGACGGCGACGGAGAGACCGTGCAGGCCGGGGCGTTCATTCCGGCGGCGGGCTACGCCCACGCGGTCACCTCGGTCGCCCGGTACGTGTTCGACCTCGGCAACTGGGAGCGGAGCGGGTGGATCGTGCCACTCGGCGCATCGGGCCATCCGGGGAGCCCGCACTACGCCGATCAGGCTCGGGACTGGGCCGACGTGCGGCTCCGTCCCATGCGCTACGCCTGGACAAGGGTGCGGAAGGACGCCGAGAGCCACCAGCGCCTGGTCCCGCCGGAGCCGTCGGGCGATGGTCGCCCATCGCGCGAGGGCTCGGCGTCGTGACCGGTCGAGTGCCGAAGCGACCCGAGCCTCGGGCTGCTGGGCGCTTCCATGTACTATCGGGGGGTGCCTGACAGCGCCCGGGGGCTCGCTCCGCTTCGCGGTCCCCGTCCCCGGGCGCGCCGCCGGGCGCCACGACGTCTCCGCCGACCTCACTCTCGGCGAGCGCCGCTTCGGGCAGGTGGCCGAAGCGCTGGTGGACGTGGCAGGCTGAGGAGGAGCCGATGAAGCACGTCCGGATCGACCGCGCGAAGCGCCTCCGCCAGGAGCCCCACACCGGCCACAACCGGTGGCATCCCGGCATCATCCCGATCGTCGACGTCGAGCCGGGGGAGGAGATCGGGCTGGAGACCCGGGACGCCTCCGACGGCCAGATCCGGCCGGAGACCACCGTGGCCGACTTCGCCCGCATGGACACGAAGGTGGGGCATCCGTTGACGGGGCCAGTTCTCGTCAAGGGCGCCGCGCCCGGCGATCTCCTCGAGGTCGAGTACGTCGACATCGCGGCCCAGCCCCGCGGGTGGACCCGGTTTCGCCCCGGCTTCGGGTTCCTGCGCGACCTCTTCCCCAACGACTACCTGGTCCACTGGCAGATCAAGGACGGCTGGGCCACGTCCGCCGAGCTGCCGCGGGTCCGGCTGCCCGACGGGTCGTTCATGGGCACGGCGGGCGTGGCGCCGTCCCACGCTCAGCTCGAGGCCTGGGGGCGCCGCGAGGAGGAGTACCGGGCCCGCGGGGGGATCGTGTTCCCGCCCGATCCCCAGGACGCCGTGCCCGGCGGGGCGATCGGGCGCGAGGGGCTCCGCACCATTCCCCCCCGCGAGAACTGCGGAAACGTCGACGTCAAGCAGCTGACGAAAGGGTCGCGGCTCTACGTGCCGGTGGCGGTGGCGGGCGCCCTCTACTCGGTGGGCGATGGGCACTTCGCCCAGGGAGACGGCGAGGCCTGTATCACGGCGATCGAGATGGGGGCCACGGCAGTCGTCCGCTTTCGCGTCCACCGGGGCGAGGCCGAGCGTCGCGGGATCCGCTGGCCCCGCTTCGCCCATGCGGGCTACTTCCTCCCGCCCGAGTGGGCCGCCCCGCGCAACTTCGTCGCCACCGTGGGGATGCCCGTGCGGGACGACGGCACCCAGGAGGGCGAGGACGCTCTCGCCCTGGCGGCCCGCAACGCCCTGGTGCGGATGATCGAGCTCCTGGGCGAGCGGGGCTACTCGCGCGAGCAGGCCTACGTCATCTGCAGTGTCGCCGTCGATCTCCGGATCTCGAACATCGTCGATCTCCCCAACGTCACCGTGTCCGCCTTCCTGCCAGAGGGCATCTTCGAGGAGTAGGGACCCCATGCCATCCCCGCGCAACGCGCGCCTCATCGCCCTGGTCGCCGGCGCCCACTTCATGAGCCACTTCTTCCAGCTCTCGCTGCCGCCCCTGTTTCCTGTGCTGCGCGAGGCGTTCGGCATCTCCTACCTCGCCCTCGGGGTCGTCGCGACGGTTTTCTACGCGGCCTCCGGCGTCGGCCAGGCCATGGCCGGGTTCGTCGTGGACCGGGTCGGCGCCAGACCCATCCTCCTCGGCGGGCTCTCGCTCCTGGCCGGAGCGGTGCTCCTGGCGGGGCTCGCGCCGTCCTTCGAGATCCTGATCCTCGTCCTGCTCCTGGCGGGGATCGGCAACAGCGTGTTTCACCCGGCCGACTACTCGATCCTGAACGCCCGGGTGGATCGGCGATGGCTCGGTCGCGCCTACAGCGCCCACAGCATCGCTGGGAACCTCGGCTGGGTCGCGGCCCCGGCGGTCATCGTGCCCCTCGCCCACCTCACCAGCTGGCGCGTGGCCTTGGTCAGCGCCGGCGCCTTCGGGCTCCTGGTGGCCTGCTTCCTGGCGACCCGAAGCGAATTGCGCACGGGGGTGGCCGAGGACTCCGCGCGGTCGCAGGCCCGCGCCTTCGGCTGGTCCACCGAGGCGAGGATCCTGCTGGCGCCGCCCATCGTGATGGCGTTCGCCTACTTCGCGCTCCTCTCCGGCGCCATGAGCGCGGTGCAGACGTTCTCGGTGAGCACCCTGGTCGCCCTCTACGGCGTACCGCTCAGCGCGGCGACGAGCGCCCTCACCGCCTTCCTGCTCGGCAACTCCGGCGGGATCCTGGTGGGCGGGCTGCTCGCCGACCGCGCCACGCGGCACGACCTGGTGGCGTCGAGCGGGCTGTGGGCGGCCGCCGGGTTCCTGGGACTGCTCGCGGCCGGCGCCCTCGGTCCCCTGTGGGTCGCCCCGGTGATGGCCATGATGGGCGTCTGCATGGGCGCGACCCAGCCCTCGCGGGACACGCTCGTACGGGCGGTCACCCCGCGGGGCGCATCGGGGAAAGTGTTCGGCTTCGTGTACTCGGGGCTCGACGTGGGCTCGCTGTCGCTCCCGCCGCTCTACGGCTGGCTTCTCGACCGCGGTGAGCCTCGCGGCGTCTTCCTGGTCGCCACCGGCCTCGTCGCGCTCACCAGTGTCACGGTCCTCGAGGTGAGACGCCGCGCGGTGCTGGCCCCGGCGCGGCCGTGACTCCGCCGCCGAAGAAGGAGTCGGGCGGCCCCGGCGCGTCGGGGCGGGTCTGGGGGCGTCGCCGGCCCCGACCTCGCCATCGCGTGGCCGGGACGACTGGCCGTGGCCGCCGTCGAGGCGCGCCGGAGCCGCGGCTATCGCGTGCTGTTCCTCGCCGAGGCCCGGACGCGGAACGGAACGCGGCGCTGAACTTCGTCACGCTGGGGCCGGGCCGTGTCCTCCTGGCCGGGGGCGTCCCGGCGATCCAGGACTGGTACGAGCGGATCGGCCTCGAGTGCCGCATCGTGGCGACCGACGAGCTCCGCAAGGCGGCCGGAGGTATCGGGTGTCTCACGGGGATTCTCGAGCGGGACCCCGAGTCCGGGCCGCGGTGCTGACGGCGTCGAGCGAGCGGGGGCCGCTCCGTCAGGTTTCTCGCCCGCGGACGCCGGGCCTCCCGGCGATCCTCGCCGCGGTCCTCCTGGCCGCTGCGGCGGGCAGGGCGTCGCCGACTGGCGGCGTCGTCGCCACCTCGCTCCTCGCCCGGGCCGCTCAGGCGCAGGGGCCCTCGGGCGCCGTCCGTTACCTGATCGTCTCCGAGGCCAGCAAGGTACGGTACCGCGTCCGCGAGCAACTCGTCGGGCTCAGCTTTCCCAACGACGCCGTCGGGGCCACCCGCGCCGTCGAGGGCACGATCACCCTGGACGGCCAGGGGCGCGTCCTGCGGACCGAGTCCCGGGTGACCGTCGACCTCCGCACGCTCAGGAGCGACGAGGCGCGCCGGGACAACTACATCAGGCGACGCACCCTGGAGACGGACCGCTTCCCGGTGGTGACCTTTGTACCCACCGAGATCCGTCGGCTCCCTTCCCCCCCGCCGATCGAGGGGACGGCCCCCGTCGACATCATCGGCGATCTGACGGTGCGGGAGACGACTCGCCGGGTCACCTGGGGCGGCGCCGCGACGTTCCAGGGGACGCGCCTCAGTCTCTGGGCGCGGACAGCCTTCCGGTTCGGCGACTTCGGGCTGACGATCCCCCGGGTCTCGGTGGTCCTGAGCGTCGAGGATCACATCCAGGTGGAAGCCGACCTCGTACTGGGAGCGCGCCCGGCGTCGTGAGTCGGCTCGAGGCCGCGCGCCCCGGTCGGCCCCCGCGGCTGGCCACGGCCACCGGAGCGTGCCGCCATGGAGTCAGCAGACGGGCCGCGTCAGGACGGCCCCGTCGATCCGCCGCGTGAGGAGCCGGCCGTCCCCCGGCTGGCCGAGGATTCGCCCCCGGTCGGCGATCACGCGGCCCCGGAGGAGCGTGAGCGCCGGCCAGCCTGCAATGTCCCAGCCCTCCCAGGGGCTGTAGTCGGCGACGTGAAAGTCGTCGCGGGTCAGCGTCTTCCGGATCGACGGATCGAGGAGGACCAGGTCGGCGTCGCTGCCCGGGGCGATGACCCCCTTCCGGGGGTAGAGCCCGAAGATCCGCGCGGCGTTGGTCGCCGTCACGTCGGCGAACCGCTCGAGGGTCATTCCCCGCTTCACCACGCCTTCGGTGAAGCAGATCCCGAGCCGGGCCTCCGCGCCGAGGTTTCCGCCAGTCACGTCCTCGATCGTCCGACCTCGGAGCTTCTCAGCGAGGGTCGTCGGGTATTCGTCGGTCGCAAGGGTCGAGACGCCACCCCGGACGAGACCGTCCCAGAGGGCCGCCCGGTCCTCGGCGAGCTTGAGCGAGGGGTAGGTATGGGCGCAGATCCCCCGCGGCGCCCGGTAGTAGTCGGCGTCGAAGCATGCGTACTGGTGGAGGGTCTCGGCGTAGACGGGCCGACCGCGGTCCCGCGCGGCCGTCACCTCGGCCAGCCCCTCGAGCGCGGAGACGTGGACGAAGTAGACGGCGGCCTCGGCGCCGCGGGCGACGCCCAGAACCCGCTGGAAGGCGAGCTGCTCCGACAGCTTCGTGTGCACCAGGTGCATGTTCGACGCGTCGAGACGCCCAGTTTCGCGAAACGTCAGGTAGTTCCACTGGACCAGCTCGTCGTCCTCGCCGTGGACGATGAGCAGGCCCCCGTGGCGCGCCGCCTGCCCCATCGCCCGCTGGATGCGACCGAGGTCCAGGCGAAAGGGCGGCCGCTTCGGATGCGGCGGGAGCACGTCCGTGGTGAAGACCTTGAAGCTCGGAAAGCCGGCCTGGATGGCCTCCGGCATCTCGTCGAAGGTCGCCGGCGGCAGCGCGCCGCACAGGGTGACGTGGAAGGCGTAGTCGACCAGCGAGCGTCCGGCCCAGCGGGCCGAGCGCTCCTCGATGGTCCGGGCGATCGTGCTCCCCGGTCGGACGAAGCAGAAGTCGATGTGGGTGGTGGTCCCGCCCGCCGCCATGCCGCGGGTGTCGTCCTCGGGTCCGAGCGTGAGCCCGGGCTCCTCCGGCCGCATCCGGATGGCGTGTGCGAGGTGCGTGTGGGGCTCGACGCCACCGGGGGCGACGATCTGACCACCGGCGTCGAGAACCCGCGCGCCGTCCACTGGCAGGGTTCCCGGGAGGGCCACCGAGGCGATCCGCTCACCGGCGACGCCCACGTCGCGGACATGGGCGCCCTCGGGGGTGATCACCCGCCCGCCCCGGATCACCAGGTCCAGCGCCATGGCGGGAGGGTAGCACGGAGGGGGTCGGGCTGGCGCTGCGTGGGACGAGCCTGGCGGGCGTGACCTGACGACGCGACCGACGCGGAGGGCGTCAAGAGAGGGCGAGCCATCGGAGCTCTGACAGTCACCGGCGGATTCGTCGCGAGCTTCGGGAGCGCGTCGGATCGGATCGAACCGTGGCCAGCCCTAGGGGGCCCGGCCCGCCTCCTGGCCCAGACCGGGCCGGGGGGTCCGGCGCTCCGACCGACGACGGAGCTCTGGCCGGCGGCACCAGCGTCTCGGTGGTCAGCGGGACGAGCTTGTCGATGAGCAGCGGGACGGATCTCTCGGTTCAGGCGGGGCCGGAATCTTGGCGGCCGCGATCGGCCGTGACGCGTCCCTCCAGGGGAGCAAGGACATCGCCGTCGCCACTGGGAAGAAGAACGCGACGATCCGAGCCGGCGGTGACGTCGGACTTCGGGCCGTCCATCCGTTCGTCGCCCGGGGTGGGACCGAGGCGACCGTGTCCGGCGGCGCGCGGGCCACGATCGAGTCTGGTCAGGCGGGGCGGATCAAGGGCCCGCGCGTCGTGGCACCGTAG
>Ga0318554_10000983_pt1 | contig 11267 bp, 10 predicted proteins | sample GRESIP082b2f22_FD_203687 | JGI IMG/M metagenome (GOLD analysis project Ga0318554, IMG submission 203687) | Tropical soil microbial communities from Luquillo Experimental Forest, Puerto Rico - GRE.SIPMG.082b2f22 | ecosystem: Environmental > Terrestrial > Soil > Tropical forest > Bulk soil... | reverse complement strand
CGTTCCCTCTCGTGGTCGGGGTGGTCCGGGGTTGGCCCCGCCGCCCCGGGGCCCCCCCCCCCCCCCCGCGACCGGATCGCGTCACCGCGCGGTGTAGCGCGGCCCGGGCTTGATCGGCACGTCGCCAGTCAAGCCCCACTGCAGGACGCGGGTGCCCCAGAGCGGCGTCATCAGCCACCAGGTCCCGGTCGACGGCCGCCAGATCGCGAAGTCGGCCTTGCCGTCGCCGTCCCACTGACCGGGCATCGGCACGTCGCCCGAGGTGCCCCACTGCTGCGTGATCGCACCTCCGGTGCTGCTGTTGATGACCCACCACGTTCCAGTCGACGGCCGCCACACCGCGAAGTCGGTCTTGCCGTCGCGGTCGTAGTCGGCTGCAACCGGCACGTCGCCCGGAGCTCCCCACTGCTGCTGCGTGACCACACCGGTGCTGCTGTTCAGCACGGACCACAATCCGTTCGGCGAGACGGGGGCGCCTGCCGGCGCACGCCGGAGCGACCCGGGATGCCATACTGCGAGGTCGATCTTCCCGTCGCCGTCGTAGTCTCCAGGCACCGGAACGTCGCCCGAGACTCCGAGCTGCTGCTCGCGATAGCCGGCCGAGCTCTGCAGGATGAACCAGGTGCCCGTCGACGGACGCCAGAACGCCAGGTCCGTCCGGCCGTCGTTGTCGTAGTCGGCCGGCACGGGAACGTCGCCGGCGCCGCCCCACACCTGCACGAAGTCGGCGCCCATGCTGCTCTTGACCCACCACTCTCCGGTCGAGGGGCGGAAGATCGCGAAGTCCGCGATTCCATCGCCGTCGTAGAAGCCGGGCACCGGAATGTCTCCGGGTAGCCCCCAGGCCTGGTCGACCATCGGCGCGCTAGTGTCGCTGCTCGCCAGCCACTCCCCCGTCGAGGGCCGCCACACCAGACGCTCGGCGAAGCCCGAGCACGTCGGAAGCGGGATGCCGCGCTCGGCGAAGAGCAGATCGAGCGTCCGCGCCGGCAGTCCGCGGCCGACCCAGGCGCAGTAGAAGTCCTCGATCTTCGGGTTCCCCGGCAGCTGGCTGAGCTCGCGGTCCAAGATCTGGAAAATCGCGGTGTCCTGCCCGCTCGACACGTCGAAGCTCTCGTTCGTGCCCGTGTCGTACAGATCCCAAAGGATCGCGGCGACGTTGAACTCGATCGCCGACGCCGTGATGGTCCATGTGTCACCCGGCGTCCCCGCCTGAGTGCCGACCAAGCTACACGGAGGCGGGGTCTCCATGATCGACGGCGCAGCAGTGCCGCCCATTTCCCCTGGGAGGATCGCCTGGATCAACGTACCCGGGGGCAGGGACGCAAAGACCACCCCCGCGAAGTAGTCTGCGAATCCTTCCATCCAGGCTTGCTCCGGGGTGTTGATTGTGGGACCGGGGGGACCCCCCGGAACGGAGAGCGTCGCGGCACATCCACCGTGACTGGCCGGAATCGGCGCGAACGTGCTGAGGTGCCTCTCCAGCCAGTGACCGTACTCGTGAACGACGGCCGGGTCGTCGAAGGCCGCACCCCTGTTGATCACGACCTGATCGACGGTGCTGTTGTACCAGCTGAACGACACCGTGCTCGGCTGGAACACGGCCTGCCCGAGCGGATCCGTCTCGCGCGGATCGCGATGCATCGAGGCATAGTCGAACCCCCGGCGGGCCGCCTCGGCGATGTTGAAGTGTTCCGAGTTGTACAGGTCGCTGAAGTCGAACGAGAAGTCGAGCGTGGCGTTGCACGACGACGGCGTCTTGTTGATGACGGCGCCCGGCCGCCCCGGCTCGGTGGAGAACGCGCCGTTGTTGACGACCTGGTCGATCGGGATGACGATCGCGGCATAGTTCTGCGCGTAGATGCGCACGTCGTAACTGCCCATGTGACACACGGGGTCGGTGAAGCTGATCGCGCCGTTCGCGTCGGTCGTCGTGGTGCCGGCCAGCCCCCAGGTGTCGAAGGTGCCATTTCCTTTCGTGTAGATCTCGACGTGTGCGAACGCGATCGGACGCTTGATCGTGGTCGTAGCGTCTGCCGTGAACTTCGCGAAGGTGAACGTGCCCGTGACCGTGGCTGCGCGCGCGCCGGCGGAGAGCAGCACTCCGAACGCGACCACGAGAGGGATCCTCAGCCATCGCCCCATCCTCGACACCGATGCCGTCATGACCACTCCTCCTTCGCCGCGTGTGGGCGGCAGTTGGTGAGTGGAGTCTCGGCGCCGGCGCTCGAGCCGAACATCGGCCGAGCGGTTGGAAGGGTCGGCGGTCCCGCCTAGGCCGATCGGTTCTCGCGCGCGATACAATGCCGGCCGCATGAAGATCCTGATCTGCGACGACCACGCGCTGTTCCGCGAAGGCGTCGCGCACGCGCTGCGCGAGCTCGACCCCGCGGCCAAGCTGCTCGAGGCCGCCGACGGCGCCGAGGCGCTGCGGCTGGCGCAGCAGCACGCCGACCTCGATCTGGTGCTGCTCGACCTGCAGATGCCGGGCACCGACGGCTGGACCGGGTTGGGGCGCCTGCAGGACGCCTGCCCCACGCTGCCGGTGGTGATCCTGTCCGCGTCGGAAGACCCCGCCGACGCGCGCCGCGCGATCGACGCGGGTGCAGCCGGATTCGTGCCGAAGTCCACACGAGGTCCGGTGCTGCGCGCCGCCCTCCAGCTCGTGCTCTCGGGGGGCGTCTATCTTCCCCCGCATGTCCTGACGCCGGCGAATACAGCGCATTCCCCTGCTGCCGCCGTTCGACACACACGCGCTGAAGGGCTCACCGAGCGTCAGCTCGAAGTCCTGCGCCTCATGTCTCGAGGTCTGACGAACACCGAGATCGGCGGCGTGCTCGGCGTGGCGCTCGGCACGATCAAGGCCCACGTCGCCGCGATCTTCGAGGCACTCGACGTGAGCAACCGGACCGAGGCGGCGCTGGTGATGCGTGAGCTCGGTCTCGACCGCGACCGCTAGCCGACGCGCACCATGTGCGTGAGTGCGGCCCGCAGTCGAGCGGGCGCGATCGGCTTCGGCAGATACGGAAGACCCGAGGCGCGTACGCGCGCGATCACATCCGGATCCGTCTCGCCCGTGATGATCACCGCCGGCACGCGGGCGCCAGTCGCCGCACGGATCTGCTCGATCGCCTCGATGCCCGTCCTTCCCATCTCGAGCGAGTAGTCCGCAAGGATCACCTCCGGTGCGCGGCCGCGGAGCTTCAGGCTCTCCACCGCTTCATCGGCGCTGCGCGCCAGTACGAGCTCGCAACCCCAGCCCTCGAGCAGGACCCGCATGGCCTCGAGGACGTTCATGTCCTCATCGACGATGGCAACGAAGTGCCCGGCCAACGTGCCCGGCGTTTGTTGGTGCGGCTGCGACGACCGCGTCGATGGGGCGCCCGCACCCAAGGGAACGCCGACCCGGAAGACCGTCCCACGCCCAACCTCGGAATCCATGTCGATCCGGCAGTCGAGCAAACGCGCCAGCTTGTCGACGATCGCCAACCCCAGGCCGAGACCCTGCGAGCGCCGCGCCTGATCGAGCTGCGTGAATTCGCGGAAGATCTCCGCGCGCCTGCTCTCCGGGATTCCGGGCCCGGTGTCCCACACCTCGATGCACAGTTGCTTGCCGCTGCGGCGACAACCGATCAGAACGCGACCCATCTCGGTGTAGCGCAGCGCGTTCACCAGCAAGTTCTGCAGGATGCGGCGCAGCAGCAGCGGATCGGTGCGCACGATGGCTCCGGTCCGCACCACGCGCAGCTCGAGTCCCCTCGCCTCGGCGTCGGGAGCCAGCTCGGCGCCGAGCTGCTCGAGCAACGGCCCGATCGGAAATTCGGTGGGCCGCGCCTCGACGGCGCCGGCCTCGAGCCGCGACAGGTCGAGGAGCTCGTCGAACATCGTGGTCAGAGAGTCCGCCGAGTCGCGGATGCGGTTCGCCAGCCCTTGCACGCGCGCGGGGACTTCCCCGTCGCCCAGCGCCTCGGCGAACAGGCGCAGCGCGTGGATCGGCTGGCGCAGGTCGTGGCTCGCCGCGGCCAGGAAGCGCGATTTCGCGGCGTTCGCCGCGACCGCCTCGTCGCGCGCCTGCGCAACCTCGCGCTGCGACAGCTCCAGCGCGGTGGTGCGTTCTTGCACCCGGTTCTCCAGCGAGTTCTCGGACTCGCGCAGCTTCAGGTTCGACTGGCGAAGAGCCTCGTAGGCGCTGCGCACCCGCTCGTAGCCGTAGAACACCGACAGGCAGAAGAGCGCGGCGACGACCGGAATGAACACCACGTTCACGACTCGCAGCGCCCCTTCGCTGACCGTCTGCAGCGGAAGGATCGGCGGCAGCAGCGTCGCGGCAGCAAGAGCCGCCGCGACCGCGCCTCCGATCGCGAACGCAATCTGCTGATCGCGGCGGCTGCCGTAGGGGATGATCACGGAGACGGGCAGGAACGACACCAGCACGATCGCCGGGAACACCGACGGCACCAGGACTCCCGCCGCGAGCGCGATGACCCAGGCTCCGGCCGCGAAGCGCAGCGCGGCCCGGCGTTCGTCCCCGCGGCCGGCGAGGCGTTCCGCGCTCTTCACCAGCGCCGCATTCAGGCCCACCAAGCAGGCGAGCGCCAGCGCGAGCCACCACGGGTAGAGCAGCCAGAGCGCGAACACGAAGAGGGCCGCGCCGACGTTCCCGAAGAAGTTCCAGCGCAGGAACCGCTCGAGCTGGTTGGTGCGCGGCGGCTGGGCCACGGTTCAAGGATACGAGAACGCGGACCCCGAGCGACTGGCCGATCGGCCTAGGCTCAAGGGCGTAGGCCGCTTAGACTGGCCCGCGATGCGGCCCGAGAGCGCGAGCTGGAACGGCTACGTCGAGGACACGATCGTGGTCGATTGGCAGACGCCGGCGATCGTGGCGTGGGCGCGCGGGCTGGCGCAGGGGCGCACGGGCGACGAGGAGAAGGCGCGCGTCTGCTACGCGTTCGTGCGCGACGAGATCGCGCACACCGCCGATGCCGGGGGCGACGCACTTCCGTGTCGGGCGAGCGAGGTGCTGGCCGCGGGCACGGGGATCGGCTTCGCGAAGAGCCATCTGCTGGCTGCGCTGCTGCGTTCGCTCGGGATCCCGGCCGGCTTCTGCTACCAGGTGGTGCGCCGCGATCCGGCCGAGCCGGAGCAGGTGCTCTACGGCTTCAACGGGGTGTGGCTGGCGAGCCGCGAGCGCTGGATCCAGCTCGACGCGCGCGGCAACCGGCCCGGGCTCGACGCGCAGTTCTCGATCGACCCGCCTCGGCTCGCGCGCAGCGCGGATCCCACGCTGGGGGAGTTCGTCTACCCGTGGATCTACACCCGGCCGGCGCAGGTCGTGGTCGACCTGCTCTCGCGCAACAAGAGCCTGGCGCGCATCGCCGAGCACATCCCGGACGAGCTGCCGGGAGTCGCGAGGCCGGTCGCCGAGCCCGCTAGCGTCCCTTGAACGCGGGCTTGCGCTTCTCCAGGAAGGCGCGCACGCCTTCCTTGTAGTCCTCGCTGTCGTAGCAGGCTGCGACCGCCGCCTCGACCCGCGCCAGGTCGCGCCGGTCGGGATCGCGGCCGAGCTCGCGCGCGGCGATCTTCGCACTGCGCAGCGTGAGCGGCGCGTTCGCGGCGATCCGGTCCACCGTCTCGCGCACCAGCGCCTCGAGCGCGTCCTTGGGCGAGATCGCGTTCACCAGCCCCATGGCCAGCGCCTCGTCGGCGCTGTAACGCCGTGCGGTGTAGAGGATCTCGAGTGCGCGCGCAGAGCCGACCAGCCGCAGCAGCGGCTCGAGCAGCCCGGGCGAGTAGCCGAGCCCGAGCCGCGCGGCCGGGATGGCGAAGCGCGCGTCGTCGGAGGCGAAGCGCAGGTCGGCGGTCAGCGCGAGCGCCACGCCTCCACCGACGCAGAAGCCGTGGATCATCGCGACCAACGGCTTGTCGAGCCCGGTGAGCGCCCGGAAGGCCAGAGCGGACTCGCGGTCGTAGTCGGCGCCGCCGCCTCCGCCCTTGCGCCGCTCCTCGAACTCGGAGATGTCGGCGCCCGACACGAACGCGGTCTCGCCGGCGCCGCGCAGCACCACCACGCGCACGTCGGGGTCCTTGGCGAAGGCCTCCACCGCGCCGGGGATCTGCCGCCACATCTGCGCCGACACGGCGTTGCGGCGCTCCGGGTGGTCGAAGACGATCCAGCCGATCGCGCCATCCTTGTCCAGTCCCACCGTTCCGCTCATCGCGGACGGAGTCTAACAGAGCCCCGGCGCGCGGCTCGCGGTCCGCGCTGCGACAACGGCGACTCTCTCGCCAGCGATATCTAAAGGCGCTCTCATCGCCTCCCGATTCGAGGCCATGCGCATGTTTGGCAGGACATGAGCGGCGAGGCCACTGCGCCCGTGCTGTTGCTCGACGACGGCGAGCTCGAGTCGGTCCGGCTCCTGCTCGAAGACCTCGGCGCGGACTACCGGCGCGTACACTCGCGCGACTTCGCCGGCGGCGGCGCGTCGCCGACGCAGCTGTTGATCGCGACCGCTCGGCTCGCCCACGCACTGCGGATCGAGCGCGGGCTCACCCCCGCTCCCGACCGCGCCGCCTGGTTTGTGTTCGTCTCCGGGGACTCGAAGACCCAGCGCAACCTGCTGCAGAAGGCCGGCTTCGACTTCATGATCCGCGAGCCGGTGCATCCGGCGGCGCTGCGCGTGCTGCTGCAGCGCGCGCTCTTCCGCGGCAGCGACACCCGCCGTGCGCCGCGCGTCGCCTGTGGCCACGAGGTGCGCTACCGCACGGGCTTCTGGCCGCGCAAGGCGATGCTGGTCGACCTGTCGCCGCGCGGCTGCAGGCTGTTGACCGCCCACCCGCTCGCGGAGAAGAGCGCGGTCACGATCGAGATCCCACGCGAGCTGGCCGGCGGCAAGCGCCTGCGGCTGAAGGGCCACGCCGTGCGCGTGTCGCCCGCGGACCGCGAGGGCGGCGTGCGCGCCGAGCTCTCCGTGGGCGTGCGCTTCGCGGAGCTCGACTCGACGCAGGCGAAGCAGCTGCGCGCGGTGCTGGCGGAGCGGGTGATCGGGCCCGCGTCCCTCGGCGCCGCGGTCTCCTACAGCCCCCCGGTCGCGAAGCCCGCGACCGGCGGGGCCGCGCCAGTCGCCGTCGCCGCGCCTGCCGCTCCGCCGCAGCGCAGGCGGCGCGTGAACCGCCGCGCGCGCTTCGGCAAGCAGGTCCACGCCGTGGAGGGCGAGGACTCCTACATGATCCTGTGTCGCGACATCTCGATCGGCGGCATGCGCATCGAGCCCGTGGAAGGGCTGGAGGTCGGCGCGAAGCTGGGCCTCGCGATCCAGATCTCCGCCCGCGAGGAGCCGGTGATGGTCGAGGCCGCGGTGGTGCGCAACGACGGGGAGGCCGGGCTGGCGCTCCGCTTCGACTGGATCGGCGACGACTCGAAGCGCCGCGTCGAGCGCCTGCTCACCACTCTGCCCTCGATCGAGCCGCTGCAGGACCTGGCCCGCCAGCAGGGCACGATCCTCGCGCAGCGGCTGGGTCGCTCGCCGCGGAGCTGAGCTACCAGAGCAGCCTGCGCCGCCCGTCCGCCGAGGACTTCTCGCGGCCGCTGATGCGCGCGCGCAGCTCCTTGCGCTTCTTCACCAGCGCGCGGTCGCGCGTGATCCGCCCCTGCGGGTGGTAGACGCGCCGGTCCTCGCGCTGGCGGAAGGCCTTGAAGTCGGCGTAGCCGTCGAGCTCGTGGCGCAGCTCGTGGCTCGCGAGCTCGATCATGATCGCGTCGTCGAGGAAGCCGAGCCCCGGTACGTGGTCGGGGATGATGTCGTTGGGCTCGGTCAGGTAGGAGAGCGTCGCGAGCACGCGCCGCTTCACCGGATCGGGCATCTTCCACTCGGCGTCGTAGCTCATCGCCACGATGCTCTCGAGCCGGTCGAGCCGCTCCGCCACGTAGTCCGGGGGCTGCGCGGCGCGCGCTTTCTCGATCAGCGCGACCGCCGCCGCGGTGATCTCGGTCTCCTTCTCGGGATTGGCCACGTCGATGGCCTTGGCCATCACGCGCCGGAAGTGCCGGAGGTCCCGCTCGCCCAGCGTGAAGCTCACTTTCAGGTCGGCCACGCGGCGCAGTCTAGCGGAGCCCGGCGCTTTTCAGGACCCCCGAGACGCGCGAGAATTCCGCGCCGTGCTGGGACTCCACCTGCTCTCGCTCGCGTTCTGGGCGTTCCTCGTGCTGTCGTCCGTGGCACTGTTCCCGGTCGCGCTCCTGGTCTGGGCGGTGACCGCGCCCTTCGACCGGCGGCTGGTGGTGCTCCACCGCTTCACCTGCTTCTGGGCGTCGCTCTACACCTGGCTCAACCCGGCGTGGCCGGTGACGATCGAGGGGCGCGAGAACATCCGCCCGGACGTCGCCTACGTGATGGTGTCGAACCACCAGTCGCTGGTGGACATCCTGGTGCTGTTCCGGCTGTTCCGGCACTTCAAGTGGGTCTCGAAGATCGAGAACTTCCGCGTGCCGCTGATCGGCTGGAACATGCGCCTCAACCGCTACATCGCGCTGGTGCGCGGCAGCCGCGAGAGCGTGGTGCGCATGATGGCCGAGTGCGAGGCCACGCTCGCGAACGGCAGCTCGGTGATGATCTTCCCGGAGGGCACGCGCTCGCTCGACGGCCGCATGCGCGCGTTCAAGACGGGCGCGTTCGAGCTCGCGCTGAACACGGGCGCGCCGATCCTGCCCATCGCGCTCGACGGCACCGCCCGCGCGCTGCCCAAGCGCGGCTACCTGCTGCAGGGCCAGCACCCGATCCACGTGCGCGTGCTGCCGGCGCTCGCCACCGAGAGCTACGCGGGAGAGACCGTCGACTCACTCTGCGAGCGCGTGCGCGGCATCATCGCGCGCGAGCTCCCCGCCGAGCCCGAGGCCGCGGCCAAGAGCGCCTGAGCAGCCCGGGGCTAGCCGAGCTGCAGCAGCGCGACGCCGAGCGCGACGCACAGCGCTGCGGCGACGCGGCGCGCGGCGAAGCCCTCGCCGAGCAGTCGCGTCCCGATCAGCGCCGCGATCACGACGCTGGTCTCGCGCAGCGAGGCCACGTTCGCCATCGCCCCGCGCGACATCGCCCAGAGCACGATGGCGTAGGCCACGAGCGCGAGCACGCCGCTGCCGACCCCGCGCGCGCCGTCGCGGCCGAAGAAGATCCGGAGCCGGCCGCGGTTGCGGAACAGCGCGAGCGCGCAGAACGCGAAGCTCGTCGCCCACGAGTTCCAGGCGATGTAGGCGAGCTGGCCGCCGGCGTGGCGCACGCCCTGCCCGTCGAGATAGGTGTAGCAGCCGATCATGACGGCCGTGACGAAGGCGGCCGCGATCGATCGGGCGACGCCCTTGTGCGGCACGCGCGGCTCGAACGCGAAGCTCGTCATCGCCAGCGAAGCCAGCGCGATCCCGCCCGCCTGCAGCGGCCGCGGCACTTCGCCCGCGAAGCTCGCACCCAGGATCGCGACCAGGAGCGGCGCGGTCCCGCGCGCGATCGGATAGACCAGCGACAGGTCGCCGAAGCGGTAGGCGTAGAGCAGGAAGATCTGGTAGCCGAAGTGGAACACGCTCGAGAGCGCCAGGTAGGGCCAGGCCGCGCGCGCGGGCGCGCCGGTGAAGGGCGACGCCACCGCGCCGAAGACGAACGACGTCCCCAGGACCCCGGCCAGCGCGACCACGCGGTCGCCGCTGGTCTTGGTCAGCGCGTTCCAGGTGGCGTGCAGGAAAGCGGCGACCAGCACCAGCGCCGCGGCGCCGAAGTCGAGATGCACGCGCGACTCAGTCCGACTTCAGCGCGCTGTGCTCGCGCAGCCACTCGATCCCGCCCTCGGCGCGCTCGCGCTCGTCGGCCAGGAAGCGCGACACGGCCGCGCGCAGGCGGGGCTCGGCCAGCCAGTGCAGGCTGTAGGTCGGCTGGCCGTCGAAGCCGCGCGCCTGCTTGTAGTCGCCACCCGCGCCGGGCTCGAAGCGCGCGAGACCCCGCGCGATGCAGTGCTCCACCGCGGCGTAGTAGCAGACTTCGAAGTGCAGGTTGCGCACCTCGCGGGTCGCGCCCCAGTAGCGGCCGTAGAGCGCGTCGCCCTTCTCCACATTGAACGTCCCCGCGATCGGCTCGCCGCCCGCGCTGGCGACCATGAAGCACAGCCGCTCGCGGAAGCGCTCGCGCAGCAGCCCGAAGAACTTGCGGTTCAGGTACTGCCGCCCCCACGCGCGCCCGCGCACGGTCGACAGGTAGAAACGGAACATCGGCTCGAACAGCGCGTCCGGAATCGCGCCGCCCGCGAGCGCCGCCACTTCGACGCCGCTCTCGGCCACCTCGCGCCGCTCGCGCCGGATCTGGTTGCGGCGCTTGCTGCGGAAGCGCGCGAGCCAGTCGCCGATCTCCCGGTAGCCCTGGTTCTGCCAGTGGTACTGCACGCCGATGCGCAGCTCGAACCCCTGCGCGCGCAGCGGCTCGATCTCGTCCGCGCGGCAGAAGTTGACGTGCACGCCGGAGAGGTCGCTCTCGCGGCAGACCTCGACCAGCGCGGCGGCCAGGCGCTCGATCCACACGGTCCTGCGCTCGCCCGGCGCCACCAGGAAGCGCGCGCCCGTCACGGGCGTGAACGGCACGCCGACCAGCAGCTTGGGGTAGTACGGGATGCCGGCGCGCTCCGCGGCGTCGGCCCAGCCCCAGTCGAACACGAACTCGCCCTCGCTGTGCGTCTTCACGTACAGCGGTACCGCGGCGACGAGCCGGCCGCGGTCGCGCACCACCAGCGGCCGCGCGGCCCAGCCGGTCGAGCCGCCCACGCAGCCGGCGTCCTCGAGCGACGCGAGCCACTCCCACTCGAGAAACGGCGAGCCGTCGCCCACCAGCGCGTTCCACTCCGCGGCCGGGAGCTCGCGCACGCCGGAGAGCGTCTCGACCTCCACCATCCGGGGCGAGTGTACCTCGCACCCAGGTGCTCGGTTATCCTGCAGGCAATGCCCGACGAGCCCAAGAAGCCGGCAGAGCCGCCCGCGCCGCGCAATCCCGCGCGCGAGCGCGAGCGGGAGGGCGGCCTGGCGACGCGCGAGCGCCCCAAGGTCGAGCGGCCGGCGCGCTTCAAGGTGCTCTTGTTCAACGACGACTACACGCCCATGGAGTTCGTGGTGAATCTGCTCGAGAACGTCTTCGCCAAGAGCCCGTCCGACGCGACACAGCTGATGCTGCAGATTCATCGAACCGGGATGGGGATCGCCGGCGTGTACGTGCTCGAGATCGCGGAGACCAAGGTTGCGGCCG
>Ga0318554_10000982_pt1 | contig 11271 bp, 9 predicted proteins | sample GRESIP082b2f22_FD_203687 | JGI IMG/M metagenome (GOLD analysis project Ga0318554, IMG submission 203687) | Tropical soil microbial communities from Luquillo Experimental Forest, Puerto Rico - GRE.SIPMG.082b2f22 | ecosystem: Environmental > Terrestrial > Soil > Tropical forest > Bulk soil... | reverse complement strand
TCCGCGCGCACGATCACCACCACCAGCCCGGCGGGACCGAGGTTCTTCTGTGCGCCGGCGTAGATCAGTCCGAACCTCGCGACCTCGAGCGGCCGCGACAGCAGCGTCGAGGACATGTCGGCGACCAGCGGCACCGCGTCGGTCTCGGGAATATAGGGAAACTCGACTCCACCGATGGTCTCATTCGGGGTGTAGTGCACGTAGGCGGCCGAGGGTGTCAGACGCAGCGCCGGCGGTGCCGGCACGGTGGTGTAGCCGGAGGCGGCCTCATCGGCGGCGAGGTTCACCCGCGCGGTGTAGCGCTGTGCCTCGCGCAGCGCCTTCTGCGACCAGTGCCCGGTGTTGAGATAGTCGACCGTGGAATCGGCGCGCGCGAGGTTGAGCGGCACGGCGGCGAACTGGCCGGTGGCGCCGCCCTGGAGGAACAGCACGCGATAGCCCTCGGGCACAGCGAGGAGCTCCCGCAGCAGCGCCTCCGCCTCCTGCGCCACCGCCATGAACGCCTTGCCGCGGTGACTCACCTCCATGACGGAGGTGCCGCCGCCCTGCCAATCGAGCAGCTCGTCCCGGACCTGTTCGAGGACTTCCGCCGGCAGCGTGGCCGGCCCCGCAGCGAAGTTGAATACCCGCAAGCGCGCTATCGCCTAGGTCTGGGCATCGGGCGGCGCCGCAGCCGGTGCGGTGTCGGTGCCCGTCTCCTCGTCCACACCTTCGAGGCTCTCGACACGCTCGATGCCGACCAGCCGCTCGCCTTCGCCGAGGCGCATGAGGCGCACGCCCTGCGTGTTGCGGCCCTGCACCGAGATCTCATCGACCGTCGTGCGCACCAGTGTGCCGGTGGAGCTGATCAGCATGATCTCCTGACCGGGCATCACCTGCAGCGCGGCCACCGTGAAGCCGTTGCGGTCGGAGGTCTGCAGCGCGATCACGCCCTGACCGCCGCGGCCGTGGCAGGGGAAATCGGCGAGCGGTGTGAGCTTGCCGTAGCCGGTCGCGGATGCGGTCAGCACGCGCGGCGCAACGCCCTCACCGGGACTGTCACCCACCACGATGAGCGCGATCAGGTCCTGACCGGCGCCGAGGCGGATGCCGCGCACGCCGGCGGCCTCACGCCCCATCGGGCGGACCTCGCTCTCGTGGAAACGGATGGCCTTGCCGCCGCTCGAGACCAGCATGATCTCGCGCTCGCCGTCGGTGAGCGCGACGCCCACCAGCTGATCGTTCGGCGCCAGGTCGACGGCGATGATGCCGGTGGTGCGCGGACGCGAGAACGCCGCGAGCGGTGTCTTCTTCACCGTGCCGGCGCGCGTCGTCATGAACACGAAGTGCTGCTCGTCGTACTGCTTCACCGGCAGCAGCGCGTTGATCTTCTCGCCCTCCTCCAGCGGCAGCAGGTTGACCATCGGTTTGCCGCGTGCGCCGCGTCCCGCCTGCGGCAACTCGTAGACCTTGAGCCAGTAGACCTTGCCGCGGTTGGAGAAGCACAGCACGGTGTCGTGGGTGTGCGCGACGAACAGCTTCTCGACGAAGTCCTCGTCCTTCACCGCGGTGGCGGTCTTGCCGCGCCCGCCGCGCCGCTGTGTCTGGTACTCGGTGAGCGGTTGGCTCTTCGCGTAGCCGGCGTGCGACAGCGTCACCACCACATCCTGCGGCTCGATCAGATCCTCGGTGGTGAGGTCGAGGTGGTCGCGGTTGATCTCGGTGCGGCGCGCATCGCCATAGGCCTCGCGCACTTCGATGAGCTCGGTGCGCACCACCTGGGTGAGCCGCTCCGGGCGGCCGAGAATGTCGCTGAGATCGGCGATGCCCGCGAGCAGCTCGCGGTACTCGGCGATGATCTTGCCCTGCTCGAGCGCCGTGAGCCGGTGCAGGCGCATGTCGAGGATCGCCTGCGCCTGCGTCTCGGAGAGCCGGTAGCCGCCGGCATGCAGGCCGGCCTCCGCCGTGAGCCCCGGCGGGCGGGTGGAAATCTCCCCGGCCCGAGCCAGGAGCTCCGTCACCACCCCCGGCGCCCACAGGCGCGCCTGCAGCGCGCTGCGCGCCTCGGCCGGCGATGCGGCCGCCTTGATGAGCGCGATCACGGCATCGATGTTGACGAGCGCGACCGCCAGACCCTCGAGGATGTGGGCGCGCTCGCGCGCCTTGGCGAGATCGTAGATGCTGCGGCGCGTGACCACCTCGCGGCGGTGGCGGATGAACGCTTCCAGCATCTCCTTCAGCGACATCAGCTTCGGCTGGCCGTCCTGCAGCGCCACCATGTTGATGCCGAACACCGTCTCCATCGGCGTATGCGCGTAGAGATTGTTCAGCACGATCTCGGTCACCTCGCCGCGCTTGAGCTCGATGACGATGCGCATGCCGTCCTTGTCGGATTCATCGCGCAGACCATCGCCGGCGATGCCATCGAGCTGCTTCTCGCGCACCAGCTCGGCGATGCGCTCGATGAGGCGCGCCTTGTTGACCTGATAAGGGAGCTCCGTGACCACGATCGCCTGGCGGTCGCCGCGCCCGACCTCCTCGATGGCGACGCGGGCGCGTACCGAGAGGCGCCCGCGGCCGGTGCGGTAGGCGGTGGCGATCTCCTGCGCGCCGTTGATGATGCCGCCGGTCGGGAAATCCGGGCCCGGCACGTGCTGCATCAGCGCCGCGAGCGGCAGCGACGGATCATCGAGCAGCGCCACACAGGCGTTGATGGTCTCGGTGAGATTGTGCGGCGGGATGTTGGTCGCCATGCCGACCGCGATACCGGTCTGGCCGTTCACCAGCAGGTTCGGGATGCGCGTCGGCAGCACCGAGGGCTCGCTCTCGGATTCGTCGTAGTTCGGATTGAAATCGACGGTTTCCTTGTCGATATCCGCGAGCAGCTCGTGTGCGATGCGCGCCATGCGCACTTCGGTGTAGCGCATGGCGGCGGGCGGATCGCCGTCCACGGAGCCGAAATTCCCCTGGCCGTCGACCAGCAGGTAGCGCATCGAGAACGGCTGTGCGAGGCGCACGATGGTGTCGTACACCGCGCTTTCCCCGTGGGGATGGTACTTGCCGATCACATCGCCGACGACGCGCGCGGACTTCTTGTACGCCTTGTTCCAGTCGTTGCCGAGCTCGCGCATCGCGTACAGCACCCGCCGGTGCACGGGCTTCAGGCCGTCGCGGACGTCAGGCAGCGCACGCCCGACGATGACGCTCATTGCATAGTCGAGATAGGACTGCCGCATCTCTCCTTCGAGAGTGACGGGCACGATTTCGCGGGCGATTTCAGCCATCAATCAGGACTTGGGTGTGATGTCAATCAGGCAGCAAACAAAGGCGGAATTTTAGCACGAACTGCCTCGCTGGCGGCCCGGTCATGACAGGCTGCGCCGGATATACTCACGCGCATGTCGCGCGCCGACACCGCCGAGTTCCTCATCGAGCCGCGCTGGCTGCTGCCGGTTGCGCCCGGCAACACGGTGCTCGAGCGGCAGGCGGTCGCGGTGAGCGGCGGACGGATCGCCGCGATCGGGCCGGCCGCGGAGCTGCGCGAGCGCAACCCCACGCGCACGCGCATCGTGCGCGAGCGGCATGCGCTGCTGCCCGGGCTGGTGAATGCACACACCTGTGCCTGCCACACGCTGCTGCGGGGACTGCCGGTGCGCGCACCGCGGCTGCGCTGGCTCACCGAGACGCTCGCGCCCCTCGAGCGGCGCGTGCTGAGCGCGGACCTGGTGCGCGATGGCACGCGGCTCGGCGTGGCCGAAATGCTGCGCGCGGGGATCACCTGTTACGCCGATCAAAGCCCCGTGCCGGAGGAGGCCGCCCGCGCGGCGGCCGCCGCGCAAGTGCGTGCACTCATCGGGCTGCCGATCAGCGATGCCGCCACGGTATGGGCGGAGGATGCCACCGCGCACCTCGCGCGCGCGGAGGCCCTGTGGGACGAGTACCGGAGCGATGCCCGCATCGGGCTGTATTTCGCACCGCAGCCGGCGCGGGGCGCGAGCGATGCGACGCTCGCGCGGCTGCGCCGCGTGGCGGATGAGCTCGATGCACGCATCGTCATGCACCTCGGCGAGTTGCCGGACACCGGCACGCTCGAGCCGCAGCGCCCGGGCGTTGCCGATGGCGTAGCGCCGCGCCACGCATGGGGCGTGCGGCCCCTCGCGCGCCTGCAGGCGCTCGGCCTGCTGCGACCGGGTTTCAGCGCCGTCGGCGCACTGAGTTGCGATGAGGAGGATGCGCAGCTGCTGGCGCGCCACGGGGCAGCCCTCATCGCCTGCCCGCAGGCCGAGCTGCGCCTGCACCGCGGGATGCCGCTGCTTCCGGGCAGCCGGCCCGGCGCGCTCGCGACTGACACGCCGGCCGCCGCCGGTGCGCTCGACATGCTGGCGGAGGTGCGCAGCGCGGCGCTGCTCTACGGCATGACCGCTCAGGAGGCGCTGCAACTTGCGACGCTCGGGGGCGCGGCTGCGCTCGGACTTGCGACCGAGATCGGCTCGATCGAGCCGGGCAAGTCGGCCGATCTCACCTGCCTCGAGCTCGATGTGCCGGGCTGCCGGCCGCTCACGGACGTTCCCGCGGCCATTGTGTTCGGCGCGACCCGTGCGCAGGTGACCGACGTATGGAGCGCGGGACGCGCGGCGCTGAGCGCGGGGCGGCTGCTCGCCTTCGATGAGGCGGAGCTCGCTGCGCTTGCCGCGCAGTGGACGCAGCGCCTGGCGCTCGAGGCGGCAGCATGAGCGCGTTCACGCCCCCCGTCGCGGCGCGCGGCAACGCCGACGGCGCGGAGCTCGCGAAGTTCGATGCGCTGGCGGCGCGCTTCTGGGACAGTCACGGGGAATTCCGTCCGCTGCACCTGCTGAATCCCGTGCGCTTCGAGTTCATCGCGGCGCGTGCGGCGCTGAGCGGACAGCGCGTGCTCGATGTTGGCTGCGGCGGCGGACTCCTGTGTGAATCCCTCGCGCGGGCGGGCGCGGAGGTCACCGGCATCGATCTCGCGCCCGGCATGATCGAAGTGGCGCGGCTGCACGCCGCCGAGAGCGCAGTCGCCATCGACTATCGCGAGAGCTCCGCCGAGGAGCTCCTGCGGGAGTCCCCGGCGGCATTCGATGTGGTCACCTGCATGGAGATGCTCGAGCACGTCCCCGATCCGGCCGCCATGATTGCGACGCTCGCCGCTCTGCTGCGCCCCGGCGGGGCACTGTTCGTCTCGACCCTCAACCGCAACCTCAAGTCCTTCCTGCTGGCGATCGTCGGCGCCGAGTACCTGCTGCGCCTCATTCCGCCGGGCACGCACGAGTACGAGCGCCTCATCCTCCCGTCCGAGCTGGCCCGCTGGGCGCGCGCCGCGGGGCTCAGCCTCATCGAGCTTGCGGGCATCGAGTTCAACCCGCTCACGAGCCGCGTCGCATTGAGCGGCGATGTGTCCGTGAACTACCTGGCGCAGCTGCGGCTGTGAGTGCGGCGCTCATCGGTCTGTGCACGCTCGCGGGAGTTCTCACCGGGGTATTGCTCGGCGCACTCATCACCCAGGTGCGCAGCGCCCGCCGCATCGAAGCGCTGCGGGTCGATCTTGCGGCGGCACAGGTGCGGCTCGAAGCCAGCACGCTGCAGGAAGCGGACCGCCTCCACCTGCTCGAGCAGTCGGAGACGCGGCTGCGCGCCGCCTTCGATTCGCTCGCCGGCGAGACGCTGCGCTCGCACAGCGAGCTGTTCCTGCGGCTGGCGCACGAGGCCCTCGGCCGCGATCAGGCGATCGCCCAGGGCGCGCTGAAGGAGCGCGAGCTCGCCATCGCGCAGCTCGTCGAGCCGCTGCGGACTGCGCTCGAGCGCACCGAGACGCAGGTGCAGGCACTGGAGCGCGAGCGGCGCGAGGCCTTCAGCGCTTTGCGCACGCAGCTCGAGAGCCTCGCCGGGGGACAGGCGCAGCTGCAGCGAGAGACGCGCAACCTGGTGACGGCGCTGCGCCGCCCGGAGGTGCGCGGCCGCTGGGGCGAGCTCACGCTGCGGCGCCTGGTCGAGCTGGCCGGGCTCACCGAGCACTGCGACTTCACCGAACAGTTGCAGCTGGTGGGCGAGGAAGGCGCGTTGCGCCCGGACCTCGTCGTGCACATGCCCGACGCACGCGACCTGGTGATCGACGCCAAGACGCCGCTGGAGGCTTACCTCAGCGCGCTCGAGGCAGCGACCGAGGAGGAGCGCGTGCAGGCGCTCAGGCGACACGCGCAGCAGGTCGAGACGCGCGTGCGCGAGCTCGCCTCCAAGAGCTACTGGTCGCAGTTCGAACGCAGTCCCGAGTTCGCCGTGCTGTTTCTCCCGGGCGATCAGTTTCTCTCCGCCGCACTCGCCGAGCGGCCGGAGTTGCTCGAGAGCGCGCTCGCCCAGAGCGTCATCATCGCGACACCCTCGACGCTGGTGGCCTTGCTCAAGGCGGTGGCCTACGGCTGGCGGCAGTCGGCGGTGGCGCACAACGCGGCACAGATCCGCGATCTCGGCCAGGAGCTCTATCGCCGCCTCGGCACCTTCAACGGTCATCTCGGCCGCATGGGGCAGCGGCTCGCCACCGCGGTCGAGGCCTACAACGCCGCGGTCGGCTCGCTCGAGCGCGGCGTACTGCCGCAGGCGCGGCGCTTCGGCGAGCTCGGGGTGACCGCGGATGCGCCGCTGCCGGCGCTCGAGCCGATCAGTCAGCTGGTACGCGATAGCGGCACGCCGAGCGCTGCGCAGCCCTCGCCGGCGGGCGAAGGCGAGCAGGCGCCGCCCGAGGGACTGCCGGGCTCGGGCCGCCCGGGCGCAAGCAATGCCCGACAGGCCTGAGCTACCACCTGCACGCAGCCTCGCCTCGCTCTACTCCTCCCCGGCGCAGCGGCACGGGCTGGCGGCACTCACCGCTCTCGAGCGCGAGATCGGCGCGAGTCTGCGACGCGGCATCGATCACCAGGTGGCGCACACCCGCCTCGCCTGGTGGCGCGAGGAGTGCGGCCGCACCGCCGGTGGGCACGCCACTCACCCCCTCACCCGCGAGCTGAGCGTGCTGTTCGCTCCGCTCCAGTCCTCGCCGCTCGCAGGTCTCGCCGGGCTGGTCGACACCGCCGTCTGGGACCTCTCGTGCGCAATCTTCAACACGCGGCGCGAGCTCACCGCCTACTGTGAGCGCTGGAACGCCGCGGTCGTTGCCCCGCTGGTGCAGCTCGCGGCACCCGACGCGCCCACGGCGCGCACGCAGCCTCTCGGGGTGAAGCTGCGCGAGATCGAGCTGCTCGTCGCACTCGGCGAGGATGCACGTCTGGGAAGGCTGCGCCTGCCGCTCGATGAGCTCGAGGCGGCAGGCGTGGCGCCCGAGAGTCTCGCGCGTCCGCCCTGGCCGCACGCGCTCGCCGTGCTCCTGTCTCATCGCCATCGCCAGCTGCGCGCGGCGCTCGCCGACACGGTGGATACACTGCCGGCCGGGCCACGCCGGGCGCTGCGCGGCCTCATCGTGTGGGTGAGCCTCGCCTGCAGCGCTTCTGCGCGGGCAGAGGCACGCTTGCCCGGCGAGAGCCCCCCGCGCGACCATCAGGGCCCGCTCGACGGCTGGCGCGCATGGCGTGCCGCGCGCCGTGTGGACCTGCAGCGACCCATGGGGCGCCGCTCCGCGCCGCCACAGGCTGGCAGTGGATGAGTCTTTTGGCGCATGGTTAGCCAAACAGCTAACCATCGGCCCGAACACCTTTAAGCGCACGCACCGGAGAACCACCGTGTTCGAGCCACGTGATCACGTTGCCGCCCCCGACGAGCTCGCCGGCCGGGTCGTGGCCATCACCGGCGCAGGCTCGGGAATTGGACGAGCCGTGGCGCTCGCCTGCGCCCGCCACCAGGCGAACGTCGTGCTGATCGGCCGCAACAAGGCGGCGCTCGAAGCGGTGCACGATGAGATCACGGCGGCCGCCGCACCCGAGGCGAGCATTGCGCTGCTCGACCTGGAGAAGGCCGTGGCGCGCGACTACGACGAGCTCGCCTCCGCCCTGCTCGGCCGCTACGGAAGGCTCGATGGATTGCTGCACAACGCGGGCCTCCTCGGCACGCTCTCGCCCATCGAGTACTACGACGTGCCGACCTGGTGCCGCGTGCTGCACGTCAATGTCACCGCGGCATTCGCACTGACACGCGTGCTGTTGCCGGCGCTGAAGAAGTCCCCCGATGCTTCGGTGGTGTTCACGGCGAGCAGCGTCGGCCGCCGTGGCCGCGCTTACTGGGGCGCCTACGCCGTCTCGAAGTTCGCGCTCGAAGGCCTCGCGCAGGTGTTGTCGGATGAGCTCGAAGGCATCACCCCGGTGCGGGTGAATACCCTGAATCCGGGACGTGCGCGCACCGCCATGCGCCGCCAGGCCTATCCGGCCGAGGACGTCGCCGCCGTGCCGCCGCCGGAGGCGCTGACCACCGCCTACATCGCGCTGCTCGGCCCGGCGGGCCGCGGCGTCACCGGCGGCGCTTTCGATGCTCAGCCGCCCGCTGCGTCCTCCGCGGCGCCGGCGAGCGCCTCGCCGGACAGCAGCGCACGCAGCTCTTCCTGAGAGAGCTCACGGAAGCGTCCGCGCGCGAGTGAGCGCTCGAGCGTCAGCGGCCCGAGTCGTGTGCGCAACACACGGCTCACCTGCGCACCCTGCCGCTCGAGCAGCCGCCGCAGCTCCCGGCCGCTCGCGCCGCGCACCGTGATCTGGTACCAGCGGTTCGCTCCCTCGCCGCCCGCCGGCTCGCACCGCTCGATTGGGAGCTGCGCGCCGCTATCGAGTTGACCGCCGAGTATTCCCTGCAGTTGCGTCTCGCTGAGCTCGCCGCGCACGCGCACACCGAATTCGCTGGCGAGCGCGTGCACGCCGCGCTGCAGCCTTGCGGCGAGCTCGCCATCGGACGTCAGGAGCTCGATTCCCCCATCGGCGCGCGGCATGGGACTGATCGCCATCAGACGCCGCCCGCGGCGCCGTGGGATCCGGCCCGCCAGCGGCGCCCGCGCTCCCGGAGGAGTCCGTTCCCCGGAGTCCGCCGGCGGCGCCTCAGTGGGTTCGATCAGCGGCTCACCGGGAGAGCGGTGACAGAGGAATGTCCGCGCAGAGGTGGGCACATGGGCGTGCACGGGCCGCCCATCGAGCCGCAGCTCATCGCCCGGGGCGACCCGCGCTCCGAGTGCCGCCACTGCGCCGTTGATGGTCAGACGTCCGGCCCGAATCCAGGCTTCCGCTTCGCGCCGGGAGGCAAGACCGGCGCGCGCGAGCACTTTCTGCACGCGCTCGGGCGGCCCCCTGTGGCCCGATCTCGCGCGCGCCGTGCCGCCGCGAGTGCGGGCGGGGCGGCCGGCTCTGCCGCCCGCGCGTCGCATTCACCCCTCCAGGTCGCGCGGCGCGGCGACGAGCTCCGCCGAGGCGCCGCCCTCGGCGGAGAGCTCATCGTCATCCAACGGCTCCTCGACGCCGCCGCCTTCCGCCTCGGGCAGGCCGGGCAGCTCGGGCGATCCGGCCGGCTGCGGCGCGCTCACCGCATCCTCGGCGAGCGCGAGCTGCAGATTGAGATCGCCGAGGGCGCGGAGCTCCGCGAGCGGCGGCAGCTCATCGAGGCTCTTGAGGCCGAAGTAATCGAGGAACTCGCGCGTGGTGCCGAGCAGCTCGGGATGGCCAGGGACATCGCGGTGGCCGACGACGCGCACCCAGTCGCGCTCGAGCATGGTGCGCACGATGTTGGGATTCACGGTCACGCCGCGCACCGCTTCGATCTCCGCACGCGTGATCGGTTGACGGTAAGCGATCAGCGCCAGCGTCTCGAGCAGCGCGCGCGAATAGCGCGCGGCGCGCTCCGGCCACAAGCGCGAGATCTCGGCGGCGAGCTCGCGGCGCACCTGGATGCGAAAGCCGCTCGCAGTCTCCTTGAGCTCGATACCACGCCCGGCGTACTCGGCGCCGAGCGACGCGAGCACGGCGCGCACCGCCTGTGGGCCCGGCCTCACGGCTTCATCGAACAGCCGCAGCAGCTCCGCCACCGGCAGCGGCCCGCCCGCGGCGAGCAGCGCCGCCTCGATGACGTTGCGAATGTAAGACTCGTTCATGGAGGATCCTCATCGGCCGCAGGGGCATCCGCCGGCTGCTCGGCGACGACGTGCAGCGCCGGCGCCGAGGTCGTGGCGCGCACGTGCAGCGGGGCGTACGGCTGGGCCTGCACGATGTCGATCAGTCCCTCGCGCATCAGCTCGAGGATGGCGACGAAGGTGACCGTGACACCCATGCGCCCCTCCGCGGGGCGAAACAGCTGCATGAAGGGCACGAAGCCGCCGGCCGCGAGCGCGGCGATAATGTCGCTCATGCGCTCACCGACCGACAGCTGCTCGCGCGAAACGTGATGGTGCGCGAACATCTCGGCGCGCGCGACCACGTCCTTGAAGGCGATCAGCAGCTCCTGCAGCGTGACCTGCGGCAGCGCGCGCACCACGCGCCGCTCCTTGAGCTCCGCAGACACGCTCCACACATCGCGCTCGAGGCGCGGCAGGGTGTCGATCTGCTCGGCCGCACGCTTGAAACGCTCGTACTCCTGCAGCCGCCGCACGAGCTCGGCGCGCGGGTCCTCGTCGCCCTCTTCCGCGAGCTTCGGCCGCGGCAGCAGCATGCGCGATTTGATCTCCGCGAGCGTCGCCGCCATCACCAGGTACTCCCCCGCGAGCTCGAGCTGCAGCTCCTGCATCAGCTCGATGTACTGCATGTACTGGCGGGTGATCTCCGCGAGCGGAATGTCGAGGATGTCGAGGTTCTGGCGGCGGATCAGGTACAGCAGCAGATCGAGCGGTCCCTCGAAGGCCTCGAGAAACACCTCGAGCGCCTGCGGCGGAATGTACAGATCGTGCGGCAGCTGCGAAATCGGCTCACCGTTCACCACCGCGAACGGCATCTCCACCTGCTCGGGCGGGGTGTGCGGCGGCGGCGTTGGCGGCGGCGCGCTGCTGACGATACGGAGATCCGGGCGCGGCTTCACGGGCGGCAGCTCTCAGCCGGGACGCAGATGCATCACGCGCCGCACGTCATCGAGCGTCTCACGCGCGGCCGCGCGCGCCTTGTCGGCGCCCTCGGCGATGATGTTGCGCACCAGCTCGGGATTGTCCTCGAACTCCTGGGCGCGCCGGCGCATGCCACTCACCTCCTCGACGATGCGCTCGATGAGCGGCTGCTTGCAATCGAGGCAGCCGATACCCGCGGTGCGGCAGCCCTCGTTCACCCAGCTGCGCGTTTTCTCGTCGGAGTAGATCTTGTGCAGGTCCCACACCGGGCACTTCTCCGGATC
>Ga0318554_10000981_pt1 | contig 11275 bp, 12 predicted proteins | sample GRESIP082b2f22_FD_203687 | JGI IMG/M metagenome (GOLD analysis project Ga0318554, IMG submission 203687) | Tropical soil microbial communities from Luquillo Experimental Forest, Puerto Rico - GRE.SIPMG.082b2f22 | ecosystem: Environmental > Terrestrial > Soil > Tropical forest > Bulk soil... | reverse complement strand
CCTCCGCACAGTGATGGCAATGAGGTACTCCGACCGGGTGCAGCCCAGCACCCCATGGGAGGTGGTCCTCTACGTCGACGATCGCGCTGCCGACGACCAGCTCGAGGCGCTGGCCGCGATCTTCCTCGGCCGGGCCGGCGGCACGGTCGCCAACCTCTATGGCCCGGCGATCGGCGACGTCTACGCGGTGCGCCGGGCGGGGATCACCTTGGAGCACGTCACCCCGCGCAAGCGCATCGACGTCGTCGGGTACGTGACGGTGGAGGCCGAAGGCGAGGCCTCCGACCCCGGCGACGTGCGGTGCGGCGTCCCCGGCTTCGATCACCCGGGCACCGAGCTCCACGGCGAGGGCCTGCGCTCGGCCGACCCGGCGTTGCGGTGGGAGGTGCGGGGACGGCGCCACGCGGCCTTCGCCAGCCACTTCGAGTACGTGTCCGGCTGAGCACGGACGTCCTGCCGGCCGTCGACCGACGAGGAACTGGATGGGCGGCCCGGCTGTCGGCGCCGACGCGCGCCGGCTACTTGATCTTGGCCGCCTCGGCCACCGGGTCGAGGTTGACCGTGTTGAGGTTGCTCGGGTTGCAGTCGAGCGTGCCCGGCTTGGTGGGGTAGGCGCGGACGAACTTCCCGTTCTGGACCTGCATCAGCACGAAACACGGCGAGAAGACGCCCGGCCCCTGGAGCGCCTTGGCGCCGATCCAGCCGTCGGCGGTGAAGTTGGTCATGCCCTTGAGGGCGGTCAGGAGGGCGGCCCGGGTCACCGCGTTGGGACCGCTCTTGGCCACGATCGAGCTCACCGCCTGCTGGAAGGCCATTCCCGCCTGCCAGGCCTGGGCGCCCCAGGACGTGACCTTCGACCCGAGGGCGGTGACGTAGGCCTGGTCGGCCGCGTTGTAGCTGGCCTCCTCGAAGGGGAGGAAGCCCAGCCAGACGTAGGTCCCCTCGACGTCCGAGCCGCCCTGCGGGATGAAGTCCTGCGTGTAGCACGACAGGGAGCAACCCCACACCTTCACGGTGGTGAGACCCTGGGCGTTGGCCTCCTTGCGCATCCGGATCATGGCGACGTCGTTCGAACCGTCGAAGACGTAGGTGCTGCCCTTCTGCTTGGCGATCTGGACCCGCGGGGTGTACGCCGGCTGGGCGTCCGTGCCCGACACCTTCGGCGTCGCGTCGAAGGTGATCCCGGCTGCCTGCTGGGAAGCGATGCCGTACGTCGACGCCTGGACGGTCGTGGGAAGGTCACCGGGGACGAGGAAGATGCCGTGTAGGCCGGGGTTCTGCTGGAGCCAGTACTTGACGTGCCCGACCTGGTTGGTCCAGGTCGCCACGCCTGTCTTGAGCGGGCAGTTGGCCGAGACGGCCTGGACGGTGAAGGTGTTCGGGTCGCACTGCTCGTTCAGGTCCGCCGACAGCGCGCTGATGTTGGGCAGCCCCGTCGCCGCTCCCGTCTTGTCGACGCACTTGTCCATCGGTGAGAGGTCGTTGTTGAACAGGACGTTGTTGCCGACCAGGGCGAACGCGTTGGAGCAGCCGTTGATGAGCCCGTTGAGGCTTTCGGACGCGTCGAGCTTGGTGTCCCACGTCGTCACCTTGAGCTGACGGCAGGCGATGCCGCCGTGCGCGTTCACGTATGTGGCGAAGGCATTCATGGCGTCGAAGTTGCCCTGGAACAGGCCGGGCGCGAGCGGGGAGCCCACGTCGGCCATGACCTGGACGTTGATCGTCGTCGGCGTGATCCCGACGTCGGTCGCCTGCAGCGTCACGTTGGCGCAGGGGTTCGGCGCGGTGGACGACGTCGACGCGGGCGCGGCGGCGGACGTGGTGTTGGTGGGCTTGCTCGAGCTGCTGCGGGAGCAGCCGGCGGCGATCACGAGAACGGCCACCAACCCCGACAGTGCAACGGACCTTCTCACGGACCCCCCCGGCGCTCGAACCTGACGGTTTGTGAATTATATACAACTCAGGTCAGCCGTCACCTTAGCGGCGGCGGCTCCCGAGCGCCGGTCGGGCCCACGCTTGTGCCGGGGGCGGCGCGGCGACGGACCCGAGGGCCGATCGCGGCGTCCACGTAGGATCGGCCCGTGGCCTGGGCGGGGTTCGGGCGCCTTCCGCCCGCCGAGGAGCACAGGGCCGAGCTCGTGCGCGAGGCCACCGTCATGGTCCTGTACGTGTCGGTCGTCGAGATCGCCGAGCTGGCGGCGCTTCCCGAGAGCCACTTCGCGCACGGCCGTACCACCGGTCCGGTCGGGGCGCACCTGCTGGAGATCGTGTGGGGCACGGCCGTCGGGCTGGCGCTCGCGCACTGGTTCGCGTTCCGGATCGCGGCCCACGCCTTCCGCGGCGAGCGGCCCACCGTCCTCGACACCCAGATCGGTCTCGTCCAGGTGGCGGCGGCGATGTTCGTGGCCGCGCTGTGCAGCCTGCCGGCGCTGGTGTTCTCCGACCGGCTGGCCCAGGAGACAACCGGTGATGTGGCCGCGCTGCTCGTGGGCGTGGTCGGTTACATCCTGGCCCGCCACACCGGTGCCTCCCGGCTAGCGTCGTTCTTCCTGGGGCTCACCGCGCTGGCGCTCGGGATCCTGGTGGCCCTGGTCAAGAGCCTGCTCGCCGCCCACTGATCGCCCCGGGTCGCGGTGGAGGGAGCGGGGTAGGGTGCGGCGACCCAGCCCGTCGACGGCGCGAAGGAGGGGGCATGCCCGTCTACTACCACGAGACCATCGACCCGGTCCGGGTGCCGAACAAGCAGTACGAGTACCTCGACCACATGGAGAAGCTCATCGGCTCGCACACCAACGTCACCGGGTCGCCGATGCGCAACGTCGCCAACTGGGTGACCGTGTGGGCGACAGGGCAGTGGCCCGAGGTCGTCGGCCTCTGGGAGATGGCCGACTGGCAGTGGTTCGCCGACCACTTCAACGCCAACCGGCTCTACCGGGAGATCCCGCAGGAATACTACGACTACCGCACGGGCGGGTTCGACCGGGTGCTGATCCCGGCGGCGTTCTGCCCCTCGCTCGACGAGATCGTGGCGCAGGGCGTGCGGGCCCCCGTGGTGATGCAGGAGCTCGTGCACGTGACGCCGGGCCGGTCGGACGACTATGTCCGCGCCCTCGGCGACGCCGGCCGGGCGATCAACGAGCGGGACCGGGGCGTGCGGCTGTTCGGTTCCTACCTGGTGGCCCTCCGCAACCGGACCGAGCTCATCAACCTGTGGGCGCTCGACGATTTCGACGTCTACGTCCGGACGGAGCAGCAGCCCGATGCCGACCCCGAGCTGCGTGCGTGGCGCGACACGGCGTCGTCGTTCGAGGTCGACCATGTCGGCAAGCTCCTGTGCCCGACCGAGTGGTCGGTGCTCCGTTGACCGGGGCGCAGCGGCCCGCTCAGCGCCCGCGTGCGGGGACGGATCCGCGGAACGGGATCACGGCCCGGGTGCCGTCGTCGGTCGTCACCACCCGGACGTCGGCCCCGTAGTAGCGCCGCAGGGTCTCCTCCGACAGCACCGAGTCCGGTTGCCCGCGCGCGACCGGCCGGCCCTCGTTGAGCAGCACGAGGGTGTCGGCGTAGGCACCCGCCAGCGTCAGGTCGTGCATGGTGGTGACCACGGTGAGGCCGTAGTCGGCCCGGAGCTCGTCGACCAGGCCCAGGACCTGCTGCTGGTGGCCGAGGTCGAGCGCGGTCGTCGGCTCGTCGAGCAGGAGGACGGGGGTCTCCTGCACGAGGGCGCGGGCCAGGAGCACGCGCTGGAGCTCGCCCCCCGAGAGCTGGCGCAGGAGCCGCCCGGCGAAGACGCCGAGCTCGAGGCGGTCGATGGCGGCCGTGGCGACGGCGCGGTCATGGTCCGACTCGACGCCGAAGCGCGCGATGTAGGGCGTGCGTCCGAGGAGGACGTACTCGCCGACGGTGAGGTCGTCCGGGATGGTCGGGATCTGGGGGACGAGGGCGACCAGTCGGGCCCGGGTGGTGGGGCCCATCCCTTCGAGCCGCTGCCCGCCGACGTGGACCGATCCGGCGTGCGGTACGAGCCCGGCGACGGCATGGAGGAGCGATGTCTTGCCCGCCCCGTTGGGCCCGATCAGGCACAGCCAGGAGCCACCGTCGACGTCGAGATCGACGGGTCCGACCGCGGTGCGCCGGCCGTAGGAGACCGCCACGTCCCGGAGGTGGACGGCGGTCACCGCCGGGCCCGGTGACGCAGGACCAGGAGGAAGAACGGCGCTCCGAAGAAGGCCGTCACGACCCCGATCGGCACCTCGGCCGGGGCCGCCACCGTGCGTGCCAGCAGATCGGCGCCGATCAGGAAGGCGGCGCCGCCGACCATCGAGAGCGGCAGCACGCGCCGGTAGCTCCCCCCGGCGCCGAGGCGCACGAGGTGGGGCACGATGATCCCGACGAACCCGATCAGTCCGCTCACGGCCACGGCGGCCGCCGTCCCCAGCGTGGCTGCGCCGACCACGACGAGCCTGGTCCGCGCTGCGTGCACGCCGAGTGTCGACGCCTCCGCGTCGCCGACGCTGAGCACGTCGAGGCGCCGCCGGTGGGCGAGGAGCACGGCGCTGCTCACGGCCGCGTAGGGCAGGACGAGCAGCACGTCGTGCCAGCTGGCGCTGGTCAGCCGACCGAGGATCCACGAGTACACGTCGTGGAGCGTGCTGGCGTGCTGCTGCTGCACGTACGTCTGGGCCGCAGTGAAGAACGCGGCGACGGCGACGCCGGCGAGCAGGACGGTGGCCGCACCACCGCGACGGTCGGCGGCGGTGGCGACGACGTAGCTGGTGGCAACGGCGACGACGGCACCGATGAAGGCGGCCGCCGGGACCGGATCGATCGGCCAACCCGAAGCCCGCGGTGCGTAGGCGATGATCAGGGTGGCGCCGAGTCCGGCCCCGGCGGCGGCGCCGAGCAGGTAGGGGTCGGCGAGCGGGTTGCGGAAGACGCCCTGGTAGCCCGCGCCGCTGGCGGCGAGGGTCCATCCCACGATGGCGCCGAGGACCATGCGCGGCAGGCGGATCTGCCACAACACGGCCCTGTCGGTGGCCGACAGGCCCGAGTGCACGTGGACGAGCGGCAGGTGGCCGACGAGGTCGAGCAGCACGCCGCGCACGGGCAGGCCGGCCGGTCCCACCAGCACGCCGGCGGCCGCCGCCCCCACGAGGGCCCCCGCGGCGGCCAGCCACCAGCGCCGGGTGGTCGGGCGGGTGAGGACGACCGGCGGGCGGGCGGCCAGTGCGGTCACGGCGAGTCAGCGCCGACGCGCGCGGCAGAGCGCGGGCTGGTGGTGGCCATGGACATCTCATCCTCCGTGAGCGTCTGTGCAGGTGCGCCGCAGCCGGTCTCCTGGCTCCCGGATCGCCGCATCCCCTCGCCTTCCCAGGCCACGGCCCAGTGGCTCCTCGAGGTTCGCTCCCCGGTCACAGTGGCGGGACCGCGCCGGACTTCCACCGGCTTCCCGTGCACTGCGGCGTGGCCACGCTAGGCGCCGGCCCGCGCCCGGTCCAGATTCCCACCGGCCGCCGCTGGCCGCGCCCGGTGGACGGGAGCAGGATGGGCCGTCCCGAGGAAGGAGCCGACCATGGAACTGCTGGACAAGGCCGTGCACCAGGCCCACGAGTTGAAGACCAAGGTGGAGGCCAAGGTGGGCGACGTGCAGGCCAAGCGCAAGGCCACCGAGCAGCTCGTGTCGCTCGGACGGCTGGTCTACGCCGACCGCACGGCCCGCACGGCTCCCGACAGCGAAGCCAGGATCACGGCGATCGTCGAGGCGTTGCGCGCGCTCGAGGCCGACGGCGTGCCCGTCGTACCCGACGGCCCCGGAGCCGTGGCCCCGGCCTGAGCCCGGCCGGTCCTGGGGCTCGGCCCGCACCGCGTCTGAGGTCCACGCGCCGGCGCGGCAGATCGGGCGTGGACCGGGGGCCGTCAGGTCACACAGGTCCAGCGCGGCCCCTGAACGGCCCACTGCCCGCGTGCGGCGACGGCGCCGATGGCGGCGGATCCGAGGTCGAGGTCCGAGACCCGCCACCCATCCGGGGCCAGGCGTTGCTCGGCGTGCGAGAGGCCGCCGGAGGCACCGTCCCCGGTGGCCTTGAGAAGCGCTTCGGTGCGCGCCCAGGCCCGCAGCAGTGACGGGGGCGGCGTGTCGGCCGCCAGACCGAGCCGGCGCGCCAGCCCGGCCGGGCGGGCGATACGCCGCGGCACCTCCACGTCGACGCCGACGGGGCACGATGAGATGGCGACCACGGCGATCGACCCGGCGTGCGAAAGGCTGAACTCGATCCCTCGCACCGAGGGCTTCCCGTGGGGCCCGGTCGAGAACTCCAGCGCGGCCGCGTCCTCGCCCAGCCGTTCGGCCAACAGGGTGCGAACGAGGTGGTGGGCGGCGAGCCACCGGGCGCCAACCGCCGCGTCGGCGAAACGCGCGGCACGGTCACGTTCATCGCCACAGCACACGCCGCCGCCCGGCACGGCGTCGAGCCGTGCGGCCCAGACATCGACGGTCGTCATCGGCATTAGCTTGGCCGCCCATGACCAGCCGCGGGGTGGCCGTCGTCACGGGGGCGTCATCGGGCATCGGTGCGGCCACCGCCGCCCGCCTGGCCAAGGCTGGGTTCGACGTGGTGGTCGGCGCCCGCCGGGTGGACCGGCTCCGCGACATGGCGGCCGCCTGGGACGCTCGTGCGCTCCATCTCGACGTCACCGACGACGCCTCGGTCGAGGCCTTCGTGGCCGCCGTGCCGGAGTGCCGGGTGCTGATCAACAACGCCGGCGGCGCGCTGGGCATGGACCGCTTCGAGGACGCCGACCTCGACGGCTGGCGCTGGATGTACGAGGCCAACGTGCTCGGCACCGTGCGGATGACGCGGGCGCTGCTGCCCGCGCTCGAAGCGAGCGGTGACGGGGTGGTGGTGGTGATCGGTTCGATCGCCGGCCTCGAGCCCTACGAGGGCGGTGCCGGCTACAACGCGGCCAAGCACGCCGAGTGGGCGGCTCGGCAGGTGTTGCGCTACGAGTTGCTGGGGCGACCGGTGCGGGTGTGCGAGGTCGATCCCGGGATGGTCGAGACCGAGTTCAGCGTCGTGCGCTTCGGTGGTGACGAGGAGCGCGCCGCGCAGGTCTACGCGGGGATGACTCCCCTCACGCCCGATGATGTCGCGGAGTGCATCGAGTTCGTCGTCACCCGGCCCTCGCATGTCAACGTCGACCAGCTCGTGCTCATGGCCCGCGACCAGGCGTCGGCGCGCCGGGTGCACCGGCGCGCCTGAGCCCGACTGGTCCGTCACCGCGACCAGGGCCCCGGGCGGGGGTCGGCCCTCGTTCCGGCACCGCCCCCGCGCCCGGCGCCGGTCAGGCCGCGGTGTCGAACGTGACGGTCACCTCGAGTTCCTCGACCCCCCGCACGACGTGCAGGGTCAGGGCCGCTCCGCCGACGCGGTCGAGCGCCTCGAAGAGCTCGTCGGCGGTGGTGAGTGCCGTCCCCGCCGCGTCGACGAGCAGATCACCGGCGCGGATCCCGGCCCGCCCGGCCGGGCTGTCGGCGTCCACGGCCCGCACCAGCAGGCCGTCGCGCTCGGGCAGGCCGACTGCGGCGCGTAGCCGGCGGGCGGCGTGGCGCGGCGCCAGCGCCACCCCCAGGCGCGGCCGGGCCGGTGACTCCCCACGGGCCAGCGCGTCGACGCGCGCCTTGAGGTCGGCGTCGGCGGGGATCGCCAGGTAGAAGCCCTCACCCAGGCGGTTGGTGTTGATCCCGACGAGGCGACCGGCGGCGTCGACGACGGGGCCGCCGGACGAGCCCCGGCTCAGCGGGGCGGTGTGCTCGATGCTGCCGGCGATGCGGCGCCCCCGCGGGCCGCGGAAGGTCTGGCCGATGGCGGACACGAACCCGAGCGTCGCCCGCAGCCCGCGGCCCGCCGGGTTGGCCAGCGCGATCACGGCCGTGCCGACGGCGGTGTCGGCCGGCTCCCAGCCGATCGGGGCGACGCCGGCGGTGTCGACCGCGAGCACGACCACGTCCCCGTCCTGGTCGACGCCGCGGACCGTGGCGGTGGCCGAGCGCCCGTCGGCGAAGGCCACGGTGGTCTCCTCACCCCGCAGGTTGTGGGCGTTGGTCAGGACCAGGCCGTCGGCGAGCACCACGCCCGTGCCCCGGCCCCATCCGCGCCCGATCCGCACGACCGACGGGCCGACGCGCTCGGCCACCCCCCGCAGCGTGCCCTCGAGCTCCTCGACGATTGTCGCCATCTCTTCCTTCTCCTTGCTAGTCACTTGCAAAGTGCAAGTCACCATACACTGGGGGGATGGCCGCGCGCGACAGGGCCTCGACCCGCCGGGACGCCCGTCCCGGGGACGGCCACGCCGGGCTCCACCTCGCCCTCGGCCGGGTGGGCGACCGCTGGTCGCTACTCGTGGTGCAGGCGCTGCTCCCGGGTCCGCGCCGCTTCAACGAGCTGCAGGCCGAGCTCGGGGGCATCGCCCCCAACGTGCTCGCGACGCGGCTGCGCCAGCTCGAGGGCGACGGCCTGGTGGTGGCCACGCCCTACTCCGACCGCCCCGTGCGCTACGCCTACGAGCTCACCGCCGAGGGGGCGGCGCTGGCCGGCGCCCTGCGCCTGCTGACCACGTGGGGGGCCGCCCAGGCGGGCGCGGCAGCCGAGGCCGAGCCGGTCGTCCACCAGGCGTGCGGCACGGCGGCGGAGCCGCGCTGGTGGTGTCCGACGTGCGAGCGCGGGCTCGACGACGACGAGCTCGACGACCTGCGCTGGATCTGACGCCTCAGCGGGCCGAGGGGTGGAGACCGGTCAGGTCCGTCGCCGCCGCCGTCACCTCGTGCAACAGCTCGAGGACGGCCCGGGCCGGCGCCGCCGGGAGGCCCCGGCGGCGCTGGGCCACGCCAACCCGCCGGCGGGGCAGACCGCGCACGACGATGGTGTCCCAGCCCGCCGCCGGTTCGGGAGCCGGCACCGCGGTGGCCGGGACGATGGCCGGTCCGTGGCCCTCGGTCGCCATGGTGGCGATCAGACGCACCCCGTCCACCTCGGCGAGGGGGCGCAGGATGATGCCGGCCGCAGCCGCGGCCGCGTCCAGCTCGGCCCGGTACGCGGTCCCCGTCGGTGGGATCAACAGCTCGACGCCGGCCAGGTCGGCCACCTCGACCCTGGCCCGTTGGGTCAACGGGTGGCCGGCGGGCACGACGAGGACCAGGTCCTCGCTGAACAGCGGCTCCGAGGAGAGGTCGCGGCCGGGGACGGGGAGGTTGACCACCGCCAGGTCGAGGGTGCCGGAGAGCAGGCGCGGCTCCAGGGACGCCGACGTGGCGTCGACCACGACCAGGTGGACGCCGGGGTGCCGGACGCGGACGGCGCGCAACAGGCGGGGCACCAGCCAGCGGGCCGTGCTGCCGATCATGCCCAGCCGGGTGGTGCCGAGGATCTCGTGGTGCAGGGCGGCCAGATCGGCGACGACGCCGTCGAGCTCGCCGCGCACCCGCTGGGCCCGGCCGGCCACGATCGTGCCCTCGAGCGTGAGCCGTCCCGCCTGGCGGTCGACCAGCATGACCCGCAGCTCCTTTTCGAGCCGGGCCACGTGGGCGCTGACGTTGGACTGGACGGTGTGGAGGGCTTCGGCGGCGGCGGAGAACCCGCCGTGCTCCTCGACGGCGAGGAGGGCGTTGAGCTGGCGGATGTCCATCGCTGTCGACGATACTCGGTATCTCAAACAACTGCTGGACAGATGGGATGCGCTGCTTGTACTGTTAGTCACAAGCAACACGTCGGGTCACCGGAACCCCCCCTCCGGTTGATCCGATCCCTCGAGAAGGGCTCGGGTGCCCCCCTCCCGAGCCCTTTCTCGCGTCCGGGCCCGGGCCGGGGCTACCGTCGGCCCGTGGGCCGCTCCGCGGCGTTCTTCGACCTCGATCGGACGGTCCTGGCCGGGACCAGCTCGACGGAGCTCACCGCCGCCCTCGTCGAAGCCGGCCTGGCCCCCGACCGCCGCCTCCCCGGCCTCGGGCTGCTCGGCCAGGCCTACGAGCGTCTGGGCGAGAACCTGCTGATCATCGGTCTGGCGCGGGCGGCCGCGCTGGCGGCCCGGGGCTGGCCCGTCGACCGCGTCGACGCCGCCGCCGCGGCCGCCGCCGAGGCCCTCCTCGAACGGGTCGCCCCCTACCTGCCCGAGCTGCTCCACGAGCACCGGGCCGACGGCGTCCGCACCGTGCTCGCCACCACCACGCCCGAACATCTGGTCCGGCCGTTCGCCGACCGGATCGGCTTCGACGACGTGGTCGCCACCCGTTACGTGGTCGTCGACGGCCGCTATACCGGCGCCCTGGACGGTCCGTTCGTGTGGTCGCTCGGCAAGGCCGCCGCCGTGCGCGCCTGGGCCCTGGCCGAGGGGGTCGACCTGCGCGAGAGCTTCGCCTACTCCGACAGCGTCTACGACGTGCCGCTGTTGAGTGCGGTCGGGCATCCCTGCGCCGTCAACCCCGACCTGCGCCTGCGGCTCGTGGCCCTCGCCCGACGGTGGCCGACCCTGTGGTTGGACGTTCCCCCCGGCGTGCCCAAGTTCGCCGGCTTCGAACCGTTCGACGTCGTGAAGCTGGCGGCCAACCCGTGCCTGATGCCGTTCGCACGCTTCGAGGTCAGCGGGCGCGAGCACCTGCCGCGCCGGGGTCCGGCCATCGTGGTCGCCAACCACCGCAGCTACTTCGACACCGCGGCCGTCGCCGTGACGGTCGCCGGCGCCGGGCGCAGCGTGCGCTTCCTCGGCAAGAAGGAGGTGTTCGACGCGCCCCTCGTCGGCGAGCTCGCGACCGCCCTCGGCGGGATCCGGGTCGACCGCGGCTCGGGCAGCGGCGCGCCGCTGCGCGCCGCGGAGCGGGCGTTGCGGGCCGGCGACCTGGTGGCGCTGATGCCCCAGGGCACGATCCCGAGGGGCCGGGCCTTCTTCGACCCCGTCCTCCGCGGCCGGCCCCTCGGGATCCGGCTGGCCGCCGCCACGGGTGCCCCGGTGATCCCGCTCGGTATCTGGGGCACGGAGCGGGTGTGGCCACGCTCAGCGCGCCTGCCCGATGTCACCGCCCTCGGCCATCCCCCCCTGGTGACCGTGCGCGTCGGCCTCCCGGTGGGCGGACTGGGCGCCGGGGAATCCGCCGACACCATCTCGATCATGGCCGCCATCGCCGAGCTGCTCCCGGCTGCGGCCCGCCACCCTCACGAGCCCACCGAGGAGGAGCTGCGCCGGACCTACCCCCCCGGCCGCGTGGGGGAGGAGCGCGGGTAGGGGC
>Ga0318554_10000977_pt1 | contig 11283 bp, 13 predicted proteins | sample GRESIP082b2f22_FD_203687 | JGI IMG/M metagenome (GOLD analysis project Ga0318554, IMG submission 203687) | Tropical soil microbial communities from Luquillo Experimental Forest, Puerto Rico - GRE.SIPMG.082b2f22 | ecosystem: Environmental > Terrestrial > Soil > Tropical forest > Bulk soil... | reverse complement strand
GGCCCAAGGGGGCCACGCTCACCCACCGGAACCTCCTGATGATGAGCCTCAGCTACTTTGCCGATATCGGCCCGGTGCAGCCTGCGGACTCCATCCTCCACGCCGCGCCCCTGTCGCACGGGTCGGGCCTGTACGGACTGCCGCACCTGGCTCGCGGCGCGGTGAGCGTGGTGCCGCATTCTGGCGGCGTGGACGGAGACGAGATCGCCGCGCTGCTGCGGCGCTGGCCGGGGATGTCGTTCTTCGCCGCCCCCACCATGGTGAAGCGGCTGGCCGGTGACCGCGCCATCGCCAGAGCAGACCTCTCGCACCTGAAGACCATCATCTACGGCGGCGCCCCGATGTACCTGGCCGATCTGGAGAGCGCGCTCGGAACCTTCGGTCCCCGCCTGGCCCAGATCTACGGGCAGGGCGAATCGCCGATGACGATCACGGCCCTGTCCCAGGCGGACCACGCGGACCGGCACCATGCCCGGTGGCGGGACCGATTGCAGAGCGTGGGAGCGCCCCGCACCGACGTCGAGGTCCGTGTCGTCGAGGACGACCGGGAACTTCCCATCGGCGAGGCGGGAGAGGTGGTGGTCCGGGGCGACGTCGTCATGGCCGGGTACTGGGACCAGCCGGATGCCACCGCCGAGACGCTGCGCGGGGGCTGGCTGCACACCGGCGACATCGGCAGCTTCGACGCCGAGGGCTACCTCACGCTGCGAGACCGCTCGAAGGACCTGATCATCAGCGGGGGAATGAACATCTATCCCCGGGAGGTGGAGGAGGCGCTGCTCCGCCACCCCGGCGTCCGGGCCGCGGCGGTGGTGGGCCGGCCGGACCGCGAGTGGGGCGAGGCGGTCGTCGCTTTCGTGGTGGCCGCCGAAGGCGGCGTCGCGCCGGCCACAGACGACCTCGACCGGACCTGCCTCGAGCACATCGCCCGCTTCAAGCGGCCCAAGGAGTACCGGTTCGTCGACGCCCTGCCGACCAACAACTACGGCAAGGTCGTCAAACGCGAGCTGCGCGACCGGCTGCGCAGCGAGACGGAGGACGGCCTGCTCGCCTAAGTCTCATCCCCGGACAGCCGGGTGTTTGCGACCACCGAAGCCTGTTATCCTGCGCCCAAGTCGGCAGTTCCGGGGGGATATGCCGCTCGACCGGAGCATCCGCCGTCGTCGGTCATGAACGCACGACAAGGAGGCTGTTTCCCATGAAGCTCGCTCTCTACCTGCCGAACTTCCGTAACGAAGTGACGGTCAAGGAACTCGAAGACCTCACTAGCCTCGCAGAAGAGCTCGACTTCGACTCAGTCTGGACGCTCGACCGGATCGTCGTTCCGGAGGTCTCCGATCGACAAGAGCTCCAGTACCCGTTCGGCAAGATTCACGAGTTCCCCCATGCGTTGCCGGTGTCCTCCCGCGGTCAGTGGTTCCAGGGCTGGCCGCTGATCCCCTGGCTGGCCGCGAAGACCACGAAGGTGCGGATCGGCATGAGCATCACCGACACGCCATTTCGTGCGCCCGGTGTCCTCGCGGCAGAACTCGCCACGGTGGACCACCTCTGCAACGGCAGGCTCAACGTGGGCGTGGGGGCCGGCTGGATGCCCGAGGAGTTCGCGGCCGCGAGCGCCTCGCACATCTACCCCAAGCGGCACAAGCAGGTGCGCGAGACGATCGAGATCATGCAGGGCATCTGGACGAACGACCTGTTCGAGTACCACGGCGAGTTCGCCGACTTCGACAAGTGCGGGTTCGGCTGGAAGCCGGTACAGAAGCCGTACCCGCCGATCTTCATCGCCGGGCTCAACGACCCGGCTATCGCGGCGAGCCGCATCTCCAAGTACGGACTATCGGGCTGGATCGGGATCCAGGACACCCCGGACAAGGTCCGGGAGTGGCGCGGTGCCATCCAGCAACAGCTCGAAGAGCTCGGGAGCTCGCGCTCGATCGACGATCTCGAGATCGCCAGCATGATCTGGCTCACGATCACGGACGAGGAGACGGATCAAACGCCGCGAGGAAGGGCCAGCAATCTACTGGTGGGAACGGCTGCGCAGGTCACCGACAACCTCAAGCGATTGAAGGAGGCCGGGCTGACGATGCTGCTCCTGTGGCCGCCCTTCGCCGACGTGCCGGTCTCGAAGACGCTCGACGACATGAAGCGGCTAAAGCAGGAGATCATGCCGAAGGTCGAGGCCATCTGACCGGCTGCAACTGAGCGCTCGTCGTTCAAGGCCCGGAGATCTGTGACGGCGGCCGTGATCGCAGCGCCCTGGCCGACCTGAAGAACGCGCTGGAGGCCGGGCGCCAGAGCTGCAACACCGCGGCGAGGCCGGTCAGCCAGGGCAGCACGGCCCAGAACACCTGCCCGGCGCTGTGCAGGCCGGCCAGCTCCAGCGTTGCCGCGCCGAACAGCACCGTGGACAGGATGCGCGCCCAGTTCCTGCCCCGGCCGACCGCCCTCGCCAGCCACAGCCACAGGGCGATCACGACCAGGGCGTAGAAGATAACCAGGGTGACGATGACCGGGCGCAGGTGGACGAGCTGGGCCGTGGTGAGGGAGTGCGTCCCTACGGTGAGGTGGTAGGCGCCGATGTCGCCGATGTAGAACAACGCGATGATCAGTTGTATGGCGGTGCCGACGGCGCCCCCGTACATGAGCAGGACTGCGTCCCGCACCGGCGCGGGAACCGGAGGCCGTAGCGGCCCGGCCGGACCATTGGACGGGCCGGGCTGGTCCAAGGCCGTCTCCGGCCCGGCGGTGAGGCGTCCAGCGGCCGGATCGGCGGTGATCGCGGCGACCAGCCTGGCGCGGGCCCCGGCCAGCTCGGCAGGCGCGGGCAGGGGGGTCTCCTGCGCCAGCTCCCGGAGCAGCTCCATGTCATTCATTGGTCGTGATCTCCTCGTATGTTGCCGCCGCATCGGTGCCGGCCAGGGCCTGGCGCACCTTCGTGCGCGCCCGGTTCAGCCTGGACCGCACCGTCCCCACCGGAATGGCCAGCGCCTGTGACACCTCCTGGTAGGTCAGCTGCTCCCAGGCGATGAGCAGCAGCACATCCCGGTCACCGGCCGGCAGCGCGGCCAGCACGGCGTCCAGCAGCGGCCGCATCGCCTGGGCCGTGACATCGGCAGCCACCCGTTCGGCGTGACCAGGAACCTCGGGCTCGGCCGGCGCGGCCTGGCTGATCCGGTACTGGCGGGCCTCGTCCCTGCGATGCTGGCCGACCAGGTTGGTGGCGATCCCGTACAGCCAGGGCCGGGCATCCGCGCGGCTGAGGTCATACCGGTCCCGCTTAGCGAAGGCGGCCAGGAACGTCTCGGCGACCAGGTCACCGGCAACCTCGCGGCCAGCGCGCCGGGCCAGGTAGCGGTGAATGTGCGGGGCATGCCGGTCAAACAGGACCGCGAACCGCTCCGGCTCCCGCCAGGAACTTTCGATGACCGCAGCGTCATCCGCGGCGGCGGATCCCCGGCGCCGTCTCATGGGAGTCCCTGATTCATGTCCAAGCCCTTCCGGGTGCCCGGGAGGTTACGTCTGTTATCCGCAACCGGCGCCAAATGAGTTCACGGCACCGCTCAGCCCAGCACCGCCAGCTGACCAGTCAACGCCTCGCGACGGGCCGGCGACATCAACACCAGCTGCTTCATGTATTTCCGGATTCACGGACCCGACGCACCGCTGGCGTGGCACCCGGCCCGCCGCGAGGTGCCCGGCCATGCGCGGCGGCACGTGGCCCGCTTCCATGACCGCATGGTGGCTGGCGCTCAGCGCCGGCGGGACCCGCCCGGGAATATGACCAGCCGCTTATCCCATATGTCCAGGACGAGCAGAAGCCGGCGCATGTCCATCACTCCCTTCAAGCGCAGTGATGGACTACCCGCAGTCCCGACTCGAAACCTGTCCCGTTCAGCGCCAGCGCGCGCTGGCCAGCTCCGGGTATATAGGGAGGCGCGCCTCGGGCCCCGCGACGATCCGTTCTACGCCTGCTCGACGCGGACCATGTTGCCCGCGGGGTCGCGCACGGCGAAGTCGCGCACGCCCCAGAACTGGTTGGCGGGCTCCTCCAACACCTCGACTCCGGGTGCGGTGGCGATCTTGTCGAAGGTCGCGTCGAGGTCGTCGCAGCGGATCTGGATCATGGGCAGCACGCCCTTGGCCAGCAAGGCCGCGAGCGCGTCCCCGTCCTCCTGGGAGCGGCCCGCATGCGGCTGCGACAGCACGATCTGGATCTCGGGCTGGCTGTCGATGGACAGGGTGATCCAGCGGAAGCCGCCGTTGGCGACCTCATTGCGCACCGTCATGCCGAGGGTGTCGCGGTAGAACGCAAGGGCTGCGTCGGGGTCGTCGACGGTGACGTGCACACCGCGGAGGAAAATGGCCATGGCACCGATGCTAGGCGGGCGCGGCGACGGAACGCTTCTCCGAAACTGCTCTCTTCCGCGCGCCGCCGGCCCCCGCCTTGCGCGGCCGGGTCAGCACCATCGCCTGGCAGGGGGACAGGCCACGGAGCTCATCGTGGTTGCGGGCACGGTACGCGGACGGCGTCTCGCCGACGAGCTCGGTGAAGCGGGCGGAGAAGGAGCCGAGGCTGGTGCAGCCGACCGCGAAGCAGACATCCGTCACGCTCAGGTCGCCGCGGCGCAGCAGCGCCTTCGCCCGCTCGATGCGCCGGGTCATGAGATAGGAGTACGGCGTCTCGGAGTACGCCTCGCGGAAACGGCGGCTGAAGTGCCCCGGCGACATCAGCGCCGTACGGGCGAGGGCCGGGACGTCGAGCGGCTGCGCGTACTCGCGGTCCATCCGGTCGCGGGCCCGGCGCAGTCGACGCAGCTCGTCGATGTCGGCGCTCATACAACACAGCCTACCGACCGCAGCGGACCGTCCGGAGCGGCGCGGGCATGGGGTCTGCGGTGCCTATCCGGGGTAAAACCGTAGACAACGGCAGCATGGTGCGGTTGGAGAGCAGGTGTGGCATGTTCGAGGCGGAAAATATCCGGGATTGGCGTGATCACGATGTGGTCGACGCCGATGGCAACAAGATCGGCGCGCTGGAAGCCGTCTACGTTGACACCGGCACCGACCTGCCGTCCTTCGGTACGGTCAAGGTCGGGATGGTGGGCCGGCACCGGCTCGTGTTCGTGCCTCTCGACCGGGCGACTGTGGGGCCGAGTTACGTCAAGGTCGCCTACGGCAAGAAGCAGGTGAAGGATGCGCCGTCGATCGACACCGACGGCGAGCTGCCCGCGACCGACGAGGAGGCGGTCTTTAAGCACTATGGCCTGGCATACGAGCCGGGCGCCGGTGGTGAGCGCAGGCTAGGCCGCCGCTGAGACCGGGAACAGGGGTTGCGGTGCGATAGCGCACCGCGTGTCACGTTAGCGGGGCGCCGCGTGTCAGTGTGGTGATACCCGCAACGGGAGAACGTGGCAGATGACCGACACCGACCTGCTGGCCGCGGCCTTCGAAGAACATCGCGATCACCTGCGGGCGGTCGCCTACCGGCTGCTCGGCTCGATGACCGACGCCGACGACGCGGTACAGGACGCCTGGCTGCGGCTGACGGGCTCGGATACCCGCGAGGTCGAGAATCTCGGCGGCTGGCTGACGACCGTCGTCGCGCGGGTGTCCCTCAACATGCTCCGGTCCCGCCGGCACCGGAACGAGGAACCGGTCGGTGACTCCTGGCCAGTTGCGGCGGAGGCGGCGGCCCGGGACGGGGCAGCCGCGTCCGGCCGGCCCGGCCCGCCCGGCGATCCGGAGGACGAGGCTGTGCTCGCGGACTCGGTCGGCCTCGCCCTGCTGGTCGTGCTCGACACGCTCACGCCGGCCGAGCGGCTCGCGTTCGTGCTGCACGACATGTTCGCCATGCCGTTCACCGAGGTGGCAGACGTGCTCGGGCGCTCGACCGACGCGACGCGACAGCTCGCCAGCCGAGCCCGGCGCCGGGTGCGCGGCGCGCCCCGCGTCGACAGCCCGGACCACGCCGCCGATTTTGCCCGGCAGCGGGAGGTGGCCAGCGCCTTCCTCGCCGCCGCCCGCGGCGGCGACTTCGCGGCCCTCGTCGCGCTGCTGGACTCCGATGTCACGCTGACCGGCGACGCTTTCACGGTCCCGTCCGGCAGGCCGGCGCTGCTCCACGGCGCGGACCTGGTGGCCAAGGGCGCGGCCACGGCTTCCGCCCGGGCCGAGCATTCCCAGCTGGCCCTGGTGGACGGGGCGGTGGGCATCGTGTTCGCGCCGGCCGGCCGGCTGCAGATCGTGCTGGCCCTGACGGTCAGCCCGGAACGCCGGATCACGGCCATCGATGTGATCGGCGATCCGGACCGGCTGCGCCGGCTGCGGTTGGCGGTACTGCCGGGCTAGGCGGAGGTCTCTGGCATCATCGATGCGTGACCAGCATCGGCCTCGGACACCGATTCCGATGAGCGCTTCCGATCTGGCCATCGTGACCGCGCTGATCTTCGCCTGGGGGGCGCTGTCCGCGCGGCTGGAGCGGTTCGACGTCACCGCGCCGATCACGTTCGTCCTGGCGGGAGTGGTCCTGACGCACGGGCCGCTGGCGCCCCTGGGTTTCGCGCCGTCCCACGAGACCGTCAAGGGGCTGGCCGAGTTCACCCTGGTGCTGGTGCTGTTCTCGGACGCGTCCCGGGTCGGCCTGCGGGACCTGCGCTCGGACATGGGCCTGTGCGTGCGGCTGCTCGGGATCGGCCTGCCGCTGACGATCGGCCTGGGGACGCTGCTGGCGCTGGCCCTGTTCACCGGCATGAACGCCTGGGTCGCGCTGATCATCGGGGCCGCGCTGGCCCCGACCGACGCCGCGCTGGGCGCGGGCATGATGATCAATCCGGCCGTGCCGGCGCGGATCAGGCGGCTGATCAACGTCGAGAGCGGGCTGAACGACGGCATTGCGACGCCGTTCGTGCTGGTGGCCGTGGCGGGAGCGGGGGCGGCCGAGCACGCTTCCGGCATCGGCCCGGGCGCGGCGGTCGCGGAACTGGCGCTGGGCGTGCTGATCGGCGCGGTGGTGGGCGGCGTCGGCGGCTTCGTGGTGCGGACCGCGCGCGACCGCGGCTGGGTCGCGGAGGGCTTCGCGGGCTCGGCGGTGCTGGCGCTGGCGGTGTGTGCCTACTCCTGCTCGCTCGCGCTGCACGGCAACGGGTTCATCGCGGCGTTCGTGGGCGGGCTGGCGTTCCGTGCCATCGGCGGCCAGCGGGGCGAGCGGCTCGTGCCGTTCGTCGAGGAGGCGGGGGGCCTGGTGTCGCTGCTGGTCTGGCTGGCGTTCGGGGCGGTCGAGGTCGTTCCGGCGCTGCAGCGCCTGAACTGGCAGACGGTGGTGTACGCGGTGCTCAGCCTGACGGTGATCCGGATGGTTCCGGTGGCGCTGTCCCTGGTCGGCAGCGGGCTCGGCCGCGCCGCCGTGGCGTTCGTGGGCTGGTTCGGTCCCCGCGGGCTGGCCTCGGTGGTGTTTGCCCTGATCGCGCTGGAGGATCTCGGCGAGTCTGAGGCCAGCTCCGCGGTCGCGGTCATCGCGGTCACGGTGCTGCTCAGCGTCCTCGTGCACGGCGCGACCGCCGACCCGCTGGCCCGCCGCTACGGGCCCCGGCTCGTGCCCGCCGCCGACGGCGCGGATCACGACCGGCTGCCCGAGCTGCCGGAGCGCAGGATCATCCGCCGGGCGCCCTGACCGGCCGCGCCCAGCGTCCGGCCCGCGGGCGCGAGATCGGACGGCAGGCTGAGCCGCCCGGCCGATACTGGCCGCGGGCTAGGGTGTTCTCCTGTGGACTCACCCGCGCGGATCATCCCGGTCAACGGCCGGGAGATCGCGATCGAGGACTCGGGGCCGCCGGACGGCTTCCCGGTCATCGTCCACCACGGAGGATCACGGCACCTGTTTCCCGGCGTCGTCCGTGACGCCCGGTCCAGCGGCCTGCGGCTCATCTCGTACGACCGTCCCGGTCAGGGCAGGTCGACCCCGCAGCCGGGCCGGGTGGTCGCCGACTGCGCTGATGACGTGCGCGCGATTCTCGGTGCCCTCGGGATCGGGCGGACGTCGGTCTGGGGATCATCGGTCGGGGGCCCGTACGCGCTGGCGACCGCGGCGTTGCTGCCCGAGGCGATCGCCTCGGTGTGCGTGTTCGCCTCGCTGGCCCCCTACGGGGCGCCCGGCCTGGACTTCGCCGAAGGCATGTCAGAGGGCTTCCGGGAAGAGATCCGCACCTTTTCCGACGAGCCCGGCCGGGCGCGGGCCGAATTCCGGGCCCGGTCAGCGGAGTTCGCGCGGCTGTCGTCCTCGCCCGCCTGGTGGATGGGCCGGTGGGCCGACCGCGCCGGCCAGGACGCCGCCCACAGCCAGGAGTGGGCCGACTACCTGGCCCTGGTGAACCGTGACGGGTACTCGGGCGGCGACGAAGGCTGGTGGGAAGACTGGAGCGCATCGTTCCTGCCGTGGGGTTTCGACCTGGCCTCCATCCGGGCACCGGTCGCCCTGTGGCACGGGCTGCGCGACACCGCAGCCCCGCCGGGCCATTCCCGCTGGCTCGCCGGCCACATCCCGCATGCCACCGCGCATTTCCCCGCCGATCAAGACCACACCAACGTCGAGGAGAACAACCGCGCGGCCGCCATCAGGTGGGTGCGCGACCACATTTAGTCAGGCAGGTCTTACTCGCCCGTCTGGTCGTCGACCTCGGCGCCGGGGGCGTTCTCCTTGACGGAGGCGATTCCGTGCAGGGCGGACTGCTTGCGCTCATAGGTCTCGCTGGTGGCGATCACCTGGCCGTTGCCGGCGACGAGATTGAAGTGGTACTTGCCGCTGGAGCCCTTCTTCAGCACGAACTTGCCCGCCATGTCTCCTCCTTGACCGCCGCGTCCCGGATGATCCCGGACCAGCATAACCAGCGCGGTCCCGGCCCTCCCTCAGAGCTTGCGGGCCACGGCGCCGTGCGCGACGGCGTGGGTCGATGTCCTTCATCGCCCCCAGCGCGGCTGGTGGAAGTGCCGGCCCTGCCACCAGGGTGACTGGCCCTGCCACCAGGCTGAGTGGTGCGGCCAGCCGGCGTCGGCCGAAGGCCATGAGGGCGGCGGCGGCCCCCACCGGGAAGGCCAAGGCCAGGACGGTACCGGCAGCGGTCCGGGCCGGCGCGTCGGCCCCGGGGCGGGAGCGGAAGGCGGCGTCACCGCGGGCACTGGTATCGGGGCGGGCGCCGGTGCCGCCGGAGCCGGCTGCGGGGCGCGCAACGGCGTCGGTGCCGGGGCCGTCCGCGACGGGGCGACGAGTGACGGGAACGGCTGGGGGCGCGCGTTCCCGGTCGGCGCACTGGCCGCGGCCGCTTCCGAGTGCAGGACACTGCACTCCACCAGACCGCAGAAGACTGGCTGCGAAGGGGATCCGCCGCCCCATTCGTGCACCGCGACGATCGCGCCGCCGCCGATCAGGACCAGCCCGGCCGCCGCCCACACGACCGGGTAGCGCCGGCGCGGGACGTGCCGGGAATTCTTCCGGCCGGTGAAGGTCGGCGGCGCGCCCGGCGGCGGCTCGGCCGAGTCGCTCCACGGCCATTCCGGCATATGGTCCCCCATCGTAACCCCCAAAAACCACCAAACTGGAATAATTGTCTTGACATAATCCCTGATCGCGGCGGCTTGCGGCGGGATGGCTGGCCGCCGGAAACGGCCGGGTCAATCACAGGGGAAGCCATTGAACGTGCAATTCGCGGGTCCGCCCGGGTCGCCCTGGGCGAAGAAGTTCACCGACACCGAGGTCCCGGGCCCGATCACCTGATCGCCGGGCACGGGCGTCATGATCACGCTGTCCCAGCCGTCCGGCTGCCAGTTGGCGTTCCAGACGTTCTGCACCTGGTCCTCGGGCAAGGTGATCACCATCTGCCAGCCGTTCACGGCCGAATCGCCCTGGTTGACGATGTCGAGTTGGCCCAGGAAGCCGTCGTCCCACTGCCGGAGCGTCGAGTAGCTGACGGTCACGGCCTGGCCGGCGGGCGTGGGTGTCGGCGTCGGCGACGCTGCTGGTGACGGCGATGGCCCGGGTGCCGACGTCGGGTCCGGCGTGGGCGACTGCGCGGGCGCCGGGGTGGGCGGCGCCGGGGCCGGCCCGGCGGCCAGGGCCGGCGATGAAGAAGAAGGCAACGGTGCCGACGAAGCCCGCGGTCTCGCGTGAGCCGGGCCGGAGGGGTGCCCGGCCGTCGGCAGGCCCGGCGGGGTCGCGGTCGCGGTGCCGTCGGAATGCAGGACCGCGCAGGCCACGAGACCGCAATAGACCGCCGCGGTCCTCGTGCGCGGGGAGTGGGCCAGCCCGCCTGCCCCGTGCCACGCGACCGCGGCGCCGGCACCCCCCAGAGCCAGTACCGCCGCGGCCGAGCCTGCCGCATAACGCGCGCGCCGGGTAAGCCTTCGAGTGGTCGTCCGCCGATGGGATGTCGGCATGTCCCCCCCTGGCCCGGAACGCTGGGTAATGACCCTTTCATCCGCCCCAGGACTACCCGCGCATCCCGCGTATCCCCGAGGTGACGTCGACGGATGAGGAAGGCTTGGTAAAAACGTAGCAGGAGTGACGGCAGTGATGATGGTGAATCCAGTGAACTAACCGGGCAAACCGGCCCGCGGCCGGGTATGCGCCTCCCGGCGCCCTGGCCGGCCGCGGGCGGGCCGCTCGCGATGACCGTCACCTGCGATTCCGTCACCAGCCGGCCGATAAGAGAATCATTAATCCGCGGTCGCCCGGACCGGCGGCAGGAATTAGAGTCGAGACCAGGACCGCAGCACTGGCCGAAAGGTACCCGTAGATGAGTGGTCAGCCGGACGACGCCCTCGAAGTGCTCCGCGAGGTGTGGAGCGCCCAGGGGCAGACCAGCGCGGACCTCGAGGAGGCCTGCGGCGAGACGAAGTCCTGCAAGAAGATGGCCGACGTCGGCTTCGACGGCCTGGCCGGCGCCGCCGCGAGTACCGCCACCGGCGGCGACCTGCGGGACGCGTGGCGGGACCAGTTGCGCCGCGAGGGCAAGCTGAATCCCGAGGCCGGCACCGTACGGGACCTGGTCCTCGGCCCGGCGGAAGCCCGCTGACCGGCGCCCGGCCCGCCGACCAGCCGATGACGCGAACGCCGACGGCGAGGAGAGCGCTGCATGGAGCGTCCGGAAACCGTCGGTGAGCTCACCGAGATCTTGCGCCACGGCGGCTACCTGGCCGACCGCGGGCTGGCCACGGCGCTGTTCGTCGCGCTATCCCTGCAGCGCCCGGTCCTGCTGGAAGGCGAGGTCGGGGTGGGCAAGACCGAGGTGG
>Ga0318554_10000976_pt1 | contig 11283 bp, 5 predicted proteins | sample GRESIP082b2f22_FD_203687 | JGI IMG/M metagenome (GOLD analysis project Ga0318554, IMG submission 203687) | Tropical soil microbial communities from Luquillo Experimental Forest, Puerto Rico - GRE.SIPMG.082b2f22 | ecosystem: Environmental > Terrestrial > Soil > Tropical forest > Bulk soil... | reverse complement strand
TGCAGCGCAACGACGAAGCGGCCGCGCTGGAGTGCACTGTCGAGGACACGCAGGATGTGCCGTATCCGGGGATGCTGTGGTTCCTGCCGCAGAGCGCGAAGCTCAAGCTCACCGGCTTCAAGTTCCTGCCGGTGACGGCCGGTCACGTGATGGTCACCTACGTGGTCTGTTATCGCCCGGTCGGATCCCCGACGGAGGAAGCGTTCGTGACGGGCTGCGAGCTGGTGCGCCAGAGGGGCGAGTGGCGCATCCTGCGTCCGATCGGCGAAGCGAGCATGCCCGACTGGAAACCGTTCCCGCGTGCGGTTGACATCTGATTGAACGCAACCTTAGGCTCGCTGCCCCCGGCTGGAATCCGGATCACCCCGAGGCTCGAATGAAGCGCACGCTGCTCCCGCGGCTCGCCGCCGCCGCGCTGCTGTTCCTCGCGCCGCCGGCCCATGCCACGAAGTACGCGGGCGAATTCCTCAAGATTCCAATGGGCGCGCGCGCGATCGGCATGGGCGGCGCGTTCACCGCGGTATGCGACGACGCGAGCGCGGCCTGGTGGAACCCGGCCGGCATGGTGTTCCTGCCGTATCGCGAGGTGATGATCCAGCACGCCGAGCAGTTCGGTAGCCTCGAGAATCACGACGTGCTGACCGGCGTGTTCCCGCTGGGCGGCGAGAAGGGGCATCAGGCGGCACTCGGTGTGTCGCTCGTGCGCGTCGCGGTGGACGACATCCCGATCACCCCGCGCCCCGGGAGTCTGCGGCCCGGGATCGATTTCCTGGACTACGGGATCGACAACGACCCCACCACGCCCGACTACGGCCAGGGCGACGGCATCTGGGAGCCGGGCGAGCGGCTGCTGCTCACCGCGGACAACCTCTACATGGCGAGCAGCTCGCAAATGGTGGGCACGATCTCGTACGCGAAACATCACGGCACGCGCTGGACGTTCGGCGGCAACCTCAAGTTCGCTCGCCAGAGCCTGCCGGACACGATCCCGGGCGAACACGTCACCTCGTTCGGGGCCGGGCTCGATGCGGGCGTGATCTACATGCCGACCGATGCGATCACGATCGGCGCCATGATGCGCGACCTCACCACCACGTACCTCGCTTGGAGCAACGGCACGCGCGAGACGGTCATCCCGTCGCTCACGACCGGCAGCGGTTTCAACTTCTATCCTGCCGAGCACCACGCGATGACCTGGGGCGTGGACATCGCGTGGGGATTCGAGAACCGCGCGCTCGACAGCCAGGTGCACGTCGGCTCGGTGACGCTCGATTTCCGCACCGGGCTCGAGTACTGGTATCGCAACACGCTGGCGCTGCGCACCGGCGTGAACGGAAAGGACCTCACGTTCGGCGCCGGGCTGCGCTACAAGCAGCTGGGGTTCGACTACGCGGCATCGCTGAACCGCTTCTTCGCCGCGAACGACAAGTCGTTCCCGAACGACCAGAACCTCGACGCCACGCAGCTCGTCTCGCTCGCCTACAGCTGGTGATGCCCGGCGCGCACCCGCGCGCTTGACTCCGGCGCTCCACGCTTCCTAGTGTCCGTCGGCCGCCGCATCGGCGGTCCGATCCTGGGGGCGTGCGTGTCCGACGTGGTGGCGCTGGTGTTGTCGGGTGGGGGAGGCGAACGCGTCAGCGTGCTCTCCTCGGAGCGCGCGGTGAGCGCGATCCCGTTCGGCGGCAAGTACCGCATCATCGATTTCGTGCTCAGCAACTGCCGCCACTCGGGCGTGAACCGGATCGGCGTCCTCACCCAGCACGCGCCCACCTCGCTGCACGATCACATCGGCTCCGGCCGCCCCTGGGATCTCGACGCGCGCGATCGCGGCGTGATGATCCTCCAGCCGTATCTCACCCGCGGCACGGCGGGATGGTATCGCGGCACCGCGGACGCCATCGCGCAGAACTGGGACCTGATCCGGGACCTGGGTTGCTCGCGTGTGCTCGTGCTCTCCGGAGATCACGTCTACCGCATGGACTATCGCGCGCTGCTCGAGTTCCACGCGGCGAGCGACGCCACCGTCACCATGGGCGTGACGCGCGTGCCGGCGGAGGAGACCCACCGCTTCGGCATGGTCACGGTGGATGGCGAAGGGCGCGTCGCCGGGCTGATCGAGAAGCCGGATCGCGCCGAGACGCCGTTCGCCTCGATGGGCATCTACGCGTTCGAGACCGCCGCGCTCGGCGCCGCGCTGCGCGAGGGCGCGGTCGACCTCGTGGCCGACGTGCTCGCGCCGCTCGCGCGCGCGCCCCGCGGGGTGCGCGCGTTCGAGTTCGAGGGCTACTGGGAGGACGTCGGCACGATCGGCTCCTACTACCGCGCGAGCCTGGACCTCGTGGCCGCGCGGCCGCGGCTCGCACTCGACGACCGCAGCTGGCCGATCCTGACGCGCGACGAGGAGCGTCCGCCGGTGCGGGTCGGCGACGGAGCGCGCATCGAGTCGAGCCTGATCTCGAACGGTTGCCGCATTGCGGGCACCGTGGTGCGCTCGGTGCTCTCGCCCGGCGCCGTCGTCGGCGCGGACGCGCGGATCGAGGATGCGGTGATCTTCCAGGACGTGGTGATCGAGCGCGGCGCCGAGGTGCGCCGCACGATCGTGGACAAGTTCGCGCGCATCGGGGAGGGCGCGACCGTGGGCGGCCCGGGCACGGCCGGCCCGCGCTGGCTCGAGGGGCTCGTGCTCGTGGGCAAGGACGGGCGCGTCCCGGCGGACGCACGCATCGAGCCCGGCGTCGTGGTCGGCGTCGGCGCGCGGCCCGAGGACTTCGCGCCCGGCCTGCTGCGCTCCGGCGCGCAGCTCGCGAACCACACCTGGTACGGGGAGGACGAGTGAGGAGCTCGCGCTACGCGTTCATCCTGGCGGGCGGCGTCGGCAGCCGCCTGTGCCTGCTCTCCGAGCGGCGCGCGAAGCCGGCCGTCCCGTTCGGCGGCAAATACCGGATCATCGATTTCACGCTCTCGAACTGCGTGAACTCGGGGATCTTCGACATCGGCGTGCTGACGCAGTACCGCCCGACGTCGCTGAACCAGCACATCGGAACGGGGCGGGCGTGGGACCTGGACAGGAGTCGCGGCGGCGTCCAGATCCTGCAGCCCGCGCTCGGCTCGATCCAGAGCGACTGGTACCAGGGAACCGCGGATGCGATCTACCGCAACCTGATTCATCTGAGGCGGCGGCGCGCCGACCAGGTCCTCGTGCTGTCCGGGGACCACGTGTATCGGATGGACTACGACGTGCTGTATGCGTTCCATCTCGCGAACCGTGCGTCGGTCACGGTCGCGGTGACCGAGGTGCCGGAGGACGCGGTGAGCCACTTCGGCATCCTCGAGGCCGATCCGTCCGGGCGCGTGATCGGATTTCAGGAGAAGCCGCGCACGTCGGTCTCGCGGCTCGCGTCGATGGGCGTCTATCTCTTCGACCGCATCTCGCTCGTGCGCTGGCTCGCCGAGGACGCCGGCCACTCACAGTCCTCGCACGATTTCGGCAAGGACCTGCTGCCGCGTCTCGTGGCGCGCGGGGAGGGCGTGTTCGCGTACCGCTTCGCGGATTACTGGCAGGACGTGGGAACGCTCGATTCCTACTACGAGGCGAACATGGCGTTCCTCGGAGATCATCCGCCGCTCGATCCCTCGGATCCGGACGGCGTCGTGCACACCCAGAGCGCCGATCGTCCGCCGGTTTCGTTCCAGGCCGGCGCGCGCGCCGGGCGCAGCCTGATCGCGAACGGCTGCCGCGTTTCCGGCACGGTGGAGCGCTCGGTGCTGTTCCCGGGCGTCTCGGTCGCCGCGGGGGCCGTGGTGCGCGACAGCATCGTGATGCACGACACCGTGATCGAGCGCGAGGCGGTGCTCGACCATGCGATCGTGGACAAGCAGGTGCGGATCGGCGCCGGCGTACGGCTCGGGGTCGGCAGTGCGAGCACGCCGAACCGCGCCTGCCCCGAGCATCTCTCGAGCGGCCTGCTGCTGGTGGGAAAGAGCGCCGAGCTGCCCGACGGACTCACGGTCGGCCGCAACGCGCGGATCGGCGCCGACGTTCGCGCCGCATCGATCACCGCGGACGTGCCGGCGGGTGGCGTCGTGAACGGCCCCGACGCGATGCACTAGCCCGGCGTGCGCAGCCCGAGCTAGCTGGTCGGAATCCGGAGTCTCCGCCCGGCGCGGACCTGGGAATTCGAGAGGCCGTTCGCGCGCATCAGTTCCGCGACACTCACGCCGTGGCGATTGGCGATGCTGTCCAGCGTCTCGCCGGCCCGCACGGTGTGCGTGCTGGGAAGGTCGGCAGACGCGGTGTGGTGGCGGCGGCGGTGGTGGTGCTTCGAGGGCAGCCGCAGGTTCGCGACCTGCGCGCTGTCGGCGGCGGAGAGCGTCTGGTCGGTCGAATCGCGGCGGATCACGAGCCGCTGGCCGCGCTTCAGGTTGTTCGAGGTCAGGCCGTTCCAGTGCTTGAGGTCCTGGACCGTGACGTGATTCGAATCCGCGATCATCGCGAGCGTCTGGCCGCGATGCACGGTCCAGCGCGCGCGGCCGTCCGCAGTGGACTTGCCGTTGATCTGAACGAGCGGCTTCATTGCGCGCGGCGGGACGTAAGCGGTCGAGCCGCGCGGGTCGCCGTCATCCAGAATCGCGGGCGCGGGCGACGACAGGCTCGCGGGCACGGTGAGCAGCGTGCCGACGCGCAGCGGATTGCGGCGGCCGATCCCGTTCGCGAGCGCCAGACGGCGCGGGCTCACGCTGTACTGCGCCGCGATCGAGCGGATGGTCTCGCCGTGGTGGACGCGATGCTGGAGCGTGAGATTCGACGCTGGCAGCGCGGCGCCGCCGTGCAGCTTCTGCATCAGCGCCTCGCCCTCGCCCGGCGGCACGCGCAGCGTGGTCACGCCGTCCGATCCGGCCGCGTGCCCGGAGATCACCGCCGGGTTCAGCGCCTTGAGATCGTCGTAGCTGCAGCCGGCCTGCCGCGCGATCGAGCGCAGGTCGACCGCCCCGTGGAACGCGATCTGGTCGAACTCCATCGGATCGTCGAGCGTCACGGAGTCGAATCCGTACTTCTGCGGATCGTGCGCGATCGCGAGCACCGCCATGAACTGCGGCACGTAGTCCTCGGTCTGGCGCGGCAGCTTCAGGTCCCAGTAATTCGTCGTGCCCTGCGTCCGGATCGCGCGCAGCACCGTTCCCTCACCCGCGTTGTACGACGCGAGCGCGAGCGGCCAGTCGCCGAACACGGTGTAGAGGTGCTTGAGGTAGCGCGCGGCGGCGACCGAGGACTTCTCGGGATCCTTGCGCTCGTCCACCCAGTGGTTGACGTTGAGCCCGAACATGCGCGCGGTGCCGCGCAGCAGCTGCCACGGTCCGACCGCGTGCGAGACCGAGCGCGCGTTGATGTTGAATCCGCTCTCGACGAAGACCAGGTGCACGAGGTCGGGCGGCAGGCCCTCCTTGTGCAGCACGTCGCGGAACAGCTCCATGTAGCGGCCCGAGCGCTTGAGCCAGCGCTCGAACTGCGAGCGCCCCGCGCCGGTGAAGAAATCGATGTAGCGATAGACCTGGGCGTTGAACTGGGGCTGGATCTCGCCGGTCGCCGGGGCGTTCAGCACCCGCTCGTCCGCCGCATTTCCGGCCGCCGCCGCATTCGAGGCGCTGATGGAATCGCGCCGCGCTGCGGAAATGAGCCCGTAGAGCCGGGACCGCAGATCCACGAGGTCCAGGCGGGCGATCGCATCGGGGTCCTTCGCGAGCGCCGCGTCGATGTCCGCGAGGCCGCGGCGGGCGGTCCCGATCGAGCCGCTGAAGTCGCCGGCCTGCCGCTGGGCCCAGGACGCCTGATAGGCGAGCCGCGCGTTGCCGAGGTCGGTCATGGGCGGGGCGACGACAGCCTGCGTATCCACCGTCGCCACGGTCGGCGTCGGGGGACCGATCAGATCCAGGGTTTCGCCGGCCACGGGAGCGACGGCTCCCACCGCCAATGCGAATGCCAGGATGGCCGTCATGGCCAAGGGACGAACCGGCAAATGGACCTCCTGTCGGCGAGACTACCCGCCCTTGGTCGATTGGGCAGTCCGCTCAGGCTAGGTTGGGCGGCATGCAAGATGCAAGTCATCTGCTGCGAACTTCACTCGAACTGGACGAGGACGTTCCAAATAGCCCCGAACGGCCTGCTGTATAGACTGTAGCGGCAATCCCCGTGCCACGATCGGGGGAATCATTGACACCCGTTAATGGCTCGGATAGCTTGCGTTGCGGCTTCGAATCCATAGGGATTTGCGTGCCGCAGTGGGGAAGGAGCCCCAAGTGAAAGTCGCCGCACCCACCACGCCGAGCTGGACGGTTTCCACCCGCCAGGATGGCGAGGTTCTGACCACCTGGTGCGGTGGCGACGATCTCCAGCTGTGCGTCCTGGCCACTCCCGGAGACTTCACCACCCAGGAATACGAGGGGTGGCTGAACGACCTCGCCGGCGTGGCGCGGGAGACCGCCCGGACCGGCTCCCGCCCGGGCCCGATCCCGGCGCTCCTCCATCAGGCGCTGAGCGGCCTCCTCTTCTCACACGCCGAGTTGTGGGAGGAGGGCGGCGGGCCGCACGCCTCGGTCGCGCTCGTCGCATCGGACGACGAAATCGGCATCGGCTGGGTGGGCGAGGTCGACGTCGAGGTGGCGCTCGACGGGGACTCGCTCGAGGTGCCATGGGTGATCGTGCGCGACGCCGACGGCCGCGAGGCGCGCTCGGCGCGCTTCGACGCACGCCACTGGGTGCGCGCGAGCATGATGTGGACGCCCGATCCGGACTCGTCCGCCGGTGTGATGATCGATGCGGAGTGGAGTGGCGCGAGTGCACCGGCGGCCGCAAGCGGCACGGCGCCGGAGGACGAGCTGATCGACGCGAGCGAGACCGCGGAAGATGCGCCGGCCGATTCGGGCGATCCCGCTCACTCCGGGGAATCGGAAGCGCCCGCGAAATCACGGGCGGCACGCTTCGCCCCCGCGCAGGAACGTTCGAATCCGATCGCGCGGTTCTGGAACCGGCTCACCCGCCGGCCGCGGCGCGCCATTCCGGTGATGACGGAGAGCGCGGACGATCCGCCGTGGGTGGACGTGGGCGGACTCGCGACGGAAGCAGACTCCGAGACGTTCATGCGCCGCGAGCCAGCGCCGGCCGCCGCGGCGCCGCGCCGCGCAGTGCCGCGTGCCTCCGCGCCGCCAGCCGCTGCGCCGCCCGCCACGCCCCCGGCCGCGCCGCGCGTGGCGCCGGTCGGGGCCGTCGTCGTGCGCGGCGCGCGCGCTCCGCTCTCCGCGCGCCCGCCCGAACTCGGCGAAGCTCCCCAACCGCGCCTCGTCCCCGAGGACGAGCCCGATGCGGACGATGAGCGCGAGCTCGGAGCCAACGCCGGGCAGGAGCTGGACTCCGGGCCGGACGCAGCCGAGCTGGAAACCGAGCTCGGCACGGAGGGCGAGGAGAACGACATCGAGGAGGAGCCGGCCGAATCCGGGAGGGACGAGCCGGAGTGGAACGAGCGCGAGCTCCCCGAAGAGGAGAACGAAGACGACGTCGTGCCGATCGGGGATCCGGCGTCGCCGAAGCGCCCCTCGATCTCCGCGCCGGTCCCGTGGGCGAAGATCGAGCCGGGGTTCGAGGACATCCAGTTCCTGAACGATCCCGCACCGCGGCGCGGAGGCCGCGCGGTCGCGCGCGCGCTCGAGCCCGAACAGCGCGAGGATCCGGACGTCGATGCGGATGCCGATGCGGGCGTGCGCGTGCCGCTCCGCCCGCGCTGGCCGAGCGCGGCGGAGCAGGCCGGGCCGGCGCCGTGGTGGACGCGCCGCTGGGTCTGGGCGGTCGCGGTCACGATCCTGTTCGGCGGCGGCTGGCTCGTGGGCGGCATTCAGCCGGATCGCGACAAGCCGGCGACCGCGAATCCGCTCTCGCGCATGCTGCGCGCGATCGGATTGGGCGGTGCGATCTACGAATGCTCGATCGACTCCCGGCCGCCCGGAGCCTGGATCGCCGTCGACGGAAAGGACATCGCGCGCCGCACGCCGACCACGCTCGATCTCAAGCCGGGCCCGCACGACATCACGCTCTCGTTCGCCGATCTCGGCGGCGCGACGTTCCACGTGCAGGGCGAAAAGGGCGAGCGCGTGTCGCTCGACGAGGCGCTGTGGGGAACGCTGTCGATCGAGCAGGTCGATCCCAGCATTCCGGTCACGGTCGCGGTGGATGGCCGCGCGCTCGGCTACGCACCGGCGCAGGTCGACAGCATGACGCCCGGCGCGCACGAGGTGCGCTTCTCGGGTCCCGGCATGACGCCCTGGGCCCAGACCGTCGGCGTGCACGTGCGCGAGGACGCGCGCATCATCGCGCGCCCGATGACCGCGCCCGGCACCGGCGTGCTGGTGGTGAGCGCGACGATGAACGACGAGCAGGGGAGCACGCCGCTCGAGGGCGGCGAGGTCCGCATCGATGGTCAGGAGCGCGGGAAGACGCCGCTCACGCTCGAGCTGCCGCGCGGCCCGCACAGCGTGCGGGTCTCGGCACGCGGCGAGTCGGCGCCGGTCCAGGTGATCGACCTGCCGGGCGGGAATCAGCGCTTCGCGACGTTCGAGCTCGGCCTCGGCGCCGGCGGGCCGCAGCTCGTGCCGGCCCAGGTCGCGAGCCACGTCGCGGCGGACCGCCCGACGCTCGTCTCGGCCGCGCTGGATGGCGTGCGCGTCTCCGACATCCACGAGATGTGGCTGCACGTGCGCGGCGCCGACGGACCGTGGCGCCGCTACGCGCTCGACATCATGAGGACGCCGACCGGAGCGGTGGGCGTCACGGTGTTCCCGCTCGGCGTGTTCGACGGCCAGACCAGCACGCTCTACTACCTGAGCGCGCTCACCTCGACCGGCGACGAGTACTTCACCGAGATCACGACCGCCCAGGTCGATCAGACGAAGCACTGATTCCCGGGCGCCCCCGCGGTTGACGCCGGCGGCCACGCCGGTGACGGCGGCGCGATCCCCTCCACGCAGAAACCGGCGCGCGGCCACGCACGCGGCGCGGCGCGCGATTCGCATTCCGCGTCCGCATGGGCGGGAGGGTCGCGGTCCCGGTCGCTGCCGCGCTGTGGGCCGGGTTGCTGCTCGCGCGGTCCGGCGCCGCGGACGCGCGCCTCGCCGCCCTCCTCCTCGCTCTCTCCCTGGCCGCGGGCGGGATCGCGGCGTTCCGCGCGCGCGGCGCGACCGCGCTGCTGGTCGCGGCGTTCGCGCTCGCCGGCGCGTCGCGCGGATTTGCCCACCGCGCGCGCATCGAGGTCGCGCGCGCGGCGCTCGGGGCCAGCGACACGTACTGGGTGGACGGCGTGATCGTCGAGCCTCCGCAGCTCGAGTCGGGCGCGCCGCTCGTCACCCTCGAGGTGCACGCCGGGCGCCCGGCGCTCGTCGCCGGGTCTCGCGTGCGGCTCCGTCTGCCGGAGGGCTCGGTCGCCGAGTGGGGCGACTCGGTGCGCGCGCTCGCGCGGCTCGATCCGCCGCCTCGGCTCCGCAATCCCGGCGGGTTCGACCTGCGCGCCGCGGCGGACGCGTCGGGCATCGCGGGCTCGGGGTTCGCGCCGTTCGCGGACGTGCGGGCCGCGCGCGGGCTCGCGGCGTGGCCGCGCGTCACGGTCATGCGGTGGCGCCGCGCGATCGAGCGCGTGCTGCATCGCTCGCTCTCGGAGCGCGCCGCGGAGCTCGTCGTGCCGCTCGTGTTCGGCGACCGCTCCGCGATCGACACCGACCTGGACGCCGCGTTTCGCGCCGCGGGGCTCACGCACCTGCTCGCGCTCTCGGGGCTCCACGTCGCGTGGCTCGCGGCGGTCGCGCGCGCGATTGCGGCGACGCTCGGCGCCGGCGTGCGCGGGCGGGCGCTCGCGCGCGGCGGCTGCGCCGCGCTCTACCTGCTGCTGGCCGGGCCGATCCCTTCGCTCGCTCGCGCTGCGTTCGGCGAGCTGCTGCTCGCGCTCGCGCGCTTCACGCAGCGTGCGCTCGATCCGGTCCAGGCGCTCGCGGTGGCGGCCGTCACGCTGCTCGCGCTGCGCCCCGGATGGGCTGGCGATCTCGGCTTCCAGCTCTCCGCGGCTGCGACCACGGGGCTCGTCACGATCGGCGCCGCGATCGGCGCGGCACGCGGACCGGCGCGACCGCTCGCGCTCGCATTCGGACCGACCGCGAGCGCGCAGCTCGTCTCGCTCCCGCTCCTGCTCGCGCGCTTCCACGCGCTGGCCTGGACCGCCGGCGCGACGAACCTGATCGCGGTCCCGGTCACCGGGCTGCTGCTCATCGCGGCGTGGATCGGCGCGCTGTTCGATCTCGCCGTGCCGGGCGCGGGCGCGCCGTTCCTCCACGCCTGCGAGCCGCTCGCCTGGATGCTGCGCGCGATCGTGGAGTCGGCGCAGCGCGTTCCGCACGCGCTGCTCTCCGGCGGACCGGGCGCCGCGGCAGCGTGGCTTGCGGCGCTCGGCGCGGCGCTGCTCGCGCTCGGGTTCACGCCCGCGCGCACGATCGAGTCGCGCGCGCTCGCGGCGCCGCCCGCGTGCGAGGCCGCGCGCATCGCGGGAGCGGCGCTCGCGCTCGCGGCGCTCGTCCTGCTCGCCGGCGCGTCGCCGCTTCGCCCGCCGCCCGCGCGCACCTGGATCACGGTGCTCGACGTCGGGCAGGGCGACGCGATCGCGATCGGAAACGGTGGACGCTGGTGGCTCGTGGATTGCGGTCCGCGCACACCGCGCGCGGATGCGGGGCAGGCCGTCGTGCTGCCGTTTCTGCGTTGGGCTGGCGTGCGATCGCTCGAGTTCCTCGTGCTCACGCACGACGACGGCGATCACACCGGCGGGGCGCGCGCGGTGCTGCGCGGCATGCACGTCGCGCGCCTGCTCGCGCCCGCGGCGCGCCGCGGCGTGCCGGGTCCGCTCGCGCGCTTCCGCGGCACGCCGATCCGCACGGGCGAAGAGCTCGCGGGCGCGCCCGAGATGATCGTGCGGTGGCCGCCGCCCGCGGACTCGTTGACGTCGTATTGGGAGCAGCCGGTCACGTCCGCGGACAACGGCGCGGTCGCGGTGCTCGAGATCGGCCGCGGCGCCGGCTGCGCGCTGCTCGCGGCGGATGCCGACAGCGCGGTCGAGCGCGCGCTTGCGATTGCGCCGCCGCTCGCGCTGCTCAAGGTCGCGCATCATGGCTCCGGCTCCTCGAGCGGCGCCGGCTTTCTCGCGAGCGTGCGGCCACGGCTCGCGGCGATCTCGGTCGGGCGGCGCAATCGCTTCGGCCATC
>Ga0318554_10000972_pt1 | contig 11290 bp, 11 predicted proteins | sample GRESIP082b2f22_FD_203687 | JGI IMG/M metagenome (GOLD analysis project Ga0318554, IMG submission 203687) | Tropical soil microbial communities from Luquillo Experimental Forest, Puerto Rico - GRE.SIPMG.082b2f22 | ecosystem: Environmental > Terrestrial > Soil > Tropical forest > Bulk soil... | reverse complement strand
CCGCGGCGACCGCCAGCCCGGCCATCAGCGCCCGGCGCGGGGTCCACCGGTCGGCCAGTGCACCGCCGGCCGGGTTGCCGGCCAGCGAGGCCAGGGCGATCGTGGCGACCAGCAAGCCGGCCATGCTGTCGCTGAGGCCGCGGACGCGGTGGGCGTAGATGAACAGGAACGGCAGCGTCAGGCCGCTGCCGACGGCGGAGACGAAGTCGCCGCCGAGCACGACCCACGCCGGCCGGGGCAGCGCCGGGACCAGGCCCGGGTGGCGGGATTCCCTGGGCCGCGCGTCGCGTGTCATGACCTGACCCGGAGGCGGCACAGCGCGTCGCGCGCCGCCTGGATATGGGGGTGACCGGCGGGGAACCGGTCGGCCAGGATCGCCTCGGCACGCGCCGCCGCGGTGACCGCCTCGGCGCGGCGGCCCCGGCCCGCGATGGCCGTGGCCAGGTTCAGCAGGGTCAGGCCCGCCTCGGCGCCGCCGGCCCCGGCAATGGTGTCCAGGATCCGCAGTGCCCGGCGGCCGAGCGCCTCGGCCGTCCCGAAATGCCCCCGATCGGCGTGCAGGGCCGCGAGGTTCGCGCAGGTCATGGCCACCTCGAAGTGATCGGCGCCGCCCATGGCCCCGGCGGCGGCCAGGGCCCGCCGGCCGGCCGGATCTGCTGCGTCGAGGAGGGTGAACATGTGTCGCCTTTCGCGGCTGGCGGGCCGCCGTCCGGCCCGCTCCCGCATCAGTTGTAGGCGACCGGCACCGTCGGGTGCTTGAGCAACGGGTACTCAAACCTGAGGGCAGCAGTGCCTAGACGCCGGCGCCGGTCATGTCTGGGCCGGCCGGACGCCGTGTTCCGCGGCGGCGATCAGGCGGCCGACGATGTCGGGGTAGACCGCGCGGAGCCTGCGGTGCACGATCCGGCCCGGAACAGTCCGGTCCCAACTGGCCGACCAGCGGATGTAAGTGCCTTCCCCCTCCGGGCGCAGCGTCACCTCGGCCCGGTAATTCCGCACCGGGATGCCCTTCACCACCGTGTACACCAGCCGCCGGGCTGGTTCGGATTCCAGCACCTTCTCCACCGTGGTGGTGCGCCCGTACCGCATCCAGCGGATCACCCCCGCGCCGTCAGCGGCCCGGCCCTGGTAGCCGCTCGCGTTCCACGGTCCCCACTGCTGGTAACTGTCGGCGTTAGCGACGAGCTGCCACACGGCCTCCGGGGCCGCCTGGGCCACTCCCTCCGCTTCCACATGCAGCTGAGCCATCTGCCCACTCCTTTTGTACCAAATGGAACATGTACCATATGGTACGCTCAGTCATGCGCACCTCGCAAGCCCGGGAACGCCTGCTCGCCGCCGCGGTCGGCCATGCCCTCGACGCCGGGATCGCGGACCTGAGCCTGCGCCAGATCGCCGCGGCGATCGGCACCAGCCACCGCATGCTGCTGTATCACTTCGGATCCCGCGAAGGGCTCCTGGTCGCGGTCACCCGGGCAGTCGAGGACCAGCAGCGGGCCGCCCTGCTGGAGTCGGGGATGGTAACTGCAGAGGACGCCCGGCGGTCCTGGGAGTGCCTCAGCGACCCCCAGCTCTGGCCGCAGGAGCGGCTGTTCTTTGAGCTGTACGCCTACGCCCTGCGCGGCCGCCCCGGCACCGAGGGGTTCCTCGACGGGATCGTCGAGTCGTGGGTCGCGCCGATTGCCGGCGCCCTGGTCAAGGCCGGCGGCGATGAAAGAACCGCGCGGGCCGACGCCCGCCTCGGGGTAGCCGTGGTCCGCGGCCTGCTGCTGGATCTGCTCGCGACCGGGGACCGCGCCGCGGTCACCGAGGCCTACGAGCGATTCCTGCACCACGCATCGACCGCAGCTGCGCCGTCCCCTGGGGAGGCTGACACCGGCAGCCACCGCCCTTGAACTGCACCACCCCGGACCCGCCAGCACCCACCGCGGGGCTACCGCGCAGCGGACCGATACGGGCTGAACTGATTGTTGCCGTCGGTGTAGCCCCGGAGGTAGTCCTGGTCTTCGGCCTCGGCCTCCCAGAACGGGCCGGCCTCGGTGATCTTGGTCATGACCTTGGCGTCCCGGAAGCCCGAGGCGTCGGCGACCCTCCAAAGTTGCGCGGAAGCCTCTCAACTGGGAGGCGTAACCCTGCGAGGAACAATGTTCCGCGGCAGTCGGCGGCCACTGGTCCGTTCCCGGTGGTAGGAAGCCCTCATGTGGGTTGCGATGAGCGTTGCTGAGCGCGAGAAGTTCCTTTCCGGCGTGCATATCGGCGTGGTGAGCGCGGCATTGGGCACCGCGGGCCGGACGCTGGCCGTCCCGGTCTGGTACAGCTACCAGCCGGGCGGCCTGCTGACCGTGCTGACTGGCCGCCAGTCGCGCAAGGCTGCGGCGATCCGCGCCGCTGGGCGGTTCAGCCTGTGCGCCCAGGCCGCCCGCCCGCCCTACCGCTATGTCAGCGTCGAGGGGCCGGTCGTCAGCGAGGAGGAACTCGATCCCGCCGAGCGGCTGGCGATGGCCCGGCGTTACCTCGGCGCTGAGGGCGGTGCCAGGTACGTCGCCGACAACCCGGACCCCGAACGCCAGAACGTGGCGTTCCGGATGCGCCCGGAGCGCTGGCTCAGCCAGGATCAGGGCAAGGGATAAGCCGCCCGGCAGGCGTCCACGTCGAACTCATCGGTGTATAGCGGCAGGAAGCAGCGGTGACTACCAGCGCGTTTGACCTCCCCGACCGCCTCATTGCGAAGGCCGACCCGGCGCTGATCGCCGGCGACGAGCAGCGCTTCGCGGCCATCGCGGAAAGCCTCGAGCGATCGATCGCCGACCTGTCCGGCCGCCTCTATGCCGAGCGGAAGGCGCCCGGCGGCATAGGCCAGAAGGCACTGGACCGGGACATGGAGATCCACCGGCTGACCGCTCGCCTGCGCGCGCTGCGTCGCTTCGGTTTGGACCTGTGCCTCGGACGCATCGTCGCCGCCGACGGTCCCGAGCCCGTGTACGTCGGACGGCTTGGCCTCAGGGACAGCGCGGGCCGCCAGCTGCTGGTCGACTGGCGTTCCCCCGTGGCTGAGCCGTTCTTCGGGGCGACCCACGCCAACCCGATGGGTCTGGCGAGCCGCCGCAGGTATCGCTGGACCCGCGGCCGGATCAGCGACTACTGGGACGAGGTGTTCACCCCAGACGGGCTGGAAGGGCACGCCGCGCTCGACGACCAGTCCGCCTTCCTCGCCAGCCTGGGCGGTAGCCGGTCGCCCCGGATGCGGGACGTGCTCGGCACCATCCAGGCCGACCAGGACGCCATCATCCGCGCGGGATCCCGCGGCGCTCTCGTCGTCGACGGCGGTCCGGGCACGGGGAAGACCGTCGTCGCCCTGCACCGCACCGCCTACCTCCTCTATTCCGACCCTCGCCTCGGTCACCGCCGCGGCGGTGTGCTGTTCGTCGGCCCGCACCAGCACTACCTGGCCTACGTCTCCGACGTTCTGCCCAGCCTTGGCGAGGAGGGCGTGCAGATAGCCACCCTGCGGGACCTCGTCCCCGAAGGCGCCGCGGCGACGGTCGAGGCCGACCCGCAGGTGGCCCGCCTGAAGTCGTCCGCGGACATGGTGAAGGCGATCGAGCCGGCCGTCAGGTTCTACGAGAACCCGCCCGCCAAGGGGATGACGGTCCAGACCCCCTGGTCCGATTTCTGGCTCGGCGCCGACGATTGGGCCGAGGCGCTCGAAGCAGCAGAACCCGGCACTCCGCACAACGAAGCACGCGATGTGATCCTGGAGGAGCTGGTCACGATCCTGATGGACAAGCATGACGGCAACGCCCCGGCTGACCTGCTCCGCAAGTCGCTGCTGGGGAGCAGGGAGCTGCTGGCGGCCCTCAACCGCGCGTGGCCGCTGATCGAGGCGGCTGACCTGGTCTCAGACCTGTGGTCGGTACCGGCCTACCTGCGCATGTGCGCGCCCTGGCTCAGCCCTGATGAGGTTCAGCGGCTACAGCGGCCCGAACCCCAGGCCTGGACGGTGTCCGACCTGCCGCTCCTGGACGCGGCACGGCAGCGGCTCGGCGACCCGCAGGCGTCGCGGCGCAAGCGCCGGCAGGAGGCCGTCGCCGCCGCCGAACGCGAGCGCATGGCCCGTGTCGTGGACGACCTGATCGAGGCGGCCGACGACGAGTACGGCGTCGGCCTGGTGACGATGCTGCGCGGCGAGGACTTCCAGGACGCCCTGGTCGACGAGGCCGCGCTGCCGAGCGCCGACCCGGACCTGCTTGCTGGCCCGTTCGCGCACATCGTCGTGGACGAGGCCCAGGAACTCACCGACGCGGAGTGGCAGATGCTGCTGCTCCGGTGCCCGTCCCGGAGCCTCACCATCGTCGGGGACCGGGCCCAGGCCCGGCACGGGTTCACCGAGTCGTGGCGGGAACGGCTCGAGCGGGCCGGGCTCGACCAGATCAGCCTGGCGTCGCTGACCATCAACTACCGGACGCCGGAGGAGGTCATGGCGGAGGCCGAGCCGGTCATCCGGGCCGTGCTCCCGGACGTCAACGTGCCCACCTCCATCCGCGGCAGCGGCCTCCCGGTCATCCGCGGGCCCGCGTCGGAACTGGGCTCAATCCTCGACACCTGGCTCGCCGGGCACGCCGAAGGGATCGCCGGCGTCATCGGCGATCCCGCGTTCCGGGCGACGTCGCGGGTCCGGTCGCTGACCCCGGAACTGTCGAAGGGGCTCGAATTCGACCTGGTCGTCCTCATCGACCCAGAGGCATTCGGCACGGGCATCGAAGGAGCGGTCGACCGCTACGTCGCGATGACCAGGGCGACCCAGCAACTCGTCATCCTGACTAGCTCCTGACGCCGGCCGCGGGCTGCCCGACGCGCTGACCACCTGGTTCGGACCGCCTACCGGGTGATGCGCAGCGCGACCCGGCGGTCCCCGCCGTTGTGTTTGACCAGTGCGAACCACAAGGGCAGCAGGGCGTCGACCGTCCCGGTCGCGTCGGCGTCGCCGGCGAAGACGGGCTCCAGGCCCACCGCGGCGATGAGTTCCTCGGCCGCGGGGCGCGCGCCGGGGTCTGCGGCGAAGAACAGCGCGGCGCCCGCGGGCGGGTCAGCGAAGTTCTCCCAGCCCAGTGAGTGGAACGCACGCACGTAGCGGGCGCCCGGCGCGGCGGCAGTGATCGCCGCCCGGCTGTTGACGTCCGGCTCGCCGATGCGGTTCACCGCGTCGATCACAATCTTGCCGGCCAGGTCCGCGCCGTGGGCCGCCACCACCTCCCCGGCGGCCCGGCCCGGCACGGCCAGCAAGACCGCCTCGGCGCCGGTGAGCGCTTCGCCGACCGCCGTCGCCGGGGCGCCACCCGGTCCCGTGCCCGCGCCCGCCCGGGAGCCGTACACCACCTCGTGGCCGGCCGCCTGCCACCGCTGGCCGAGCGTGCCGCCGATACGCCCCGTCCCAATGACCGCGATCTTCATGCTGGCCTCCCACGTGACCGGTGGCTCTCTCGCTCCTCCAGCGCCTGGCTGGCGCGGGACTCACAGTATCCGCACCCATGCATCAGATCCTCGCCTTGCGGGACGCAACCCAGCCTGCCCGGGCACTGACCGCCCGCACCAGGCCCGGCGGCCCTGCGGTCGGCAGATCAACCCGTTCCCGGTCAGGTGTGCCAGCGGGCCGGGCCACCGGGAGCGGGCTGGTAGCGGCATAGCGTGCCGGTGCGGACTGAGGCGTTCAGGTGGGCCCCCGCGACCGGGGCGGCCAGCGTGATGCGGTCGATGGTGGCGCGCAGGGTGCGGGTGACGTTGACCCGGGCTCGCTCGGCGTCGGCGGTGGCCCGGCGGGGGCGCCCGCCCAGCCCGGTTGCCCGGCGCAGCTCCCCGATCAGCGCCTGGCGCTCCTGGTGAGCCTCTTCGGCGGCGGCGCTGTCCCCGCCGCGGTCGGCGGCCGCCAGCTTGCCGTCCAGTTCCCGGATGCGGCGCCGGTAGGCGTTGCGGGCTGCGGGATCCAGCAGCGGCCCGGCATCGGTGGCGGCCAGGCCGGGGCCGCCGGCCACCAGGTCAAGGGCCGGGATTTCGCTGCCGGGGGCGGCCAGCAGGGCGCGCAGGTAGTGCAGGCCGCGGCTGTCGCGCAGCCGGGCCTGCTCGGGTCCGGCGTGCAGCAGCCAGTCTTCGCCGTCACGCCGCAGGCTCCACTGGCCGACGGCGGGGGTGAGCCGGCCGGGCAGCCCAGGTATTCCCAGCCGGTCGGCGATCTCGCGGGCCCGCGCCTGGCAGGCTGACGCCCTCTGCTGGTCACCGGGCGCCTGCCGCAGGCTGAGCGCGGCGGCGGCGGCTTGCAGGCTCAGCGCCAAGCCGGGCAGGGCACCGGTGTTTTCTCCGAGCGCGGCGGCTTCGTCGAGGCAGCTCACCGCCTCATCGAGCAGGCCGAGCCGAGTGGCCAGCAGGCCCAGGAAGAACGACGCCGGCCCCATGCAGGTGTTCGCCCCGCCGAAGACCACGAGCCGCCCCCGGTAGGGCAGCAGGGCCTCGCGGAGTTGTGTGGCGGCGGCGGCATCGCCGGCCAGGGCGGCCACGTACGACAGCAGCGCGGCCGCGCCCACCTGCCGCGGCCCCGATCCGGTCAGCACAGCGGGCAGGGCACGGTCCAGTTCCGCCTGAGCCTCCTGGGTGCGCCCGGTCAGCACCAGCCAGGCGGCGACGTTTGCCTCCATCAGGTGCCCGGGCAGCCGGCGGGCCATGCCCAGCAGGGCATCAACGGTGAACGGTGCCGCCGCCGGGCCCTGGTAGAAGGCGGCCTGACCCTTCAGGGTCCAGACCAGCCGGTCGGTGTCGGCCAGCCCGGCCCGGCGGCCTTCCGCCGCTACCTCCGCGATCAGCTGGGCGGCCTCGCCGAACCGGCCGCGCAAGGTGGCCAGCATCGCGTGCCGGGCGGTTGCCATCACCACAGCCTGCCCGTCGCCGGCCGCAGCGGCCGCGCGGTGGAACGCGGCCAGGGCCGACTCGGCCTCGGCTACCCGGGCCAGTTCCATGAGGGCGACGAACCGCCAGAACATGCCGTGCCGTTCCCGGCCATCGTCGCCGGCGGCCCGGGCCAGCTCGATGATCTCCGACGCGGCAGCCAGCCGGTCCTCCGCGCCATTGGCGTCCCAGAGCGCGTGCAGCCGCGCATCCAGCACCTCGGCCAGCACCTGCGGCTTCCCCGAGTCGCGGGCCAGCTTCAGCGCTTCGTCCGTGAGGGCCCGTCGCCGCGGCGCTGCCGAGGAGTCGCCCAGCAGCTCGTGCGCCAGCCGGGCCAGCAGCCGGGCCCTCGTGGCGTCGTCCGGCGCTTGCGGAACGGCCAGCTCCAGCAGGCGGACCAGGCCCGTGTCGACGTCGAGAAATTCGGCCTGAGACGGCGCCGTGAGCGCCAGGCGCACCAGCGGGCCGGCCTCATCTGTGCTGGCCGCCAGGTCAGCGGCCAGCGACAGGGCCACACCCGGCAGCCCGCCGGAGGCCAGCCATACTCCATGCCGGGCCTGCGGGGCCAGGTCAGGCAGGAACGCAGCCAGCTCATCCTCGCTCAGCCCGCCCAGCCGCAGCTCCGTTCCGACGCCCGGCGCCAGCACCGAGGTGACGACCACGGCCGTGCTCGCGGCCGCCACCCGGGCCGCGACCACCTGCAATACCTGCACGGCCGCGGCTCCGCCATGATCGATGTCATCGACCACCAGCAGGCGGCGATTCCCGTCGGCCAGCACCCGGGCAGCGCTGTCCAGCGCCAGCGGGCCAGCGTCATCGAGCAGCCGCTCGGCAAGGTCACCCGGCGCGCCAGCGTCGGCTAGCAACCGGGCCCACACCAGTTCGCCGGGCTGGCCGCGGATCGCGGCGGTACGCAGCACCTCGAACCCGCGGCGGGCGGCCTCGCGTGCCGCGGCGGCGGCCAGTTCGGTGCGGCCCGCGCCCGGCGGTCCGGTGATGGCCAGCACGCCGCCCCGGCCGTCGGCGGCGCAGTCAAGCAGGCGCCCCACCTCGGCCATCTCGCGGCGTCGGCCAGCTAGAGCCACACCCGAGATATACCGCAACGGCAGCTGCCAAGCACCTCCCCGCCGGCCCGGCGGCAGCGGACGGCCTCAGGCCGCGGTGACCATCGATTCGGGCGTGATCGTCACCTTGTGGAGCAAGGCCCTGCCGTCCCGGTGGCGGTAAAGCAGGTCCACGACGTGCCGTTCCAGTGCTCGATGATTCCGGTGGCAGCGCTGGTAAATGCGGAGACCCCCACCGCCCAGGCGTTACGGGCAGAGATCGCGGTGACGCTGGCGAGGTATCCCCTCGCGGGGCTGGGCACCCGCGCCCAGGATGTCCCGTTCCAGCGCTCGATGACGGTTCGCGGTCCCTGCAAGCTGGGAACGGTTCCGCCGACCGCCCAGGTGCTGGTGCCCGAGAGGGCCGTGACGCCCGCCAGGCCGCCCCTGCTCACAGCCGGGCTGGGCACCAGCGTCCATGCCGTGCCGTTCCAGTGCTCGATCAAGGCCCCGGTGCCCCGGGCCTCGGTGCGCACGCCGACCGCCCAGGCATTGCTGGCAGAACTCGCGGAGACACCGGTGAGGACCCCTCCGAACCGAGGGGCCGGGCTGGACACCGGCCGCCAGGCGGTGCCGTCCCAATGCTCAATCAGCGGCACCTGCTGCGTCTTGGTGTGTGTGCCGCCGACCGCCCAGGCGTTGGCGGCGGAGGTCGCGGTGACGCCGTTGAGCTCGGGGGAGGAGGTGCCGGGCGGGGCGGGGCTGCCCACTCGCCGCCACGCGGTGCCATCCCAGCGCAAGATCACCGCCTGGCCGGTGGGGGTGGTGCCGCCGACCGCCCACACATCGCCGGGCGAGATCGCGGCCACCGCATGAAGGATGGCGGCCCCGAGGCCGCTGGGGGTGGCCGCCCGCCTCCACGCCGTTCCGTTCCAGTGCTCAATCAGTGCCTGGGTGCTTCCCGTCCCGTAGCCGACCGCCCAAGCATCGGCAGCGGACACGGCGGCCACGCCGTTGAAGTCGCCGCCGCCGGGGGCGGGAACCTGCCGCCAGGCCCGGCCGTCCCAGCGGATCACATGCAGCCTGCCCTGGTTCGTGAGCCCTGCCGCCCACGCGCTGGCAGCCGACAGCGCGGCGACACCGTTGAGCCGGTAGCCGAGCGCCGGCCCCACCTGGCGCACCGGGGCCCCGGCCGTCGCGGCCGGGCTGCTATGCGCGCCCGTCACCCCGCACGATGCCACCGCCGCCGCCGCGCATGCCAGCGCGGCGCCCTGCCAGCGCCACCGCCGGATCCTCCAGCAGCCCAGTAGTACCGTCATGGCACTAGTCTGCGCGCCCCACAGGCCGGTGGGGTGAGTACATTGGCTCATCCCCCTGGGTGGGGCACCTCATCACCACGGCGCGCCGGCCTGGCGCCGATGACGGCGGGATCCCCTTGCGTCTAAATCACGTCTCGAATCAGATACCGGTTCACCGGTGCGCAACTTTCCGCACCCGGCGCGGCGCGAGCCACGGCGAACCTTCTGGCACGCTCCATGCCAGACTCTGTGTCCATATGAAAGCCATCGTCTACGACCGTTACGGGCCGCCCGGCGTCCTCGGCATCGAGGAGGTGGCGCGGCCGGCGCCCAGGGACGACGAGCTCTTGGTCCGGGTTCGCGCCACCACCGTCAATCGCCTCGACTGCCACACCCGGGAAGCCAACCGCAGCAACGGCCGGGTCATCAGCGGCGTCAGCCGGCTTGTCTCGGGCATCCGCCGGCCGCGGCAGCGCATCCTCGGCACCGAGTTCGCGGGCGAGGTGGCGGCGGCCGGTCCGGCGGTCACCAGGTTCGGGGCCGGCGACCGTGTCTTCGGCAACACCGGCCTTAGGTTCGGCTGCCACGCCGAGTTCACCTGCATCGCGGAGACGGCCCGGGTGGCGCCGATGCCCTCGGGCGTGGGCTTCGAGGAGGCGGCGGCGGCTACCGACGGCGCTCTCAACGCTCTGTGGTGCCTGCGGCTGGCCGGGCCGCTGAAGGGGCGGCGGATTCTGGTCTATGGCGCCTCCGGCGCCATCGGCACTGCCGCGGTGCAGCTGGCCAAGCATTTCGGCGCCGAGGTCACGGCGGTCTGCGGACCCAAGGGCGTGGAGGTCGTGACGGCGATCGGCGCCGACCGGGTGATCGACTACACGAAGGAGGACTTCACCTCTGATCGCGACGGGTACTTCTCGGTGTTCGACGCCGTCGGCAAGGAGTCATTCGCCCATTGCCGGAGCTTGATCGAACCCGGCGGAACCTACCTGGCCACCGACGGCTTCCGGAATCTGCTGCTGGGCTTGTGGACCGCGCGCTTGGGAGACCGGAAGGTCATGTTCAAGTTGCCGCCTCGCTACACCCAGCAAGATGTCGTGCTGATCGGGGAGCTGATGGAGGCGGGCAGCTACCGGCCGGTTATCGACAGGGCCTATCCCATCGAGGATGTGGTCGAAGCGACCCGTTACGTCGAGACGCAGCAGAAGATCGGCAACGTCGTCCTGGCCGTCCGCGGCGGCTGATGCCTTCCCCCACGCGGCTCACGGTGGGCTTGGCTGCTTGCTAGGTTTCGCCGCACGCGCAACGGCCGCATCGGCGGCGGCTACCCGGCAAGGCCGTATGCGGCGGCGAGCCAGCCGCGGAGCTCGTCGTCAAGATCAGAAGCTGCGGTGATGCGGACCCGGTGCGTGAACAGCGGGTTGAACTTGGCCGCCGGCTCCAGCCGGCCGGCCGCTGGCATTGTCGCCGGCAGGATCAGGCCGAGGTCGATACGGCGGCTGGTGCTGGGCTGGACCATCGCGAACTGCTTGCGGCGGCGAAGGCTCAGGTAGCCCTTCTTCGGGGCGATATCGAAGGCGCCGAGCGCGCGGATCTCACCGAGGAGGGCATCGTGCAGCGGCCGGAGGCCGGCTTTCGCACCGGCATAGAGGGCGCCGGCCGGGTCCGGCGATGCGGCTGCGCCAGTGCCGGCGCGTTGCCGGGCCAGCAGCGACACGCGGTGCGCGGCACCATGCGCGAGCCCGTGGTCGCCTTTGAGCATCGCCACGACCTCGGTGTGCTTGGTCAGGCCCGAGGAGTCGATAACCGCGAACCAGTAGTCGAGGGGCTTGCCGTAGGTGGTCTCGATGTTGCGGATCTGGGACTGCAGTGCGGCGTCGACGTCCATCGGGCCTCCTCGGCGGGTGCACGTGCCGCATCTCGCGCGGAACGCTGCCGACCTGTTACCCATACTCCCATCGACTTGGATGAGGCAGGACGCCGCGGCGGCCCCCGCCCAGGGCAATGACACCTGGGCGG
>Ga0318554_10000971_pt1 | contig 11292 bp, 11 predicted proteins | sample GRESIP082b2f22_FD_203687 | JGI IMG/M metagenome (GOLD analysis project Ga0318554, IMG submission 203687) | Tropical soil microbial communities from Luquillo Experimental Forest, Puerto Rico - GRE.SIPMG.082b2f22 | ecosystem: Environmental > Terrestrial > Soil > Tropical forest > Bulk soil... | reverse complement strand
CCCCAGCATTTCCTCGGTTTGGCGGGAATGCCGCGACGGGTTGCGGATTATCCCGACGCTTTTGCCGACTGGAACTACATCTCGTCGATCGGGTCCTACATCTCCGCCTTGGGCCTGATCGTATTTTTCATTGGCATTGCTTATGCCTTCGGTCGAAAGACCGAAGCTGCCGCTAACCCTTGGGGTGTGGGCGCGACGACGCTGGAATGGACGCTGCCGTCCCCGCCGCCGTTCCATCAGTATGAGAGCCTGCCGTTGATCAGGTAGCGACTCGCACAAAGCGGTTCTATGGCCTTTTTGCCGATTTCGATCCGCCGCAAACTTTTGTACTAAGATCCGATGAGAGTTCAGTAAATGAGCGGCAGATGGTGTGGAGATCTGGGCGAGCGTTGCAAGCGTAGCCAGCGCCTGCAACTCGATCTCGCGTGCGGACCACGCTGCATATGCTGCAAAGCTGCCCGTCGGCTGTGTGACCCCTACCCCCCACATGGACAGAGGCCCATGTCTCGCAAGTCCGGCTGCCAATTCGCGCACCAAACGGCACGCGGCATCCCCGCCGCCCGCCACGAGAATGCGGTAAAGCTCGCGGGCGGCGATCCGCCATGAAGGCCATGTCGATTATCTCCATGACGGCCATCTTCACCACATGCACGAGGATCACGTTGACGAGCACGTGATCCCAGTAAATGCCACCAATCCCGTGCAATGCACGCCGCAAACGCGCTGCTCGCACAAGCATGGCTCGTCCTGTGGGCACGAAGTCGTGCCCCATGGCGACCATGTCGATTACCTCGTGAGCGGACGGTTGCATCATCCCCATGGCGATCATTGCGATGACCACGGGCCGATACAGCTAGCCTGACCGTCGGCGCTTGCCACGAGTTGTGGCGCCGGCCGATAGACGTTTCCCTGGCCAACAGCAATCCGGGTGAGCTGCTAATTCAGCCGGTCGCTGATCTTGGCGAGGCCCGCATTGGCGCACGCTTCGTCCTTGTCGCCGCCCGGCGCCCCACTGACGCCGATGGCGCCGATCGTTTCGTTACCGACCTTGATGGGCACGCCACCCAGCGCCGTTACCATCTGAGTATCGTAGAGCGTAGGATTGAACGCGCCTGGCGTGGCGACTTGCTTGGCCAGGTCTGCAGTTGGGATGCGCCGCTGGGCTGAGGTGTAGGCTTTGCGACGGCTGAGCTCGCGGCTCAGTGCACTCGCCCCGTCGCCGACAAGAAGCAGCTTGAGATCGCCGGCACGGTCCACGATCGTGACGGTGATGGTGTAGCCTTGCCCTTTGCACGAAGCGATTGCTGCCTCGGCCGCCTCTACAGCCAGTGCGGCGGGAAGAATCTTGAAAGTCTGGGTTGGCAGTGGATCAGCGGCCATGGCATCGATGCTGCTGCAGGCCGCAAGGCCGCCGGCGATAGCCGCGAAAGTCCAAGATCGGATCATTGGTTTTCTCCTGACAATGTGCATCGCTCGCATTGGACAACAAAGGATAACACGCCAAAGAGACTGCAGGAGACCGTTGCACTGCGGGATTTCAATCCGCGGGCTCCTCCCTGATATCGGTAAGAACTCATCCCACATCGTCGGCCTCCTGGAACGGGGCATCGCGGTGCGACAGGGACAGCGCTTCCTGCGGATGGAGCTGCCGCGCATTCTGGCCACACCGCCCGATGTGCTTTCCCCCCGCATGGTGCGTGTCATCGAGGAACTGGCCTCTGACTGGCGCCGGCTTGATGAGCGCATCAAGGGGGTTGTCCGGCGAGATCGAGGAGCTTGCCAAACGAGACGCAGGATGCGAACGCCTGATGAGCGTGCCCGGCATCGGACCGATCATCGAGCCGCCATGGTCGCCGCGATCGGAACCGGCGAGGGGTTCTCCAAGGGTCGCGACTTCGCCGCCTGGCTGTGACTCGTGCCCAAGCAGGTCTCGACCGGAGCCGAGATATTTACCGGCCCGGCGATGTCGGGAAGAACCAACTGGGAAATGTGAACCCCTGATTAGTTCCACCCGGCGACGGGAAGGCGTTTCGCGGGGTCGAACTCCGATCGGCCCAGCCGTCCTCATTTAGGCCCGACCGGCCGGAAAACAAAGAATGGATTTGATCGTCGGGGTCCACAAAGCGGGGGGAACCATCGGGATTCGTGCCACTTGCGGGATCTGACGTGAACGCAGACGCGTGCAGCACGGGAAGCAAGACGGTCATCAGCATCGCGGCGACAAGTGAATAGAGGAGGCGCATGGAGGCTCCTTTCGGTTGATCAGGTCGCCGCGTGATCTATGGCGAACCGACATTTCCTGGATGACTTCCGAATTTGATCGCCCCATAGCATCGTAGCCGATGCGCGACGATCAGACCGTTGCGGTTGCGCAACACTTTGGGAAAATCGGTCAGCCCACACGTATCAAATGGACCGAGTTTTCGGAAGCGACACCTTTAGTCGATGACAATCGTGGCCGTCATTCCAGCCCAATCGTGATCGGCGCAGCGCGAAGCAAACAATCCCGCGTTTTGTGGAATGAAATAGATGTCGGTTGTCTGTTCTGGGGGTAGGAAGACGGAGTTCCCACTCTCACTGAGCGAGTCCTTGTTTTTGACTTGTACCGAGCTGAAAAAATCTGGAGCGGTGAAGTCATGCCCCTCCTTTCCCGCGTTGACCAAGTGCAGTTGGTACGGCAGGCCGCGGCGAAGCCGGAGTTGGTTCGGGAGGAACTCGTATTCGATCATCCTCATCTCGACCCGTTGGGCACTCGACCAGTCAACGGGCGTGGCTATGTTGACATGGCGGGCAACGACAAAAGCACCGGTCGCAATTAACGCACCGGTCAAGGCTGCGATAGGCAACGCTTTCATTTGACGGATTTCCCACTCTCCGCACGCAACTTTATGCGGATGTGCGTCCTTTGTCCGTGCCGACAATCCAGGCTGCGTCACAAAATCGTGTTGCACACTCGCCGACGTTCGTTGCAAGCAACAAACTCGCCACATCAGTAGCGGGATTTGAGGCCGCCGTTGGCGATCTCGCTTACTTCGCCACTTATTTTGTGACTTGGCCCCGGATTTCGCCACCCTTGTTCGCGTCAGTGTGCAGGTTGACGTACCATTTTCCGGCCATCAACTCAGCCGCTTGAGCATCGGTGAGCGTGGCGGAGCCCTCGAATGGGCTTGTGTTCGGGGTGATAGGAACGGCAACGCCGCCATTCTTACCCGGCTCAGCAGAGTGAAAATGCGCGGCAGTGACGGGCCCAGTCAGGCCCGAGTAATTGCCCTTCCAGGACAGCTTCTTACTGCTCGTGTCATACGTCGCCGTGAGCGTACCGGTGCCTTTGCTGGCGTTCGGCGGCACTTCGCTGTTGGCGTTCATGGAGGCCTTGAGATTCACCACCTCCGCCTGGGTCGGCCATGCAAGCATTGCCGCCATCGTGCAGGCCAATCCAGCCAAAGCAGATCGTAAAATCGTCGGATGCATAGCGTTCTCCTCCCTGATCAGGCTGTCACGCTTCGCGAACACCGCGATCTTGCATCTGTTCCGTTGTTTATCAAAGGCCCTCTGGCCGCGAGATCCACGCTCGCGTGGTGATTGCCATGGAAAAGCTCTACGCCGACCGGCTGGGCGAGCAGGCGGAGCGGCTGGCTGATCACGCGGAAAGAGGTGCTATCTGGGATAAAGCGCTCGAGTATCTTCAGCGGTCAGGCTTCAGGGCATGCTCGCTCTACGCAAACGCAAACGCTGCGCGCTTTTTCGAGCGCGCGTTGACAGTCCTTAAGAAATTGCCGGAAAGCCCCGACAATCTCAGACAGGCCGTGGATCTTCGCTTCGGGCTTCGTAACGCTCTGCTGCCGCAAGGCGAGATCGACCAGATTGGGCGCTGTTTGGATGAGCTTGATCCCATTCTCGCCTGCCTCGGGGACAAGCTGCGCAGCGCGCGATACGCCGCATTCCGATGCACTCACCATTTCTGGATCGGCCAACAACGTCGTGCCATCGAGTTTGGTCAGACCGGAGCTTGCCTCGCGCGGGAGTGCGACGACCGCGTCCTGCTGGGAGAATTGCTCTACCGTCTCGCACAGAGCTATTACGCGCTGGGGGAATATCGGCAGGCGACCAAGCTGCTCGAGCAAAGCCTGGAATTTACCCCCAATGAGCTCCGTCAGGACCGCTACGACTTGAGCGTAATTCGTTCCGTTGTGAACCGGATGTGGTTGGTGTTTGCCATGGTCGAACTTGGCCATTTCAGCGCTGCTATGAGCCACGCAAAGCGCGCGCTCGAAATCGCGGAGCACGCCGAGCATCCATTGAGCGAGGTGCTGGGCTGGCTTTCAATCGGCCTCGTGCTCCTGCGCAAGGGCGAGCTCGAGGGAGCGGTCGGCGCCCTGGAACGTGGTCTGGACCTATGCGACAGCTGGTCCTATCGGCTCACGCGCCCCCGGCTCGCCTCGGCCCTTGCTGTCGCCTATGCTTCAGGTCTGGCCCAAGGATTTGCAGCGCTCTGCGAGTAGCCTGAGCGTACAATAGGGTCCGTCGGTTACTGGTGGCACTCCTTGGCAGGAGGCATCCCATGTCCGACATGAGACGGCGTGAGTTCACTGCACTGATCGGTGGTGTCGGCCTGTTGCTTGCGGTCAAGGTGAGGCGTGCGCGCGGGCAGCAGTCGGCGAAAATTCCGCGCATTGGCATCATCGACGACTCGCCCATCTGGAACGCCTTCCGGCACGGGTTGCGCGATCTGGGCTACCTCGAAGGCGGCAACATCGCCTTCGACTATGCGTATGGTGACGGGGTGCCGGAGCGGCTCGCAGAGGCCGCGGCAGCGCTCGTGCGTCGCCCGGTGGACGTTATTGCGACCTACGCCACGCCCGCGAGCTTTGCAGCCAAGCAGGCCACCGCCACGATTCCCATCGTCATGATCTCGATCGGCGATCCCGTGCGGGCGGGGCTCGTGCCAAGCCTCGCCCGACCGGGAGGAAATATCACCGGCAACACCATCCTTGGCCCGGACGTCGGTGCCAAGCGGCTGCAGATTCTCAAGGAGGCTATTCCAACCGTCTCGCGCGTAGCGTTTCTCTGGAATCCGGACAACGCCTCCAATGTCCTTCAATTCGAAGAAGTACAAGCTGCGGCACCGACGTTGGGTGTGACGGTCATCTCCGTAAGCGTGAGCCCTCGCATCGAGTTCCAGACCGCATTCGCAGCAATGATGAAGAAGCGCCCCGATGCGTTCGCGATGACCGCCGAACCCTTCCATCAGACCCATATCGCATGGATCATGGACTTCATGTCGAAGAACCGGCTGCCAGCAGCGTATCAATTGAGCGAGACCGTGCGTGCCGGGGGATTGATGTCCTACGGCGCGAGCCAGCCCGACTTGTTCCGGCGCGCTGCCGGCTATGTGCACAAAATCCTGCAAGGCACCAAGCCCGCCGACCTACCGGTGGAGCAGCCGGTCAAATTCGAGCTGGCCGTCAACCTTAAGACCGCCAAGGCGCTCGGACTCGAGCTGACGCCGACGTTCATCGCGCGTGCCGACGAGGTGATCGAATGAAGCGCCGCACGTTCATGTCACTGCTCGGCGGCGCGGCGGTGGCGTGGCCACAGTCGGCGCGCGCTCGGCAGCCAGTGGTCGGGTTCGTCCACGTCGGGTCGGCCGATGTCATCGCGCATTTTGTGGCCGCCTTCCGCAAAGGCCTTCACGAAGCCGGCTACGTCGAAGGCGAGAACGTGACGGTCGAGTACCATAGGGCACAGGGCCAATACGATCGCTTGCAGGCAGTGATCGCCGATCTCGCCCGCCGACAAGTGGCTGTGATCGTCACGCCCGGCGGCGCAATTCATGCGCTCGCGGCCAAAGCTGCAACAGCGACCATCCCGATCGTATTCATCGTTGGCGAAGACCCAGTCCAGCTTGGTCTCGTCGCCAGCCTCGCCCGGCCTGGCGGCAACGCCACCGGCATCAATACTTTCAGCCGGGAAGTGGTGGCTAAGCGGCTGCGGCTCCTAAACGAGCTGGTGCCCAAGGCCGCTCGCATTGCCGTAATCGTCAATCCGACCAATACGGCAACCGCCGAGCCCACGATACGGGACGTGCACGAAGCCGCGACCACCATCGGGCTGCAAATCCAGATACTCAACGCAGCCACGATCGGTGAGATCGATGCTGCCTTTGCCACCCTTGCACGCGAGCGCCCCGATGCCCTCTACGTCGCTCCCGATTCATTCTTCACTAGCCGCCGCGGGCAATTTGCCACCTTGACCGCGCGCGACAGGATTCCGGCGGCTTATTCGCAGCGTGATTTTGTCTCGGCGGGTGGGCTGATGAGCTACGGAACAGACATCCCGGATATGTTTCGTCAGATGGGTGTCTATACCGGCAAGATTCTGAAGGGCGCCAGACCCGCCGACCTTCCAGTCATGCAGTCCACCAAATTCGAGTTCGTCATCAACCTCTGGACGGCGAAGGCACTTGGCCTCAATATCCCAGACAAACTGCTCGCCATCGCCGACGAGTTGATCGAATGAGGCAGGAAACGCCATGAAGCGCCGGCGGTTTCTGCAATTCGCAGCGAGTGCTGCTGCCGCGCTCCCGGCCGTCTCGCGGATCGCATGGGCGCAGGAAAGTTATCCAACGAGGCCGGTGCGCTTGTTGGTAGGCTATGCTGCTGGCGGCCCCGCTGACACTATCGCGCGCTTGATGGCGCAATGGCTGTCGGAGCGCCTCGGCCAGCAGGTCGTTATAGAAAATCGGGTAGGTGCAGCCAGCAATATCGCCGCCGAGGCAGTTGTGAGATCACCGCCCGATGGCTACACGCTCCTCTGGGTCACGATTTCTAACGCTGCCAATGCGACGCTCTACGATAAGCTCAGCTTCGACTTAAACCGCGACATTGTGCCAATCGCGAGCATCACACGCTCGCCGGCAGTAATGGAAGTCAATCCATCGTTTCCCGCAAAGACGGTTCCCGAGTTCATCGCGTATGCCAGAGCCAATCCGGGCAAGGTCAATATGGCCTCAGCCGGGCCGGGGAGCGCACCACATCTTTACGCTGAGTTGTTTAAGATGATGACGGGCGTCGACGTGCTCCAAGTACACTATCGCGGCTCTGGGCCTGCGCTGCCCGATCTCATTGCGGGCCAGGTTCAAGCCATGTTCGACGCCGTTGCTTCGTCGATCGGGTTTATCAGGGCCGGCAAGCTTCGGCCTCTGGCCGTGACAACCGGTACACGATTGGAGGTGTTGCCAGACATCCCGACCGTGGGCGATTTCGTGCCGGGCTACGAGGCGAGTGGTTGGTATGGCATTGGCGCACCCAAAAACACGCCCGCGCAAATCGTCGATAGGCTCAACGCGGAAATCAACGCCGCTCTCGCCGACCCTAAGATGAAGGCCCGGTTCGCTGATTTGGGGGGTACTGTGCTTCCTGGCTCGCCCGCCGACTTCGGCAAGCTACTCGCCGATGAAAAAGAGAAGTGGGGCAAGGTGATCCGGGCGGCGAACATCAAGGCGGAATGAGGCCGATCCGCTGTCGGTTTGCAAAACCGAGTCTTCGGCCGCGCCTTCCCCGCGCTCCGGAAAACGGTTCTCGGATGCCAGGGACAGCAAGGCCCCAAACTGCGTCTGAGCGGTCCTTCTTCCTCGCAGAGACTCGAAAGCCGATCTATGCGCCCGCGCATCGTCGCGGGTATCAGGCCGACAACAGGAAATCTCATTTAGCGTAGGGGTGTGCCTGGTGGGCCCACGATGACTCAAACCTCCAACCAGACCGTTATGAGCGGCGGCTCTAACCAATTCGACGTGCCGAGAATTCCGAAAATCAGACCTCGACGACGGCCGCGACGATTTGCCAGTCCGTCGGGCATTTATCGGGGAACATGCGCCTTGTCGGCGATCATGCGCGACGCTACGGTCGCAGTACATCTGGCGCGCGGGGCCTTTTCAATGAAATGCCAGCAGTGCCAGCACGAGAACAGTGCTAAGGCAAAGTTCTGCGAGGAGTGTGCTGCTCCGCTGGCCCGAACCTGTGCGAGTTGCGGAAGCCAGGTATCGCTCACAGCCAAGTACTGCCCCCAATGTGGCCATCCCCTAAGTCCCGCTAGGGACGATCCCCGCTTTGCTTCGCCTAAGAATTACACGCCCCAGCACCTTGCCGATAAGATCCTCACCTCGAGGACAGCCCTCGAGGGCGAGCGGAAGCAGGTCACCGTGCTGTTCGCCGATATCAAGGGTTCAATGGAGCTGCTTGCTGACCGCGATCCCGAGGACGCGCAGAAGCTCCTCGACCCTGTGCTCGAACGCATGATCGGGGCGGTCCATTGCTACGAGGGCACCGTGAACAGGGTTATGGGCGATGGGATTATGGCGCTCTTCGGGGCGCCAATCGCCCACGAGGATCATGCCGTGCGAGCTTGTTATGCGGCGCTCAGAATGCAAGAGACCGTCACGCGATATGCAGACGAGGTTCAGCTAACTCATGGGGTACCGGTGACGATCCGAGTCGGACTCAATTCGGGGGAGATCGTCGTCTGTGCCATCGGCAACGATCTGCATATGGACTACACGGTCGTGGGCCAAACTGCGCACCTGGCGGCGCGTATGGAACAGATGGCAAAACCCGGTTCCGTGCTGACAACGGCCGGTACCCTCGAATTGGCGGAAGGCTACGTCGCGGTGAAACCCCTCGGCCTCGTGTCGGTGAAGGGACTCGCCCATCCGGTACAAATCTACGAGGTAACGGGTGCCGGCGCCGCGCGGACTCGCCTCGAAGTCGCCGCAGAACGTGGTTTAACGCGCTTCGTCGGCCGCGATATCGAACTGGCGCAACTTGGCCGGGTGCAGCAACTTGTCCGCCAAGGTCACGGCCACGTGGTGGCGATCGTCGGAGAAGCGGGGGTGGGCAAGTCGCGATTGGTGCGCGAGTTCCTTAATTCACAGCACACAGCGGACTGGCTGGTTCTGGAATCCAAATCCGCTTCTTATGGCCACGCAACGCCCTACCTGCCGGTCATCGAACTGCTCAGGCATTATTTCCGGATCAGCGTCCATGACAGCACGCAATCGATCCGTGAGAAAGTGACGGGCAAAATTTTGACACTCGACGCCGCGTTGCAGGACGCGATTCCTCCTGTGCTGGATCTCCTCGATGCGCTGGATGAGGAGCATCCGTTCCGGTCTCTCGACCTGGTCCAGCGTAGGCAGTCCACGTATCAGGCAGTCGTTCGCCTGTTGTTGAGCGAGAGCCGCGTGCGACCGGTCATTGCTTTATTCGAAGACCTTCACTGGCACGACTCGCTCTCTCTCGGTCTGCTGAACGATGTGGTCGTAGCCGCGCAGGATGCTCGCTTGCTCCTGGTGGTCAATTTCCGCCCGGAATACAAGGACGAATGGAGGAACCGGCCGAATTACCTTCAGCTGCGTCTGGATCCCCTTGCCAGCGGGGGGCTCGCGGAATTCCTTCAGGCGCTGTTGGGCTCCGACGAAAGCCTGTCCACGCTGAAGAGCTTCCTGGTGGAGCGCACCAGCGGGAATCCGTTCTTCATCGAAGAGATCGTGCGAAGGTTGGTCGATGCTGCCGTGCTCGAGGGGATGCGCGGCAGCTACCGCCTTGCGAGGCCGTTCTCCAGCACCGAGGTTCCGCCCACGGTGCAGGCGGTGCTCGCCGCGCGTATCGACGCGCTACCCGCGGCCACCAAGCACCTGCTGGAGGAGGCGGCCGTAATCGGGCACGACGTGCCATTCGCCCTCCTGCATGCAATTTGCGGGCTGCCAGAGGACGAGCTTCGCGGCCTGTTGGACCATCTGCAGACTGCCGAATTCCTCTACTCGACACGGCTCTTTCCGGACCTGCAATATACGTTCAGGCACTCCCTCACTCACGACGTCACGTACAGTGGGGTGCTCCACGAACGTCGCCGCGAGATCCACGCACGCGTCGTGAATGCCATGGAAAAGCTATACGCCGACCGGCTGGGCGAGCAGGTCGAGCGCCTGGCTGATCATGCGGAAAGAGGTTCTATCTGGGATAAAGCGCTCGAGTACCTTCAGCGGTCAGGCGACAAGGCTTACTCGCTTTACGCAAACGCGGACGCTGCGCGCTTTTTCGAGCGCGCGTTGACAGTTCTGAAGAAATTGCCGGAAACTCCCGACAACATCAGACAGGCCGTGGATCTTCGCTTCGGGCTTCGTAACGCTCTGCTGCCGCAAGGCGAGACTGAGCGGATTGGGCGCTGTTTGGATGAGCTTGATCCCATTCTCGCGTGCCTCGGGGACAAGCTGCGCAGCGCACGATATGCCGCATTCCGATGCAATCACCATTTCTTCATTGGCCAACAACGTCGTGCCATCGAGTTTGGTGAGACAGGAGCTCGCCTCGCGCGGGAGTGCGACGACCGCGTCCTGCTGGGAGAATTACTCTATCGTCTCGCACAGAGTTATTACGCCTTGGGGGAATATCGGCAGGCGATCAGGCTGCTCGAGCAAAGCCTGGAATTTACCCCCGATGAGCTCCGTGACTTGATCGTAATTCCGTCCGTGGTGAACCGGATGTGGTTGGTGTTTGCCATGGTCGAACTTGGCCATTTCAGCGCTGCTATGAGCCACGCAAAGCGCGCGCTCGAAATCGCGGAGCACGCCGAGCATCCATTGAGCGAGGTGCTGGGCTGGCTTTCAATCGGCCTCGTGCTCCTGCGCAAGGGCGAGCTCGAGGGAGCGGTCAGCGCCCTGGAACGTGGTCTGGACCTGTGCGACAGCTGGTCCTATCGGCTCACACGCCCCCGGCTCGCCTCGGCCCTTGCTGTCGCCTATGCCCGCACGGGCCGTGCGGAGCAGGGGCTCCAACTCGCGCTGGCGGCAGTCAGCGATGCTGAACAGATGCATCATACAGCGGACAAGCCTGGACTGTTGATACGGCTTGGACAGGTATCCCTGATAGGGCGCCAGATTGAAACAGCTCTCACGCTCGGAAGACAGGCGGTGGAGATCGCGGTGGCGCAGGAGGCAAAAGGAGACGAAGCATGGGCGCGATTCCTGATCGGCCGGACTTGCTGGGCGTCTGATCCGAAGGACCTCGACGAATCGGAGAAGCAGCTTGACATGGCGCGTCGTCTCGCCACGGCATGCGAGGCCCGCCCGCTGGTTGCTTTCTGTGACACGACGCTTTGCGGTGTCCATGCCCAGCGCTGTAATCAGGGCAGGGCACAGGAATTCGAGGCCGCCGCGACTGCAATCTACCGAGAGTTGGGCATGCAACCGCTCCCGCTCAGTCCGGCGGGTTAATGCCTTGGATTTGCATACGAGTT
>Ga0318554_10000970_pt1 | contig 11292 bp, 10 predicted proteins | sample GRESIP082b2f22_FD_203687 | JGI IMG/M metagenome (GOLD analysis project Ga0318554, IMG submission 203687) | Tropical soil microbial communities from Luquillo Experimental Forest, Puerto Rico - GRE.SIPMG.082b2f22 | ecosystem: Environmental > Terrestrial > Soil > Tropical forest > Bulk soil... | reverse complement strand
GGGTCGCCGCGTCGTGGTGGGGGTCAACCGGTACGTGGACGACGGCGACACCGCACCCGAGGTCTTCCCGGTCGACCCGCGCCAGCAGGCCGCCCAGGCCGCCCGCGTGACCCGGCTCAAGGCCGAGCGCGACCAGGGGGCCGTCGACGCGGCGCTACGCGACGTCGAGGCCGCGGCCAGAGGGACCCAGAACCTGCTCGTCCCGATGCGCGCGGCCCTCCGGGCGCACGCGACCCTCGGCGAGGTGGCCGACGTGCTGCGGGGGGTCTTCGGGACCTACCGGCCGGGCGGCTGACGCCCGATCGCCGCACCGAGGCGCTCGCGCAGCGTCGCGTCGGTCGCCACGTCGATGCCCGTGAGCGCGAGCGCGACCGCGCCGTCGAGGACCGCGCGGTCCGCGGACGGCGTCACGCACGCCGCGGCGAACGCGTGCTGGTGGTTCACCGCCCCCTCCGCGTCGATGCCGAGCATCGGGTGGATCGTCGGGACCCGGAGCGAGACGTTGGCCATGTCGGTCGAGATCGTCGGGAGCGGCTCGCCCGCGTCGTCGGCGTCGAACCGGCGGCCGAGCGCCTCGGCGTGGACCCGGTACGCGCCGAGCAAGGCGGGGTCCGAGACCATGTGCGAGTACGAGAGGCCGAGCAGATCGATCTCCATGGCCGCGCCGGTCGAGAGCGCGCCGGCCTCGAAGCACGCGTCGACCCGCGCTCGGAGCGCGCGGAGCCGCTCCTCGTCGACGCTCCGACACATGAACCTGCCGGTGACGTGCGCGGGGATGATGTTGGCGGCGACGCCGCCCTCGGTGACGACGCCGTGGACCTGGTCGCCTGGCGGCAGCTGCTGGCGGAGCAGCCCGATCGCGACGAGCGCGACGGTCATGGCGTCGGACGCGTTCACCCCGGCCCACGGCGCGGCCGAGGCGTGCGCCTCCTTGCCGGTGTAGGTCACGTCGAGGTGGTCGACCGCGAGGCACCGGGCCTCGAGGTGGTCCCTCGGGAACGGGTGGACCATCATCGCCACGGCGAGGTCGTCGAACGCCCCGGCGTCGAGCATGGTGATCTTGCCGCCGCCACCCTCCTCGGCAGGGGTCCCGAGCACCACCACCGTCGCGCCGATCTCGTCGGCGACCCTCGCGAGCCCGATGCCGGCACCGACGGCGCTCGCGGCGATGACGTTGTGGCCGCAGGCGTGGCCCACGTCGGGGAGCGCGTCGTACTCCGCGCAGATGCCGATGCGGACCGCTCCCGACCCCGCGGTCGCCACGAACGCGGTCTCGAGGCCGCCCACGCCCCGCTCCACGCGGAACCCGGCCCCCTCGAGCGCGGCGCCGACCACCGCCGAGGAGTACCGCTCCTCGAAGCAGGTCTCAGGGTGGGCGTGGACGTCGTGGCTGAGGGCCACGAGGCCGGCGGCGGCGTCGCGGACCGCGGCCGTGGCGACCTCGGCGGCGCGGCTCACGAGACCACCGCCACGACGTCGCCCGCACCGACACCGTCGCCGGCCGCAACGCGCAGCTCGGTCACGGTCCCGGCGCGCTCGGCGACCACCGAGTTCTCCATCTTCATCGCCTCCAGGATGCAGATCGTCTGGCCCTCGGCGACCTCGTCGCCGACCGCGACCAGCACCTTGACGACGGTGCCCTGCATCGGGACGGTGACCTCGCCGGTCCCGCTCCCCGAGACCCCGGCGTGGGCGGAGCGACGGGCGGGCTTGGTCGCGAGCGCGCCGAGGCCACCGGCGGGGAGCCAGACGTCCACCTCGTAGCGCCGGCCGTCCACCTCCGTCGTGACGGTGCGGCGGACCGCCCCGTCGCCCTCGTCCGGCGTCGTGACCGCGACCGACGCGACGTCGCGCAGGTCGAGGACCTCCTCCACCCACTTGGTCGAGTGCGTCCCGGCGACGAAGTCGGGGTGCGAGAGGATCGCCAGGTCGGCGGGGATGGTGGTCGCCACGCCCTCGACGACGGTCTCGTCGAGCGCGCGGAGCATCCGCCGGCGCGCCTGCTCGCGGTCGGCGCCCCAGGTCACGACCTTGCAGATGAGGTTGTCGTAGTACTGGCTGATCGCGTCCCCCGTCGCGTAGCCCGCGTCGACGCGCACCCCGGGCCCTGCCGGCGGCTCGAGGCGGCGGAGCGTCCCCGGCGAGGGGAGGAACCGGCCCTGCGCGGGGTCCTCGGCGTTCACCCGGACCTCGATCGCGTGGCCGCGGCGCATCGACGCGACGGCGAGCTGGGAGAACGCGAGCGGCTCGCCGGCCGCCACCCGGAGCTGCCACTCGACCAGGTCGAGCCCCGTCACGAGCTCGGTCACCGGGTGCTCGACCTGGAGGCGCGTGTTCATCTCGAGGAAGAAGTACTCGTCGTCTTGGAAGAGGAACTCGACGGTGCCGGCGTTCACGTACCCGCACGCCGCAGCGACCCGGACCGCCGCCTCGCCCATCCCCTCGCGAAGCCGGCCGCTGAGCCCGACCGCCGGGCTCTCCTCGATCAGCTTCTGGTGGCGGCGCTGGCTCGAGCAGTCGCGCTCGCCCAGCCAGACCGTGGTGCCGTGGGCGTCGGCCAGCACCTGCACCTCGATGTGCCGCGGCCAGGTGAGGTACCGCTCCACGTAGCACTCCGGGCGCCCGAAGTACGCGCTCGCCTCACGCGCGGCGGCGTCGAGCGCCTCGGAGGCCTCCTCGGGGCCGCGCACCACCTTCATCCCGCGCCCGCCGCCGCCGTAGGCGGCCTTGATCGCGACTGGCCACCCGTGCGCGTCGCCGAACGCCACGACCTCCTCGGGGGATCGGAGCGGCTCGGAGCGCCCCGGCACCGCGGCCACGCCGGCGCGCTCGGCCGCGAGCCGCGAGGAGATCTTGTCCCCCATGACCTCGATGGCCGCGGGCGGCGGCCCGATGAACGTGGCGCCGCGCCCGGTCACGGCGCGCGCGAACTCGGCGTTCTCCGAGAAGAACCCGTACCCGGGGTGCACGCCGTCGGCGCCGCTCTCCGCGAGCACGCCGAGGATGGCCTCGGTGTTGAGGTAGCTCTCCTGCGCGGTCTGCCCGCCGAGCGGGTACGCCTCGTCGGCGAGACGGACGTGCATCGCGTCGCGGTCGAGCTCCGAGTAGACGGCGACCGTCGCGACCCCGAGCTCCCGGCAGGTGCGCAGCACGCGCACGGCGATCTCGCCTCGGTTGGCGACGAGCACCTTCTCGAGCACCTGTCCCCTCCACTCCGCTGCTGGCGGGTGCACCCTATGGTGTCGCGCGTGGTGGCGTCGGTGTTCCACGTCAACCGCCTCGGGACGACCGACTCGACGAACGACTGGCTGCTCGCCGCCGCCCGGCGCGGCGCCGTCGACCGGTCGGTCGCCGTCGCGGACTTCCAGCGGCGGGGGCGCGGCCGGCTCGATCGGCGATGGGAGGCGCCGCCCGGCACCTCGCTGCTCTGCTCGGTCCTGCTCAGGGTTCCCCTGGTGCCCGAGGACCGCCACCTGGCCGCGGTCGCCGTCGCGCTCGCCGCGGTGGAGGCGTGCAGAGCGACCGCCGGGGTCGACGTCAGGCTCAAGTGGCCGAACGACCTCGTCGTCAACGACCACAAGCTCGGCGGGATCCTCGCCGAGACCGACGGTCGCGAGGACCGCGACGGCGCGACCGCGATCGTCGTCGGCCTCGGGATGAACCTGCGGTCCGACGGGCCGCCCGGCGCGGGCGGGATCTCGCTCTCCAGGGCAGCCGGGCACGACGTCGGCCGCGACGCGACGCTGGACGCGCTGCTCGACGCGCTCGCGGCGCGGGATGACCAGCTCCGCGACCCCGACGCGCGCCGCGCGCTGGCCGACGCGTACCGCGACAGGCTCGTGACGCTCGGGCGACGCGTCCGCGTCGCGCTGCACGACGGCGCGATCGAGGGCACCGCGACGGACGTGACCGACGGCGGCGAGCTCATCGTGGAGACGTCGAGCGGACCGCGGACCGTCACGTCGGGCGACGTCGTGCACCTTCGGGATCTGCGGGGCCGCCCGCAGACCCGCGGGTAGCATCGCCGCGTGCGACTCCTCGTCACCGGTGGCGCCGGGTTCATCGGCTCGAACTTCGTGCGCTACTGGGTGGAGCGACACCCCGACGACGTGGTCGTCGCGTTCGACGCGCTGACCTACGCGGGGAACCGCGCGAACCTCGACGACCTCGGCGACCGCGTGGGGTTCGTGCACGCCGACATCCGCGACCTCGACGCGGCTCAGGCGGCCATCAAGGACCACGAGATCGACACGATCGTGAACTTCGCCGCCGAGTCCCACAACTCCCTGGCGATCCTCGACCCGGCGCGGTTCTTCTCGACGAACGTGCTGGGGACCCAGACCATGCTCGAGGCCGCGAGGCGCGGGGACGTGGCTCGGTTCCACCACATCTCGACCTGCGAGGTCTACGGGGACATGGACCTCGACGACCCCGGGGCGTTCACCGAGGAGAGCCCGTACCGGCCCCGCACCCCGTACAACGCGTCGAAGGCCGGCGGCGACCACGCGGTGCGCGCCTACCACGAGACGTTCGAGCTGCCTGTGACCATCACGAACTGCTCCAACAACTACGGGCCGTACCAGTTCCCGGAGAAGGTGATCCCGGTCTTCGCGACGCGCGCGCTCGACGACCAGCCGGTCCCCATGTACCGCTCGACGCAGAACCGTCGGGAGTGGCTGCACGTCGTCGACCACTGCAGCGCGATCGAGACGGTGCTCGCGGCTGGACGGATCGGCGAGACGTACCACGTCGGGTCCGGGACGGAGAAGTCGATCGAGGAGATCGCCGACGCGGTGCTCGACGCGCTCGGCAAGCCGCGCTCGCTGAAGACGATCGTCCCGGACCGGCCCGGTCACGACCGCCGCTACCTGCTGGACGTGACCAAGATCACCGACGAGCTCGGGTGGTCGCCGTCGGTCCCCTTCGAGGCGGGCATCGCCGAGACCGTCCGCTGGTACGGCGAGCACCGCGAGTGGTGGGAGCCCCTCCGCGACCGGGCGCCCGTCGTCGAGGAGGACTGGGGCAAGGCTGGCTGATGCGGGTCCTCGTGACCGGCGCCTCCGGGCAGGTCGGCCGTGACCTCGTGGACGCGCTCAGCGGACGGGTGCCGGCCGCGGGCACGGCGACCGCGCTCCTCGGCGGGCACGCCGTCGTGCCGGGGGAGTTCGACGTCGTCGCGGCCGATCACGCCACGCTGGCGGTCGACGACGAGCGCGCGGTCCGCGCCGCCGTCGAGGGCTGCCGACCTGACGTGGTGGTGCACCTCGCCGCCTACACCGCGGTCGATCGCGCCGAGACCGAGCCAGAGCGCGCCGAGGCGGTGAACGGCCGCGGCACCGCCAACGTGGCGGCCGCGGCGGCGCGCGCCGGCGCCCACCTCGTCTACACCTCGACGGACTACGTCTTCGACGGCACGAAGCCGACCGGGTACCTGGAGGACGACCCGCCCAACCCGCGGTCGGTGTACGGGCGCACGAAGCTCTCGGGGGAGCGCGCGTGCCCCGACGACGCGACGATCGCGCGGGTCTCGTGGGTCGCGGGCCTGCATGGCCGCAACATCGTGCGGCTCGCGGTCGAGCGCGCGCTGCGCGGCGAGCCGATGCGCTTCGTCGACGACCAGCGCGGGTGCCCGTCGTTCGCCGCGGACCTCGCAGCGGGGATCGTGACGCTGGTGCGCGACCGGCCGCGCGGCAGGGTCCATCTGACGAACGCCGGCGTGACGACGTGGTACGGCCTCGTCCGCGAGGTCGTCGTCGCGACGGGCGGTGACCCCGAGACGGTCACGCCGATCGCGACGTCCGCGCTCGACCCGCAACCACTGGCGCCGCGACCGACAAACTCCGAGCTCACCCCGGGCCGGCTCCGTGACGACGGGTACGATCTGCTCCCACCCTGGGAAGACGCGATGCGTCGACTCGTCGCCGCCATGCTGGAAGGGAGCCACCCTGTCGACCGTTGACCGCTCACCGATGCCGAAGGCGGGCGTGCGGCGCGTGGCCGTCATCGGGGCGGGGTACGTCGGGCTCCCGACCGCGGTGGTGCTGAGCCACCACGGCCACCTGGTGACGATCGCCGAGCACGACGACCGCCGCTACGACGCGCTCTGCCAGGGACGCTCGCCGATCGTCGAGCACGGCCTCGACGAGATGCTGAAGGACGGGCTCTCGACGGGGCGGCTCCGGATCGTGCAGCGCGCGGCCGACGCGGTCGAGGGCGCCGAGTTCGTGTTCCTGTGCGTGGAGACGCCGCAGGCCGACGACGGGTCCGCCGACCTCTCGAGCGTGACCGCCGCGGCGTCGGAGATCGCCCCGAACCTCGCCGACGGGGCGATCATCGTGAACAAGTCGACCGTCCCGGTGGGCACGGTCGGGCTGGTCGAGCGCGTCGTCGGACGCGCGGACGTGGTCGTCGTCTCGAACCCCGAGTTCCTGCGGGAGGGGACCGCCGTCGCCGACTCCCTGAACCCCGACCGGGTGGTCGTCGGGGCCGACGACCGCGAGGCGGCCGTCCGGGTCGCCGAGCTGTTCAGCGACAGCGGCGCGCCGGCGGTGATCACCGACGCGACGACCTCCGAGCTGATCAAGTACGCCTCGAACGCGTTCCTCGCGACCAAGCTCACGTTCATCAACGCGATGGCCGGGCTCTGCGAGGCGGTCGGCGCGAACGTGCTCGACCTCGTGACCGGGATCGGGTACGACAAGCGGATCGGGTTCGAGTTCCTGCGGCCCGGGCCGGGGTGGGGGGGCTCGTGCCTTCCGAAGGACACCGCGGCGCTCGTGGCCATCTCGAACGCCGCCGGGTACGACATCTCGATCGTCCGCGGGGCGATCTCGGGGAACGACGACCAGATGCAGCGCGTCGTCGACAAGGTCTGCGCGGCGGCGGGGGGGACCCTGGCCGGTCGCAACGTGGCCGCGCTCGGGCTCTCGTTCAAGGCCAACACGGGGGACCGACGGGGGTCGCCCGCCGTCGCGATCACCCGGATGCTGGTGGATGCCGGCGCGGCGGTGCGGGCCTTCGACCCGACGGTCTCGAGCGAGGACGCGGGCGACGACGACCTCGCGCACCTGATCGTGTGCGACTCGGCGTACGAGGCGGTGGAGGGCGGCCACGCGATCGCGCTGCTCACCGAGTGGGCGGAGTTCCGCTGGCTCGACTACACGCGGATCCGCACGCTCGTCGAGACACCGGCGATCGTCGACGCACGCAACCTGCTGGACGCGGGCAAGCTCCACCGGCTCGGCTTCACGTACTCGGGCATCGGGCGGGCGTGAGGGTCGTCGTCGCGGGCGGCGCCGGGTTCGTCGGCTCCCACCTCTGCGACGCGCTCCTCGCCCGGGGCGACGAGGTCGTGGCGGTCGACGACCTCTCGACGGGGTCCACCGCCAACCTCGCTGCCGCCCGGGAGCACCGCGGCTTCGAGCTCGTCGAGCGGGACGTCACCGTGTCCGCGGACGTCGAGGGCCAGGTCGACGCGGTCTGCAACCTCGCCTCGCCCGCGTCCCCGCCGCGGTACCTCTCGATGCCGCTCGAGACGCTCCGGGTCGGCGCCGACGGGACCCGCAACCTGCTCGAGCTCGCCGGAAGGCACGACGCGAGGCTCGTGCACGCCTCGACCAGCGAGGTCTACGGCGACCCGAAGGAGCACCCCCAGCGCGAGGGGTACTGGGGGAACGTGAACCCCATCGGGCCGCGCAGCGTCTACGACGAGGCGAAGCGGTACGCCGAGGCGCTCGTCATGGCGCACAACCGGACGCTCGGGACCCACGTCGGGATCGCGCGCATCTTCAACACGTACGGCCCGAGGCTCGACCCCCGCGACGGCCGCGTCGTCTCGACGTTCATCGTCCAGGCGCTCCGAGGCGAGCCGCTCACCGTCCACGGCGACGGCACCCAGACGCGCAGCCTTTGCTACGTCGACGACCTCGTCGCCGGGCTGCTCGCCCTGCTCGACGCCGACGCGACGGGGCCGATGAACCTCGGCAACCCCGACGAGCACACCATGCTCGACCTCGCGCACCTCGTGATCGCCGCCACCGGGTCGTCGTCGCCCGTCGTCTTCGGCGCTCGGCCCGCGGACGACCCGGAGCGGCGGTGCCCCGAGATCTCGCTCGCCACCGCGACGCTCGGATGGTCGCCGACGGTCGCGATCGGTGACGGCCTCGCCCGGACGATCGCCTACTTCCGCGCGCGCGGCGCCTGAGCGGGCAGCCCGGACCGCTTCGCTACCCTTTCGCCCGAGGCAACGATGCGCGGTCGCACCCTCCCTCCCATCGAGCACAAGACGCTGACCGTCCTCATGCCGGTCTTCAACGAGCAGGCGACGGTCAAGGAGATCGTCTCGAGGTGCCTGCAGGTGGAGCTGCCGCTCGCCGTCGAGCTCGTCATCGTGAACGACGGGTCGAGCGACGACACCGCGAGGGTCCTCGACGACCTGGAGGACCCTCGCGTCCGCGTCCTCAGCCACCGCGTCAACAAGGGCAAGGGGGCGGCGCTGCGCACCGGGCTCGCCGCGGCGGCGGGGGACCTCGTGATCGTCCAGGACGCCGACCTCGAGTACGACCCGGCGGACTGGCGGACGCTCCTCGAGCCGGTCCTCGACGGGACCGCCCTCGTCGTCTACGGCAACCGGTTCGCCGGCCACGGCCAGCGGATGTCGGGGCTGCACCGGATCGGCAACCGGTTCCTCTCGCTCGTGACCAGCGTGCTCTACGCCACGAGGCTCTCCGACATGGAGACCTGCTACAAGCTCTTCGACCGACGCGTCATCGCGCCGATCCACGTGGTCTCAGACCGGTTCGACTTCGAGCCCGAGATCACCGCAAAGGTGCTCCGTCAGGGCTACGAGATCGTCGAGGTGCCGATCAGCTACGCCGGCCGTGAGTTCCACGAGGGCAAGAAGATCACCTGGCGCGACGGGTTCGGCGCGTTGCGCGCCCTCGTCCGGTTCCGGTTCTCGCGCTCGCTCTAGGCCGCGACGGCGCTCGGGTGCTTCGCACCGCCCCGCCGCGACACAGCGCGCGCGAGCTCGTTGCGCGCCGCGGTGGCGAGCGCCGCCAGGCGGATCCCGGTCACCACGCACGCCGAGGCGGCCCGCGCGCCGTGCCGCGGGGCGAGGTGCTGGCGGTAGTAGATCGCCATCGCGTCGAAGAACGCCCAGTTGACGCGGAACGACCGGATCTGGCCCGCCGACCCGTCGCCGCGGTGGTGCACCACGCGCGCGTCGCGCGCGTAGGCGATCTCGCCGCCGCGCTCGCGGAGCCTGAGGCACAGGTCGAGGTCCTCGCCGTACATCCAGTACGCCTCGTCGAACCCGCCGAGCGAGTCGAACGTGTCGCGCCGCAGCAGCATGCACGAGCCCGAGATCGCCTCGACGGTCGCGCCGGGCTCGAGGTCGACGTACTGAGAGCGGCCGCGCATCCCGGGGATCCCGTAGCAGAGCGACGAGCGGAGCGTGGGCGCCCGTCGCGCGCCGGCGTGGTCCGCGGAGCCGTCCTCGAGCTCGAGCCGCGGGCCCACCATCTGGACCGACGGGTCAGAGAGGTGCCGCAGCATCGCGCCGAGCGCGTCGCCGCGCAGCTCGGTGTCGGGGTTGCAGACGAGGAGGACCGGGGCGTCGAGGTGGCGAACGGCCTCGTTCACCCCCGCCCCGTACCCGACGTTGCGGCCGTCGCCCAGGAGCACGAGCTTCGGTGACGCCGATGCGGCCGCTCGCAGCGCGGCGCGGGTCGAGTCCGTGCTCCCGTTGTCCCGGACCGCGATCCGCACGACGCGGTCGTCGCCGATGAGCGGCGTCAGGCACGCCGAGAGCCGCGCCTCGTTGTTGAAGCTGACGATCGCCACCCCGACGGGCCCCGCTACCTGGCCGGGCTCAGGTGAAGGCGCCATCTGACTCCTTGGCCCAGGCATCGAGCCCACCGACGAGGTCGGTCGGCCACCGGTACCCGAGCCCACGGAGCGCCGCCGGCGCGACGTTGGTCGAGGTGCGGGCCTTGTGCACCTGCTGGACGAGCTCGGGGCCCCACCCCTTCCTGGCCGCGAGCACGATCGGCGCGAGCGCGCGCTCGGGGACCCGCCGGGGGCGCGCGAACCCGCCGATCGCGCAGAGGGCCTCGCAGACGTCCTGCACCGTGTAGGCGTCGGGATACCCGAAGTTCCAGGCGCCGGTGCCGAGCTCGTCGCGGTCGAGGAGGAAGCACACGGCATCGACGAGGTCCCTCACGTACCCGCAGCTCTTCACCGTGTCGGTCCGACCCGGGTAGACGAACCGGCCGCTGCGGAGCGCGGCGGCGAGCCGGGCGAAGTTGCCGGTGCTGCCCCGTCCGAAGATCGAGGCCGGCCGCACCACGACCGCGCGCCCGCCGGTCGACCCGGCCCACGCGGTGTGCACGCGCTCCGCGAGGAGCTTGGCGTGGCCGTACGGCGTGTCGGGAGCGCACGGGGAGGCCTCGGTCCTCGCATTCTCCCCGGGGCCGTAGACGGCGATCGAGCTCGTGAAGACGATCGTGGGGGCCCCGGCGCGCCGGGACCACTCGGTCACCTCGATCGCGCCGCGGACGTTCGTCTCGTAGTACTCGTGGCTCTGGTGCCCGGGGCTTCGGTGCACGGCGGCCAGGTTGACCACGAGGTCCGGGGCGCGATCGAGCTCCAGGTCGATCGGGTGGCGCACGTCCACGTAGGCGTGCGGTGCGCGGAACGCGGGCTCGCGGATGTCGGCGACCGTGACCGCAGCCCCGCGCCCCTCGAGGGCGGGCACCAGGTGCGAGCCGATGAAGCCGGCTCCGCCGAAGACGACGGCGGTGTGGATCTCCCCGGGCGTCACGTCATGGTCCTCACGAGCGGCAGCTCGGTGCGCAGCACCGTACCATCGGGTGCCCGCGCGGCCGCAGCTGCGCGGGTGCGCGACGCGGCGTGCGCCGGCGCCGGCGCGTAGGATCGCCGTGGGCTGCGCGCGGGTCTGTGGTTGAAAGTCGATGCCAGCCGCAGGCGAAACGACCCACGTAAGGCGACCCGTGGTCGCTGAGCATGGTGCGGCTTAGAGGTAAGTCCTGCCTGCCACCGGGGACGGTCCCCGGTGGGAGCGACGGGAGGAAGCGGTCGGGTCCGCCACGACGGCGGGACCGCGAGCCCCGCAGCAGGCGAGTGTGGGGGCAAAGACCAGGTCAGCCGCGCGCAGCCCACCGACCTCCAGCCAACGAGCCGGCGGAGGGCCGCCGGTAGGCTGAGGCGCCCATGGGCGTCCTCCAGAAGGTCCTGCGCGCCGGCGAGGGACGCAGGGTCAAGCAGCTTGCC
>Ga0318554_10000969_pt1 | contig 11296 bp, 11 predicted proteins | sample GRESIP082b2f22_FD_203687 | JGI IMG/M metagenome (GOLD analysis project Ga0318554, IMG submission 203687) | Tropical soil microbial communities from Luquillo Experimental Forest, Puerto Rico - GRE.SIPMG.082b2f22 | ecosystem: Environmental > Terrestrial > Soil > Tropical forest > Bulk soil... | reverse complement strand
GCGGGGCCCCGCCCCGGTGAAAGGAGATCCGGATGAGCCTCCCCGGAACGACCGACCCGATCGCCCGCACCCCCGAGCCCCCATACTACGCCGTGATCTTCACCTCGCTGCGCACCCCGGCCGACGATGCGGGCTACGAGTCGGCCGCGGCCGAGATGGCCGAACTCGCGATGCGGCAGCCCGGATACCTCGGGGTGGAGAGCGCGCGCGGAGGCGACCGGCTCGGAATCACGGTGTCCTACTGGGCCTCGGAGGAGGCGATCCGGGCCTGGAAGCTCGAGTCCGATCACCTTGCGGTGCAGCGTCTTGGCCGCGAGCGCTGGTATGCGGGCTACACGCTGCGCGTGGCGCGCGTCGAGCGCTCGTACACCCTGGAGACGAGCCCGCAGAGCGGCCTCCACGCCGAGGCTTGAAGGACCCGCCGGGGCAAGCCTAGTCTCCCCATTCTGGCCGCACGATGATGCCGGGGGTTCGACACGGTCGCGAGTGTCACGAACAAGGAGGTGGAGATGAATCGCAAGAGGAACCGGCACCTGAGTTGGGCCTGGCTCGCACTCACCATCATTCCGGCGCTGCCGTGCGCGGCCGCCGCGGCCGAGCAGAAGCAGATGCAGACCGGGTCGCTTCCGTTCAACCGGCGGCTCGGGGTCGATTTCTACTTCCAGGACGTTACGGCCGTGACGCCGAGCCAGGGCGCCCCGATCGATCCGGTCGACGGCTCGGTGCTCGGTCTCGGGGTTCTCTACCGCCAGCAATTCAAGGCCAGCGCCGGCTGGTTCTGGGATGGGGAGTTCGGCTACGGATGGGGCAACCAGAAGCAGCAGTGGTCGGGACCGGGTCCCTTCACCGCCAAGGTCAACTTCAAGAACTGGTACGCGATGGGCGGGATCGGCTACGAATGGCCAATCACGCCCAAGGTCGGCATCTACGGGCTCGGCGACCTCCTGTACTCGAGCACGATGGGCACGTTCTCGGGCAACGTCACGAGTGTGGACGGCAGCTCGTACGCGGGAATCGGGCTCAGCAAGGCGTTCGGCTTCGAGTACGGAGCGGCCCCGAACTGGAACCTGTTCGGCGAGATGTATACGACCTACAACTGGCTCTCCGCGACGGACGGCAACGCGAAGTACAGCGCCACGCACAAGTTCGGCTGCTATCGCGGCGGCATTCTGTTCAAGCTCTAGGCGCGGCCTGAGGCGGCGTCCCGGCCGAGCCCGCCGGGCGCCGCGCTCCAGGCGGCGAGCAGCTCGCGCTCGCGTTCGTGCGTCAAACTCCCCTCGACCGGCACGGAGAGCGTCGAGGCTCCCCGGGCCGGCGGCTCCTTGCGCGCGCGATCCCACGCCAGCGTGTCGTGGATCGTGGTCTCGAGCGCGCGATGGCGCAGCCCGTGCGCGAGCGAGCGCGCGAGGCTCGCCGCCATGAAGCCCTGATCGCCCGCGGTCCAGAGCGGCATCTCGGTCCACGGCGCAACGCCGCGATCGAGCAGAAACGCGTTCGGGACGCGCACGAACTGCGCCTCCGCGTTCAGCGCCGAGCGCGCTCGCTCGAAAAAGTCGCCGAGCGCGAGCGGTTGCGCCGGCCCGCTCACGTTGTACGGCCCCGTGCGCCCCGCCTCGGCCGCGCTCAGCATCCAGTCCGCGGCATCGCGCGCATCGATCATCTGGAGCGGCTGACTCCACGCGTCCGGAACCAGCACGTCCCCGCCGCGCGCGATGCGCCGCGGCCAGTAGGGAAAGCGGTCGGTGTAATCGTGCGGCCCGATGAGGAGCCCCGCGCGCAGGTTCAGCACGCGCCCCGGCAGCGCGTCCTCCGCGGCGCGCTCGCACAGCGCCTTGAGCCCGCCGTAGGTCTCCCCCGTCACCTCCTCCACGGATTCGTCCGCGAGCCGCGCGAGCGGCGCGGATTCGTCCGCGCCCGGCGCCAGCGACGCGTACACCGAGATGGTGGAGACGAACGTGTAGTGCCCGATCCGCCCCGCGAGCGCACTCACCGACTCGCGCACGATTCGCGGCGCGAATCCGCACGTGTCGAACACCGCGTCCCAGCGCCGGCCGTCGAGCCGCGCGAGATCGTGCTCGCGATCGCCGAGGATCTGCTCGACGCCGGGGGGCAGCTCGGCCGCGGTCTTCCCGCGATGGAACACGGTGACGCGATCGCCGCGCGCGGCGGCCGCGTTCGCGATCGCAAGGCCTAGAAAACGCGTGCCGCCGAGGATCAGAGCGTCCATGCCGCTCCCCCTCCCGCCGCGCCGCGCACGCGCCGGCTCAATAGATCCACGGGATCAGCCGGCTCGTCGTGCGGCTGTAGGCGCGGTAGCTCTCGCCGAGGTGTTCCGTCAGCGCGCGCTCCTCGACGTGGATGCGATAGAGGAACGCGCACGTGATCGGGATCACGACCATGGCAAAGCTCAGCCAGCTCCCGGGCAGGATCGCGATGCCGAGGAGCGCGATCAGCGCCCCGGCGTACGACGGATGACGGATCCAGCGGTAGGGCCCGCTCTGCACCACGGTCTGGCCCTCGTGCACCGCGACGTTCACGGTGAAGAAGCGTCCCAACGTCACGATCGAGACGATGCGCAGCAGGAGGCCGGCGGCGAGCAGCGCGAGCGCGACGAGCGCGCGCCGCTCGAGCGGCATGGGAATGCGCGGGCCCGGCACGGTCTGGAGCAGGAAGCCGAGCAGGATCGAAACCCCGATCAGCGCCCACAGCACGCCGAACGAGCCGCGATCGCGCGCCTCGGCGTCCGCGCGGTTCGCCGTGCGGAAGCGCGCGAAGACCAGCTCGCCCACCGGCCAGGCGGAGAACAGCAGCAGGACGACGTTGACGAGCCGCATGGGGGCCCGCTCCGCAGAGACTCTAGACGCCGCGCGCCAGAGTCCTCGCCTTGTCGGTGCGCTCCCAGGTGAACGAGGGCTCCGACCTTCCGAAGTGGCCGTACGCCGCGGTGGCGCGGAAGATCGGCCGCCTGAGCTTCAGGTGCCGGATCAGGCCGCGCGGCGTGAGATCGAAGTGCTTCCGCACCAGCTTCGTGAGCCGCTCGTCGCTCACCTTGCCGGTGCGCTTCGTGTCCACCATGATGCTGACCGGCTCCGGCACGCCGATCGCGTATGCGATTTGCACCTCGCAGCGGTCGCACAGGCCGCTCGCGACCAGGTTCTTCGCCACGTAGCGCGCGCCGTACGATGCCGAGCGGTCCACCTTGCTCGGATCCTTGCCCGAGAACGCGCCGCCGCCGTGGCTGCCGACGCCGCCGTAGGTGTCCACGATGATCTTGCGCCCGGTGAGGCCGGTGTCCGCCATCGGCCCGCCCTTGACGAAGCTGCCGGTCGGGTTGATGTGGTACTTGATCCGCTTGCTGCGGCTCACGAACTGCTTCGGGATCACGGGATCGACGACGTGCTTGATGATGTCACGCTCGATTTGCGGGTGCTTCACGCCGTCGGCGTGCTGGCTCGAGACCACGACCGTGCTCACGCGCACCGGCTTGCCGTCGTCGTACTCCACCGTGACCTGCGACTTCCCGTCCGGGCGCAGGTACGGAATGATCCCTTTGCGGCGCACGTACGCGAGGCGGCGCGTGATGGCGTGCGCGAGCGTGATCGGGAGCGGCATCAGGCTCTCGGTCTCGCGGCACGCGAAGCCGAACATCAGGCCCTGATCCCCCGCACCGCCGGTGTCCACGCCCATCGCGATGTCGGGCGACTGGTCGTCGATCGTGGTCACCACCGCGCAGGTGTGGCTGTCGAAGCCGAACTCGGCGCTGTCGTAGCCGATCTCGCCGATCACCTTGCGCACCAGGCTTGGGATCTCGACGTAGCCGCGGCTCGAGATCTCGCCGGCCACCACCGCGAGGCCGGTCGTGACCAGCACCTCGCAGGCCACGCGGCTCTGCGGATCCTGCGCGATCATCGCGTCCAGGATCGCATCGGAGATCTGGTCGGCGATCTTGTCGGGGTGGCCTTCGGTGACGGATTCGGAAGTGAACAGATGACGGGAACCCATGCTCGCTCCTCTGGAAGCCGGTTTCAGGTGATTCGGACCTCGCTCGATTCGCCGACGTTCACGCGCTTGAATCCACCGCGTACCAGCGCGCTGCCGCCCACCACCGAGCCTTCGATCAGGACGTCCTCGACCGTCGCGCTCTCGTTGATGATCGAGTCGCGCACGACGGCGTTCTTGAGCCGGGCCCCCGCCGCCACCGACACGTGGGGACCCAGGATACAGTTCTCGATCACCGCTCCGGCGCCGATCACGACCGGCGCGTGGATCACGGATCCCGGCACCGCGGGCGCGCCGCCGCGCTTGTCGAGCAGCACGCGATTCGTCTCGAGCAGCGTCTCGGTCTTGCCGCAGTCGTACCAGCCGCTGACCGGGAACGTCGTGAGCGTGCCGCCCTGCTCGATCCAGCGCTGCATGGCGTCGGTGAGCTGGAATTCGCCCTTCGTGCGCACGTTCTGCTTCTGCAGCTCCTGCAGCGCGGCCATCAGGCCGCCGGCGTGCGTGAAGTAGTAGACCCCGGTAATCGCGAGATTCGACGCGGGCTTCTCGGGCTTCTCGACCAGGCGCTTCACCCGGCCGTCGCCGTCCATCTCGACGATCCCGAAGCGCTGCGGATCCTTGACCTCGCGCACGCCGATGCTGCTCACCTGACCCGCCAGCACCGGCTTCAGGTCGGCCTCGAAGATCGTGTCGCCGAGGATGATCAGGATCGGCTGGTCATCCGCGAACGGCGCGGCCAGCGACACCGCGTGGCCGAGCCCGAGCCGCTCGGGCTGATCCACGTACTCGACCGCGAGCTTCGGGTAGTGCGCCGTGACGTACTCGCGGATGCGCTCGCCCATGTAGCCCACGATCAGCACCGCGCGCGAGATGCCGAGCCCGGGCAGCTCGTCCAGGATGTACGCCAGGATCGGCTTGCCCGCGACGTGCAGCAGCACCTTCGGGAGCGTGTGGGTGTGCGGCCGCAGCCGCGTGCCGACGCCGGCAACGGGAATGATGGCGAGGGGGCTCGCGGACACTCGTCTCCTCAACGCGCCGAGAGGCGCCGCTTGAATTCGTCGATGCTCGTGACCGGCGTGGGGTCCACGCCGTTCAGGAGCGCCAGGTAGAAGCTCAGGTAGTCGCCGAACTGCACCAGCGAGGCGATGCGCGCGAGGCGCCCTTCGCCCACCGAATGCCACTCGTGCACGTCCGCGCCCATCGAACGCGCCATCTCGCCGGTCAGATCGAGCCGGCGCGTCACCTCGGGCGATTCCTCGCGATCGCGCAGCAGCAGCACCGCCGGCTCGCGGCTCATCGGCCCGGACTTCTCCCAGCCCACGATCTCGTTGTGATTGAGCTCGGGCACGAGCGCCGAGTGGCCGAGCAGCTTAGCATTTTCGTTGATCTGATTCCTGACCCGGGTCGCGACCGCCCCGGTGCGCGCGGCGCCCGCGTAGACGAACACCTGCTTGCCGGAAAGCGTGCGCGCGAGCTGCTTCAGCGGATTCGTCGCCTCGGAGAGCGAGGCCCCGAGCCGCGCGGTGCGCTCCCGCAGCGTCGCCGACGCCTCGCGCCAGGCCAGCGTCGGATCCTCGATCCAGCCGAGCCCGCGCAGGATGCCGCTCAGCGCCACCCACACCCCGAACAGCGCGGCGCGCGGCGGCGAGCCGCCCGGCACGCTCGAGATCGCGACGCGATCGCGGTCGCACCAGTGCGTGAGCGTGCCGCCGGAGCTGATCGCCGCGCGCACGACGCCGCGCGAGCCGGCCTCGCGATAGAGCGAGAGCGTCTCCTCGGTGTTGCCGGAGTACGAGCACAGCACCGCGAGCGTTCCGCGCGCCACGCACGCCGGCCAATGGTAGTCGCGCACGGTCAGGATCGGGCGCGGCAGCCGGTCGATCCAGACGTCCGAGCTCAGGTCGGCGGCGATCGCGGAGCCGCCCATCGCGCCGACCGCGAGCAGCGTGATCGGCGCCGCGGGCACGCACCACGCCTCGGCCGCGCCGCGCGCGAGCGCCTCGTCGATCTGGTAGCCCAGCTCCTCGATGCGCTCGATCATCCCGCCCGAATCGAGCGCGTAGGGCGGATCGAGCAGGCCGCTCAACGCCCCTCCCCGCGTCCTGCGGTCGAGGCCTGGCGCAGCTCGAGACGCGCTTCGAGCAGCTCCTTCACCGCACGCGCCGACGGCTGCGCCACCGCCTCGCGCGCGAGCGCGACCGCGAAGTCGTGGCGCACGCCGCGGATCGCGGCCTTGACGCGCGGCAGGTCGTAGCTCGACATGCTGAGCTCGTCCACACCCATGCCCGCGAGCAGCACCGCGTTGCGCGGATCGCCGGCCATCTCGCCGCACACGCCGACCCACCGCCCGGCGCGCCGCGCCTGCTCGATCGTGTGGAGGATGCTCCTCAGCACGGCCGGCTCGAGCGGCTCGTAGAGGTGCGCGAGGCGCTCGTTGTCGCGGTCCATCGCGAGCGTGTACTGGGTGAGGTCGTTCGTGCCGATCGAGAAGAAGTCGGCGTGGCGCGCGAGCACGTCCGCCATCCACACCGCGCTCGGCGTCTCGATCATGATCCCGAGCGGCAGCTCGCGATCGTAGGCCTGCCCGGCGCGGTCGAGCTCGGCGCGCGCCTCGCGGCACAGATCGCGCGCGCGCAGGAGCTCGGCCTCGCTCGAGACCATCGGGAACATGACGCGCGCGCGGCCGTGCGCGCTCGCGCGGTAGAGCGCGCGCAGCTGGGCGCGGAACACCTCCGGGTGGTGGAGCGCGAAGCGGATCCCACGCCAGCCGAGGAACGGATTCGTCTCGTGCGTGGTGCCGAGGTAGCTCGCGACCTTGTCGCCGCCCAGGTCCATGGTGCGGAAGATCACGGTGCGCGGCGCGATCTTCTCCGCGACCGAGCGGTACGCGGCGTACTGCTCCTCCTCGGTCGGCAGCTCGGGGCGATTCAGGTAGAAGAACTCGGTGCGAAACAGCCCGACGCCGTCCGCGCCCGAGCCCAGCACGCCCTCCGCCTCGCCCGGCAGCTCGATGTTGACGCCGAGCTCGATCGTGCGACCGTCCTGCGTGACCGCGGGCAGATCGTGCAGCTCGAGCAGCGCGCGTGCCTCCTTGCGGCTGATCTCGAGGCGCTCCTGGAATTCGCGGCGCTCGTCGGCCGGCGGGTTCAGATCGAAGCGCCCGAGGAAGCCGTCCACCGCGCCGAGATCGCCGTTCTTCGCTTGCAGCATGACGTCGCGCGCGCCCGCCACCGCGGGAATGCCGCGGCCGCGCGCCACGATCGAGCAGTGCGAGGTGCGCGATCCGGTCTCGGTCACGATCCCGACCACGCGCTCGCGATCCAGCAGCGCGACCTCGCTCGGCGGCAGATCGTGCGCGACCAGCACCGAGGGCCGCTCGATTGCATCCGCGGCGCGCGGCCCGCCGCCGAGCAGGTGCCGCAGCACGCGGCGCTCGACGTCCAGCACGTCGGCGCGCCGCTCGCGCAGGTATTCGTCCTCGATCTTGTCGAGCCGCGCGGCGACCTGCGACATGTAGTTGCGGAAGATGAGCCCGGCGGGCCGCAGCTCGCGGCGGATGCCGGCCACCACCTCGTGCTTCAGGTCCGGGTCGTCCAGCATGAGGAGGTGGGCGTCGTAGATCGCGGCTTCCTTCTCGCCCAGCTCGGCCGCAATGCCGTTCCGGATGCGCTCGAGATCGTGCCGCGACTCGCGGAGCGCGGCTTCGAAGCGCTCGATCTCCGCGTTCACGCGCGATTTGTCGATCACGTGATCGCGCGGCTCGAGCGCCTCCGGCTCGTACCGCACGACCGGCCCGAGGCCGATCCCCGGGGAGGCCGCGATGCCCTGGAATCTCACGGCTCGCCTCCGAACCTGCCTTCCACGAGCGCCTTCAGGGCCGCGATCGCCTCGTCGGCGTCCTCGCCCTCGGCGCGGACCTTGATCGTGCTGCCAGTCTCGGCGGCCAGCATCATGACGCCGAGGATGCTCTTCGCGTTCACCTCGAGATCGTCGCGCGACACGAACACCTGCGAGCGGAAGCGCGCCGCGGTCTTGACCAGCAGCGCGGCGGCGCGCGCGTGCAGACCGAGCTGGTTCCGGATCAGCAGTTCGGCTTCCGCCAAGAGCTCTCCCATCGGGTCACGCGCCTCGCATCCATGCCGCGGCCACGCACAGCACCGCGATTCCCAGCGCCCATTCGGTGGTCGAGGGGCGCGGCTTCAGCGCCACCACGAATCCCACCGCGATTCCCGCCACCATCACGGTCTGAAACACGAGCGAGCGCGGCGCCCCGCCCGGCGCGAGCAGGCTCGCGGTCAGGACGCCGAGCAGCACGCATCCTGCGATCGTGAAGAGCCACGTCAGGCGCTCGAGCGCCGGACGCAGCCGAGCCGACAACACTTCGGGTCCTCCGCGATAACCCCATCCCACCCCGAGCGTCCTCACCGTGAGGTGCACGGCGTTGTAGCATACCCATAACGCGAGCGCACCGCGCACCAGGCTGCCGGCCGCGAGCAGCACGCCTAAACACGCCGCGAACGGCCGCAGCGTCATCCAGAACAGCCGGTCGCCGAGCGCCGCGAGGGACGCTCCGAGCGCGCTCTTCACGCGCGCCATCCCCGCCGCATCCGGCCCCCCGCCGGCGTCGCGGCGCTCCTCGAGCCCCGCGACCACGCCGAGGGCGACCGATGCGAGCGTCGGCTGCGTGTTGAAGTACGCAGTGTGCTCGGCGAGCCGCTGCGCGCGCGCGTGCCCATCCGGCATCAGCGACTGGATCGCGGGCTCCAGGCTGTACGCCCAGCCCACGCCCTGCTGGCGCTCGTAGTTCCAGGTGGACTGGATGACCGAGGCGCGCAGCGCCATGCGGAACAGCGTCCAGGAGCTGAGGCGCGCCATGTCAGGGGGCCCCCACCATGAGCACGAGCCAGGCCGCGACGAGCGAGATGCCGTAGAGCGCGGCGCGCGTGATCCTGCGCTGGAGGAACGCGTGCAGCAGCTGCGCGAGCCCGAGCCCGAGCCAGAGCGGCTGCGCGAGGCTCCACGCTCGCGCGAGCCGCAGCGATTCGGCGCCGGCCCAGCGCGCGACGAGCGGGGGCAGGAGCGCGATCCAGACGGCGCAGTACGCGACGCCGATCGCGAACGCGAGCGCGATCGCCGCGCGATGCGCGGCCGCCAGCGCGCCCTCGTGGCCCTCGAGCACCGCGGCCTCGCACCAGCGGCTCAGGCCCTCGTTGCGCCGCCGCTGCCACTTGAGCAGCCGCACGCCGATCACCGCGGCGAGGAGCCCGGTCACGACCCCGAGCAGCGCGCATGCCTCGCGATACATCTCGAACGGATGGCGCGAGGCGGCCATCAGCGCGACGGCCGCGCCCGCGACGCCGCCCGCGGCGTAGTCCTCGGGCGTGCGCGCGCCGAGCGGCAGCGTCCCCGCGGCGAGGATCTGGAGCACGACGCCGACTTCGAGCGCGGTGCGCCAGTCGCCCCACAGCGCGCCGAGCACGCTCGCGGTGACGAGCGGCTGGAACAGCATGGTCTGCGCGACGGGCGTGGCATCGAGCGCGGCGATCCCGGCGACGCCGAGCGTCCCGAGCACCCGCGCGGCGGCCGGAAGCTGGGTCATGCGGTGCTCGGCATCCCGGGGCGGAGCGCGAAGCGCACCTGCCAGCTCTCGCCGCGCTGGAGCGCGACCTCGAAGCCGAAGCTCGCCTCGAGCCCCTGGAACACGCGCTCCGCGCCGCGCTCGGACAGCGAGACGGTCTCGATCGGCGTGCGCGCAAGCGTCGCGTCGCGATCGGTCGCGATGTCGAGCCGCGCGTCCGCCCACTCGTCGACGAGCGCGAGCGAGCGCACGCGCTCGTGCGTCGCGCACGCGCCGAACGCCGCGGGTGTGGCGCGCTTCTCGTTCACGAGCACGTAGCGGTCCTTCGCATCCGGGACGTGCACACCGAGATTCAGCGCCACCGCGAGGCTCCCGGTTCGATCGCGCGCGGATTCGAGCGCGAGCTCGACCTCGAGCGCCCCGTCCGCTCCCGCGCGGTAGCGCTTCGTGAGCCGCGGCGCCGCGCCCTCCTCGGCGCGGAGCGCGATCTCGTGCGGCGGCGTGTCGAGAAACTCGAACCGCTCGCCCGCCCACTCGAACGCCGCGCCGCCCTCGCTCCAGCGCTCGAGAAACGAGTCGCGCGGGTGCGCGTCCCAGCGCTTCGCGAGCTTCTCGAGCCCGGGCTCGGTGACGCGCACCGCGTCGTGGATCGAGCCCGCCGCGCCCGCGGACGAACCGGCGCCCGCGAGCAGATCGTGGTACGCCTCGTCGCGCCGCGCGAGCGTGTCGCCCCAGTTCCGCAGGCGCCCGCGGTCGTCGAACGCCCACAGCGCCCCGCCGCGCGCGCTGACCCACGCGCCCCACTCGCGCGCCTCGATCAGCGCGTCCTCGCAGCCGTCGAGATCGAAATCCGCGCGCTCGAGGTGCGCGGAGCGCGGCGCGAGGAAGCGCTCGACCAGGATCAGCTCGCGGTACAGCGCCTCGCGCAGGTGCGGCAGGTAGAGCCCGCCGAAGATGCCGTGCCAGTAGACGCAGTTGCCCTGCGACTTCCACAGCGCGCGCCGCGCCTCGCGCCAGCTCGGCAGATGCTCGGGCAGATCGTGCAGCCGCCGCGAGGCGCGCATCATGCGCTTGTGCAGCCGGTTCGCCTCCGGGTAGCGCGCGAGAAAGCCGCGCCACGCGCCGCCGCGCAGCAGATCGGACGCGCGCTCGCCGAACGCGGGCTCGAGCGCCTGTTTCGCCGCGCGATGGCGCCGCTGCGCCGCGGGCGGGAGCGCCCACTCCTGCATCTCGTGATAGCTCGCGGTCGGCAGGTAGCAGAGCCCGAGCGGCGCGTGCCGCTCGATCGCCTCGCCCGGCGGCAGCACGTCCACCCACGGCGCGGCTTCGAGCGCTGCGGCGAAGCGCTCGAGCCACTTCTGATCCCAGACCGTCTCCTTCGTGCCGGGCCAGACACCGAACTTCTCGCCATCGTCCCCGAGCACCGCGATCCGGCCCTCGCCCTGGTCCGCGATCGCGCGCAGCAGCTCGATCGTCTTCTCCGGCGGCTGGAACGGGATCGCGTAGCGCAGCTCGCGATGGATCGGCAGCACGCGCAGCGCTTCCCCCTGATCCTCCGTGATCCAGCTCCCCCACAGCTGGTCGCGCTCGAATCCGGCGGCGAAGAAGTGCGCGTCGTCCACCGCCGTGTAAGCGATTCCGGCGCGCGCGAGCGTGCGCGGCAGATCCGGCTCCCACACCCGCTCGGTGAGCCACAGCCCGCGCGGGCGCACGCCCAGC
>Ga0318554_10000967_pt1 | contig 11301 bp, 9 predicted proteins | sample GRESIP082b2f22_FD_203687 | JGI IMG/M metagenome (GOLD analysis project Ga0318554, IMG submission 203687) | Tropical soil microbial communities from Luquillo Experimental Forest, Puerto Rico - GRE.SIPMG.082b2f22 | ecosystem: Environmental > Terrestrial > Soil > Tropical forest > Bulk soil... | reverse complement strand
TGATCTGGCTGTTCCCGCTCACGTTCGTCAGCTCGGCGTTCGTGCCGATCTCGACCATGCCCGGCTGGCTCCAGGCGTTCGCCACCCACCAGCCGGTCACCGTAGTGGTCGACACGATGCGCGCGCTTGCGCTCGGCCTCCCGATAGCCGGGAACCTGTGGAAGAGCATCGCCTGGCTGGCCGGGATCTTCATCGTGTTCATCCCGCTTGCCGTCCGCGCCTACCGCCGGGCCGCTTAAGACGCGAAAGCAGGCTGCGTGGGCGGCCATCACCGCCGCTCCGCTGGGTGCGGTGGCCGATGCCGTGCAGAAGGCTGCTATTCCTGTGTAGCCGGGTCGACCATCTCGATGAGCCCGGTACTGACGTCGTAGACCAGGCCGGACACGAGCCGGCCCGGCGGCAGCGTATGCCGGGCGATGGCGGCGTCGGCCCGCACCGCCGCGTACGGGTCGTCGACCGCCTTGCTCCCCAGTTCGTCTGCCGGGATCTCGAAGAACGCGGCGAGTTGCTCAGGGAAGGCTGCGAGGCGCCGGATGCCGCAGTCGGTGTGGTGCAGGATCACCAGGTGCCCGCGCGAGGGCTGGCCCTGGCCAAGCCGGCCAAGCAGCGCCCATGAGCGCATCGTCGCCGGGGTGATCCGGCCGCCGATGTTGCGCATCACGACAGCTTCGCCGAGCTTGAGACCGAGCACATCACTCGGGTCGACCCGGGAGTCGACGCAGCCGAGCACCTGCAAGGTGCCGCTGGTCGGGAAGCGAAGGCCAGCGAACGCTCCCGTCGCGGCGAACGCCGCGTTGCGCCGGACCAGGTCGTCGGACGAAATGGTCATGTCTGCGGGCGTACCCGCCCCGCCGTGTTTGAGCCTTCACGTGAATGAGTGAGTGCGGTGAAGGCGAGCGGAAGCAGTGGTGCCACTCTTACTTAACATAATGTACATTATCGGCACTAACGCGCCGGGAGTTGCAGTGGATGCAAGAACTCCCGGCCTAGCTCGTGGAAGCCGTATCCATGACCGCGAACTGCGTGGGTCTTGGACGCCAGCATCAAGAGAGCCAGTTCCGGGATTAGGGCAGGCTTTCGATGATTTGGATGACCTCCTCGCGCCCGAATCCGTGGTGCCGGGCGAAGTCGAGGAGATCCCGGGTGCGGGCGAGGACGGCGCCGCGCTGGGGGGTGCCCGCCACGGTGATGCCGCGTCCGCGGCGGAACTCCAGCAAGCCTTCGTCTCTGAGGAGGTGCAGGGCGCGCAGGACGGTATTTTTGTTGACGCCCAGTACCGCGGCGAGATCCTTAGCCAGGGGCAGGCGCTCGCCGGGGTCTGCCTCGCCGTCGGCGATGGCGCGGCGGATCTGTGCGGCCACCTGATCGTGCAGGGCTGCGGGATCGGACGGGTCGACGTTGACATTCAGCATGGTCCTAGTGACAGTAGTTCCATGCGGCTGATCTGGCAACGGCCATGAGCGGCACGGTCGCCCCGCCGCGCCAGGGCGCGCCGGGGACAGCGGATGCTTTGTTCGCGGAGGCGAGGCGGCGGCGCCGCCGACGGAGACTCGCCGGTCTGGCCGTGGTCCTCGTGCTGGCCGCCGGGGCCGTCGCGTTCATCGCGGCCGGGCCGGACGGTGCTCCTGCGGTCCCGGGCATCGGCGGGCACCGCGCGCGCCCGGTCAGCGCGCCAGGTGCTGCGCTTGCTGGTTCGGTGGCCTGGGTGGACTACACCGGGCGCGTGCACCTTGGTGATCTGGCCACCGGGGCCCAGCGGGTCATCGCCCGAAGCAAGGCTTATCCGGCTACTCCCCTGGTCCAGGCCGGTGGGCGGCTCTACTGGTCCGCCCCGGCAGGTGCCCGCGGCCTAGTCCAGGAGCTGAACCCGGCAACCGGCAGGGTCCGGTCTGTAGGGCCCGGCCAGGGCATCTTCTCGGTCTTTGCCGCCGCGGACGGGCGGCACGTGTTTTTCGCCCCCACCGACAGCCGCGTCGTCGAGCTGCCCGCGCACGGCTCTGGCGCCCGGCATGAGTTCACGCTCCCGCCTGGCTGGTACCTGCCTTACGGAGGTAGCACCGGTGTGGCCGGCGGGATCCTGGTCGAGTCCGGGGGCCAGACGACGCGGGCGCACACCGTCATGGCCGTGTGGGACCCGAAGACCGGGGCACTCAAGGCGATCGGCACGGACATGGAGGTCATGGCCGCCTCCACCCCGCCGCGCGCCCGCTACAGCCTGCTCGCCTGGCTGCCGGCGAGGTGTTCGGCGGGCCAGAACTGCCCGCTCCGGATCACCGACACGGCCACCTTGTCCACCCAGACGATGCGCAGCCCGCTGCATCACGGCTTCGCCATCGGTGCGGCATTCTCACCCGACGGGAAACAAATGGCCGTGTTCGTCAACGGGAACTCCCTGGGAACCGGAGCGGTGCAGCTGGCGATGGCCGACACGGGAACCGGGGCCATGCGCCTGGCCGGCACGGTCCGCCTCGGGATCGGAGAGGACCGCGCCTGGGCATTGTGGCTGCCCGACGGCGGACATCTGCTCACCGGCGGAGCCGTGTCGAGCTACGCGGTGAACGCGGCAACACTGTCCGCCCGGCCCCTCTATTTCATCCACGGCCGCGATCACTACATCGAGGTCAGCCAGGACATCAACTACACGGCGGTCCTCATTCCGCCCCGCCGGTGACCTATCGGGTCAAGGCACGCCGCAATCCTCTGGCCAAGGAGAAGATGGCCTGGCGGACTGGCGCCGGAGCTGTGGTCTGCGTGGCCGGCCCCGGGATACGGGCGACGCGCGTGCGCTCAGCAGTCGAACACCGACCAGCAGATATCGTTCCGCAACCGCTGGTCGTCAAGTACGAGCTCGCGAATCTCCTCCGGGAGCTGGTCACACTGCCACCGGCACTCGCGTCGCCCTGCACCCTCACCCTCGCCTGCTGGCGCGCCAGCACGTGCGGCCTTGATCGCATAGGCGGCCGCACCGAGTTCATGCGCGGCGACGTGCGCGACGGCCCCGGCCTGGCCAGCAGCGTAAGCGGCATGCCGTGCCGCCCCGCGCAGGTCTCTGGCCGCGGCCATTGCATGGCCGGCCGCCGTGCGGGCCTTGGTCATGGTGACCTCGCCACGCACCCAGGCGCGGGCATGCTGGATCGCCTGACGTGGCCGTGGGTCGTCAGGCTGAGCCGACTCGAAGAGGTCTAGGACGTGCTCCGCGCACGATGCCGCCCATAGAGCCAGGAGCTGGTGATCGGAATCGGTGAGGGTCCCACCGCGGCGGATCGTCACGAAGCGCGGGTCCCGGACCTTCGGCAGGATCACGGCTGGCACTCCTCTGCTCGCCCCCGCCCACCAGCCTAGGGCGGCGCGCGGCCAGGCACGCTCCCAGGCAGGCGGCGCACCCGGTGGCCGTCCGCAAGCTCGCTGGCTACAAAAAGTGACCAAGACGTAACAGATCCGGAAACCGGTCAGCTGCTGACGTAGGCCGCGAGGTGCTCGCCGGTGAGAGTGGAACGGGCGGCGACGAGGTCGGCGGGCGTGCCCTCGAAGACGATCCGTCCGCCGTCGTGGCCAGCGCCCGGGCCGAGGTCGATGATCCAGTCGGCGTGCGCCATAACCGCCTGATGGTGCTCGATGACGATGACTGACTTGCCGGCGTCGACGAGCCGGTCGAGCAGGCCGAGCAGCCGCTCGACGTCGGCGAGGTGGAGGCCGGTGGTCGGCTCGTCGAGGACGTAGATGCCGCCCTTTTCGGCCATGTAGGTGGCCAGCTTGAGCCGCTGCCGCTCGCCACCGGACAGGGTGGTGAGCGGCTGGCCGATGCTGAGGTAGCCGAGCCCGACGTCGGCAAGCCGGCCGAGGATGGCATGCGCAGACGGAATGCGCGCTTCGCCCGCGCCGAAGAACTCCCCGGCCTCGGTCACCGACATCGCGAGCACTTCGCTGATGTCACGGCCGCCCAGGTGGTAGTCCAGCACCGACGCGTCGAACCGCTTGCCCCCGCACTCCTCGCAGGTGGTGGTGACGCCGGCCATCATCGCCAGGTCGGTGTAGATGACGCCGGCGCCGTTGCAGTTGGGGCAGGCGCCCTCGGAGTTGGCGCTGAACAGCGCCGCCTTCACGCCGTTGGCCTTCGCGAACGCGCTGCGGACCGGGTCGAGCAGGCCGGTGTATGTCGCCGGGTTGCTCCGCCGCGAACCGCGGATCGCGGCCTGGTCGACCGGCACCACACCGGCGCTGGCCGGGATCGACCCGTACATGAGCGAGCTCTTGCCGGAGCCGGCCACGCCGGTGAAGACGACCAGCACCCCCAGCGGGATGTCGACGTCGACATGCTGCAGGTTGTGCGTTGTTGCGCCGCGGATCGCCATCGCCCCGGTGGGCACCCGCAGGTTCTCCCTGAGCGAGGCCCGGTCGCCCAGATGGCGCCCGGTGATGGTGCCGCTGGCCCGCAGCCCCGCCACGGTGCCCTCAAAGCAGACGGTGCCGCCGGCCGCGCCGGCGCCGGGGCCGAGGTCGACCACGTGGTCAGCGATCGCGATCGTCTCCGGCTCGTGCTCCACGACGAGCACCGTGTTGCCCTTGTCCCGCAGCTGCAGCAGCAGGTCATTCATCCGCTGCACGTCGTGGGGGTGCAGGCCGATGGTGGGTTCGTCGAAGACGTAGGTGACGTCGGTGAGCGCGGAGCCGAGGTGGCGGATCATCTTGGTGCGCTGCGCCTCGCCGCCCGACAGCGTGCCAGCCGGCCGGTCGAGCGAGAGGTAGCCCAGCCCGATCTCGGCGAACGAGTCGAGGGTGTGCTGCAGCGCGGCAAGCAGCGGCGCCACCGAAGGCTCGTCCAGGCCATGGATCCATTCGGCCAGATCGGTGATCTGCATCGCGCACGCATCGGCGATGTTGATCCCGCCGATCCCGGAGGACCGGGCTGCCTCGGTGAGCCGGGTGCCATCACACCCCGGGCAGACGGTGAAGGTGACCGCCCGGTCCACGAACGCCCGGATGTGCGGCTGCATCCCCTCCTTGTCCTTGGACAGCATCGATCGCTGGATCCGCGGGATCAGCCCCTCATAGGTCATGTTGATGCCCGCGATCTTCATCCTGACCGGCTCGTGGTTGAGGAAGTCGTGCAGCTCCTTCTTGGTGTAATCGCGGATCGGCTTGTCCGGGTCGTAGAAGCCCGACTCGATGTACAGCCGGGAGTTCCAGCCGCCCCCGGTGTAACCGGGAGCGGTGATGGCGCCCTCGTTGAGCGACTTGGAGTCGTCGAACAGCTGGGTGAGGTCGATATCGGTGACCGTGCCCCGGCCTTCGCAGCGCGGGCACATGCCGCCGGTGATGCTGAAGCTGCGCCGCTCCTTCACCGTCTTCCCGCCGCGCTCGAACGCGACCGCACCCGCACCGCTGATCGAGGCGATGTTGAACGAGAACGCCTTGGGCGAGCCGATGTACGGCTGCCCGAGCCGGCTGAACAGGATGCGCAGCATCGCGTTGGCGTCGGTGACGGTGCCGACCGTGGACCGGGGGTCGGCACCCAGCCGCTGCTGGTCGACGATGATCGCGGTGGTCAGCCCTTCCAGGACGTCGACCTCGGGCCGCGCCTGCGTCGGCATGAAGCCCTGCACGAAGGCGCTGTAGGTCTCGTTGATGAGCCGCTGGGACTCGGCGGCGATCGTGTCGAACACCAGGGAGCTCTTGCCGGAGCCGGAGACGCCGGTGAACACCGTCAGCCGGCGCTTCGGGATCTCGACGCTGACGTCCTTGAGGTTGTTCTCGCGCGCGCCGTGCACGCGGATCAGATCCTGGCGGTCGGCAAGGTGCAGCGCAGGTGACTGCGTGTCCGTCCTGGTGGCCATGCTCATCCTGTCTTTGTCCGCGCCGGCTGGGAGCGTGGCCGGCGCCTCCTGGTCCTGACTCAGCCTGGGTCCTGGATCAGCCCGAGGACGTTGCCGTCGGGGTCGGTGAAGCTGGCCACCAGGCGGCCGCCGCCGACGTTCCGCGGAGACTCCTTGACGGTGCCGCCGGCGGCCGTTACCTCGGCCAGTTTCGCCTCGATGTCCGCCACGTGCCAGTAGGCCACCGGCGAGGTCATCCCCTGCGCTGCACCGCCCGGCACCAGCCCGATCTGCTGGCCTTCGGCCTCGAAGCCGACGTAGTAATCCGAGTCTGCCATCGGCGCGACACCAAGCAGGGCGGTGTATACCGCCTTTGCCTTCGCCAGGTCGGATACGGGGTGCAGGACGGTCTTGATTCCCTGGGTGGAAGAGCCGGTCATGGTCACTCCTGACGTCGTGGGTCGCAGCTACCCGATGTGTGTTGCTCAGGAGCCAGGCTAGTTGCGGCGCCGGGACCCGCGCTTCTCCGTTCCTGACCGGTCTGGGCGCGGGCAGCCGCACTGGCCTGCCCCAGGGACTCCCCCGCCGTTCACTCCGCGATCAGGCTCGTGACATTCAGTAATACAAATGTAACTTATTGTACGCAGCGACATCCGGGCGCGCCCGGGCGGCGCGCCGGCCCTCCCCCGCGGCGCGCCGGCCCTCCCCCGCGGCGGCGATCTTGCCACCGGGGCGACTGACCACCCGGCCGGCCGTGGTAGGCATGGCGCATGACCGAACTCATCCCCCGGCGGGTCCTCTTCGGCAACCCCGACCGCGCCCGGCCCATGATCAGCCCCGATGGCAGCACGCTGGCCTGGATTGCGCCGCGGGACGGGGTGCTCAACGTCTGGACGGCCCCGCTGGGGGCGGCGGGGGCCGACTGGTCCGCGGCTCGGGTGGTGACCGATGACACCGACCGCGGGATCCGGTTCTACGCCTGGGCCCACGACGGGCGCCACCTGCTGTACCTGCAGGACACCGGCGGGGACGAGAACTGGCGGCTGCATGACGTGGACCTGACAACCCTGCAGCGGCGCGACCTGACCCCATTCGAGGGGGTGCATGCGCAGATCATCGCGATCGAGAAGAAGTTCCCCACCGAGGTGCTGGTCGGGCTGAACCGGGACAACCCGCAGCTGCACGATGTCTACCGGCTCGACCTGGTCACCGGTGAGCTGGTGAAGGAGGTGGAGAACCCGGGGTTCATCGGCTGGATTGCCGACGCCGGCCTGGTCGTCCGGTGCGGGATCGCCCCCCAGCCCGACGGTGGCATGGTGCTGATGGTCCGGGATGGGGCGGGCGGCGACTGGCGGCCGCTGCAGGCCATCGCCGCCGAGGACGCGATGACCAGCGAGCCGATCGCGGTCAGCGCGGACGGCGCCTCGCTGCTGGCCACCAGCTCGGTGGGCGCTAACACCGCCCGGCTGGTCCGGATGGATCTGGCCACCGGGGCGGCACGGGTACTGGCCGAGGACCCGGAGGCCGACGTCACCGCGGTCCGGCTGCACCCGGATACCCGCGAACCGCAGATCGTCACCATCCTCCGGGAGCGGTCGCATTACCTGGCGCTGGACCCGGCGGTGGCCGACGACCTCGCCGCTATCCGGGCCCTGCACCCGGGCGACCCGGGGATCGGGGATGGGGACGACGACGACAGGCTGTGGGTGGTGGGCTTCACCACCGACACCGGTGCGGTGCCCTTCTACCTGTACGACCGGCAGCACCGGGCGGGCCACTTCCTGTTCGAGCACCAGCCGGAGCTGTCGCGCTATCAGCTGGCGCCGATGGAGCCGGTGGAGTTCACCGCCCGGGACGGGCTCACCATCCACGGGTACGCCACCTTCCCGCCCGGCGGCGGCCGCAGCGGGCTGCCCATGGTGCTGAATGTGCACGGCGGGCCCTGGGCGCGGGACGTCTGGGGCTTCGACCCCGAGGCGCAGTGGCTGGCCAACCGCGGCTACCTGTGCCTGCAGGTCAATTTCCGTGGCTCGACCGGTTACGGCAAGGCATTCGTCAACGCCGGTGACCGCGAGTGGGGCGGCAAGATGCAGGACGACCTGCTGGACGCGGTCGGCTACGCGGTCGGCCAGGGCTGGGCCGACCCGGCCCGGGTGGCGATCTACGGCGGCTCGTACGGCGGGTACGCGGCCCTCGCCGGGGTCGCCTTCACCCCGGACGAGTTCCGCTGTGCGGTCGACATCGTCGGCCCGTCCAACCTGAAGACCCTGATCGAGACCATCCCGCCGTACTGGGCACCGATGATCGCCATGTTCCACACCCGGGTCGGCGACCCGGAGAAGGACGCCGATTTCCTGTGGTCGCGGTCCCCGCTGTCCCGGGCGGCCAGCATCCGCACTCCCCTGCTCATTGCCCAGGGCGCCAACGATCCCCGGGTCAAGCAGGCCGAGTCCGAGCAGATCGTGGCCGCGCTGAAGGCGGCCGGAATCGACCACGAATACATGCTGTTCCCTGACGAGGGCCACGGTTTCGCCAAGCCGGAGAACCGGCTGCTGTTCTACGCCGCCGCGGAACAGTTCCTGGCCCGTCACCTGGGCGGCCGGGCCGAGGAGTAACCGCGATGGTGGAGCTCAAGAGCGATGCCGCGGTGGCCGCGATGCGCGAGGCGGGCCGGGTGGTCGCGCACGCGCTCGCCGCGGTCAGGGACCGCGCCGCGGTCGGGACGTCGCTGCTGGAACTGGACGAGGTCGCGCACGACGTGCTGCGTGCTGCCGGTGCCAGCTCCCCGTTCCTGAACTACCGGCCGAGCTTCGCGCCTACCCCGTTCCCGGCGGTGATCTGTGCCTCGGTCAACGACGTGATCGTGCACGGCATCCCGGACCGTTACCGGCTGCGGGACGGCGACCTGGTGAGCATCGACTGTGGTGCGGAACTGGATGGCTGGACCGGGGACGCGGCCATCAGCTTCACGGTGGGCACCGCTGATGAGGCCGACCTGGTGCTGGTCGAAACGGCCGAGAAGGCGCTCGCCGCCGGGGTGGCGGCAGCCGTGGCCGGGAACCGGATCGGCGACATCTCCGCGGCCATCGGCGCGGTCTGCCACGCAGCCGGGTATGGCATCCCGGCCGGGTTCGGCGGGCACGGCATCGGCCGCCGGATGCACGAGGATCCGCATGTCCCCAACGACGGGCGGCCGGGCCGTGGCATGCGCCTGCGGCCGGGGCTGGTGCTGGCCATCGAGCCGATGGTGATGGCCGGCGGCGGTGAGGATTTCGGGGTGGCACCCGACGGCTGGGCGCTGCATACCGTTGATGGCAGCCGGGCCGCGCACGCCGAGCACAGCGTCGCGATCACCGACAGCGGGCCGCGTATCCTCACCCTGCCCTGAGCCGGTGGGCCCCGCAGCGCGGGATCTCAGCCGCGGGCCTCGTCCATCAGGGCGGCCAGGCCGGGCTCGGGCTGGAGAACGTAAAGACCGCCAGTGCGCCGGTCGGTGACCCAGATGAGACCGTTTGCATCCACGAACAGGTCGTTGATCTGCGGGACGGCCTGGCCAGCGGGTGGCTCCGGGACCCAGTGCGCGGCCTCCACCGGGTGGCCGGGATCAGCCAGGTCGTAGACCCGCACCCCGGCGCTGAAATAGCTGGCGAACACGAGCCGCTCGCTGCGGTAAGCGCCGGGCTGGTTCTCGTGCAGGTTGTGCGCGCCAAACCGGAGCGGCAGGCCATCGAAGCCGGCCGGGTGCGGGCACTCCGCGAGCACCGCCGGGGTGGCGGCGGCCACATCGATCACCCGGACCGAGCGGCGGGGTGCCTGCGGGCCGTCGGTCACCTGCTCGTCGGTGGCGACCACCAGGCCGCGCCCGGGCAGCGGCAGGCAGGTATGGGTGGAGCCGCCGCCATCCCACCTCAGGTGCGCCACCTGCCGGGGGCGGGTGAAGTCGGCCACGTCCAGCACCACCATCCCGGCGTCGTCGTAGCCGAGGTAGGCGCGGTGGCCGCCGGTCAGGGCGTGGTGCGCAGCGTATCGCTGCCCGGCCGGCCAGGCCGGTTCCTCGTCCTCCCGCTGGCCCGGCCACCACCACCGGGCGGCTGCCACCGGCCGGGCCGGGTCGGCCAGATCCAGCACCATCCAGATCCGGTCGCGGAACCCATCGGGGGTGGCCGAGAAGTGCGCGTACCGCCCGCCGGTCCACACCACCCGGTGCACTCCCCGGCCACCGCTGGGCCAGAAGGCGATCTGCTCGGGCCGCAGCGGGTCGGCCAGCCGGTAGATGGCCAGCCCGGCCGAGAACGGCCCCGGCGCCGCGCGGTAGGGGAACTGCTCGTGGTTGACCAGCAGCAGGCCAGCTGCCACCTGCACCTTGTGGGTGTGGGTACCCGCGGGCGCGGGCCACTGGGCCGCCAGCCGGGGCCGGGCGGGATCGGCGACGTCCAGCACCGTGGTGCCCATCCCGGTGGTGCCGGTGTGCCCGACGTACAGCGCATCGCCGTGCCTGATCACCTGCATGCCATCGCCGTACCCGCCGAGGCCGTGCTGGGCGAGCAGGCGCAGCCCGGAGGCGCCGGCGGTGAGCGCCCCGCCGGTCATGCCCGCGTGGCCGGTGCCCGGCTGACCTGGCCGCCGAGCTTGTCCGCAGCCCAGTCGGCGGCGGCGTAGCGGTGAAACGGGGCCAGGTTGGCGCAGCCGTGGTTGCCCTTCTCCAGCAGCAGCAGTTCTGCCGGGCCGCCCGCCTCGTCGACCAGGCGCTGCGCCTGCTGCCACGGGATCAGCCGGTCGAGCTTGCCCATGACGGCCAGCAGCGGGCACCGGATCAGTTCCGCCCGCCCGGCCAGCGACAGCGTATCCGCCCTGGCCCGGGCAGTGTCCAGGTCCGGTGACCCGGACCGGATCCGGAACGCCTCCCGGGTGAGGATCGGCAGGTTGTCCCAGTTGGCGGCGAAGGTGTAGGGGCCGGCCAGCGCGATGCAGGCCTTGACCCGGCTGTCGCCGCTGGCCACCCGGGGTGCGTAGTAGCCGCCCAGGCTGACCCCCCAGACACCCACCCGGTCCGGGTCGAGGCTGGGCAGGCCGGCTAGGTGGTCGATGATCGCCCCGCCGGGTACTTCCCAGTCTCCCCGGATCGCCAGCTGGTACTCGGCCTCCCCCTGGCCCGGGCCGTCGACGCTGAACGTGGCCAGCCTGCGGGCCAGGAACAGGTCCTCGGTGCTGCGCAGTTCCTCCTTGGTCGAGTCCAGCCCCGGAATCATGATCATCACCGGGTGCGGGCCCGGGCCTGGCGGCTCCCGCAGCACCCCCACCATCTGCGCGCCGTCGAAGGGGATCTCGATCCGGCGGCCGGGCGGGTCCAGATAGGGCAGCGCGTCGTTGAGGCAGCTGACCGCCTTCAGGTGGGCGGCGCGCATCTGGCCGAGGTCGTTGACGAACAGGAACTTGGCGAAGTGGTAGTACACCGCCGCCTGCGCCAGATGTGCACCCGCGGACAGGT
>Ga0318554_10000964_pt1 | contig 11316 bp, 9 predicted proteins | sample GRESIP082b2f22_FD_203687 | JGI IMG/M metagenome (GOLD analysis project Ga0318554, IMG submission 203687) | Tropical soil microbial communities from Luquillo Experimental Forest, Puerto Rico - GRE.SIPMG.082b2f22 | ecosystem: Environmental > Terrestrial > Soil > Tropical forest > Bulk soil... | reverse complement strand
GGTGCCGGGCAAGAGCCCGCTCAGCTTCGAGGACTGGAAGCTCGCGCAGCTGTTCGACGAGAAGGCGCTGCTCCCCGACAAGCGCCAGCACCAGGAGCTGGTGGCGCGCGGTTTGTTCGGCGCCGAGGAGTGGCGCGCGCGGTTGCGCAGCGCGCCCCCGGAGCAGCTCGCCGATCTACACAATACAGTGTCGGAGTGCCAGGCGGCCCTGGGCGCGCTGCGCGAGCAGGTGCAGAAGCGCTTCGGCGACGCGGACGCTCCCAACCTGATCCCGCTCGCCGACCTGCTGGGCGAGATCCGGGCACAGCTCGACGCGCACGTTCCCAAGCCCGAAGCGGCCGCCGAGCCCGCCGCTCCGGAGAGCGCGGCCGCGCCGGCGGCGCGTCCGGCAGCTGCCGAGCGCGGGCCGATCGGGACCCGCGACGACGCGCTGCGCGCGCTGGTGCAGGCCGCCGACTGGTTCCGCAAGCACGAGCCGCACAGCCCGATCGCCCCGCTGGTCACGCGCGCGGTGCGCTGGGCCAGCATGCCGTTCGAGGCGGTGCTGCGCGAAGTAGTGCAGGACGAGGGCGCGCTGGCGCGCGTCTGGAACACCCTGGGAATCGAAACACCGGGCGGTGTCGCTCCCGACCCCGCCAAGAAGACCCGCTGAGGAGACCAAGCGATGCCCGAGAGCGTATTCGACCGCAAAGCCCGCGTCCGCCCCCCGCGCGTACACATCACCTACGAAGTGGAGACGGGCGGGGCGATGGTGCTGAAGGAGATTCCGTTCGTGATGGGGGTGCTCGCGGATCTCTCCGGCCAGCCCGCGGAGGCGCTGCCGAAGCTGAAGGACCGCAAGTTCGTGGAGATCGACCGCGACAACTTCGACGACGTGCTGAAGAGCGCGAAGCCGCGGCTGGCGCTGCGCGTCGACAACACGCTGAAGGGCGACGGGAGCTAGCTGGCACTCGAGCTCAACTTCCAGAAGCTCGCCGACTTCCGGCCCGAGAACGTGGTGAAGCAGGTCGCGCCGCTGGCCAAGCTGCAGGACGTGCGCAACCAGCTCAAGGACCTGCTGGGGCGGCTCGAGGGCAACGACCGGCTCGAGGAGCTGCTCAACGCGATCAGCGACAACAGCGCGGTGCGCGACAAGCTCAAGGGTGTTCTGATCGCCGAAGGCGACAAGAGCGGGGAGGCCTGAAATGGCTGCTGCGAAGGAAGGCGTGAAGCCGGTCAAGGTCCAGGAGCTCGAGACGCTCGAGGCCGCGGACCTGCTCTCCCAGATGATCGACACCGGGGTGAAGCCCCGCGACGACGCCGCGCGCGAGCGCGCCCAGGACCTGATCAAGAACTACGTCGAGCAGCTGCTCGACCCGGGCACGGTCGTGGACAAGAACGTGGTGCGCACGATCAACGCGCGCATCGCGGCGATCGACGAGGTGCTGTCGAAGCAGGTCGACGCGATTCTGCACCACCCCGACTTCCAGAAGCTCGAAGGCACCTGGCGGGGCCTGCACAAGCTGGTGATGGACACCGAGACCTCGGAGACGCTCAAGATCAAGGTGTTCAACTCCAGCAAGCGCGACCTGCAGAAGGACTTCTCGGCGGCCGCGGAGTTCACCGAGAGCGCGCTGTGGAAGAAGATCTACGAGTACCAGTTCGGGCTCTACGGCGGCGACCCGTTCGGCGCGCTGATGGGCGACTACGAGTTCGACAAGGGTCCGCTCGACGTGGCGCTGCTGACCAGCATCTCCGAGGTGGCCGCCGCATCGCACGCGCCGTTCATCTCGGCGGGCTCGCCGAAGACGTTCGGCATGGACAGCTTCACGCAGATGCCCGACCCGCGCGATCTCGCGAAGATCTTCGACAAGTCGAACCCCGAGAACACCAAGTGGATCTCGTTCCGCGACTCGGAGGACTCGCGCTTCGTCACGCTGGTGCTGCCCCACGTGCTGCGCCGGCTGCCGTACAGCGCTGAGACCAACCCGGTCGAGGAGTTCCACTACGAAGAGGAGGTCTCCGAGAAGCACGACGACTACCTGTGGGGCAACGCCGCCTACGAGTTCGCGGGACGGCTCACCAGCGCATTCGCCAAGCACCACTGGTGCGTGGCGATCCGCGGGCCCGAGGGTGGAGGCCTGGTCGAAGGGCTGCCGATCCACGTGTTCAAGTCGCGCGAGGGCGACATCGGCGCGAAGTGCCCGACCGAGGTGCTGATCCCGGACACCCGCGAGAAGGAGCTCTCCGACCTCGGCTTCGTCGGCCTGCTGCACTGCCAGAACACCGACTACGCGGCGTTCTTCGGCGGCAACTCGGTGCAGCGGCCCAAGAAGTACGACACCAAGGAGGCGACGGCGAACGCCAAGCTGTCGAGCCAGACGCCCTACCTGATGGCCACCTCGCGCATCGCGCACTACCTGAAGTCGATCTGCCGCGACAAGATCGGCTCGTTCATGTCGCGCTCGGAGTGCGAGACCTTCCTGAACCGCTGGCTGACCCAGTACGTGCTGCTGCAGGACGACGCAACCCAGGCCGCGAAGGCGCAGCGCCCGCTGCGCGAGGCGCGGGTCGACGTGATCGACGACAAGGCCCGGCCCGGCTGCTACAAGGCGATCGCCTACCTGCGGCCGCACTTCCAGCTCGACGAGCTGGGCATCAGCCTGCGCCTCGTCGCCGAGCTTCCCGCTCCGGCGAAGTGACTCGAACAACACTCACCCAAGGAGATGATCCGCAATGCCCGCCGACTTCTATCTGAAAATTGGCGACATCGAAGGCGACAGCACCGTCAGCGGCCACGAAGGGCAGATCGAGCTCATGAGCGTCAGCCTGGGCGCGAACATGCCGATCGGCTCGCGCTCGAGCGGCGGCTCGGCCACCACGGCCAAGGTGAGCCTCTCCGACGTCTCGCTGATGAAGCAGACCGACAAGGCTTCGGCCAAGCTCTTCCAAGCCTGCTGCGCGGGCACGCACTACGACGAGGCGGTGATCTCGGTCAACCGGCCCGACGGGCAGGGAAACCTGGTCGAGTACGTGAACTGGACGCTGAGCGACGTGGTGGTGTCGAGCTTCACGCACGCCGCCAGCGGCTCCGACATGCCGGTGGAGAACATTTCGCTCAACTATGGGGTCATCACCATCACCTACACCCCGACCGACCCCAGCACCGCGGCGTCACAGGGCTCGCTCACTGCAGGCTGGGACGTCTCGCTGAACAAGCCCGCCTGACCCGGTCGTGCAGGACCTGCTCGCGGACGGACGGCTGGGCGATGCGCTGGCCGCGCAGACGGCGCTCGTGCGCGCGAAGCCGCTCGACGCGGACGGCCGCTTCGGGCTGGCCGTGCTCTTGTGCTTCGCGGGCGAGCTCGATCGCGCCAGCGCGCAGCTCGACGCGCTCTCGAGCCAGAACCCTGAGCTCGCCGTCGGTGTCTCGCACGTCCAGAGCCTGATCCACGCCGAGGCCGAGCGGCGCGCCGTGCACGAGCGCGACGGCGCGCCACTGCTTCCTCCCGATGCGCCGCCGCAGCTCGAGCTCCGCCTCGAGGCGCTGCGCGCGCTGCGGGCGGGAGACGTGGAGCGCGCGGGCGAGGCGCTCGCGCGCGCGGGCGCTGCGCAACCGGCGCTCGAGGGCAAGCTCGACGGCGAGGCGTTCGACGACCTGCGCGACCACGACGACCTGCTCGGGCCGACGCTCGAGCTGTTCGCGGGCGGGCGCTATCTCTGGCTTCCGCTCGAACGCGTGCGCCGGCTCGAGCTGTTGGCGCCGCGCCGGCCGCTCGACCTGCTCTGGCCCGCCGCGCAGCTGGTGGACGTTTCCGGGGCCGAGGCGAACGTGCATCTGCCGGCGCTCTACGCGGGCTCGCACGCGGCACAGGACGACCGCCTGCGGCTGGGGCGGATGACGGACTGGACCGACGCGGGCGGGGTCGCGTTCCGCGGGATCGGCCAGAAGGTCCTGCTCGCCACCCGCGGCGGCATGGAGCGCGAGCGGGGCCTGCTCGAGGTGCGCGCGCTCGAGCTCGGCGGCGCGGGGCATGGCTAGGACAGCCCGCGACGCGCCGCTGCGCCCCGGCGTGCTCGACCGGCTGATGCTCCCCGAGGGCGGCCCGCGCGCGCAGCTGCACGAGCTCGACGCGCGCGACCTCTGCGCGGCGGTGGCGCGCGACCTCGACTGGCTCTTGAACACCAAGCGCTGGCTGCCCGACGACCTGGCCGAGTTCCCCGAGGCGAGTCACTCGATCCTGACCTACGGGCTGCCGGACCTCTCCACCTTCTCCTGGCGCAACGCCGGCGACTCGCAGGCGATCGCGCGGCTGCTCGAGGAGACGATCCGACGCTTCGAGCCGCGGCTGCGCGAGCGCAGCGTGAAGGTCACCCCGCTTCCCGGAAACGACGTCGACGACTTCCGGCTGCGCTTTCGCATCGACGCGACGCTCGAGGTCGAGCCCATCCAGCTGCCGGTCTCGTTCGACACCGACGTCGACTTCGACGCCAGCCGCATCCGCGTGCGGGGTGAGCTCTGATGCGCGACGAGCTGCTGCACTACTACGAGCGCGAGCTGACCTTCATGCGCAAGCTGGGGATGGAGTTCGCGGCCAAGTACCCCGAGGTCGCAGGAAGGCTCCAGCTCGAGGCGAACGGCAGCCCGGACCCACACGTCGAGCGGCTGATCGAGGCGTTCGCGATGCTGACGGCGCGCATCCACATGCGCCTCGACGACGACTTCTCCGAGATCACCGATGCGCTGCTCGGCATTCTCTACCCGCACTACCTGAGCCCGGTGCCGTCGCTCGCGACGGTGGCGCTGCAATCCGACCCCGACGCGCCGTGTCCCGCCGAGGGGCTGCGCGTGCCGCGGCACAGCCTGCTCTACACCAAGGCGGTGGGCGGCGTGCGCTGCCGCTTCCTCACCGCCTACGAGGTCGAGCTCTGGCCGATCGCGGTCGAGTCGGTCGAGCTGGTCTCCGCCGCGGCGCTGGGCCAGCCGCTGCCGCCCGAGGTGCGCTCCGCGCTGCGCATCCGGCTGCGCGCGCTGGGCGGGAGGACCTTCTCCGAGCTCTCGATCCGCCGGCTGCGCTTCTTCCTCGATGCCCAGCCTGGAGCGGCGCAGCGGCTGTACGAGCTTCTGCTGCGCGATCCGCGCGGGCTGCTGGTCCAGCCGCACGCGGGCAAGCCGGGACAGCTCCTGCCTGCGGACGCCGTGCGCCCGGTCGGCTTCGGGCGCGACGAGGGGCTGCTCGTCTACCCCGAGGAGTCGTTCGTCGGCTACCGGCTGCTGCAGGAGTACTTCGCCTATCCCGAGAAGTTCCAGTACGTGGAGCTCGGCGGGCTCGAGCGCGTCACCGTGGAGCGCGAGGTCGAGTCACTCGACCTGTCGGTGCTGCTCACCGAGTCGCCGGCGGAGCTCGAGCTGCGCGTCTCTCCCAACGAGCTCAGGCTCGGCTGCACCCCGGTCGTGAACCTGTTCGAGATGGCCGTCGATCCGATCCGTGTGACCCACACCGCGCTCGAGTACCCGGTGATCCCCGACGTGCGCAACGCCAGCGCGTACGAGGTCTACTCGATCCTCGGCGCGACCAGCGTCGAGCGGGGAACCGGCCGGACCACTCGCTTCGAGCCGATCTACACCGTGCGCCACGGCACCCAGGCGGCGAGCGGCGGCGCCTACTGGCACGCCGCGCGGCGCGGCTCGCTGCGCAAGGACGACTCCGGCAGCGACGTGTTCATCTCGCTGGTCGACGAGAAATGGAACCCGCTGGTCCCCCCGAGCGACGTGCTCACGCTCGAGGCGCTGTGCACCAACCGCGGCCTGCCCGCGCGGCTGGCGTTCGGTGACCCGCGCGGCGACTTCGAGATCCAGGGCAACCCCGGCGTCGTGCGGGTCGTCTCGCTGCGCAATCCCACCGAGCCGCTGCGCGCACCGGTGGGGCGGGGATCGCGCTGGCGGATCATCTCGCACCTGGCGCTGAACCAGCTTTCGCTCTCCGACGCGACCGAGGAGCGGGGTGAGCGCGTCGCGCTCGATGCGCTGCGCGAGATCCTGCGCCTGTACGACTTCGCGGACTCCGCCGTGACGCGCCAGCGCATCGCGGGTCTGGTCGGGCTGCGCACCCGGCGGATCGTGCGGCGCGCCGGGCTCGGCCCGCGCGCGGGCTTCGCGCGCGGCACCGAAGTCGAGCTCGTGTTCGACCCCGAGCTCTACACCGGCTCGGGCGTGTTCTTGTTCGCGTCGGTGCTCGAGGCGTTCCTCGGGCTCTACGCGGCGACCAACTCGTTCACCGAAACCGTGGCGCGCACCCGGCTGCGCGAAGGAGTGCTGAAGCGATGGCCGCCTCGGGCGGGCGAAAAGCGTCTTCTCTGAGAGAGCAGCTCTTCGAGGAGACCGAGCGCTTCGACTTCGTGCAGGCGGTGCGCGTGCTGGCGCGGCTCCACCCCGAACGCGCACATCCGGGCGGCGACGCGGCGCCCGAGCAGGAGGTGGTTCGCTTCGCGTCCGATCTGTCGCCGGCGTTCCCGCGCGCCGAGGTGCAGGACGCGCAGCCGGCCGACGAGACCTCGCCGGCGCGGCTGGTGGTGAACTTCATGGGCGTGGCCACGCCGTCGAGCTTCGGCGCGCTGCCGCGGCGCTACGCGGAGGAGATCCGCGCGCTGGTGCGCGAGAAGAGCACCGCGCTGCGCGACTTCCTCGATCTGTTCAACCACCGCCTGATCTCGCTGTTCCTGCGCGCGCGCGAGCGCCATCACCCGGTGATCCACTTCGAGCGGGGTGCGAATGGCGGGTTCGAGCGGGCGCTCGCCGCGCTGCTCGGCATCGCGACGCCGCGGCTGCGCGCGCGGCTCGCGCTCGACGACCACGCGCTGTTCGCGCGTGCGGGGCTGCTGGCGATGCGGCCGATGCCCGCGTCCGCGCTCGAGTCGCTGGTCTCGAGCGTGTTCGGCGCGCCGGCCGAGGTCGAGCCGTTCCAGCCTGCGAGCCACCGCATCGAGCCCGACGACCAGAACCGCCTGGGTGCGGCGAACTCGAGCCTGGGCGCGGACTTCTTCCTGGGCGAGGAGGTCGTGCTGGTCGAGTCGCGCTTCCGGCTGCGCGTGGGTCCGCTCGCTCTCGGCGCCTACGACGCGCTGCTGCCGGACCAGGCCGGCCACGCGAAGCTCGTCGACCTGTTGCGCTTCGCGACGCGCGGCGAGCTCGACTTCGAGATCCAGCTGCTGCTCGCGCGCGAAGAGGCGCCGGCGCTGCAGCTCGGAGCGGCCGGCGCGGCCCGCGGGCGGCTCGGCTGGTCGTCCTGGCTCGCGCCCGCGCCGGGCCCCGGGCCGGCGCTCGACGACGCGCTCTTCATGGAGGCTGCGGCATGACTCTCGATCTGCGCTCGCTCATCGGCCGGCTCGACGCCACGGCGCGCCGCGCGCTCGAAGGCGCCGCGGGACTGTGTCTATCGCGGACTCACTACGAGGTCGAGCTCGAGCACTGGCTGGTGAAGCTGGTCGAGGACGCGCCCTCCGACATCCCGCGCATCCTGCGTCACTTCGGTGTCGACCCGGAGCGCTTCCTGCGCGACCTCCAGCGCTCGCTGGACGCGTTCAAGTCCGGGAACGCCCGGCGACCCGATCTCTCTCCCACCATCGAGCTGCTGGCGCGGGAGGGGTGGGTGCAGTCGTCGATCAACTACGCGCAGGCGCGTGTGCGCTCGGGTGCGATCTTCCTGGCCGCGATCTCGGACCTGCGGCTGCGCCGCCGGCTGGTCGACCTGCACCCCGAGCTGCGCAACGTGAACGGCGAGGTGCTCGCGAACGAGCTGCTCGCGATCGTCGGCGGCTCGTCCGAAGACGCCGAGGCGAGCGGCGCCGACGCCGGTGCGCCCGCGCGCGAGCTCGGCCCGGCCGGCGCCGGAATCGCGAGCAAGACGCCGGCGCTCGACCAGTACACGATCGATCTCACCGCGGCGGCGCGCGCTGGGAAGATCGACCCGGTGCTCGGGCGCGATCCCGAGATCCGCCAGATCGTCGACGTGCTGCTGCGCCGTCGGCAGAACAACCCGATCCTCACCGGCGAGGCGGGCGTGGGGAAGACCGCCGTGGTCGAGGGCTTCGCGCTGCGCATCGCGGCAAAGGACGTGCCCGAGCCGCTCGCGAACGTCGTCCTGCGCACGCTGGACCTCGGGCTCCTGCAGGCGGGAGCCGGCGTGAAGGGCGAGTTCGAGAACCGGCTGAAGCAGGTGATCGAGGAGGTGCAGGCGTCTCCCGTACCGATCATCCTGTTCATCGACGAAGCCCATACACTGATCGGTGCCGGCGGCCAGGAGGGCCAGAACGACGCGGCCAACCTGCTCAAGCCGGCGCTGGCGCGCGGCAAGCTGCGCACCATCGCCGCCACCACCTGGGCCGAGTACAAGAAGTACTTCGAGAAGGACGCCGCGCTCACCCGCCGCTTCCAGCCGATCAAGATCGAGGAGCCCGGCGAGGCCGCCGCGATCGAGATGATGCGCGGGCTGGTCGCGATGCTCGAGGCGCACCACCGGGTGCGCGTGCTCGACGAGGCGGTGGTCGAGTCGGTGCGGCTGTCGAGCCGCTACATCCCGGGGCGCCAGCTCCCGGACAAGTCGGTCTCGGTGCTCGACACCGCCTGCGCGAAGGTGGCGATCGGCCAGCAGGCCATTCCCGCCGAGATCGAGGACCTGCGCCGGCGGCTCGAGAGCCTGGAGCGCGAGAGCCGGATCCTCGGCCGCGAGAGCGCGACGGGCGGCGACCACGCCGAGCGGCTGGCCGAGGTCGCGGCGGAGCGCGAGCGCGCCGCCGGCGAGCTCGCGGAGCTCGAGCGGCGCTGGGACGAGGAGAAGCGGCTCGTCGGCGAGATCCAGGCGCTGCGCGCGCGGATCGAGGCCGAGCCGAATGGCGATTCGCCGGACCGCGCCGCCTACGCGGCGAAGCGCGACGAGCTGGCGCGCGTGCAGGGCGAGCGCGGGCTGGTGCTGCCCGAGGTCGGCGCGCAGGCGGTGGCCGAGGTGATCTCGGCCTGGACCGGGATCCCGATCGGCAAGATGGTCGCCGACGAGATCCAGACGCTGCTCCAGCTGTCGAAGCGGCTGGGCGAGCGCGTGATCGGCCAGGACCACGCGCTCGAAGCGATCGCGCGGCGCATCCGCACCGCGCGCGCGGGCCTCGACAACCCGTCGCGGCCGGTCGGCGTGTTCATGCTCGCCGGACCGAGCGGAGTCGGCAAGACCGAGACCGCGCTCGCGCTCGCCGACACGCTCTACGGCGGCGAGCGCAACTCGGTGATCATCAACATGTCGGAGTACCAGGAGTCGCACACGGTCTCGAGCCTCAAGGGCTCGCCGCCGGGCTACGTGGGCTACGGCGAGGGCGGTGTGCTCACCGAGGCGGTACGGCGGCGGCCGTACTCGGTGGTGCTGCTCGACGAGGTCGAGAAGGCGCACCCGGACGTGATGGAGCTGTTCTTCCAGGTCTTCGACAAGGGCGTGCTCGAGGACGGCGAAGGCCGCGAGGTCGACTTCAAGAACACCGTCATCCTGCTGACCTCGAACGTGGGCTCGGACCTGATCTCGAGCGTCTGCGCCGACCCCGAGACGAAGCCGGAGCCCGAGGCGCTCGCCGAGTCGATCCGGCCCGAGCTGCGCAAGCACTTCCCTGCGGCGCTGCTCGGCCGGCTCGTCGTCGTGCCCTACTACCCGATCTCGACCGAGATGATGCGCGAGATCACGCGGCTCCAGCTCGCGCGCATCCAGGCGCGCGTGCGCGCGAACCACGCGGCCGAGCTGGTCTGCGCCGACGCGGTGGTCGAGTCGGTGGTCGCGCGCTGCCGCGAGGCGGAGAGCGGCGCGCGCGCGGTCGACCGTATCCTCACGCACTCGCTGCTGCCGCAGATCTCGAACGAGGTGCTGGCGCGGATGGCCACGGGCGAGCCGTTCGCCCGGGTCGAGGTCGACCTCGACCCGGCCGGCGAGTTCCGCTTCCAGGTATCCTGACCCCGGGAGAGCGATGCCCTACACGCAGAAGGACCGGATGTGCCGCATGACCTCGCCGCTCGGCGACGACGTGCTGCTGGTCCGCACCCTGCGCATGCGCGAGGCGGTCTCGAGCCTGTTCACGCTCGAGCTCGAGCTCTTGTCCGAGAGCGACGAGATCAAGTTCGAGCAGATCGTCGGCAAGCCCGTCGCGGTCTCGCTCGAGCTCAACAACCAGAAGAGCCGCCACTTCCACGGGCTGGTGTCGCGCTTCGCGCACAGCGGCGCGAAGGGCCGCTTCGTGGCCTACCGGGCCGAGGTGGTGCCGGCGCTGTGGCTGCTCACGCGGCGCTCGGGCTGCCGCATCTACCAGCACGTGTCGGTGCCCGACATCGCCAAGAAGCTCTTCGGGGAGCTCGGGGTGAGCGAGGTGCGCCAGGAGCTGTCGAAGTCCTACCCGGCGCTCGAGTACTGCGTGCAGTACCGCGAGAGCGACTTCAACTTCGTGTCGCGGCTGCTCGAGGACTCCGGCATCTCGTACTTCTTCGAGCACGGCGCCAAGGCCGACACGCTGGTGCTGTTCGACTCGCCGGACGGCAACGCGCCGGTGCCCGGACAGGCGACCGCGATCTACGCCACCGCCTCCGATGCCGGCGGTACCAGCGGCGAGGTGAGCGAGTTCCACGTCGAGCGCGAACTGCGCCCGGGGAAGTACTCGCACACCGACTTCAACTTCGAGCAGCCGAGCCTGTCGCTGCAGAGCAGCACCCCCACCTCGATGGGCATCGCCGGCAACGACCGCTTCGAGATCTACGACCACCCCGGCGGCCACCTGCTGCCCCCGCACGGCGACTCGCGCGCCAAGACGCGGATGGAGGCGGAGGAGAGCGCCTCGCTCACCGCGCGCGGCGTCAGCAGCTGCGCCGCCTTCACGCCCGGCTACCGCTTCGACCTGCGCGGGCACCACCGCAAGGACGCGAACGACACCTTCGTGCTCACCGAGGTGCTGCACGAGGTCACCGACAGCATCGATCCCGAGGACGTCGCCAGCTACGACAACACCTTCGTGTGTCGCCCGCACAAGGTCCCCCTGCGCCCGCTCTGCACCACGCCCAAGCCGGTGGTGTACGGCGCCCAGACGGCGACGGTTGTCGGTGCGGCCGGCCAGGAGATCGACGTCGATCCGCACGCCCGGGTGGTGGTGCAGTTCCACTGGGACCGCGAGGGCAAGCGCGACCAGAACAGCTCCTGCCGGGTCCGCGTGGCGCAGAACTGGGCCGGCAAGGGCTGGGGCCTGATCGCGCACCCGCGCATCGGCCAGGAGGTGCTGGTCGAGTTCCTCGAAGGCGATCCCGACCGCCCGATCGTAGTG
>Ga0318554_10000955_pt1 | contig 11374 bp, 9 predicted proteins | sample GRESIP082b2f22_FD_203687 | JGI IMG/M metagenome (GOLD analysis project Ga0318554, IMG submission 203687) | Tropical soil microbial communities from Luquillo Experimental Forest, Puerto Rico - GRE.SIPMG.082b2f22 | ecosystem: Environmental > Terrestrial > Soil > Tropical forest > Bulk soil... | reverse complement strand
CATCGTCGTATCGCCCGCCTCCTTCGCGAGCTGTCCCGCGACCTCCTTGATCACCTGGTTGCGCGGATCGGCGAGGGTGTACACCGGGTGCCCGAAGCCGATGATCACTTCCTTGTTCGCGACGCGCGCGCGGATGTCGCGCGCCGCCGCTTCGGGGGTCGCGTAGCGCTGCTGGATCTCGAAGGCCGCCTCGTTCGCCCCCCCGTGCTTGGGCCCGCGCAGCGCACCGATGGCGCCGGTGATGCAGGAATACATATCGGTGCCGGTGCCGGCGATGACGCGTGCGGTGAAGGTCGAGGCATTGAACTCATGCTCGGCGTAGAGGATGAGCGAGGTGTGCATGGCGCGCACCCACGAGGCGGGCGGCGGTCGGCGGTGCAGCAGGTGCAGGAAATGCCCACCGACGGAGTCATCGTCGGTCTCGACCTGGATGCGCTCGCCGGCCTGGCTGAAGTGATACCAGTAGACGAGCATCGAGCCGAGCGCGGCGATCAGCCGGTCGGCGATGTCGCGCGCGCCGCCGACATCGTGACCGTCCTTCTCGGGCAGGGTGCAGCCGAGCACCGAGACCCCGGTGCGCAGCACATCCATCGGGTGGCTCGAGGCCGGCAGCAGCTCGAGCGCGCCGCGCACCGTCTGCGGGAGTCCCCGCAGGGACTGCAACTTCGTCTTGTACCCGGTGAGCTCGGCGCGGTTGGGAAGCTTCCCGTGTACCAGCAGATAGGCGATCTCCTCGAACTCGCACACGGTGGCGATCTCGAGAATGTCGTAGCCGCGGTAATGCAGATCGTTGCCGCTGCGCCCCACGGTGCACAGCGCGGTGTTGCCCGCGGGGACGCCCGACAAGGCGACCGATTTCTTCGGCGCGGGGCTGCGTGCTTCGCTCATGATTTTTCTTTCCCGAAGAGCTCATCGAGCTTCTTCTCATACTCGTGATAGCCCAGCACGTCGTAGAGCTGATCGCGCGTCTGCATCAGATCGAGCACGCTGCGCTGCGTGCCCTGGGCGCGCAGGGCGCCGTACACCTGCAGCTGGGCGCGCGCCGCGGCGCGGAAGGCCGAGAGCGGGTAGAGCACCAGGCGCACTCCCGCGGACGCCAGCTCCGGCACGCTGAAAAGCGGCGTCTGCCCGAACTCGGTGATGTTGGCGAGCAGCGGCACTCCGACGCTGGCGGCGAACTGGCGGTACTCATCGAGGGTCTTCAGGGCCTCGGCGAAAATCATGTCGGCGCCCGCCGCCACGTAGGCCGCCGCCCGCTCGAGCGCCGCCGCCTGTCCCTCCACCGCGTGCGCATCGGTGCGCGCCATGACGACGAAGGTCGGATCGGAGCGCGCATCCACCGCCGCGCGGACGCGATCGACCATTTCCTCCGCAGGCACCAGTGCCTTGCCGGGGCGATGACCGCAACGCTTGGCCGACACCTGATCCTCGAGATGCATGCCGGCGGCGCCGGCGCGGATCAGCTCGCGCGTGGTGCGGGCGATGTTGAAGGCGCTGCCGAAGCCGGTATCGGCATCGACCAGCAGCGGCAGCGGGCAGGCGCCGCTGATGCGGCGCACGTCCTCGCACACATCGCCGAGGCCGGTGATACCGAGGTCCGGAAGCCCGAAGGAGGCGTTGGCGACTCCGGCGCCGGAGAGATAAATGGCGCGGAAACCGGCGCGCTGGGCGAGCAGCGCCGCGTACGCATTGATCGTGCCGACTACCTGCAGCGGCCGTTCGACCTCCAGAGCGGACCGCAGGCGCGCGCCGGCAGTGGGTGAGGTTTCAGGCATGGTGGACCTCGGAAGCGAGCGATCATTGTATACGCGCCGATCCGCCCTATGGGCGGGCGCTGCTCAGCCGATCTTCACCACCGTCCGCCCGGTGCTGTGGCCGCCGATGTAGTCGGGAAAGGCCGCCGGCAGCTGCTCGAATGTGATGGTGCGGGTGACGATGCGCTCGAGATGACGCGGGCGCAGGTCGCTCGCGATGCGCTGCCATACCGCCAGGCGCCACTCGCGGCGCGTCGCCGAGGAGTTGATGCCGAGCAGCGCCACGCCGCGCAGAATGAAGGGCATTACGGTCGTGTTGAGGCTGGCGCTCGAGGCGAGTCCGATGCTGGCGATGTTGCCCCAGAAGTCCACCGTGCGCGTGAGCCAGGTGAGCGTGTCGCCTCCGAGGTTGTCGATGGCGCCGCCAAAGCGCGCGTTCTCGAGCGGCCGGGAGCCGAAGTCGAGATCCTTGCGCAGCAGCACTTCGCTCGCCCCGAGCTCCTTGAGATAGGGCACCGCCTCCGCCTTGCCGCTCACGGCCACCACGCGGTAGCCGCGTGCGCTCAGCATGTCGATGGCAATGCTGCCGACGCCGCCCGAGGCGCCGGTGACCGCGATGGGACCGCCGGCGGGCTCCTGCCCGTTCTGCTCCATGCGGTGGATGGCGAGCGCGGCGGTGAAGCCCGCAGTGCCGAGCGCCATGGCGGTGAACGCATCGAGCCCCGGCGGCATCGGGATCACCCAGTCGCCCGGCACGCGCGCGAACTGCGCATAGCCCCCATCGTGCGTCTCGGAAAGTCCACAACCGGTCACGAGCACCGCCGAGCCCGGTTTGTAGCGGGGATCGGTGGAGGACTCGACGACGCCTGCGAAGTCGATGCCGCCGACGAGCGGGTAGCGGCGCAGGATCTTGCCGGCCCCGGTTGCCGCGAGCGCGTCCTTGTAGTTGATGCCGGAGTGGGTGACGCGGATCACCACATCCCCGGGGGACAGATCGTTGAGGCCGAGCTCCTCGAAGCGCGCGGCGATCTTGCCGCCTTCGGAGTGGATGCGGAATGCCTTGAAGTGGTTCACGGCGTCACCCTCCGGTACTTGCCATGCTCGCCCGTGCGCGCGAGCCAGGCCATGAGTCCCTGTGTGTTGAGCGTCAGATCGCCATCGAGCGCATGCTCGAGCTCACTGTCCGAGAGACCGCAGCCGTGACGGCGCGCGAGGTCTCGCCACAGGGCGAGCATGTCGGCGCGGATGCCCGCGGGCGGGTCGGCATCGGCGGCATGCGCTCGGGCGAGGCGCGCGAGCTCGACGATCTGCTCCTTCAGCGAGGCGCCAAGCCGCGGAATGTCCGTCACGCGGCTGAAGTGCATGAGGTATATCGACTCCGGCCGGTAGGCGAGCATGCGGTCGATGGAGGCAAGATGCTGCTCGGGATCGAACTGCGTCGGCACCGTGGAGGGGGTGATGAACGCGCCTTTCTCGGTGTCGAGGGCGCGATAGGAAATACCGAAGGTGTCGCCGCTGAAGATGCTGGCGTGCGCGGCATCGACCACGACGTAGTGGTGCTGGGCATGGCCGGGTGTGTGGATGAGCTCGAGGGTGCGGCCGCCGAGCACCACGCGCTCGCCGTCCGCCACCGTGCGTACCCGCTCGGCAGGGATCGGCACCAGCTCCCCGTACAGACGGCGGAAGCGCTCCTTGCCATACACCGCCTCCGAGCCGGCGATGAGCTTCGCCGGATCGATCATGTGCGGTGCGCCGCGCGGATGCAGCAGTGCGCGGGCATTGGGGAGCTCCTGCATCAAGGCTCCGGCGCCGCCCGCGTGATCGAGGTGCACGTGCGTGAGCAGCAGGTAATCGACCGCCGTGCGCGCGATCCCGAGCCCGGCGAGCGCGCCGAGCAGGTAGGGAACGGAGGAGTTCGTTCCCACATCGACGAATGCCGCGTGCCCGTCATCGACGATCAGGTGCGAGGCAGCGTGCCCCGGGTAGAGATACTCGGCATCGATCGCGGTGATGCCGTGCGGATGTCGATAGAGTGTCGGCTTCTGTGGCGCGCGCAGCTGCATGTACACATCGTACCCTGTACGCTACAACCACCCCACGAAATCGTATGACCGATCGCATTTTGCGCACACTGACACTCGGCGCCTGCACCGCGCTCGCTCTCGCCCTCGGCGCAGCGCTCGCCCAGCAGCCTGCGACCGAAATGCCGGCGCCGCTGCAGCCGCCCGCAACGCAACCGTCCGCGCCGCAACCCGCGGCAACATTCGCGCCGGCGGCATTCATCCCGCAGCCGCCGTTCGCCCAACACCGCGAGCGCGGCAATCTGATCTTCGATGGCATTCCGCCGCCGGATCCCGCGTTCGCCGCGCGCCTCGCCCGCTATCAGCAATCGCGTGGCGCTACCTTCCTCGACTGGCTGGCGGATGGGACGCTGCTCGTGTCGACGCGTTTCGGCGATACCGAGCAGGTACACCGCGTGAGCGCGCCGCTCGGCATGCGCGAGCAGCTCACCTTCTATCCCGACGCGATCGAGTGGGCGCGCGGCGCCAAGAGCGGTACCGGGTTCGTATTCCTCAAGGATCACGCGGGCGATGACAACGCGCAGGTGTACTACCACACCGGAGTCGGCACGCCCCGCCAGCTGACGCAGGGCAACTTCATCCACGGCAGCATCGTGTGGGCGCACGATGGCAAGCACGTCGCGTTCTACGGCAACGACCGCGACTCGCTCAGCTATGACGTCTACGTCGCGGACGTGACTGCAGGCGGGGTGCCGCGGCTCGTGGTCGGTGGCCGCGCTGACACGTGGTATCCGCTCGACTGGTCGCCCGATGACTCCAAGCTCCTGGTGTGGAAGTACATCTCGAGCAGCGAGAGCTATCTGTACCTCGCGGATGTTGCAACCGGCTCGCTCACTCCGCTCGAGCAGAAGCCAGCCAAGGCGGGCATCCGCATGGCGCGGTTCGATCCCGTGGGCCGCGGCGTGTACGTGCTGACCGATGAGGATGGCGAGTTCGCGCAGCTGAAGCACAAGGACCTCATTACCCACGACAGCCGCCTCGTCACCCCGGATGTCAGCTGGGACGTGGAAGACTTCGATGTCAGCGCGGACGGGCGCTACATCGCCTACGTGCGGAACGAGGATGGCCGCAGCCGCCTCTCCGTGCTCGACCGCGAGGGCAAGCAAACGCTCGAGCCGGTCGGGCTGCCCGAAGGCCGCATCGGCAATCCGCGTTTCGACCGTACCGGGCGCAAGCTCGCAATGACCGTCGATTCGCCGACCGCACCGCGCGATGTGTGGGTGTACGAGGTCGAGAAGAGCGCCGTGACGCGCTGGACGCGCAGCGAGGCCGGCCCGCTCGATGTCAGCACCTTCGTCGCACCCGAGCTGGTGCGCTTTCCGACCTGGGATCGCGTGGCCGGCCATCCGCGCCGCCTGTCGGCCTACGTCTACCGGCCGGCGCTCGCGAGCGGACCCGTGCCGGTGGTCATCGATATCCACGGCGGCCCGGAAGCGCAGTACCGCCCGGAATGGGATCCCTTCGTGCAGTTCCTCGTCAACGAGCTCGGCTATGCGGTGGTCGCGCCCAACGTGCGCGGCTCAACCGGATACGGCAAGAGCTTTCTCGCGCTCGATAACGGCATGCTGCGCGAGGACGCGGTGCGCGACATCGGCTCGCTGCTCGTGTGGATCGGGGTGCAGCCGGGATTCGATCGTGAGCACGTGGCGGTCATGGGCGGCTCCTACGGCGGCTACATGACGCTTGCGGCACTCGTCACCTACGGTGACCGGCTGCGGGGCGGCATCGACCTCGCCGGCATCAGCAACTTCGTCACTTTCCTGCGCAACACTTCGGGCTACCGGCGCGATTGGCGCCGCAGCGTGTACGGCGACGAGCGCGACCCCAACATGCGCGCCTTCCTCGAGCGCATTTCGCCGCTCTCCAACGCCACGCGCATCCGCAGGCCGCTGCTGGTGGCGGCCGGGCAGAACGATCCGCGCGTGCCGGTCTCCGAGTCCGAGCAGCTGGTGTGGCGCGTGCGCTCGGGCGGCGGCGAGGTGTGGTATCTGGTGGCCAAGGACGAGGGGCACGGGTTTCTGAAAAAGGCGAACCGGGACGAGTACCTGCTCACCGCCGCGAGCTTCCTGCAGAAGTTGGCCCACTAAGGCACCTGCGAAATCTAGTCTTGGAGGGTGTCGCCGCCGCCTCTCAGGCCGGCCCGGCGGGCGGGGAAGCTCACACTCGCGGCGAGCCCCTTGCCGGAGGGGCCATCTGCGAGGCTCAACGTGGCGCCATGTGCGTCGGCGACGGCCTTCACGATCGCAAGGCCGAGACCGCTGCCCGGTGGTGCCGTGCCGGCACGGCGGTAGAAGCGATCGAAAACACGCGCGCGTTCATCGGGCGGAATGCCAGGCCCGTCATCCGTCACCGTGGCGCGCGCGCCCTGCGGGGTAGTTTCGACGGTCACATCGACGCGCCCGCCGGGCGGGCTGTAGCGCACCGCATTGTCGATGAGGTTGCGCAGCAGGGTCCGCAGCGCATCCGCATCGCCCGCGACGATCGCAGCCTCGGCGGCGGCGACGCCGAGATCGATGTGCCCCGCGTCCGCGAGCGGCACCAGCTCGGCGACGGTCTCGCGCGCAAGCTCATCGAGGCGCACCGGCACGGCGTGCCTGTCGGGACGCGGCTCCTGGCGCGCGAGCGCCAGCATCTGCTCCACGAGGTGTATGGCGCGCTCGACTCCGGCAGACAGCGTGCTCATCGCCGCGTCACGCTCGGCTTCACCGCTGGCGCGGGTGAGCATGCCCATCTGCAGGTGAAGCGCCGTGAGCGGCGTGCGCAGCTCGTGGGCCGCATCGGCCATGAAGGCGCGCTCGCGCTCGAGCGCGGCCTGCAGCCGACCGAGCAGATCGTTGAGCGCCAGCACGAGCGGCTGCACCTCATCGGGCAGCCGCTCCGCCGGCAGTGCATCCAGTGCGTTGACGCGGCGTGCTTTGACCTGCGCGGTGAGCCGCCGCAGCGGATCGAGCGCAGTGCCGACGGCAATCCAGATCAGGAGCGCCAGCACCGGCAGCAGCAGTGCGAAGGGCTTGAGCGTCTGCAGCGCCAGCTCCGCGGCGCGCCGCTCGCGAACGCTCATCGGCTGTGCCACCTGGATGACGCGTGTCGGCGCCTGTACTCCGAACACACGCCAGCGGCCTTCGCTGCTGGGGACGGTTGAGAAGCCGAGCGTCGTGATCTCGGGCAGCACTGCGTGCGGACGCGAGAGGTAGACGCGCACGCCATCGAGTGACCACACCTGTACTACGAAGTCGTAGGAGGCATTAGTCGGCGGCAGCTGCGGTGCGAGGAGGTATTCGACCGGCTCATCGCGCAGGATGAGCGCCGTCTCGCGCAGGTGATAGTCGAAGAAGGTATCCGCCTCCGCGAGGGCGTTGCGGTAGACGATCCAGCCGCCGGCCACGCCCACCAGCACGACACCGGCCAGGAGCGAGACGAGCAGCCGTGCCCGCAGAGAGCTCATGCCGAGGGTCTCACGCGGTAGCCGACTCCGCGCACCGTGAGAATGAACGGCGCCCCGAGCTTGCGGCGCAGCCCGTGGATGTGAACCTCCACGGCGTTGCTCTCCACTTCCTCGCCCCAGCCGTAGAGCCGCTCCTCGAGCTGCGCGCGCGAGAGGATCGTTCCCGGGCGCTCCATGAGCAGCTGCAGCAGCGCAAACTCGCGCGGCGAGAGCGCCACCTCCACTCCATTCTGAGTGGCGCGGCGTGCGGCAGGGTCGAGCACCACGCCGAGGTGCTCGAGGAGCGGCGCCGGACGGCCCAATTTGCGGCGCAGAAGTGCGCGGATGCGAGCGGCGAGCTCATCGAGATCGAAGGGCTTGATGAGATAGTCATCGGCGCCCGCATCGAGGCCTGCCACGCGGTCCGACACCGCATCGCGCGCAGTGATGATGAGCACCGGTAGCGACTCCCCGCGGCCGCGCAGCGTCTTGAGCAGTTGCAGGCCGTCGCTTCCTGGCAGGCCCAGATCGAGCAGCAGCAGCTCGAAGGGCTCGATGCCCAGTACCTGTGCGGCGCTGCCGGCATCGTGCACCCAGTCGACGGTGAAGCCCTCGCGCTTCAGCCCCGCGCGGATGGCTTCGCCGATCATCGGATCGTCCTCTACCAGCAGCAGTCTCACGGTCTGCGAAGTATGATCGGTCGCGCCCGCCGTAGCGCTAGGAGCTTGTGTTTGAGTGCCATCGAGCGCCTGGTGCAGGACGCCGCCACCCTTGGGGTCAGGCTGACGAGCGAGGATGCTGGACGGCTCCTCACGCTCACCGAGGAGCTCGCGCGCTGGAACCGCCGCTACAACCTCACCGCAATTACCTCGCCCGCCGCCATGGTGACCCACCACCTGCTCGACAGTCTCGCCGTGCATCCGGATCTCAGCGGGGCGCGCATAGCCGATGTCGGGACGGGCGCCGGCTTTCCCGGACTGCCGCTTGCGCTGTGCAACCCCCAACGGCACTTCACGCTGATCGATTCCACCGCGAAGAAAGTGCGCTTCGTGGCGCACGCGGCCGGGCTGCTGGCACTCACCAACGTGAGCGTGCTGCATGCTCGGGTCGAGTCGCTCAAGGTCGACGTGCCCTTCGAAACGGTGCTCGCGCGGGCCTTCGCCCCACTACCCGAGCTGCTCGAGAAGGTGACGGCGATCTGTGGGCCGCAGACCCAGGTGCTGGCGATGAAGGGCAAATGGCCGCAGAAGGAGCTCGCGGTCATCGGGCCGCCCTGGCGTGTCGTCCGCTCTCGCACGATCGCCATCCCCGGTCTCGATGCCGCACGCTGCGTGATCGTGCTCGCCCGTTCTCCGCCCGCCGCTCCCGCCACAGCCGCTCCCGCCGGGGTATGATGAGAAAGGTGCGCGCCAAGAATCTCCGCCACACCCTCCGCCGTGCCGCCTAATCCGCTCCTCACGACCTGGCCGCTGCTGCTCGGCATGGGGATCCTCATGCTGGGGTCGGGACTTCTGAGCACGCTGCTCGGAGTGCGCGCGACCCTCGAGGGGTTCCCGACACCGATCATCGGCCTCGTCATGTCCGGGTACTACGTGGGCTATCTCGCCGGCACGCAACTCGTGCCGCGAGGGCTCCGCCAGGTCGGCCACGTGCGGGTATTCGCGGCGCTCGCTGCGCTCGCCTCCGTCGCCGCGCTGGCGTTCGCCTCCTGGGTGCACCCGCTGCCGTGGGCGCTCATGCGATTACTGACGGGGGTGTGTCTGGCCGGCATCTACGTGGTGGCCGAGAGCTGGCTCAATCACCGCGCGAGCCGCAGCAATCGCGGCCGTCTGCTCGCGCTGTACATGCTGGTGCTCTACGTGGGGCTCGGGGCCGCGCAGTTCCTGCTGTTGGTATCGAGTCCGCAGAGCGACGCCCCGTTCATGCTGGTCTCGGCGCTGATATCGCTCGCCATGGTGCCGATCGTCGCCTCTGCGCAGCCCACTCCCGAGCCGGCCGCGCCCCGGCACGTGCGATATCGCGAGCTCTACCAGTATTCTCCACTCGCGGTGGTGGCGGTCGCCATATCGGGCATGATCTCCTCGATCATCTTCTCCATGGGCCCGGTCTATGCGCGGCTCAGCGGCGCCGGAACGCGTGGGGTAGCGGAGTTCATGGCGGTAAGCATCTTCGCCGCGGTGCTCACGCAGTACCCCGCCGGCCGCCTCTCCGATCGCGTGGACCGCCGCACGGTGATCGCGGGCGCGTGTGTACTCGCCACGCTGGTCGCAGCGACCATCGAGGTATTCGGGCCGCACACGCGTTGGCTCTTTCTGCTGTTCGCGGGGCTCTTCAGCGGCGCTGCCCTCACGCTCTATTCGCTCGCGGTCTCGCACATCAACGACAAGCTCGAATCCTCGCAGATGGTCGCCGCGAGCAGTCGGCTGCTGCTCATCAACGGCATGGCCGCCGCCGTGGGGCCGACGCTTGCGGGGAGCCTCATGGCCGTCTTCGGGCCAAGGGCCTACTTCGGGACTCTCGGAACCCTTACCGCCGCACTCGCGCTCTATGACCTGTGGCGCAAGGCGCAGCGCCAGCCGGTGCCGCGCGACCTGAAGGGCCCCTTCATCAACACGCAACAGATCGTGGCCATCGCCGGCCTCGATCCGGCTCCGGAGGCGGGGGTCGAGCCTCTGGAGCTGCCCCATCCGCGCTCGCCCCTCAAGAGTGCAGCGGGAGGGCGGTCGTCTCCTTGATCACGGCGAGCGCAATCGAGGAGTTGACCGACTGCACACCGGGGAAGCGGGAGAGGTGGTCGAGGAAGAACGCCTCGTAGGCCTTGATGTCCGGGCAGACGATGCGCAGCAGAAAATCGGTCTCGCCCATGAGCGTGTAGCACTCGAGGATCTCCGGGTGCGCCCGCACCGCCTGCTCGAACCGCAGCAGCGCATCGCGCCCGTGACCGGCGAGCTTCACGTGCGAGAACACCATCACCGGGAGCCCGAGCTTCTCGCGATCGAGGAGCGCGACGCGCTTGCGGATGACGCCGAGCTCTTCGAGGCGCGTCACCCGTCGCCAGCAGGTGGAGGCGGTCATCCCCAGCCGCTCTGCGAGCTCGGCTGCGGAGAGATTGCCGTGCTCCTGCAGCGCCTCGAGGATCCGCAGGTCGGCGCGATCGAGCTCTGGGTTCTGCATGATTCATTCCGTTAAGTAGCTCTTTAGTGGAATGAATATTTCATCAACCAGCGGTCAAATGGCAACCTTTGTCACAAAGCGTGCGCCGCGAGGGGCGTAGCCTTAGGTGTCCCGCCGCCCGCATGAGCCCCGGAGGCGCACGCGATGGAAATCTTCGACATGCGCGAGTTCGACAATCACGAGCTCGTCCTCTTTGGTCACGACGCCCCCACAGGGCTACGCGCCATCATCGCGATCCACTCCACGATGCTCGGGCCTGCAGCCGGCGGCTGCCGCATGTGGCCCTACGCCACGACCGCGGAGGCGGTCGCGGACGTACTGCGTCTCTCGCGGGGCATGAGCTACAAGAATGCGATGGCGGAACTGCCGCTTGGCGGTGGCAAGGCGGTGATCGTCGGCGACTCCCGTAAAGCCAAAACGCCTGAGCTGTTCGAAGCCTTCGGGCGGCTGGTCGACTCGCTCGGCGGCCGTTACATCACCGCCGAGGACGTCGGCACAACGACCGCCGACATGGCGAATGTCGCGCGCGCGACGCGCTATGTCGCCGGCCTCGGCGCCGCGCCGGGTGAGGCCGGCGGCGACCCGGGCCCCAAAACCGCCCTCGGGGTTTTTCTCGGCATCAAGGCCGCGGTGAAATTCCGCCTCGGGCGCGGCGATCTCAGGGGCACCCGGGTGGCGATCCAGGGTCTCGGTGGGGTCGGGCATCACCTCTGTGGGCTCCTCGCGGCAGAGGGTGCGGAGCTGTTCGTCGCCGACGTGCACAGGGCCGCCGTCCAGCGCGCCTGCGAGCAATTCAAGGCGCACCCCGTGAAAGTGGATGAGGTGCTCGGGCTCGATGTCGATGTGCTCTCGCCCTGTGCCCTCGGCGGTGTGCTCGATGCACAGTCGATCCCGCGGTTGCGCGCGCGCATCGTGGCGGGAGCCGCCAATAATCAGCTCGC
>Ga0318554_10000953_pt1 | contig 11385 bp, 10 predicted proteins | sample GRESIP082b2f22_FD_203687 | JGI IMG/M metagenome (GOLD analysis project Ga0318554, IMG submission 203687) | Tropical soil microbial communities from Luquillo Experimental Forest, Puerto Rico - GRE.SIPMG.082b2f22 | ecosystem: Environmental > Terrestrial > Soil > Tropical forest > Bulk soil... | reverse complement strand
CAATGTCGGCATCCCCGAGGACCCGGCCACCGGCTCGGCCCAGTGCTCGGCCGGTCCCTACTGGTCGGCGGCGTTGGGGCGCGACGGCGACACGCTCGTGGCCCGCCAACTCTCGCCCCGGGGCGCCGTCCTCTACGTACGCCCCTTCGGCGAGCGGGTCGCCATTGCGGGCCACGCGACCACGGTGCTCACGGGTCACCTGTGCTAAGGAGTGCCGCCATGGGCGCCACCACGGTGGACCTGCGAGTCCTGGTGGAGGAGCACGAGCCGGCGTCACCCCGTGAGGCAGATGCCCGCGAGCGCTTCCTGGCCGAATTGGCGCGCCTCGACGCGCCCTGTGACGAGCGGGCCGGGCCCACCCACGTCACGGCGTCGGCGATCGTGGTTGGACGCCGGGGCACCGTGCTGCACCGACACAAGCGGCTCGGCCTCTGGATGCAGCCGGGCGGACACATCGACGCCGGCGAGACGCCGCCCGCTGCCGCCCGACGCGAGGCGACCGAGGAGCTCGGGCTGGCCGTCGAGCATCCCGCCTCGGGACCGCGCCTGGTCCACCTCGACGTCCACGAGGCGGCGCTCGGCCACACCCACCTCGACCTGCGTTACCTCCTGCTCGGTGCCGACGACGACCCGCATCCGCCACCGGGCGAAAGCCCCGACGCCCGCTGGTTCAGTTGGGACGAGGCGATGGTGCTGGCCGACGCCGCGCTAGTCGAGGCCCTGCCGCTGGCCCGGGCCGCGGCCGAGGAGCTGACGTGACCGACACCCTGCAGCACCTGCTCGCCGTCCAGGACCTCGACACGTCGCTGACCCAGCTGCAGCACCGGCGCGACGCGCTGCCCGAGGCGTCCGGCCTGCGCGGGCTGGAGACCGAGCTCGGCGTGCTCGAGGCGCAGCGGGCCGATGCGAACGGACGCCGGGCCCAACTGGGCGCCACCCAGCAGGCGCTCGAGGAGCAGATCGCGGGTATCACCGAGCGGCGGGACAGCATCGAGAAGCGCATGTACGCGGCGACGGGCGCGGCGGGCCGCGACCTGCAGGCCATGAACGAAGAGGTGCGCCACCTGACCGAGCGGCGCGCCGAGCTCGAGGAGCAGGAGCTCGAGGCCATGCTCGCGCAGGAGCCCGTCGAGGCCGAGCTCTCGGCCCTGGGCGAGCAGATTGCGCCGCTCCGGGCGCGCGTCGACGGGCTGCGCGCCACCGTGGCCGAGCAGGAGCTCCAGATCGACGCGGAGATGGCTGCGGCGGCCGGGACGCGCGCCGCCGAGGCCGCCCTGGTGCCGACCGCGTTGTCCGACCGCTACGAGACCCTGCGGGCGCGCCTGAAGGGCACCGGTGCGGCCCGCCTCATCAAGAGCCATTGCGACGGCTGCCACCTCGAACTGTCCTCGGTGGAGGTGGAGAAGATCCGCGCGCTCCCGCCGGGCGAGGTGGCGACGTGCGAGCAGTGCGGGCGCATCCTGGTCCCGGCCTGAGGCGCCGGCGACCGTGCTGATCCTGGTGCGACACGGCGAGTCCGTGGCGAACGCCCAGGGTCTGCTGCTCGGGCGGACCGACGCCGAGCTGACCGAGCTCGGCCGGGCCCAGGCGGCGGCGGTGCCCGCACTCCTGACGCAGCCAGTGCTCGAGGTGCGGACCAGCCCGCTCGCCCGTGCCCGCGACACGGCCGAGCTCCTCGGCCTCGGCGCGCCGATCACGGTGGACGAGCGCTGGGTGGAGGTGGACTACGGCGAGTTCGAGTGCCAACCGCTCAGCGGGATCCCCGCCGAGGTCTGGCAGCGCTGGCAACGCGACCGGGGCTTCCAGCCCGCCGGTGGCGAGTCACTGGCCGAGGTGGACGTGCGGATCGAAGCGGCCTGTGCCGAGCTGTTCGCCGAGGACGGCGCCGGGGCGCGCCGGGCCGACGGCGACGTGGTGGTGGTGAGCCACGTGACCCCGATCAAGGCAGCGGTGGCCTGGGCGCTGGGGACACCGGACCTCTACTGGCGGCTCTATCTGCGCACGGCTTCGGTGACGCGGATCGCCTGGAACCGTGACGCGCCGATCCTGCACGGCTTCAACGAGGTTGCGCCCGCATTGGCCCCCGGGGGCGTCCCGACGCCACAATCGGCCGGTGCCTGAGCCGTCGCCGTCACCCACCCTGGCCTCGCTGCGCCCGCCCTCCCGTGCCAAGGAGGACCCGGTCCACCGGCGGACGATCACCATGGAGGTGTTCGACCGCGGCGAGCACTTCGCCGTCGTGGGGACGCTGCACGACCAGCGCCCCTGGGCCGACGGGAGCCACGGACCGCGCGACCTCCATCTCATGGAGCTGGGCATCGTGGTCCGCCGCGCCGACCTGTGCATCGTCGATGCGGCGGCAGACATGCAGCAGTTCCCCCACGTCGAGTGCACCGACATCGAGGACAGCTTCGGCGACCTCGTCGGGCTCTCCGTGGCGCGGGGGTACAGCCACGCGGTCCAGGAGCGCTTCGGCCGCGAACGCGGGTGCAGTCACCTCGAGTTCCTCGCCCGCGCGTTGGGGCCGGTCGTCGTGCAGGGCATGACGTCGGCGGCGGCGTGGCAGGTCGAGAAGGGGGACGGGCCCCACCCGATGGCCGAGGGGGCGTTCGCCGGCTTCTTGACCAACACCTGCCACGTGTGGGCGGTGGACGGTCCGGGCCCAAAGAAGATCGAGGCGGGTTGGCGTCCCGGAAGGCTGGAGTACCCGGCGCCCGGCCTGGCCGAGGTGCGGCGTCGGCTCGGGGAGGAGCACGCCGACTGAGCCGAGTGCGGGCCGGCGCCGTCCCACTCCTCAGTCCGCCGCCGGCACGACCCGTCCCGCCTCGAGGGCCACCGTGGCGTCGCAGCGCGCCGCTTCGGCGGCGCGGTGCGTGACGAGCAGCACGCTGCGCCCGGCGGCAGCTGCTTCCGCCACGACGCCGTCGAGCAGCTGGTCGGCCAGCACCGGGTCGAGGCCGCTGGTGGGCTCGTCGAGCACGATCACGGGCCCCGGGGCGAGCAACGCGCGGGCCACGGCAAGCCGACGGCGCTCACCGCCGGACAGCGCGACCCCGTCTTCGCCGACCGGGGTGTCGAGCCCCTCGGGCAGACCGTCCACCCAGGCCTCGAGCCGCGCCGCGCGCAGGGCCGCGTCGATCTCGTCCGCGGACGCCTCGGGGCGGCCCAGCGTCAGGTTGGACCGCACCGAACCGGCGAAGAGATGGGCCCGCTGGTCCGCCAGCGCGCAGACGAGGCGGGCGTCGTCCTGGGACAGGCGCGCGACGTCCGTGTCGCCCACCGTGAGCCGGCCCGACTCGAGTGGCCAGAAACGCAACAACGCGTGCACGAGGCTCGTCTTGCCGGCGCCGCTCGAGCCGGTGACCGCGAGCGTGGCGGCGGCGGGCAGGTGCAGGTCCACTCGATCGAGCGCGCGGGGGAGACCGGCGCCGTAGCGGAGCGACGCGCCGGCGAAGCGGACGTCGGGTGTGCCCGGCCCGAGCGGCTCGGGGTCGGCCGGATCCACGACCGGCACCGGGACGTCGGCCAGCGCGTCCAGCCGGTCGGCCGCGGCGCGCACGGCGAGCGCCCGTGAGACCGCCAGCGGGACGCCGGCGACGGGTTCGAACGTGCCGAGTACCGCCAGCGGGAGTACGGCCACCATGACTTGCCCGAGGTGGTCCGCGTGGACCGCCGCGACGCCGAGCGCGAGCACGGAGGCGACCGCCACGGCGAGGCAGAGCTGGGAGATCAGGCCGACGCCGGTGGCCAGCCGCGCGTGGTGACGGTCGAGTGCGTCGGCGGCGCGGGCCGTCTCCTCTACTGCGGCGAGTACGGCGTCGTCGGCGCCGAAGGCCAGGAGCTCAGGCGCGCCGCGCAGGGCGTCGACGACGTCCGCGGACAGCGTGCCGGAGAGTGCAGCCAGCTCGTCGTCGCCGCTGCGCCGCCAGGTCAGGACGCCCGGCACGGCGATGGCGACGGCGAGGGGCACGCCGAGGGCCAGCGCGGCCCACGGCAGGATGACACCGACGGCGACGGTGCCGATGATGGCGGCACCCACGGCGATGGCCAGAGGAAGGATCGCGCGCAGGTAGAGGTCCTGCAGAGTGTCGACGTCGTCGACAGCGCGGCTCAGGAGGTCGCCCGTGCGCCATCCGGCGAGGGCGGCCGGCACGCGCGGTGTCAGGCAGTCGTAGAGCCAGACCCGCCAGCCGGTGAGCGCGCGCAGCGCCGCGTCGTGGCCGACGAGCCGCTCGCCATAGCGCAGGGGCCCGCGCAGAAAGGCCAGCACCTCGACGAGGGCGAGGATCCCGACCAGCGCGTTGAGGCCAGGGCGCAACGCGGCGCGGCCGACCACGTAGCCCGATCCGGCGAGCAGTCCGATGGTGGCGGCCGCAGCCGCCAGTCCGAGCATCCCCGCCAGCGCGAGGCGAGCGTAGGGCGTGCCCGGCTCCGTGAGGACGCGCCGGACCGATCCCATCCGGGCGCTCATGGCGAGGCCACCAGACGCGACGAGGCGGCCGCGGGGAGGGCGACGGTGGCGTCGAAGCGGAACAGGACCGGCTCGTGCGCGGCCACGAGCACGGTGCGGCCGGCCAGCCACGGCTCGATGGACGGCGCCAGCCGCCGCACCGTCGGGGCGTCGAGCGACGCGGTCGGCTCGTCGAGCAAGAGGATCGGCGCCGGCCGCAGCAGCGCGCGCGCCAGAGCGATGCGTTGGCGCTCGCCCGCGCTCAGCGTCAGGCCGTCGTGACCGACGACGGTGGCGAGCCCGTCCGGCAGGTTCGCCATGAGCTCGGACAGGCCGACGGCGTCGAGCACCGCGTAGAGGTCCTCGTCCGAGGCACCAGGAGCGCCGAGCCGCACGTTCTCCGCCAGCGTCCAATGGAAGAGGTGTGGCCGCTGCGGAAGCCAGGAGAAATGGTCCCGCCACTCCGCCAGATCCATGTCCCCTGGCTCGGCGCCGTTCAGCAGCATCGACCCCGCCGTCGGTTCGACGAAGCGGAGCAGTGTGGCCAGCACGGTCGACTTGCCCGCCCCCGAGGGCCCGGTCAGCGCGACACGCGCGCCGGCCCGGAGCTGCAGGGAGACGCCGTCGAGTGCCGGCGCGTGGCGGTGGGCGTACTCGACCCGAAGCGACTCGATGGTCAGAGCCGGTGGTGCCGCTGCCGACAAGGGCCGCGGCGGAACGGACGCGGGCGAGGCCGTGGGGCGCGGCGCGGCGTGGCCGACGGGAGCGAGCGGCGTGTCGAGCACCTCGAGCACCCGGGTTGCGGCAGCCTGCCCCTCGGTGCTCGCGTGGAACTCGGCTCCCGCGCGGCGCAACGGTATGAAGATCTCCGGCGCCACCAGCAATACGGCCAGGGCGGTCTGGAGCCCGATCTGGCCCCACAGCAGACGAAGCCCGAGGACCATCGCGACCAAGCCGACACCGAGTCCCGCGATGAGGTCCATGGCGAGGGCGGACAGGAAGGCCACCCGCAGCGTGCGCACCGTGGCCTGGCGCACCCCTTCGGTCGCGGCGGCCACCTCGCGTCGGCCTTGGGGGGCGCGATCGAAGGCGCGCAGGGTGGGCAAGCCTTCGACCAATTGGAGGAACCGCGCCGAGAGCGAGCTGAGGCGACGCCATTGCCGTTCGGAGCGCCTCGTCGCCTCGCGCCCGAAATAGACCATGGAGAGGGGGACTGCGATCACGAGGGCGACGACGACGACGAACGAGAGCCAGTCCTGTGTGGCCACCCAGGCCAGCAAGGCGACCGGCACGACGGCAGCCGTCGCGGCTTGTGGCAGGTAGCGGGCGTAGTAGGTGTGCAGTGCACGGAGGCCCCGCGTGGCAGTCAGCGACAGCTCGCCCGGCCGCTCGCCGGCCAGCCATCCGGGACCGAGGTGGAGCGCGTGGCGCAGGAGATCGCCCCGCAGGGTGATCACGACGCGGTCAGCCGCGGCGTGGGCCGACCGCTCGCCCGCGGCGTGCAGGACGGCGCGCCCGACGAGGGCGAGTGCGACCAGCACGATGGCTGGCGCGACGTCGCCGAGGGAGGCGTGGTGCAGCAGGGAGCGGTCGACGGCATGCGCGAGGGCGACGGCCTGGACGACGATGGCGACCACGCTGACCGCCGCGAGCGCCAGGGCGACACCGGCCTCGCGGCGCAGTCCTGGCACCCGGGACGCGAGTCGCGGGTCGACGAGCCGGGGCGGACCCGGCTGGGTGGCAACGGTGCTCACAGGCTGAATGTCGTGTCCTTCACGTAGACCGTCCGCCCCGCGAGGCCCTCGGTCACCGCGAGGCCGGCCGTCGCTGCATCATCGCAGGTGGCCGCCGTGCGGACTCCATCGGGCAGGTCCGCTACCACGGCGGTGCGGACCGGATCGAGCCCGCCGTCGCCGCCGTAGGTCACGGTGAAAGCCACGACGGTCGCCGGCGTCCGTCGCCCCGGTGGGACCTCGGCCACCGCCACGAGCTCGGTGGCCGCCAGGCCCTCGTGCGCCAGGTCGGCGAGCAGCACGTGACCATCGACCGGCGGGACCGCACCCCAGAGGGCGAGGCCGGGCTTGGACAGCATCCCAGAGACGGTGGTCACCAGCCCCAGCTCGGTCTCCGTTGCGGCCTCGCGCAGCCGGCGGCCGAGCACCACCGTCGACGCCAGGACGAAATGGTTGAAAGGGCCGCCGGCAAAGGTCATCCCGCCGGTCAGGGTGGGGGTGCCGGCGAGGTCGAGTCCGAGGGCGCGCTGCTGCACGCGCACGGCGGAGGGGAAGCACGAGTACACCTCGGCGAGGCCGAGCTCGCGCAGCGGCCGCCCGACGTGCTCGGCCGCCGCCCGGCCCAAGACGCCCATGGCAGGCCACGTGTGCAGGAAGCGCCGTGCGGTCAAGGTGACCGCCTCCGAGCTGTGCAACGCTACGTGTGCGTAGAGGCGACGGTCCAGCGGGACACCCGCCGCCTCGGCACGTCGCGACGAACAGATCAGCAGCGCGGCGGCCTGGTCGACCGTCCACTGGCTGGCGTGCCACTTGTTGTAGGGGAAGGCCAGTGGCCGGTTCGCCGGGCCCGGTGTGGCGATCTCCGCCGAACTGAGCGGCGCCGGGAAGGCCGCGTCCGGGTTCGCCTGCGCCACCGCATTGAAGCGCGCCCACAGCGCGGCGACGTCGCGTCGCTGCGCGTCGGGGTCGAGGCCCTCGGCCGACCCCAGCGCGTTCTCGATGAGCGCGTACTGCTGGACCGGCGGCAGCACCAACCCAGCGGCACGCTCGATCGGCGCGACGAAGTCGGGTGGGCGCGTGAGCACCTGGTCGGGCGGACGAGTCTCCCCTTCCGGTTCGGGCTCGTGTGACCGCGCCCAGGCGCGGGCCTCGCCACCGACGACCAACACGGTCTCGCACTCGCCGCGCGCCACCGCGTCGAGCGCGTGGTTGATCGTCTCCTGTTGGGAGACGCCGACCTCGCAGAGCACGGTCCGAGCGTCCGGAGCGCCGATGCGGCGGCCCACTTCGCGGCCAGGGTCGGCGCGCGACCACGAACCGTGCGGGACGACGATGCGGTCGACAGACGACAACAGCACCGACGCACCCGCGTCGGCGCCCGCCTGCCCAGCCGCCGCAGTCATCAGGTCGACCACGCCGGCGCTCTCGTTCGACGAACCCAGGCCGACGAGCACGGGAAGGCGCGGGTCGGCGGGACGCCTCGGTCGGGGCACGGCGGGCGATGCTACGGTCCGGCGATGGCGACGGGCGATTCGGGCACATGGGAGGCCGCGCTCGACGGCTTCACCAAGGACAGTTTCGAGGCGGACGGCAAGCGGCGCGCCGTCTACCGCATCGGGACCGGACCCGCGGTCGTGGTGATCAGCGAGATGCCCGGGATCACGCCGCTCGTCGCGCAGTTCGGCCGGCGCGTGGCCGCCGCCGGCTGCACGGCCGTCCTGCCCCATGTCTTCGGCGATCCGGGCCGGGCCGTTTCGCCGTGGTACGCCCTGCGCTCCATCGGGCCCGCCTGCGTCTCGCGCGAATTCGCCTGCTTCGCGCTGCGCAAGACGAGTCCGATCACGGCCTGGTTGCGCAAGCTGGCGGCGGCCGAGCACGCGCGCTGCGGCGGCCCGGGAGTCGGCGTCGTCGGCATGTGCTTCACCGGTGGCTTCGCCCTGGCGATGATGGTGGACGACGTGGTCCTCGCACCGGTGTTGAGCCAGCCGTCGCTGCCCTTTCCGATCGGCAAAAGGCGCAAGGCGGACCTCGGGATCTCCGAAGCCGACCTGGCCCGCGTCAAGGAGCGAGCCGCGGTGGGGACGTGCCTGCTCGGCCTGCGGTTCACGAACGACCCCTTCTGCTTTCCCGAACGCTTCGAGACGCTGCGCCGCGAGCTCGGCGACAAGTTCATCGCGGTGGAGATCGACTCCGCCCCAGGCAATCCGTTCGGCCACCCCAAGCAGGCACACTCCGTGTTGACCGAGCATCTGGTGGACGATCCGGGCACGCCCACCCGTGCCGCGCTGGACCAGACGCTGTCGTTCTTCCGCGAGCAGCTCGGCGTCGGGTCGGGACCCGGGCCGCGACCCGCAGGGATGGTCCCGTAGCGGATCAGGCGGCGGCTCGCAGGATCTCCTCGCAGACCCGCTCACCGGAGCGCACCGCGCCGTCCATGGAGCCGAACGAGATCGACGCCGTCTCCGTGCCGGCCCAGTGCAGCCGACCGACCGGCTCGCGCAGGCGCCGCCCGTACTGGGTGAGGACACCGGTGGGGAAGTGCGCGCACGAGCACCCGCGCGACCAACGTTCCTCGGCCCAGTTGAGCTCGAGCACCTCCACCGGTTCGGCCGCTTTGGTGCCCAGGCGGGACACCAACATGGTGAGGAGCACGTCCCGGCGCTCCGCCGCCGGCAAGCGCCACAGCGCCCGCGCCCGCGGGCCCGCGCTGTAGGTGCCGATCACGCCCTGGGTGTGACCGGGCTGTGTGGTGTCGAGGGTGATCTCGATGAGGTCGTCCGTGGCGACACTGGCGCCGCTCATGCCGTCCGCTCGCCAGAAGGGCTCGCCGTAGACGACCACCGTCTTGACCTCGGTCCCGGCGGGCATCTGATGGATCAAGAGCGCATGGTCGGGCGGCAGCGCGGGGTCGAAGTGGATGCCGGCGGCCAGCGCTCTCGGCAACGCCAGGACGGCACGCCGGGCCGTCACGCGGCACCCGCCGGCGGTGATCTCGACACGGTCCTCGCGTTGGGCCACGAGGGTGACCGGCGCCTCGAGCTGGACGGCCTCGCCGAGCTCTGCGGCCATCGCGGCGGGGATCAGACCCACGCCGCCGTCGAACTGCGAATCCTGGTAGCCGCCCGCGATGTTCATCAACGATTCGACGCCGCCAGCGGAGCGCACCAACAGGAGCCAGCTGAGCAACGAGACCTCGGAGGTGTCACAGCAGAAACACGCGCGCACCGTGGCCTCGATCAGGTCACGGGCGAGCCGGGTCGGCACCCGCGCCGCCGTGAGCCATCCCCGCACGGATTGAGCGTCCCAGGAAGCGGACCGGCGGCCGTCCCAGGGGGCGTCGACCGGGAGCTTCTTGGCCATGGCGTTCATGCGGGCGATGGCCTGACCCGCGCTGGCCAGCGCCACGGGGCTGATCTTGGGGATGTCGCCTCGGTAGCGGCGTACGGAGCCGCCGGTCGCGAGCACGTTGTCACCGTCGACGAATGTCTTGAAGGTTCCGACGCCCATCTCCTTGGCCAGCGCGTGAAGGCGGTCGTGGGTGGGCCCGACGAAACAGCCTCCCATGTCGATCGGCACCCCGCCCGTGGAGGACTGTGTCCACACACGCCCACCGACGCGGTCGCGTGCCTCGAGCACCACGACGGAACGACCGGCCTGTGCGAGCCGCCGCGCCGCCGTGAGCCCCGCCAGTCCCGCTCCCACGACGCAGACGTCGGCCTCCCTCGCAGTGTCGGCCGTGGCCATCGCATCACCTCCCCGCATGTCCGACGGCGCCCGTGTTGCCGGAGCCGGTTCGCCGAGGGTAGCGCCGGAGGGTCGACGCAAACATGAGGATTCTGTAATGGATGCGCCGATTCCAGCGATTCATGCAGTGGGAGATGCGAGGCTAGGAGCGTGAGCGCGGAGAACGGGACGGTGGTCGTCGTGGAGGACGACCCGCACATCGCCGACCTGGTGGACCTCTACCTGCGCCGCGAAGGTTTCCGGGTTCTGCTCGCGCCGGACGGAGACCGGGGTCTCGAGCTCTGCAAGCAGTCCGATCCGTGGATCGTCGTCTTAGACGTCGGGCTTCCCGGCTCACGCGACGGCTTCGACGTCTGCCGCGAGATCCGGGCAAGGAGCAAGGTTCCCGTCTTGTTCCTCACCGCACGGGACGACGAGGTTGACCGGATCCTCGGGTTGGAGCTGGGGGCCGACGACTACCTGGTGAAGCCTTTCTCACCACGGGAACTGGTGGCGCGGGTTCGGGCGATCCTGCGCCGGACCCGGGAAGGACCGCCACCACAGCAGGTAGTGGAACTCGGTGCGCTCGAGGTGGACCTGCGCCGCCGCGAGGCGCGCTGGGACGGAGAAGTCGTGGCGTTGACCACCCGCGAGTTCGACCTCCTGGCGTTCTTCGCCACCAACGTGGGGCTCGCGCTGTCACGTCAGCAGCTGCTCGATGGTGTGTGGGGCCCTGACTGGTACGGCGACGAGCGGACCGTCGACGTCCATGTCGCGCAGTTGCGCAAGAAACTCGGCACCGACCTTCCGCTGACGACCGTGTGGGGCGTCGGCTATCGGTTCGGATGACCATGCGGCGCCGGCTGATGCTGGCGATGGTCGGCCTGGTGGCGGTCGTGCTGGTGATCGCCGGGGTCGGCAGTCTCATTCTCACTCGCAACGCTGCCCGTAGCCAGGCGCAGCAGCAGTTGATCTCCGAAGCCGATTCCCTGAAGACCGCAGCGAGCAGTGCACATTCACTGAGTGTGCTCAGCGTCGTCCGACGAACCCTCAAGCTGGAGGACGCCGACGTCATCCGAATCGATCATTTGGGCGACGTGGTGACGCCGTTGCCCGAAGGCCTGACGGCGGAGGACCTCGACGTCGCAGCACTGCAGTCCGGGCAGACGACGTCCGGCCGCAAGGGCAACCTCGTCTTTGCGGCCGCACCGGTCACGTTGTCGCCACAGGCGCAGGCCCGGATCGAGTCGCGCACGCACGGGACCTTTCGCGGCACCTTCGCCGTGCTGCTGACCCGGGACGTCGGGGGCCTCGGTCCCAGCTGGGTCTACTTCATCGTGGCGGGCGCCGCGGCCTTGGTGGTCGCGGCGGCGGTCGCCTGGCAGATGAGCCGGCGCATGTCCCGGCCGCTCGTCGAAGCCATGGAGGTGACCGGCCGCATCGCGGCCGGCGACCTCGAGAGCCGGCTGCCGGTGCGGC
>Ga0318554_10000946_pt1 | contig 11409 bp, 13 predicted proteins | sample GRESIP082b2f22_FD_203687 | JGI IMG/M metagenome (GOLD analysis project Ga0318554, IMG submission 203687) | Tropical soil microbial communities from Luquillo Experimental Forest, Puerto Rico - GRE.SIPMG.082b2f22 | ecosystem: Environmental > Terrestrial > Soil > Tropical forest > Bulk soil... | reverse complement strand
GCGCGGTCCTGCGGGAAGGCGTCGAAGTACGGCTTGAGGTAGTCGATCTCGGCCAGCACGAACTTGTAGTCGGCGTCCCGCCTGGCCTTGTCCAGGTGCGCGCCGACCAGCTCGAAGGCGCTCCTGACGTCCGGCAGGCTGCCGTCCTCGTCCGGCAGGCTGAGCCGCGCCTCGGTGAACTGGCCCTGGGTGTTCCACCACACCGGGTCATAGTGGAAGTGGCTGACCATCCACATGGTCCAGCCGGGTTCGGCCACGGTGACGCCGGCCTCGGCCTGGGTGCGCCCGGCGTCGCTGGTGACGGTGACGGTGACCCGCCGCGTGCTGCCCGGCTGGTAGGGCGCGGCGATCTCCACCGGGACCTCGAACGCCTTCTCCTCACCTGGGTTCAGGTCATTGATCCCGAACGGACCCGGATCTCGCACCCCCGCACCCTGCACGCTGATCGTGGCGGACAACGCGGGGGTGGCCAGCATGCCCGGCCCCTCGTTCACCAGCGTGACCCGGATAACCTGCAGCGGGCGCTGCGCGGTTCCGGTGAACAGGTCCGTCGATTCGACGCTGACGATCCGCATCTGCCCATGGTTACACGACCCCGGGAGGACGACGGCACCTGACGCGGCCGGGTGGCTGGTACTGTCCGGTTCCGTGGCCATCCAGTGGTCCGGCCTGGGACCGGAACTGCTCCTGCGGCTCGACCGCGACAGCGGGCTGCCGCTCCGGTCTCAGCTGGAGGACGGGATCCGCGACGCGATCAGGGACGGCAGGCTCCAGCCGGGGGAGCGGCTGCCCTCCTCCCGCGAATTCGCGCGCGAGCTGGGGGTGTCCCGCGGCCTGGTGCAGGAGTGCTACGGCCAGCTGCTGTCCGAGGGATACCTGGACAGCCAGGTCGGTTCGGCCACCCGGGTCGCGCCGCGCGCCTACCCCGCGGCGTCCCCGACTCCGCCGCCTGCGGCGGCGGCCGCGCCCGCGCGCCGGCTGATCGCGGACTTCCGGTCCGGGGTCCCCGACCTGGCCAGCTTCCCGCGCTCGGACTGGGTGTGGGCGATGCGGGAAGCGTGCCGGGAGGTGGCCACGGCCGACCTGGACTACGGCGACCCGCGCGGCAGCCGGGCGCTGCGCGAGGTGCTCGCGGGGTACCTGCGGCGGGTCCGGGCGGTCGCCGTCGTCCCGGAAGACATCATCGTCTGCACCGGCTTCGCCCAGGGGCTGAACCTGGTACTGGGGGTGCTGAGCCAGCTCGGCGTCGGGCGGGTGGCCTTCGAGGACCCCGGCTACGGCGACGACGATACGAGCACCTCGGTCGGTTCGGCGGGCGTGGCGGGCGCGCAGGCGGTCCGCGTGCCGGTCGACGACCTCGGGGCCGACGTGGCGGCGCTGACGGCTACCGGCGCCCGCACCGTGGTGGTGACCCCGGCGCACCAGTCGCCCACCGGGGTGGTGCTGGCGGCGGCGCGGCGGCACGCGCTGGTGGAATGGGCCAGCCGCCACGACGCCTACATCGTCGAGGACGACTACGACTCGGAGTTCCGGTACGACCGCGAGCCGGTCGGCGTGCTGCAGGGCATCGCCCCGGACCGGGTGTTCACCCTCGGCACGGTGAGCAAGTCGCTAGCACCCTCGGTCCGGCTGGGCTGGGTCATCGCGCCGCCGGCCCTGTCCGGCGCGGTCGCCGAGGCCAAGCTGTTCAGCGACCGGGGCACCTCCGGCTTGGACCAGCTCGCGCTGGCCGCCCTGCTCAGGTCGGGTCGCTACGACCGGCACCTGCGCAAGATGCGCGGCGTGTACGCGCGGCGCCGGGAGGTGCTGATCGGGGCGCTGAAGCGGCACGCGCCCGGCGTCCGGCTCACCGGGCTGGCGGCCGGCTTCCACGCGGTGGCGCACCTGCCGGCGGCCGCCGACGAGGACGCGGTCGTGGCGGAGGCACTGCGCCGCTCGGTCGGCCTGTACGGGATGGCGCCGTTCCGCGCCACCCGTGCCGCGGCCCCGCCGCAGCTCGTGGTCGGCTTCGGGCTGACCGGCGAGCGCGCCATCGAGGCTGGCATCGCCGCCGTCGCCGACCTGCTCCGCTGACCGCCGCTGACCGGGCCCGCTCCCCGAGTGGGGGGCCAGATCACCGCACCTGATACAGCCGCCGGGCGAACTCCCTGGTCGCGGCGGCGGGATCGTCCGCCTCGGTGATGGCGCGGACCACCACTACCCGGGTGGCCCCGGCCGCCAGCACGTCGTCGAGCCGGTCCAGGCTGATGCCGCCGATCGCGAACCACGGCCGGGCCGGATCCTGCCGCGCTACGCGGCCCAGCAGGCCCAGCCCGGTCGCCGGGCGGCCCGGCTTGGTCGGTGTAGTCCACAGGGGGCCGGCGCAGAAGTAGTCCACGCCGGGTTCGGCGGCCGCCGTGTCGGACTGGGCCGGGCTGTGGCTGCTGCGGCCGATGAGCGGGCCGGGCCCGAGGATGCGCCGCGCCACCGGCACCGGCAGGTCGTCCTGCCCCAGGTGGAGTACGTCGGCCCCGGCGGCGAGCGCGACGTCCGCGCGGTCGTTCACGGCCAGCAGCCTGCCGTGCCGCTGGCAGGCGTCCGCGAACACCTCGAGCAGGCCGAGTTCCTCGCCCGCCTCCAGGTTCTTCTCCCGGAGCTGGACGATGTCCACCCCGGCGCCGAGGACGGCGTCGAGGAACGCCGGCAGGTCGCCCTGGACTCGCCGGGAGTCCGTGCACAGGTAGAGGCGCGCGTCCGCCAGCCGCGCCCGCAGATCGCTGGTCACCCGCCCCATCCAATCACCGGTTTCCGCTGGCTGCCGCCCAGCCCGACATCGTGGCCCCGTGGTCCCGCCGCCCGGCCGGCCTTCCGGCCGGGCGGCTGATATAAGGTGAACTGTCGGAAACAATCTCCGAACACGGGAGCCCCGCGGTGGGCTGAGAGGGAGGCAGGAGCCTCCGACCGTCGTACCTGATCCGGGTAATGCCGGCGAAGGGAGTACTCGTGGCCGTTACCGCAGATGTCGTCGTCGCGGGCGGCGGTGTCATCGGGACCGCGATCGCCTGGCGGGCGGCCGCGGCCGGTCTCGACGTCGTCCTGGCCGATCCGTCCGAGGGTGACGCCGCATCGCTGGTGGCGGCCGGGATGCTGGCCCCGGTCTCGGAGGCCCTGTTCGGCGAGGGGGCGCTGCTCCGCGTCAACCTGCTCGCGCTGGCCAGGTTCCCGTCGTTCGCGGCCGAACTCGAGCAGGTCACCGGCCACCGGGTGGGCCTGCGTCGCGAGGGCACGCTGGCCGTCGCCTACGATGCGGGCGACTACGCCGCGCTGATGCGGCTGACGGCGTTCCGCCGTTCCGCCGGGCTCGACGCGGAGGAACTCGACAGCCGGGCCTGCCGCAAGCTGGAGTCGTTCCTCACACCGGACGTGCACGGCGGGGTGCTGTTCCCGGGCGACTGGTCGGTCGACAACCGGCGGTACGCCGCCGCGCTGCGCGAGGCGGCCGCCGCCGCCGGAGTGCGCATCGTGCGGGACCGGGTGACCGCGGTGCTGACCGCGGACACCGCGGACGGCGCAGACAGCGCGGACGGCGCGGACGGCCAGGTGCACGGCCGGGCGCGCGGTGTCGCGCTGGCGGACGGCGGCGAGATCGGCGCCGGCCAGGTCGTGGTGGCGGCCGGCTCGTGGTCGGGCGCGGTGCGCGGCCTGCCCGCGGCGCTGCGGTCGGCGGTCCGGCCGGTCAAGGGCCAGCTGCTGCGGTTGCGGCACCCGGACGGCATGCCGCCCGTCCTCACCCACACGATCCGGGCCACGGTGCGCGGCGCGGACGTCTACCTGGTGCCGCGCGCCAACGGCGAGGTGATCGTGGGGGCCACCCAGGAAGAGCGCGGGCCGGACCTGACGGTGACCGCGGGCGCAGTGCACGACCTGCTGCACGACGCCATGAGCGTGCTGCCGGTGACGAGCGAGCTGATCCTGGCCGAGACGTGCGCCGGGCTGCGGCCCGGGACGCCCGACAACGGGCCGATCGTGGGCGGGGCCGGATCCGGCGTCCCCGGCGGCGTGCTGCTGGCCACCGGGCACTACCGCAACGGCATCTTGATGTCGGCGGCGACCGCGGACGCGATCGTCGCCTGCCTGACCGGCCAGCCGCCGGCGGCGGAATGGGAGCCGTTCGGTCCCGGGCGCTTCCTGGCCGGGGAGGAGGGGCGGTGAGCGTCCAGGTGAAGCTCAACGGCGAGCCGCGCGACCTGCCCGACGGCAGCACCGTCGCGCGGGCCGTCGCCGAGCTGACCGCGGCCTCGTCCGGTGTCGCCGCCGCCGTCAACGGCGACGTGGTGCCGCGTGGCTCGTGGGCCGCCACGCCGCTTCGCGACGGCGACCAGGTCGAGATCGTCACGGCCGTGCAGGGAGGTTGAGATGAGCGATGCTGATGTGCTGAGCCGGCCGCAGGCCGGTACCGAGCGATGGGAGGTGGCCGGGCAGGAACTGAGCTCGCGGCTGATCCTGGGCACCGGGGGAGTGCAGAGCCTGGAGGTGCTGCGCCGGGTACTCGACGCCTCGGCGACCGCGCTCACCACGGTGGCCATGCGGCGGGTCAGCCCCGACGGGGAAGGCTCGCTGCTCGGCACGCTGCGCGAGGCCGGGGTGCGCATCCTGCCGAACACGGCCGGCTGCCACACCGCCAGCGAGGCCAGGCTCGTGGCCAGGCTGGGCCGGGAGGCCCTGGGCACCGACTGGGTCAAGCTCGAGGTGGTGGCCGACGACCACACGCTGCTGCCCGACCCGGTCGAGCTGCTCGACGCGGCCCGGCTGCTGGTCGCCGACGGGTTCACCGTGCTGCCGTACACCAACGACGACCCGGTCCTGGCCCGGCAGCTCGAGCGGGCCGGCTGCGCGGCCGTCATGCCGCTCGGCGCGCCGATCGGGTCCGGCCTCGGCATCCGCAACCCGCACAACATCGCGATGATCGTCGAGCAGGCGGGCGTCCCGGTTGTCCTGGACGCCGGGATCGGGACGGCCAGCGACGCGGCCTTCGCGATGGAGCTGGGCTGCGACGCGGTCCTGATCGCCTCGGCCATCACCCGGGCGGCCGACCCGGAGCGCATGGCCACCGCGATGCGGCTGGCGGTGTCGGCCGGGCACGCCGCCAGGACCGCGGGACGCATCCCGCGCCGCTGGCATGCCCACGCGTCCAGCCCGGTGGACGGGCGGCCGGAGCTGCCGTCGTGAACGCCCGCGTGCCCCGCGTCCTGACCATCGCCGGAGTGGACTCGGGCGGCGCGGCCGGCGTCGCGGCCGACCTGAAGGCCATCGCCCGCTGCGGCGCGCACGGCATGGTCGCCGTCGTCGCGCTGACCGCGCAGAACACCGTGGGGGTCCACGGCATCCACGAGGTGCCGCCGGACTTCGTGCGGGCGCAGATCGACGCGGTCCTCGACGACATCGGCGCCGACGCCGCCAAGACCGGGATGCTGTTCTCCGCCGGGCTGATCGAGGCCGTCGCCGAGGCGCTGGCGCCGCGCGACCTGCCGCTGGTGGTGGATCCGGTCATGCTGTCCAGTTCCGGCAGCACCCTGCTCCTCCCGGACGCCGTCGAGACTCTGGTCGAGAGGCTGTTCCCGCTGGCCACGGTGGTGACGCCGAACCTGCTTGAGGCCCAGGCGCTCACCGCGATGAGGACCGAGGACCGGGCGGCGATCGCCGAGCGCCTGGTGGCGATGGGAGCGCGCGCGGCCCTGGTCACCGGCGGCCACGGGGCAGAGCCGGTGGACCACCTGTTCGACGGAACACGGCACCTGTCCATCCCGGTCGCCCGGCACGGCATCGCCGCCACCCACGGCGCCGGCTGCACCCACTCGGCGGCGATCGCGGCCGGGCTGGGGGCCGGATTGCCGCTGGCCGAGGCGGCCCGGCAGGCCGCCGTGATCGCCGGCCAGGCGGTCGAGCACGGCCTGTCCTGGCTCGGCGGCGGCGAAGGGCCCGTCCACGTCCTGCACGAGCACCGCGCCCTGACCGTCCCGGCCACGACAGAGGCCACGCGATGAGCGACAGCTTCAGCGCTGAGCTGTGGCAAGGAGTGGCCGGCGTCTACGACGCGATCCTGGCGCATCCGTTCCTGACCGGCCTGACCGACGGCAGCCTGCCGCATGACGCTTTCGCGTTCTACGTCGTGCAGGACGCGATCTACCTGCACAGCTACGCCCGGGCTCTGGCCGGCGTGGCCAGCCGGGCGCCCGCGCCGCAGCAGGCCGAGATGTTCGCTCGGCACGCTGCGGACGCGATCGCGGTGGAGAAGACCCTGCACGGGTCGCTGCTCACCGACCTCGGCATCGACCCGGCGAGCGCGGAACAGGCGGAACCCGCCCCGACGAACCTCGCCTACACCAGTTACCTGCTCGCCACCGTCGGCAACGGGTCCTACGCCGAAGGGGTCGGCGCGGTCCTGCCGTGCTACTGGATCTACTGGGAGGTCGGTAAGGAGCTGCTGCGCCGCGGCTCGCCCGACCCGCGCTACCAGCGGTGGATCGACATGTACGGGAGCGAGGAGTTCGGCAGCGTGGTGCAGGCCGTGATCAACGTGACCGACGAGATGGGTCCCGGTCTCGGAGCGGCCGAACGGGACCGGGTTCACCGCCACTTCCGTAGCACCAGCCGCTACGAGTGGATGTTCTGGGACATGGGCTACCGCCAGGAAGCCTGGCCAGTCTGATCCGCCAGGAAGCCTGGCCTGCCTGATCCGCCGCCACGCCTGGCGGGGCGCCTGCGCCGCTGGGCCTATACCTCGGCGGGCCTATTCCTCGGCGGGCCTATTCCTCAGCGGGCCTATTCCTCGGTCGGCGCCCCGAGGGGCTGCTGGGCGAGCGCGTCCTGGTCGGCCGGAGACTCGGCCGGGTCGGTCTCGGCGCGCCCCCGGCGCAGGGAAGTCCAGGCATTCCTGCGGTCCTCGGGCGAATGCCGGCCGGCGTGTCGGTCCTGGGCAGAGCGCTTGTGTCGGGCAGAATACGACAAGGTCCCCTCCATGTATGAGATGCAGGGGACCTTGCCTGGCCTCGCCGCATCAGGTCAGCCAGTTGCCCGGCCTTCCCGGTGCGAACGCGCCGCCCGCCAGAGCCAGGAACCCGGGTTAGGTTCAGGTTGCCCTGCTCCTCCCACGTCCCGGAGTTGCCCCCGGGCAGTGCCCGTTTCTAACGGTGAAAGCATTTCTACTGCCTCGGCGCGGGACCGCGCAAGACCCGCGCCCCATCTTTTTTCAGCTTTTTTCGTCTCCACAAACTGTCCACAGAATATGACCAGTTATCCGCATTCCGGCGCGGTTTTCCACCGCCTTCTGCACAGGCCGTCCACAGGCTACCGGGCGTTACCTGCAGGGACGCTGAGTTGCCCCGTCCACTCGTCGAGCCCTATCTTCACGCGCTTTCTCAAATAGATTCCTCATATCTATGGGTGCCGCGGAGATTATCCGGTGAATTCGGCCCGCCCTTTCCGGTGGATCCCGTGCCGGATCATCGCCGGGCGCGCCCGGGCGCCCGCCGTCGTGCGACGATGAGGATGATCAATCGGGGGCGTCGTCACTGGCATAGGCGAGTCCAGCCGGGTGAGGGGCGATAGGCGTGGCCATCTTGATCCGTACGAGCGACGTTCCTCCCGAGGAGCTACGTGACGCCTGGCGGGCCGTCGTGTGCGACACCCTCGGTCCGCTGGATTTCCGCAGCGATCCGGACATCCCGCTGCGGGGCGAGATCGCGGCCGGCCAGCTCGGGCCGGTGAGCGTGGGCCGGGTGGAGACCTCGACGCCGCATAGCGTGCACCGGACGCCGGGCCTGATCCGCCGGGACAGCCCGGAGCTCTACCGGGTCGCGTTGACCATGTCCGGTCAGGCCTGCCTGATGCAGGACGGGCGGACCGCGCGGCTCAGGCCGGGTGAGTTCACCGTCTACGACTTCACCAGGCCCTACGAGCTGGCCTACGACTCGGGCGTGCAGCTCGCGGTGTTCAGCTTCCCGCGCGAGATGCTGGCCCTGCCGGGCGGCCTGATGGCCAGGCTCACCGCGGTTCCGGTCCGCACCGACACCGGAACCGGTGCCCTGACCGCCCCGCTGCTCCGGCGGGTGGCGCTGGACATGGACGGCTACCAGCCGGTCAGCGCCGCCAGGCTGTCCGTGGTGATCATGAACCTCATCACCGCTGCCGTCGCCGAACACGACGACCGGGCCGGATCGCTGTCCGCCGAGTCGCGCGAGCAGACGCTGCTGATGCGCATCCACGCCTTCATCGAACAGCACCTGGGCGACCCCGACCTGGCGCCCGGATCCGTCGCGGCCGCACACTACATCTCGGTGCGCTTCCTGTACCGGCTGTTCGAGTCGCAGGGAACCACGGTGGCCGCCTGGATCAGGCACCGGCGCCTCGAGCGGTGCCGCGCGGACCTGGCCGACCCCGCCCACGGCGGCGCGCCGGTGGGCGCCGTGGCGGCGCGGTGGGGGCTGCCGGATTCGGCCCACTTCAACCGGTCGTTCAAGCGCACCTACGGGCTGCCGCCGGCCGAATACCGGCGGGCGTGCCTTATGCCGGACAGCTGACGCCCGCGCCTGCCGTGCAGGGAACGTCAACCGGCTGGCAGCGGGAGGCAATGCGCCCGGGCCGTTGCCCGCACAGACTGGGAGCCGTCCGCCAAACCCGGTGCGGATCCGCTACCAGCGAAGGAGCCCCCGATGGCCACCAAGCTCTTCGTCAACCTGCCGGTCAAGGACCTGGGCCGGTCCAGTGCCTTCTTCACCGAGCTCGGCCTGCCGTTCTTCGGCCAGGCCGAGGACATGGCATCGGTCATCATCAGCGAGCACACCCAGGTCATGCTCCTAACGGAGAGACGGTGTTCGCCTCATACGCACGGCACGGCGTCGCGGACGCGACGTCGGGTACCGAGGTGATCCTGGTCCTCGGCGCGGAAACCCGCGAGCAGGTGGACGAGCTGGCGGGCCAGGCCGAGGCGGCGGGCGGCAGCCCGGTCGGCAAGCCGCGGGACGACGGCTACCGGTACCAGCGCGGCTTCACCGATCTCGACGGGCACCACTGGGAAGTGCTGTGCCTGATCGAGCCGGCCAGCTAACCCGGGCCGGGGACAGAACGTGGCCGGCATCCAGACGGACACGGTGACCTCAGCCGACGGCACCGTCATCGTCTTCGATCAGTCCGGTGGAGGCCCGGCGGTCGTCCTGGTGCAGGGGGCGTTGCTGGGCCGGGCCGATCCGGTCATGTCCGGCATAGCGGCCGGCCTGTCGCCGTGGTTCACCGTGTTCAGCTACGATCGCCGCGGCCGCGGCGACAGCGGTGACACGCGGCCGTACGCGGTGCAGCGGGAAACCGAGGACCTGGCCGCGCTCATCGCGGCGGCGGGCGGCTCGGCCGCGGTGTTCGGCGGGTCGTCCGGCGCCGGGCTGGCGGCGCGGGCCGCGGCGCGGAACCCGGCCATCACCCGGCTGGCGCTGTGGGAACCGCCGTACCACGTCGACGACACCGCGCCCCGGCTGCCGCATGACTTCGCGACCCAGCTGGACGGCCTGGTCAGCGCGGGCAGGCGGGCGGAGGCGGTTGAGCTCTTCCTGGTGCGGGCCGCCGAGGCCAGCCCCGAGGACGTCGCGGGGATGCGCGGTCAGCCGTTCTGGCCGGCCATGGAGGCGTCGGCCCAGACCCTGGCCTATGAGGCCTTCGTCATGGGCCCGGACAACGCGCTGCCGGGCGGCCTGCTCGCCGGCATCACCCAGCCGACCCTGGTGCTCAATGGCGGTGCCAGCCCGGCGTGGATGCGCCGCGCGGGCGAAGCCGTCGCAGGCGCTATACCGGGGGCCGTGCACCGGGTGCTCGAGGGGCAGGTGCACTACGTGGCGCCCGGGGCCATCGTGCCCGAACTGCTGGAGTTCCTCATCACGACCTGACCGGCCGGGCCCGCATCGGGCTCGCCCTAGGCACGCGCCGGGGGCTAGCCGGGCAGCCGGACGCCGAAGCCGGTGGCGGCCAGCTTCAGCAGGACCTGGCCGGGGGCCTGCAGGTCCGCGACCTTGGCCGCGCTCAGCTCCTCCAGCCGGGCCAGCAGCGAGGCGTAGGCGTCGGGTCCCTGCCCGCGGGCCCGGTCCAGCGCGATGGCGTTGGCCCACACCTTGGCCCGCGCCTCCCGCAGGAAGCGCTGGGTGCCGAGCCTGTTGAAGGGCCTGAGTAGCCGGTCGAGCAGGGGAGGTGGGCCGGAAAGCCTGGTCAGCTCGTTGTCCTCGGCACCGACCCGGGAGGCGAGCACCCTGTCGATCTCCTGGTGGTCGGCCTCCCGGCGAGCCAGCAGCGCCGCATCGCCGAACTGCTCGTCGGTGATCACCGCCAGCAGGGCCTGCGGCAGGTCGTAGTTGATGTGGGCGTTCATGCCCAGCAGCACATGCCGGAGCGCAGGCAGGTCGGCGGGGACGCTGAACGCGATGTCCCACGGCCGCGAAGGCCGCCGGCCCGCCCGGGAGGTCTCCAGGGCGTCCAGGTACAGGTCGGCGAACGCGACGTCCCACCGCTCCACCCATTCGGGATCGGCGAAACCGCCGCGCTTGATCTCGTCGGCCACCGCAATCGTGGTCCGCAGGTACGTGGCATGGAAATAGCGACGCTTGTCTCCCTCGGCCTCCAGTGGCGCGAGCATGGCCGTCATCTGGGCGATCAACTCGTCGATCACCGGCCCATTATGGCTGCGACGGCCGCCGTCGGCGCCGACGGGGAAGCCGCGGTCGGCCTAGCGGAACCCGGTCGCGGGCCAGCCGGAAATGTCAGACCCCCTCGGCATAATGGCAGAGCCGGGCAACCCCAGACACCGGTCCTGAGCAGCGCACAGCCACAACCTCTGACCCCGCGCACGCGAAAAACTCAAGATATATCTTGACAGTGGACGACTCGAGATACATCGTATTTACTACACGTCCCCAGTATGCACCGAACGGCACCAGGAGGCATCATGCATCCGGAGATCGCCAGGGCCCTGGCCGCGCAGCGCCGCGATGAGCTGATGCGCACCTCGGGATCCGTCCGCCGCGCGCCCCGCCGCAGGTTCCCGCGGTGGCACGTCAGCTGGACCCGGACCGTGCTGGCCCCGGCCACCGCACCGGCCTCGGCGGGCGCGAACCGCGCCGGCCAACGCGGCCGGCGCGGTTCGTCTCTCGTGATCATCATCTCGGCCCACCGCTCAGCCTGACGTCGCCGTCGGCCGGGGGCCGGGCAGGTCAGGCCGCCGTGGTGCCGTCCCTGACGGCCTCGCGCCTCGGAACCGTCCCGGCGGACGGCGCAGGCACCGCAGCGGACGGCACAGGCACGGGAACAGCAACGGGCATAGCGGACCGCCCGGCCAGGTCACCGGACCGCACGGGCAGCTCGCCAGCGGGCGCGACCGCGCGGTCGCGCTGATGG
>Ga0318554_10000944_pt1 | contig 11411 bp, 8 predicted proteins | sample GRESIP082b2f22_FD_203687 | JGI IMG/M metagenome (GOLD analysis project Ga0318554, IMG submission 203687) | Tropical soil microbial communities from Luquillo Experimental Forest, Puerto Rico - GRE.SIPMG.082b2f22 | ecosystem: Environmental > Terrestrial > Soil > Tropical forest > Bulk soil... | reverse complement strand
AAGGAGGCGGGGAACATGGTCGACCTCGACTCCAACCCCACCAAGCTGCTGGAGGTGGTGGAGGTGGGGAAGCAGCTGCTGATGACCCGGGGGACGCTGACCACCTTCAGCATCGCCAACGACGTGGCCAAGTACTTCGCCATCCTCCCTGCGCTCTTCGTCGGGGTGTACCCGGAGATCGCCCCGCTGAACGTGATGAAGCTCGCCTCGCCCTACTCGGCGGTGCTCTCGGCGGTGATCTTCAACGCCCTGATCATCATCGCCCTGATTCCTCTCGCCCTCCGGGGAGTGCGCTACCGGCCGGTGGGCGCCGCGGCGCTGCTCAAGCGCAGCCTGCTGATCTACGGCGCTGGCGGGGTGGTGGTGCCCTTCGTGGGCATCAAGCTGATCGACCTGCTGCTCGGCGCGGTGGGGCTGGTCTGAGCATGGACTCCATGGGCAAGCAGACGCAGATCGCCGTCCGGGTCACCGTGGTGACCCTCCTCCTCACCGGGCTCGCCTATCCGCTGGTGACCACCGGTCTGGCGCAGGTCCTCTTCCCTCGCGCCGCCCGGGGCAGCTGGGCCACCGACGAGGCAGGCCAGGTGGTTGGCTCGGAGCTGCTCGGGCAGGGCTTCGCCGCCCCGGCGTACTTCCACTCCCGCCCCTCGGCAGCGGGGAAGGACGGCTGGGACCCGACCGCCTCCGGCGGCTCCAACCTCGGGCCCACCAGCCAGAAGCTCCACCAGGGTGCGGCGGAGGCCCTGGCCCATCTCCGGGCGGAGAATCCCGAGGCGAAGGGCGATCCGCCGGTGGAGCTGATCACCGCCTCGGCGAGCGGGCTGGATCCCCACCTGTCACCGGCGGCGGTCCTGTGGCAGGTTCCCCGTGTGGCACGGGCGCGCAACGTCGCCGAGGAGCGGATCGAGATGCTCGTCCGCTCCCGGATCGAGGGCCGTGACCTGGGCATCCTCGGTGAGCCGCGGGTGAACGTCCTCCTTCTCAACCTCGCCCTCGACCGCCAGTTCGGCGCGCCGGCCGGCGCCGAGGGCGCTGCCACCCGGAGGCCATGACCGGAGCGCCCGAGCGCCAGGAGTCCCGTCCTCGGGCCGAGGACTTCCTGGCGCTGGTGCGGCAGGGAAAGCGCGGGCGGCTGAAGCTCTACATCGGCTTCGCTGCCGGAGTGGGGAAGACCTACCGGATGCTGGAGGAGGCCCACGCCCTCGCCGAGCGCGGGGTGGACGTGGTGATCGGCTATGCCGAGCCGCACGGGCGGGCGGAGACCGCGGCGCTGCTGGAGGGCCTGCCGCAGATCCCCCGCAAGGTCGTCGAGTACCGCGGGGTGAAGGTCGAGGAGATGGACCTCGACGCGGTGCTGGCCCGCAAGCCGCAGGTGGCCATCGTCGACGAGCTGGCCCACACCAACGCCCCGGGGAGCCGGAACCGGAAGCGGTGGCAGGATGTGGAGGAGCTGATCGGCGCGGGGATCAACGTCATCGGGGCCTTCAACGTCCAGCACCTCGAGTCCCTGAACGACCTGGTGGCCCGGGCCACCGGAGTGCGGGTGCGGGAGACCATTCCCGACGGCTGGCTGAAGACCGCCGATCAGGTGGTGAACCTCGATCTGGCGGTGGAGGACCTCGAGGAGCGGCTGCGGACCGGGAAGATCTACCCCACCGAGAAGGTGCCCCAGGCGCTGGAGCGCTTCTTCCAGCGGGGGAACCTGGCCACGCTCCGCGAACTCGCCCTTCGCGAGGTGGCCGAGTCGCTGGAGCGCGACACCTTCCGCCGCGAGGCCACCGGGGAAACTCCGGCGGTGGCCACCGCCTCGCGGGTGATGGTGTGCATGGCCTCCTATCCCCCGCGGGCGGCGCAGCTGCTTCGGAGGGGCTCGCGGATCGCCGGACGCCTCAACACCGACTGGTTCGTGGTCTACGTCGAGACGCCCAGCGAGGGACCCACCCGCATCGATGCCGAGGCCCAGCGGCATCTATTAGAGAACATCGAGCTGGCCCGGGAGCTGGGGGCGGAGGTGGTGCGCCTGCGAGCGGCGGACCCGGTGCCGGCGCTGCTCGACTTCGCCAGGAGTCACAACGTGGGGCTGGTGCTGGTGGGCCGCTCGCACCAGCGTGGGCTCCGGAGGCTGCTGGGGCGGACGGTGGACATGCGCCTGGTGGCAGAGGCCACCGACCTCGACGTGCAGGTGGTGGCGCTCGGCGAGGCGAACGAATGACGCTCCGGGCGCGGCTACTCCTGGCCCAGGGCCCCCTGGCGCTGGCGCTGCTCCTGGTTGCGATGGTGGCGGTCCTCACCGCCAATTCCCTGGGCCGCACCGGGGAGCGGATCCTCTCCGACAACTACCGGAGCGTGCTCGCCGCGCAGCGAATGAAGGAATCCATCGAGCGGCTGGACAGCGCGGCGCTGTTCATCGTCATCGGCGAGGAGGCGCGGGCCACACCCCTGATCGAGGAACACCGCGGGGCGTTCGAGCGTGAGCTGGTGGTGGAGGAGCACAACATCACCGAGCCGGGGGAGGAGGAGGCCGCTGCGCGGCTTCGCGCGGCGTGGGACGCCTACCGGAGCGACTTCCAGGCCTTCCTCGAGCTCCCCGCCGGCGAACGGCGCGAGCGCTACCTGGCAGTGCTCCAGCCGGGTTTCCAGCGGGTGAAGGCTGCCGCCGACGAGATCCTGGCCATCAACCAGGACGCGATGGTGCTGAAGAGCGCCCGGCTCCGGAAGGAGAGCGAGTGGCTGGAGCGAGGGGTGGTCCTGGCGGTGCTGGTCTCGGGGTTGCTGGGCCTGTTCGCCTCGGCGGCGCTCACCGCCCGGGCGCTGCGGCCGGTGGGGGTGCTCGGCCAGGCGGTGCGCCGGCTGGGGCAGGGCGACTACGCCGCTCGGGCGCGGGTCCCGGAAGGGGGCACGGAGATCGGCCAGCTGGCCTCGGACTTCAACGCCATGGCCGAGTCGCTGCAGCGCTACCGGGAGAGCAGCCTGGGAGAGCTGCTCGAGGCGCAGACCGCGGCGCAGGCCACCATCGACAGCCTCCCCGACCCGGTGCTGGTCTTCGATGCCGGGGGCAAGCTCACCAACTCCAACCGCGCGGCCACCCAGCTGCTCGGAGTTCGCGGCGGAGAAGGAAACATCGCCGCCGCCCCTCCCGAGGTCCGCGAGCGGGTGGAGCGGATCCGCGATGAGGTGCTGGGCGGGGTGGCCAGCGTCCAGCCCCGTGGTTTCGAGGATGCGCTCCTGGTGGAGACCGGGGAGGGAAACAGGGCGCTGCTGCCTCGGGCCAGCGCCATCTCCAGCGACGAGGGGCGGCTCCTGGGAGTCACGGTGGTGCTGCAGGACATCACCCGCCTGCGGCGCTTCGACGAGCTGAAGGACGACCTGGTGGCCACGGTGGCCCACGAGTTCCGCACCCCGCTCACCAGCCTGCGGATGGCGATCCACCTCCTGGCCGAGCAGTCGGTGGGCCCGCTCAACGAGCGCCAGCTGGATCTGGTGTTCGCCGCCCGCGAGGAGTGTGAGCGGCTGCAGAGCATCGTCGACGATCTGCTGGACCTGGCCCGCATCCGCTCCGGGCAGCTGGAGCTCCACCCGCGCTCGCTGGCCACCCAGCGGGCGATCGGGGAGGCGGTGGAGACGGTGCAGGGAGAGGCCGAGCGCGCCGGGGTGGCGCTCAGCACCGACATCGATCCCGGAGCGACGAGCATCACCGCCGACCCGGACCGGATCCAGCTCGCGCTGGGAAATCTCCTGGCCAACGCCGTTCGCCACGCCGAGCCCGGAGGACAGGTCCGGGTCCACGCGCTGCGCGGCGACGGTGGGGTGCGGATCGAGGTGCAGGACGACGGCCCGGGCATCCCCCCCGAGCACCAGGGTCGGCTGTTCGAGCGCTTCTACCGGGTGCCCGGCTCCCCGCCCGGAGGCGCGGGCCTCGGACTGTCCATCGTCCGCGACGTGGTGGAGGCACACGGCGGCCACGTCGGGGTGCGCAGCGGCCCCGGCGAGGGCTCCGCGTTCTGGATCGAGCTCCCCGATCAGTCGCCGCTGCCGCCACCCTCGTAGCGCTTCCGCTTCCGCCACAGCGTCGAGGCGTCGATGCCCAGGACGCGCGCCGCCTCCTCCAGGCTGGGGGTGGCGGCGAGGACGCGGAGGATGTGTTCCCGTTCCACCTGCTCCAGGCTGAAGGCTCCGCCGAGGGTGACCGCTGCGGCGTGGGTGGCGGCGATGCGCTCGGGAAATGCCGCGGGTGGAAGGAGGTCTGCCGGCCAGATGATCGCCGCCCGTTCCACCGCGTTGCGCAGCTCGCGGACGTTCCCCGGCCAGGCGTAGCTCTCCAGCACCGCCAGGGTCTCCGGAGCCAGCTCCAGACCGGGTCGGTGGAGGGTGGTGGCGAAGTGGCGGACCAGGCGGCGGCCGAGGGGAAGGATGTCCTCCCGGCGCTCGCGCAGCGGAGGCACCACCACCTCCACCACGTTCAGCCGGTAGAAGAGATCCTCCCGGAAACGCCCGGCGCGCACGTCCTCCTCCAGGTTCCGGTTGGTGGCGGCGACGATGCGCACGTCGGCGTGGCGGGTGCGGTTCTCTCCCACGCGCTCGAAGGCCTTCTCTTGAAGGAAGCGGAGCAGCTGCGCCTGCGTGGACGGCCCGAGCTCGCCGATCTCGTCGAGGAAGAGGGTGCCGCCCTCGGCGGTCTCCACCCGGCCGGGGGTGTCGCGGAGCGCACCGGTGTACGCGCCCCGGGCGTGGCCGAAGAGCTCCGAGACCAGGAGCTGGTCGGAGAGGGTCGGGGCGCTGACGGTGACGAAGGGCCGGGAGGCACGGCTGGAGAGCCGGTGCAGGGCCCGGGCGAGCATGCTCTTCCCGGTCCCGTTCTCGCCGCGGACCAGCACCGTGGCATCGGAGGCCGCGGCGCGACGGAGCAGGGAGAGCGCCCCCTGCATCGCCGGAGCCCGGGTCTCGAGCAGCGACTCGCTGTCCAGCCCGGTGAGCCGGTCCTCGAGCGTCTCCACCCGCGCCCTCAGCAAGCGCCTCTCGTGCAGTCGTTCCACCACCGCCCGGAGCTGCGCCGGGGTGAAGGGCTTGGGGAGGTAATCCCGGGCCCCCCGGCGCACTGCCTCCATCGCGGTGTCGATCGAGGCGTAGGCGGTGATCACCACCACGTCGAGGTCGGCGTTCTCGGCGAGGAGCAGCGGGAGCAGGTCCAGCCCGCTCCGGTCGCCGAGCTTGAGGTCCACCAGGGCCACGTCGGCAGGAGCGGCGGAGAGCGCGGCCAGAGCGGCCTCCGCGGTGCCGGCCTCGCGGACCTGGCAACCGGCCTGCTCCAGGCACACCCGCACCATCGCCCGGATGTTGCGCTCGTCGTCGATCACCAGCACCCGGTCGGGTCCGGGCAGGGGCGGAGTCGTTCTGTCCTCAGGGGCGTCCACGGAGCCCCTGCTTGTAACGCTCAGGGGGAGCGGATCAAGCGGGGTCGGGCCGCGGCGGAACGGCGGTGATCGCCCGGAGCTCGGCCGAGGGAGTGATCACCGCCCGGGCCTGGTCCGCGGCCTCCTGCATCGAGCCGGCGAACTGCAACTTCCCCGGCGTGGCCTGGAGCGCGGAGCGGGCCAGCACCCGGGACGGCTGCTGCTGGACCCCGGCGAGGATGACCAGCGCCTTCCGCTTGTGCAGCCGGGCGATGGCCGATTCCAGCGCCACCAGACCGGTGACGTCGAGCACCGGCACGTGGTGCATGTCGAGGATCACCACCCGGCTGTGGTCGCCGACGTACTGCAGCGCCTGGATCGCCTTCTGGGCCGCGCCGAAGAAGAGGGGGCCGGCGATCTCGTAGACCACCGCGCCGCGGGGCAGTGCCGGATGGGCGCCCTCGTCGCCCGAGACCAGGGCCCGGGTACGGAACACCTCCGACATCCGTCGCATCAGGAGCAGCGCTGCCAGGACCACCCCCACGGTGACGCCGACCACCATGTCGAAGAGCACGGTGAGCGAGAAGCAGGCGAGAAGCACCGCCACGTCGCTGCGGGGAGCCACCCGGAGGATGTGGAGGAAGTGCTTCCCCTCCGCCATCCGCCAGGCGACGGTGAGGAGCAGGGCCGCCATCCCTGCCAGCGGCAGCTTCCCCAGCACCGGGGCGGCGAGGAGCATCGCCAGGAGCAGGAACACCGCGTGGAAGGCGGAGGCGAACGGCGATCGCCCGCCGCTGCGGATGTTCACTGTGGTGCGGGCGATGGCGCCGGTGGCGGCGAAGCCCCCGAAGAAGGGAGCGAGGAGGTTGCCTGCGCCCAGGGCCAGCAGCTCGGCGTCCGGGTCGTGGCGGGTGCCAGTCATCCCGTCGGAGACCACCGCACAGAGGAGCGACTCGATCGCCCCCAGCAGGGCGATGGCGAAGGCGCTGGGGAGCAGCTCGCGCAGCGTGCCGAACCCCAGGTGGATCGGGGCGCCATCGGGCCCGGTGGCGTTCCACGGCCAGTCGAAGCTCGGGAAGTGGGCGGGAATCTCCCCGAACCGGCCGGCGATGGTCTCCACCTGGAAGCCGGGGACAGTGCGGGTGAGCACGGTGGTGACGGTGGTCACCAGGCCGAGGGCGATCAGCGCCGCGGGAATGCGTCCCGAGGTGAGGCGGGGCCAGGCCACCAGGAGGAGGAGGGTGGCCATGCCGACGCCGAGCTCCACCGGTCGGAGCGTGGGCAGCGCCCGGATCAGCGCTTCCACCCGGGCGACGAAGTGGTCGCTGCCGGCCACGCGCAAGCCGAGGAAGTCTTTGAGCTGCAAGGTGGCGATGACCACCGCGATCCCGGCGGTGAAGCCGGTGGTCACCGGGTGGGGGATGAACTCGATCAGCCGCCCCATCCGGAACAGCCCCATCCCGAGGAGGATCAATCCCGCGAGCAGCGAGGCGAGGAGCAGGCCGCCCAGGCCGAGCCGCGCCGAGAGCGGGGCGAGGAGCACCACGAAGGCCGCGGTGGGGCCGCTGACCTGGGTCATCGAGCCGCCGAGCAGGGCCACCACCGCGCCGGCGACGATGGCGGTGTCGAGCCCGTGCTGGGGTGGGACGCCGGAGGCGATGGCCAGCGCCATCGAGAGGGGGAGGGCCACCACCGCGACCACCAGCCCGGCCAGCGCGTCGCGTGCGAGGTCGCGGCCGTGATAGCCGGCGGCCAGCGTGCGGCGGAGGGCGTAGGCGGGGCGCAGTCCCCAGCGATCGAGGCGGCCCAGCGCCGAGACGTACCGCATCACCACCCGCGACCTCGGCTGCTCACGAACGACGCCGAGTCTAGCGCGTGGTTCCGGTCGGTGGCCCGCGCAGAATTTGCGGCGGCCCGACGGTGACCAGGGCGGTGTCCTCGAAGCCGGTGGCTCCGGAGATCCGGCTCCTCGCCCGCAGCGTCGCCGTGCCGGGCGCGATGGCCAGCAGCCGTCCCCGACCGCCGGGTGCGTTGGAGACCGACAGGACGTCCGGAGAATCGCTCGACCACACGACATTCTCCGACACCGTCTGGGTCCCCCCGCCGGAAAGGCTGATGCTGGCCGAGGCCTGGGAGAACGTGCCCGCGTGGAGCGACGAGGGTGCGTCGACCGACAGGCCGAGGATGGCCTGCCCGCCCACTCCGAGGGTGGTGCTGCCGGTGACGCCCTGGAGCTGGGCGCTCACCAGCACGCTCCCTGGCTTCACCGCCCGGACCCGCCCGGGGCGGATCCAGCTGGAGACGACGGCGACGGTCGGATCCGCGGAGAACCAGGCCGCCAGCGCGGTGACGTCGACGGTCGTTCCATCGGCCCCGTGTCCCAGGGCCTGCAGCTGCCCCTCGGTCCCGGCGGCGAGGCTTCCCGGGCTCACCACCTCGACGGTGAGCAGCTCGGTGGAGTCGATGGCCAGCCCGGCAGCGGTCGACACCGGGCCGCCGCGGGGCCGGGCGCTCACGTCCACGCTCCCGCTGGCCCCGGGGAGGACCTGCGAGTGGCCGCGATCGAGCCCGGTTCCCCGGATCCGCATCCGGCCCGGGCTGGAGCTGCTCCAGCTCACCTGACGGGTGAAGTCCTGGACCGAGCCGTCGCTGAGCTGACCCAGCGCCCGGAACGGGGCGGGCCACCAGCGGAGCAGCGCCGCGGGAGGGACGAGCTGGAGGCCGGAGAGGGTCGCGGCGGTCACCTTGGCCGAGGCCTGGCCGGTCCAGCCGTCGACCCTTCCCAGGAGGGTCGCCGTGCCCGCGCTGCGGCCCACCACCGTCCGCGGCTGGTCGGGCGCGTTGCTGACGAAGGCGACCGTCGGCGTGCTGGAGACCCAGGTCACGTCGGCCGTGACGTCGCTCGAATCCCCCGACGGCGAGAGGAGCGTGGCCGCGAGGGGCACCGCGGTCCCCAGCGCGAGCGACTGGGTGGGAGGCCAGGCCTCGACCGTCGCCGGCCCGGGCTCGAGGGTGAGCTGGGCGGCGGCGGACGCCCCCTGGAACGAAGCCCGGATCCGGGCCGCGCCGGCTGCGAGCCCGAGGATGGTCCCTGCGGCCGGGCCGTTCCCGGCGACCGCCAGCGTCGGTGCATCGGAGGTCCAGCTCGCCGCGGCGGTGACGTCGGCCACCGTTCCATCCGCCCAGTGGGCCACTGCGCCGAGATGCGTCCGGCCGGCGGAGGAGAGCGCCACCGCGTCGGGAATGACCTCCAGCGAGGTGGGAGGCCCCGCCGGGGCGACCACCGTGGCGATGGCGCGCCTGCCGGGGAGCAGCGCCTGGACCGTCGCCGTCCCCGCTCCTCGCATCCGCACCGTCCCCGCATGGTCACCGGTGTCCACGTCGGCCAGGGTGGTCACCGGGGGACCTGCATCGGCGGGGGTCGGACGCCAGCCTGCGGCGCCGCTGAGGTCCTGCACCGTCCCATCGGCATAGGTGCGCTCCAGCGCCAGCTGCCCCGAGGCCCCCAGCGGCACGGTTCCGTAGGGCGGCCAGATGAGGAGAGAGACCATCGGGGCAGAGGTCACTTCGACCTGAGCGGTGGCGTCGACCGGGTCCGACTCCGCCACCACCACGCCCAGCCCGGCGTCGGTGGCATCGAGCGTTCCGGACGGGGAGAGGTCGACCGCCGGATCCGTGCTGTGCCAGACGACCGGCGGCGAGCCGACCACGCCGGCCGAGTCGGTGGCCCAGGCCACCAGCTGGGCGGTGGTGCCCAGGCCCAGCGGGTCGAGCCAGACGGGATCGATCTCCAGCTGGGAGGGGACGGCGTTGCCCACCTCCAGCTGCGCAGCGGCGAAGACGCTTCCCGCCACCGCCTGGATGGTCCCGGTCCCCGCGGAGAGCAGGGTCAACGACCCCGGGTTGCCGGGTCCGAAGTAGCCGACCGACGGGGTGTCGAAGCTCCACCCGACCGACCGGGTCATCGACTGCACCGTCCCGTCGGAGAAGAGGCCGGTGGCCTCCAGCTGGAGCACGGTGCCCGCGCTCGCCCGGGGATGGATCGGAGAGATCGACAGGGCGACCAGGCTCGCCGAGGTCACCTCCACGCCCGCATCTCCCTCGAGTTTCTGGTAGCTGGCCTGGAGCCGGGCCTGGCCAGGCGCCAGCGCGGCGAGGCGGCCCCAGTTGCCGGAAGCATTGGAGATGCTCACCACCCCCGGGGCATTGCTCGACCACTGCACCAGCGAGGTGAGGTCGGCATGGGTGCCGTCGGTGAAGAAGCCGGTCGCTGCCGCGGATCCTCCGGTGTTCACCGCGTAGCTGGGGCGGTCGGTCACCACCAGGACGTCGAGCAGCTCGGCGCTGCTCACCACCACTGGCGCCGCGCCGGAGAGGGGGACGTGATCGACGACGATCGAGGCCTTGAGCGTCGTGGTCCCCGGAGCGAGGGCGACGATGGCGCCCTTGGGGCCCCCATCGTCGTTGCTCACCGAGATGATCCCGGTGGGATCGGTCTCCCAGTCGGAGAGGTCGGTGACCAGGCCCCCGTCGGGGACGTCCAGGCCACCGTCGAGCACCACCACGATGGCGTAGGCCTGGGCGGAGCCACCCAGGGGAATCAGGCGCCGATCGGCGTCGACGATGAAGTTGACCGAAACTTGGGGCGGCCCGACGCCGTCGCGGCAGACGCCCTTCTCCTCGGAGATCGCCCGGGCGCAGTACTGGCGCACCGGGCAGTTGGAGTCGTCGCGGCAGGTCGCCCCGGTGAGGTCCAGACGGCAGGCGCCGAGGAGGCCGGCGAGGGCCAGCGCCGCCAGTGCCCGCCAGTTCACCTCAACGTCCCCCCGGGGCCGATCCGAAGTTGGGCTCGAGGAAGAAGAGGGCGACCGCCGCGGCGCCGCACACCCCGGCGGCGATGTAGAAGCTGTTGGCCGCGGTGCTGCGGGCCTGCGCCGAGTCGTAAATCTGTTGGACCTGCTCCTGGGTGCGCTGGGACCCGTCGCGCAGCGTGGCCTGGGCCTGCTGGGCGCTGACTCCAAAGGTGATACCCGCGGCGAGCGAGACCGCGGAGAGCCCGGTGGCGACCCAGGTCCAGCGGCGTTCCCCCTTGCGCGGAGCGGCGGGCCCCACCGTGTCCCGGACCGCGGCCTCCGGCGCCCGGAGCGGCGGGGAGGACAGCGGGGCGAGGGAGAGCTCCAGCTGCACCCGCGCGCCGGCAGCGAGGTCCACCTCGCGGTCCACCGGACCGTAGCCATCGCGCCGGGCACTCACCCGGTGGTGCCCTGGAGCGAGCTGCACCGAGACCGGCGAGGGCTGTGGCGTGCCGTCGTCCACCGACACCGCGGCGGGCGGCTCGACCGCCACCCGGAGCGAGGCCTGGAGCGGGAGGCGGCTCTGCAGCTCGTCGATGCGAGCCTGGACCGAGGCCCGGTCGGGAGCCTCGGGGGCCGCCTGGAGATAGGCCCGGTAGCCCTCCACCGCATCGACGAACTCCCCCAGCCGGTCGTGGCAGCGGGCGATGTTGAACAGGGCCTGGGGGGCCGGGCTTCGGGCCTGGGCCTCCTCGAACGCGCTGAGCGCCTCGCGGTAGCTCCCGGCGCGGTACAGCGCGGCGCCACGTTCGAAATCGATCCGCGCCTGCTCCACGGCGTTCGGGGTGGCGGTGAGGAGCAGACCGGCCAGCAGCACGGCCAGCATCTCGGCCGCGGAGGTTAGACCACTCACCTCTGGTAGGGCGAGGCCTTGAGGTCGTCCAGCGAGGGGGCGGGGGCGCTCGGTGGCAGTTGCACCGTGACCGCGAGTCCCGGATGCGCCCGCACCCGCTCGGCGATCGACAGTCGCCCGCTGGCCTCGAACACCAGCAGAAGCGGGACGTTTTCCGGCAGACGGACGACGAGGGGCGTGGTCCCCAGCGTCCGGCCATGCAGGCTCACCCGTGCGCCGGAGGGCGTGGAGCGGATGGTCACCGGGATGCGTGCGGGCTGTGGCCTCTCCGGGACGGATGGGGGAGCGGCGACCGCCGGGGAGGGAGTCGCGGGA
>Ga0318554_10000943_pt1 | contig 11420 bp, 9 predicted proteins | sample GRESIP082b2f22_FD_203687 | JGI IMG/M metagenome (GOLD analysis project Ga0318554, IMG submission 203687) | Tropical soil microbial communities from Luquillo Experimental Forest, Puerto Rico - GRE.SIPMG.082b2f22 | ecosystem: Environmental > Terrestrial > Soil > Tropical forest > Bulk soil... | reverse complement strand
TACTTGCTGCTGGGGTTGTAGGCCACCGCGATCTGCGTGCCCGCGTACTGCACGTACCACTTGGTGAAGCTGGGGAACAGCGGCTGGATGTTGTCCCCGCCGACCGCCTGGAAGACGTTCGGCGAGATCTCCTTCGCGGAGATCTCGCTCTGCAGCGTCCCGGACTCGCCGGCCCGGCCGGAGTACCCGTATCCCTTCGCGGTGTGGAACGCGGGCCCGAAGACCTTCTCGTTGAGGAACTGCAGCGACGCCGCGTAGGCGACGCTGGCCGTCCCCGTGGGCTGGCCGCCCGACGGCGGGGACGACGAGGAAGAACTGCTGCAAGCAGTCAGGGCGAGCCCGGCGGCGGCGAGGGCAGCCAGCGGCCAGGCGCGCAGCGCGCGAGCCATTGATCCGGTGTTCAACATGCTCAGACAGTAGCTATGCATGATTGCGGCCCGCAAGAACTGCCGACATACCGTTGCCCGGCCGTGTCCTCCCCCGGCGGCCCGGCCCGGCCGCGGTCCCGGGCCGGTGTCCTGGGCGGGCCGGCCACGGGCCGATTACCCCCTACGATGGAGGGCGGTCGGGGGTAATCACATGGACATTTCATGAGGACAGGCGATGGGCAAGGCAACCAGGATCAAGCAGCAGAGCGCCCGCGAGAAGGTCGCGGCGCAGCGTGAGGCGGCCAACCGCGCCGAGCGGCGCAACCGGATCCTGATCACTGGCGGCAGCATCATCGCCGTCCTGGTGGTCGTGCTTGCCTTCATCCTGGTCAAGGTGAGCCAGGGCTCGCCGTCCAGCGGGGGCAGTTCCTCGGCCACCGGCAGCCTGCTCCCGGCGAGCGTGGCCAGCCAGGTCACCGGTGTGCCAACCGCCGCCCTGGACAGGGTGGGCAAGGGCGCCGTGCCGTCGGTCACCGGCCAGCCGTTCACCCCCGGCACGGGCGCGGCGCTGACCAGCGGCGGCAAGCCGCAGATGCTCTACATCGGCGCCGAGTACTGCCCGTACTGCGCCGCCATGCGCTGGTCCATGGCGGTCGCGCTGAGCCGCTTTGGCACGCTGACCCCGCTGCGCGGCATCCACTCCTCCTCTCACGACGTCTACCCGAACACCGCGACGCTGACGTTCTACAAGACCGGGTACCACAGCCCCTACCTGTCGTTCGTCCCGGTGGAGAACCTGACCGTCAGCAAGACCCTGCTGCAGAACCTGACCCCCGAGCAGAATGCGATCTGGGCCAAGTACGAGCCCGACCCGGGCACCCGCGGCTACCCGTTCATCGACTTCGGCAGCAAGCTGGTGCTGAAGGCCCCCATCTACAACCCCTCGGTGCTGAAGGGCATGTCGTGGAGCCAGATCGCCGCATCGCTCAAGGACCCGGCCGGGCCGGTCGCGCAGAGCGTGCTCGGCGCGGCCAACTACATGACCGGGGCCATCTGCAAGATGACGAGCAACCAGCCGGCCAACGTCTGCACCTCGCCGGCCGTCACCGCCGTGCAGAGCGGGCTCTGATGGCCGCGCGCAAGCCCGGCACGGCCGCACGGCCGGGCAGCGGGACCCAGTCCCGGGACAAGGGCACCCGCGGTGGCCGGCCGGAGGCCGGCGCCGCAACCGGCCAGCGCCAGGGCAACCGGGCCGCGCGGCCGGGCAGCGGGCGCGCGGCGAACGGCGGGCCGGGCCGGACGGCCGCGCCCGCGCGGGCCGCGGCCGTCGCCGTGGCGGTGGCCCCCGCCGCACCGCCATCCTGGCTGCAGTGGTCCACCTGGGGGCTCTCGCTGGCCGGCCTCGGCATGTCGCTGTACCTGACCATCGCCCACTTCAACACCACGGTGTCGCTGGTCTGCCCGGCGACCAGCACGATCAACTGTGAGAAGGTCACCACGAGCCCGCAGTCCTACGTGTTCGGCATCCCGGTCGCGGTGCTCGGCCTGGCCTTTTACGTGTTCCTCGCGGTCGTCAACTCGCCCTGGCTGTGGCGGGTGACCTGGCCGCCGCTGCGGTGGGCCCGGCTGGGCTCGGTCGTGGTGGGCATCCTGTTCGTGCTCTACTTGATCTACGCAGAACTGTTCAAGATCGGTGCCATCTGCCTGCTGTGCACCAGTGTCCACGTGATCACGTTCGCCTTGTTCGCGCTGATCGTATTCAGCGCCGCGGCCGGGTACGGCACCGCGAAAGCCCCCGCACGGGGCTGAGCGGGCCGGAAACCGGCCCCGCCGGCTGACCCGGCGAGGACGGGAAATGCCGCCTGCCCGGGCGATGTTGCCATTCGTTGGGGCAGAGCCTGCCCCCGGGGACGGAAGGAAGCGGTGACGGACCGGAACACGCCGGAGAACACGGATCAGGACACGACCATTGACCAGGCGCGAGGCCCAGCGAGCGTAGCGGAAGCCGCCCCGCGCGAGCGCGGCTGGATGGCGCGGCTGACGGGATACTGCTGGCGGTATCCCCGCAACGTGATCCTCGCCCTCGGCGGGACCCTGGTGGTCAGCGCGGTGGGGGTCGCCATCCCGCTGATTCAGCGGGCCATCGTAGACAACCTCACCTCCGCCGGGCAGGCCGCCATCTGGCCGCTGGCCCTCGCCCTGCTCGCCGCGGCACTGGTCAACTTCGGCGCGCTGTACCTGCGCCGCTACCGGGCCGGCCAGCTATCCCTCGACGTCCAGCACGACCTGCGCACGGAGATCCTGGCCTCGCTGTCGCGGCTGGACGGCACCCGCCAGGACGAGTTGCACACCGGCCAGATCGTGAGCCGGTCGATCTCCGACATCACGCTGGTGCAGGGCCTGCTGGCCATGGTGCCGATGCTGCTGGGCAGCGCGGTCCTGTTCGCCGGCTCCCTGATCGCCATGGCGGTGCTCTCGCCGTTGCTCACCCTGGTGGCGCTCGCCGTCGCGCCCAGCTTGTGGTTCGTCGCGCTGCGGTCCCGGCGCACCCTGTTCCCGGCGAGCTGGGACGCCCAGCAGCGCGCGGCCGCCGTCGCGGAGGTGGTCGAGGCCGCGGTGACCGGGGTGCGCGTGGTGAAGGGGTTCGGGCAGGAAAGCCAGGAGGTGGCCCGGCTCGAAGATGCCAGCTCCGCGCTGTACGGCTCCCGGGTGCGCACCGTGAAGCTGATGGCCAAGTACAACCCGGCGCTCCAGGCGATCCCGGCGCTCGGCCAGGTCGGCGTGCTGGCGCTGGGCGGCTGGCTGGCCCTGCGCGGGTCCATCACGCTCGGCACGTTCCTGGCCTTCTCCGCCTACCTGGCGGCGCTGGTCGGGCCGGTCCGGGCACTGTCCGCGCTGGTCACGCTGGGCCAGGAGGCCCGGGCCAGCGTGATCCGGGTGTTCGAGGTGATCGACGCCCGCCCGGTGGTAACCGACCGGCCGGGCGCGGTAGCGCTGCCGCCGCAGACCCCGGGGGTGGAGTTCGACGACGTCTGGTTCGGCTACGTCCCGTCGCGGCCGGTGCTGCGCGGCCTGTCGCTGCGGGTGGCGCCGGGCGAGACCCTGGCGCTGGTCGGCACCGCGGGATCCGGGAAGTCCACGATCTCCCTGCTGCTCCCCCGCTTCTACGATGTGCGCGGCGGCCAGGTCCGGGTCGGCGGCTTCGATGTCCGGGACCTCACCCAGGACTCCCTGCGGGCGGCGATCGGGCTGGTGCCGGAGGACAGCTTCCTGTTCTCCGACAGCGTCGCCGCCAACATCGCGTTCGGCCGCCCGGACGCGACCCGGGAACAGGTCGTGGCCGCCGCCCGGGCGGCCGAGGCGGACGAGTTCATCGCCGGCCTGCCCCAGGGCTACGACACCGTGGTGGGCGAGCAGGGGCTCACCCTGTCCGGCGGCCAGCGGCAGCGGGTCGCGCTGGCCCGCGCGCTGCTCACCGACCCGCGCATCCTGGTGCTCGACGACGCCACCTCGGCGGTGGACCCGCGGGTGGAGGCGGACATCCACCAGACTCTGCGCCGGGTCATGGACGGCCGGACCACGCTGCTGATCGCGCACCGGCGGTCGACACTGCGGCTCGCGGACCGCATCGCGGTCCTGGACGAAGGGCGGCTCGTCGCCGCGGGCAGCCACGCCGAGCTCATGGCGGACTGCCCGCTCTACCGGCTGCTGCTGGCCGGCCCGGGCGAGGACGCGGAGGGCATCGACGCCGGCGAGCTTGGCTTTTATCAAAACGATCCTGCCGGGCCGGAACCGGACGGCGCGCGGCCGGCCCCGTCCCGGGCAACCGCACCCGGAACGGGCGCCCCGCAGCCCGGGGACGGGGCGGCCCGGCCGACGGCGCCGCAGAGGCCGGCGCCGGGCCAGCTCCGCACCGCGGCCTCGGCGGGCTTCCTCACCGGCGTACCTGCCTCCCCGGAGCTGCTGGCCAGGGTGGACTCACTCCCGCCCGCGACAGAGGAGCCCGGCGTGGACGACGCCGCGGCCAGTGCCCCCGACCCGCACTTCACGCTGCGCCGCCTGCTGCGGCCGTTCCTCGTGGCGTTCGCCGTGGGGCTGCTGCTCGACGGCCTCGACGCGCTGGCCAACCTCGCCATGCCGGCGCTGGTCCGCGGCGGCATCGACCACGGCATCGAGGCCCAGGTGCTGGCGGCCATCGTCGCCGTCTCGGCGGCGGCACTGCTGATCACCCTGGCCGACTGGGTGATCAACGTGGTGCAGACCATGGTGGTGGGCCGGACCAGCGAGCGGCTCCTCTACACCCTGCGCGTCAAGATCTTCGCGCACCTGCAGCGGCTCGGGCTGGACTACTACGAGCGCGAACTGTCCGGCCGCATCATGACCCGGATGACCACCGACGTGGAGGCGCTCTCCTCGTTCCTGCAGACCGGGCTCATCACCATGGTGAACTCGGTGCTGCTGGTCGCCGGGGTGATGGCCGCACTGCTGATCATTAACCTGGAACTGGGGCTGACCGTGCTGGCGATCATGCCGGCGGCGGCCGTCGCCTCGGTGGTCTTCCGCAGCAAGGCGTCCGTGGCGTATCAGGACGCCCGGGAGAAGGTCAGCGCGGTCAACGCCGACCTGCAGGAGAACGTGGCCGGCCTGCGCATCTCCCAGGCCTACCGCCGCGAGGAGCGCAACCTGGCCCGTTTCGCCGGCCGCAGCGACGACTACCGCCGGTCCCGGCTCCGGGCCCAGCGCTACATCGCGCTGTACTTCCCGTTCGTGCAGTCCCTGTCCACGCTGGCCAGCGCCCTGGTGCTGCTGGTCGCGGCGGGGCAGATGCAAAGCGGCGCGCTGACCGCGGGCGCGCTCATCGCCTACCTGCTCTACATCGACATGCTGTTCTCGCCGGTCCAGCAGATCTCCCAGGTGTTCGACGGCTACCAGCAGGCCGCCGTGGGGCTGCGCCGGATCCGGGAACTGCTGCACACCCCGACCTCCACGCCGCAGGCCGCCCATCCCCTGCCCGCACCGCGCGGCCCGGCCCGGATCGAGCTGCGGGACGTGCATTTCCGCTACGCGGGCGCCACCGCGGAGGCCCTGGCCGGGGTCAGCCTGACCGTGCCGCCGGGCGAGACGGTTGCCCTCGTCGGGCAGACCGGCGCCGGCAAGTCCACGCTGGTCAAGCTGGTGGCGCGGTATTACGACGCGACGGGCGGCCGGGTCCTCGTGGACGGCACCGACATCCGCGATCTGGACCTGGCCAGCTACCGGCACCGGCTGGGCGTGGTCCCGCAGGAGGCGTTCCTGTTCGCGGGAACGGTGCGCGGCGCGATCGCCTACGGGCGGCCGCAGGCCAGCGATGCCGAGGTCCGGGCGGCGGCCAGCGCCGTGGGCGCGGTGGACATGATCAGCCGCCTGCCCGGCGGCTTCGACCATGAGGTGGCCGAGCGCGGCCGCAACCTGTCCGCCGGGCAGCGCCAGCTCATCGCGCTGGCCCGGGCCTACCTGGTCGATCCGGACATCCTCCTGCTCGACGAGGCGACCGCCGCGCTGGACCTGGTCAGCGAGGCGGCCGTGGCCCGGGCCGCGGAGCGGCTGGTGGCGTCGCGGACGACGCTGGTGGTGGCGCACCGGCTCACCACGGCCGCCCGCGCCGACCGGATCGTGGTGCTCGACCAGGGCCGGATCGCCGAGGTCGGGACGCACGACGAGCTGCTCGCGGCGGGCGGCAGCTATGCCTCGCTGTGGGACGCGTTCACCGGCGACGCCACGCTCGCCGCCTGACCGGCCGCGCCGGGGCCATCCGCCTCACCGGCAGCACCGCGGCCATCCGCCTCACCGGCAGCATCTGGCGGCCCGGGCGCCGCCAGCGCGGCGCGCCTGCGGGCGCTTCGGCTGAGCGCGGCCAGCTCGCCGACCAGGGCCCTGGCCTCATCCTGCGGCCGGTCCCGGAACTCGGCCCGGACCCGCTTGCCCGCGGCGTCGAGGTGCACGGTTGCCAGCCCGAGCCGGCGCTGCAGCGGCCCCTGGGCCAGCCGCACGCTTTGCGCCTTGGCCAGCGGCACCCAGGTGGTCTCCCGGCGCACCCGCCCGGTGACCGCCACGGCCAGCGTGTCGTCGTGCCCGGCCGCCAGGAAGTGGTAGCTCAGCGGCGCCTTCCAGACGGCCCGGCGCGGCGGCCGGCGCGGCACGGGCCAGTCGCGGACGGCCGGGAGCGCGATCCCTAGCAGCCGCGCGGCCTCGTCCTGGCTGCCCACCGGCAGCAGCGCCTTCCGCACCTCCCCGGTGCCCTCGGGGCGGTCGTGGCCAAGACGGCCTGCCACGTCGACCTCCAGCCGGCACCAGTGCAGGGGCCGCCAGGACAGCGGCTCGATCATCCGCACCGCCTGGATCCGTGCCACCGGGATGGTCTCGGCCACCGTGCCGAGCAGCCCGCGCCGAATCCGGACGCCGTCGGGTGAGGCGGCCACGGTGAAGGCGTACTGGGTGGAGACCCGCCGCCAGGCGATGGTGCCGCAGATGATCAGCCACCAGATCAGCAGGGCGCCGACGCCGAGGAGCCCGCCGGGAGCCACTGCCGCCGTGACCCCGCCCACGACGACGGCCACCACGGCCAGCTGGACGGCGGGGATCAGTGCCGCGCCGGCGAGCCGGCCGGTGGGCACCGAGGTGACCGCGCTCTCCGCGGGCTCTGGGGTGGCGGGATCCAGGCCATGGTGCGCCGCGAGCAGGCGGGCCCGCAGCGCCTCGGCCGCCTGTTCCGGCAGGTACGCGAGCCGCCCGTCGGCGTCACCCGAGCCGGCCAGCCGGACCCTGAGTTCGGCGAGGCCGAGCATCCGGGCCAGCAACGGGCGCACCAGGTCCACGGCCTGGATCCGGGCGATGGGCAGCTGCCGCGAGTCCCGGCGAAGCAGCCCCGTCTCGATCCGCAGGGTGACCCCGTCCACCTTCCACCGGGTGACGAGCCAGTTGACGGCCGCTCCCCCCGCGACGAGCGCCACCAGCGCGAAGTCCCACCAGCGGGTCCCGGCGCCACTGCCGATCAGCCCCGAGCCGGACAGCCCGGCCAGGGCCAGCACCGCGAGCACCGCCCGGCCGGAGCGCACCAGCGGAGACAGCGGATGCAGCCGCCGCCAACCGTCATCTGCCGCCACTGCCCCCAGCCCCGGCCGCCCGGGCCCGCCGGGCAGGGCCCGCCTCATAGGCCGGTGGCCTTGGCTTCGCCGAGCGCGGCCAGCCGGTCCCGCAACCGCGCCGCCTCGTCGCGCTCCAGGCCCGGGATCCGTGCATCGCTGGCCGCGGCCGCCGTGTGCAGTTTCACCGTGGCCAGGCGGAAGGCGCGGTCGATGGGCCCGGCGCTGACGTCGACGAACTGCATCCGGCCGTAGGGGACAACCGACAGGCGGTGGATCAGCACCCCGCGTTCGACGATGAGGTCCTCGTCGCGTTCCTGGTACACCCAGGACCGGAACCGGTTGCGCGCGAACCAGAGCGCCGCGAGGGCGCCGGCGATCACCACGGCAACGGCGGTCACTGCCGCCGCCCGGCCGAGCGCCAGCCCGGCCGCCGTGCCCGTGACCACGGCGAGCGCCCCGCCGCCGGCAATCACTTCGGCGCAGCGCATCCGCCATAGCCGCGGCGAGGGGCACCTCACCCCGTGATCAGGCATGCCCGGCATGGCCTCACGGTACCGCGTGCCGGGCAGGCGAGTTGCCGGCGCCGGCTGGCGGCTGCTTGGCTGAGGGCATGACCACCCCCCACCGCGCCGGCCAGGCACCGCCGGCGCAGCACCGCGAACTCACCGCGGCCGACGTCGGGACCGTCGTCACCCGCCACGGAATCCAGACGGTGGAGCCGCTGATCCGGCCGTACCTGCGGCACACGCCGGTGATCACCGTGGACCGGGCGGACTTCGGGCTGGCTCCCGGGCCGCTGGTGCTCAAGCTCGAGCAACTGCAGCACGCCGGGTCCTTCAAGGCCCGCGGCGCGTTCGCGAACCTGCTGCTCCGCGACATGCCGGCGGCCGGGGTGGTCGCCGCGTCGGGGGGCAACCACGGCGCCGCCGTGGCCTTCGCGGCACGCGCCCTGGGCATCCCGGCGCGGATCTACGTCCCGCACGTATCCTCACCGGCCAAGATCGCCCGGATCCGGGGCTACGGCGCGGACCTGGTCGTGGCGGGCAGCATCTACTCCGATGCCCTGGCGGCGAGCCAGGAGTGGGCGGCCGATTCCGGCGCCCTCCGCGTCCACGCCTACGACCAGGCCGAAACCATGCTCGGCGCGGGCACCCTCGGCCTGGAACTCGCCGACCAGGCCCCCGCCGCCACCCAGGTGCTGGCCAGCGTGGGCGGCGGTGGGCTGCTCGCCGGGGTGGCCGCCTGGTACGCCGGCCGGGCACAGGTGGTGGGTGTCGAACCGGAGGGCGCGCCGACCCTGACCGCGGCGATGCGGGCGGGCCGGCCGGTGGACGCGGCAGCCGGCAGCATAGCCGTCGATTCGCTGGCACCGCGCCGGGTCGGCGAGCTGACCTTCGCCATCATCCGTCAGAACGCGGCCCAGGTGCTGCTGGTCGACGACGAAGCCATCGCGGCAACCCAGCGCCTGCTCTGGGAGACGCTGCGGGTGGTGGCCGAGCCGGGTGGCTGCGCCGCGCTGGCCGCCCTGGTTTCCGGGCGCTGCGAGCCGGCGCCGGGCGAGACCGTCGCCGTGGTGATCAGTGGCGCAAATACGACCGCGGTTGACTTCGGCCCGCGGGCCGGCTCCGCGAACGCCTGAGTGGGATTCCTGCAGGCCAGGCGGAGCGCTTGCGCGCCCGCCCGGCCGGGGAATTGAGCGGTGGACCGGGATTAGCTAGGCCGGCCACCCGGCCCACCGCGCCGCCGCCACACCGCACCCTGGGCGTGGGACGGGGTATTGCCGTCTCAGCGCCTCATGGCCCGCCAGACGGCGCCGGCCGTCGCGGGTGCCTGGCGCCGATGTGCGGGTTACCCTGCTGCCCCGGCTGGTGCGGGTTCCCGGGCGGTGCCGCGGCATGCGGGTTCCCCTGGCCGGTGCCCTGGGTCCCCTGGCCGGTGCCCTGCTGGTCCTGGCCGCTGCCCTGGTTCTCCTGGCCGCTCGCGCGCGCATGAGTTCCTTGGGCGCTCGGCGCCCGGCCCGTTCCGGAGTGCTGTTGTCCCGCCGGGCCACCGGTTTCCGCCGACTGCCCCGGTGCGACGAGCCTGCGCGCAGGCGCGGCCGGGTGCCGTGCCGGCGCGTCGGGCGCGCCGATCGTGTCATGGGCGAAGCGCTGGATCGGCGCGGGGAGCACGTCGGCGTACGCCGCCGTCGCGACGCCCCCCAGGAACACCGCGAGCCCGGCGGCCGCGGCAACCCTGGCACGGAGCCAGGGGGCCGGCACGGCGGGCCCGCGGCGGGCATGGCGCCGCGGTTGCGGCACGATAGGCCGGCGCCGGTACTCGGCCCGGGCCCGGGCCTCGCCGGCCAGTTCCCCGGCGGTAGCCTCGGCGGTCAGCGCGGCAAGAATGTCAGCCACGGGCCGCAGCTCCGCGGCGGCGCCCTTCCCGGCGAGCAGCGCGGCCAAGTCGGCGTCCGCCACTGTGGACCCGTCCTGGCGCTGCGGCTGCGGGATGCTGAGCATGTCATCATCCGGAACGTCGTTCCCGGTCACAGCGTTACACCCGCGTCCACGGTGATCTCGGCAAGCCTGCGCAGCCCCCGGTGCGCGGCCACCCGGACCGCTCCCGGGCTCTTGCCCAGCAGCCGGGCCACCGACTCGGTGTCCAGCCCGGCGACGACCCGCAGCAGGATCACCTCCGCCTGAAGCCGCGGCAGCCCGGACACCAGGGCGATCGCCGCCGCCGTGCCGAGGTTCTCGATCGCGGCCTCAGCGGAATCCCCGGTGCGGGGCAGCAGCGCCATGGTCACGTCGTCCAGCGGCGCCTCCGGGCGGCGCGCGCGGCGCCTGGCCAGGTCGATCGCGCGGCGGCGGGCCGTGGTGAACAGCCACGCCCGCCAGGCCTGCTCGTCCCCGCGGAACGCCGACAAGCCGCGGACCACCTGGACCCAGGTTTCCGCCGCGATGTCCTCTTCGGCACCGGGCGCGATCACCCGCAGGTAACGCAGCAGGGCAGGGTTGGCGTCCCGCCACAGCCGGGTAAACGCGGCCTCGCTGCCGCCCTGCGCAGCGGCAAGCAGGCCGGCGAATTCGTCGCCCATCACAGCGCCAGAGACCCTAGCGCCCGCCGATGTCCTCACTCCATACCCCGGGGAACCGTTCCTGGAATTCCTGCATGACCGCGGTGCACCGCGGGTCATCGACCAGCACCACCGTGACACCATAGCCCCGGAGGAACTCCAGGTCCCCGGCGAAGGTGGTTGCCTCGCCGACGACCACCCTCGGGATCTGGAAAAGCAGGATCGCGCCGGAGCACATCTGGCACGGGGACAGCGTGGTGTACAGCGTCATGTCGCGGTAGGAGGCCTGTCTCCCGGCATTGCGCAGGCAGGACATCTCACCGTGGGCGATCGGATCACCCGACTGGACCCGCTCGTTGTGCCCGGAGGCGACCAGGCGCCCGCCCGCCGCGAGCGCGGCCCCCACCGGGACACCCCCGACGGCCAGGCTGGCCCTGGCCTCGGCCAGGGCCACGTCCATCATCGCCTGATCCACCTCGGCGGGCAGCTCGGATCCCATGCGCAACTCCCTTGTCGCACCGTGCCGCGGGGCTGTCCAGTCGAGGCTAGCTGGCAACGGCCCGCGCCGTCCGCTATGCCGCGCGTTCTTTGGGCCCGATCACCGGGCCCTCGGGTGCCGCTTCCCGCGGGCATGCCGAAACCGCGCCGGGCGCCGCCCGGCGCTGCGCGGCCGGTCAGCTACCGCCGACGCCGAGCGCCGTAAGCACAACCAGGACCACGGTGGAGGTGGCGAACGCCCCGTGCGCCAACACGACGAACAGCGGGAAACTGCCTTCTGCGGGCTGTTCCCGGAGCGACGGGCTTCCCGGCGCGGCCGCCGGCCCCGCCGTCGGCGCGGCCGCCGGCCCCGCCGTCGGCGCGGCTCCAGGC
>Ga0318554_10000940_pt1 | contig 11436 bp, 10 predicted proteins | sample GRESIP082b2f22_FD_203687 | JGI IMG/M metagenome (GOLD analysis project Ga0318554, IMG submission 203687) | Tropical soil microbial communities from Luquillo Experimental Forest, Puerto Rico - GRE.SIPMG.082b2f22 | ecosystem: Environmental > Terrestrial > Soil > Tropical forest > Bulk soil... | reverse complement strand
AGCAAGACACCGGCCTGGACACCCGGGCTGACCGAGGTACGGCGGGCGGGCGACGGCCCGCTGCAGCTGGGCCAGGCGCTGACCTTCATCGGCAGCTTCCTCGGCCGCAGCTACCAGTCGGCATCCGCGGTCACCGAGCTCACCGCCAACGAGCGGTTCGCGACCAAGACCACGTCCGGGCCGTTCCAGCTGGAGACCGATGCCCGGCTGGAGCCGGTCGCCAACGGCACCCGGATGGCCACCGTCTACCGGGGCGAGAGCCACGGCTTTTTCAAGATCGCCGAGCCCATCGTCACCCGGCTGGCGCGTAAGCAGTTCGATACCGCGGCCGTCAACCTCAAAGCGCTGATGGAAGAGAAGGCGCTGTAGCGCTGGCAGGCAGGAGCTAGTCGCCGAGCTCGGCACGGCGGCGGCTGACATAGTCGCCAAGTTCGGCGCGGATGGCGTCATCCAGCGGCGGCGGCTGGTAGTCGGCCAGGGTCTTCGCGCAGATGTCGGAGGCCCGGGCGGTGGTGTCCTTGCCGCCAAGTTTCAGCCAGCGCTCGTAGTTGGCGGTGGAGGACAGCAGCGGCCGGTAGAAGCAATCCCGGAACCGCTCCATGGTGTGCGCGGCGCCCAGGAAGTGCCCCCCGTGGCCCACCTCCTCATGCGCGCCGAACGCCAGCGAGCCCTCGTCGATCTCCAGCGGCGTGAATTCCACCCGGAGCATCCGCAGCAGCTCGATGTCGATGATGAACTTCTCGAAGCAGCTGACCAGCCCTCCCTCCAGCCAGCCCGCCGCGTGCATGACGAAGTTGGTGCCGGCCAGGAACGTCGGCAGCAGCGTCATCAGCGACTCGTAGGCGGCCTGCGCGTCCGCGGTCTGGCTGGCCGTCAGCCCGCCGCCGGTGCGGAATGGCAGCCCGAAATGCCGGGCCAGCTGCCCGGTGCACAGCAGCCCGATGGCCGACTCGGGGGTGCCGAAGCTGGGCGAGCCTGACTGCATGTCGATGTTGGACAGGAACGAGCCGAAGATGACCGGGCAGCCGGGCCGGATCAGCTGCGCCAGCGCGATCCCGGAGAGCGCCTCGGCCAGCTGCTGCACCAGCGCGGCCGGGATGGTGACCGGCGACATCGCCCCCATCAGCAGGAATGGCGTGAGCACCACCGGCTGGCTGGCCGCACAGTACTCGAACTGGGCGTCCAGCATCCGGTCGTCCCAGCGCAGCGGCGAGTTGCAGTTGATCAGCGAGATGGTGGCCGGGGTCTGCTCGATCTTGTCCCGCCCGCCGAAGAGGATCGACGTCATCGCGATGGTGTCGGCCGCGTTCGGGCCGGAGACGACGTTGCCCATGTAGAACTTGTCGGTCAGGGTGGCCAGCGCATAGATCATGTCCAGGTGCCGGGAGTCCAGCGGCGCGTCGTTCGGTTCGCAGATCACCCCGCCCGCGGTGTCGAGTTGGCCGAACGACTGGGCGAGCATGGTCAGCCGCCGGAAGTCGTCCAGCGTGGCGTCCCGGCGCACCTCCCCCTCCCGCACGAACGGGCAGCCGTACACCCCGCCGAACACCATGTGGTCGCCGCCGATGTGCACGGTGTTGGCCGGGTTGCGGGCCTGCACGTCGAACTCGCGCGGGGCCTTGGCCACCTGCGCGAGCACGAACTCCGGGTCGAGGTAGACCACCTCGCCGTCCACCCGCTGCCCGGCGGCGCGGAACAGCTCGACTGCCTCCGGCTTGGCGAACTGAACGCCGATCTCGGACACGATCCGGCGCCAGCCGCGGTCGAGCACCCCGACCGCGTCGGCGGACAGGATCTCGTACCGCGGCATCGTGTTGACGAACATCGCCACCCCACCTCGCCCGCCTGCGCCGGGCACGCCTTGACCCACCTAGCACCCGCCCGTACGATCACATAGTAGAACAGAGTTCCGCAACATGGAACTCTGCAGGGCGGAGCACACATGACAAGTCCCAGCGGAACGCAGGCCGTTGACCGGGCTGCCCGGCTGCTCACCGAGGTGGTGCACGCGCACGGCTCGGTGACCTTCACCGAGCTGGCGGCGGCTACCGGCCTGGCCAAGAGCACCACCTCCCGGCTGCTCATGGCGCTGGAGCGGAACGGCCTGATCCGCCGGGACGGCCACGGCCAGTTCCGGCCCGGCGAGGTCTTCGTCCGGTTCGCCTGGCGCGGCGGCGCCGAGGCCGGGCTGGCCGAGCTGGCCCAGCCACTGCTGGAGCGGCTCGGCGGGCAGACCGGGGAGACGGTCAATCTCGGGGTCGAACGGGACGGCCTGGTCGAGCAGATCGCCCAGGTGGACAGCGGATATGTGATCGGCGCCACCAACTGGCTGGGGCGGCCGGTGCCGCTGCACTGCACCGCGCTGGGCAAGGTGCTGCTGGCCTACGGCGTGGCACCGCTGCCCGCGGGCCGGCTGGAACGGCTGACCGCGTGGACGATCACCAGCCGGCCCGCGCTGCAGGCCGAGCTGGCCACGGCCCGCGAGCGGGGCTACGCCGTCACCGACTCCGAACTGGAGCCGGGACTGGTCGCGGTGGCCGCCCCGGTCTGCCGGGACGGCGGCGCGGTGATGGCCGCGCTGTCGGTGTCCGGCCCCGCCACCCGGCTCACCCCGGCCCGGCTGCCGGTGGTGGCCGCCCAGTGCGCGGCCGCGGCCGCGGAACTGTCCGCCCTGCTCGGCCACCGGCCCGGCGAACCGCACATGCCAGCACAGGAAGAAGGTGCCCGTTGACTACTGAGGAGCTCCTGCGGCAGCTCTACGACTTCACCCTGGTCGGCAACGGGCCGGAGGTGCTCGAGCTGACCAATGCCGGGCTGGCGGCCGGCCTCGGCCCGGAGACGCTGCTGTACGAGGCGCTGATCCCGGCGCTGGAAGAGGTCGGCGCCCGGTTCGAGCGAGGCGACTTCTTCGTGCCGGAGATGCTCATCGCGGGCAAGGCGATGGCCGGGGCCCTGGAGGTGCTCCGCCCGCTGCTGGCCGAGACCGGCGCCGAGTCGATCGGCACCATTGTCATGGGCACGGTCAAAGGCGACGTCCACGACATCGGCAAGAACCTGGTCAACATCATGTTCGAGGGTGCCGGGTTCCAGGTGATCGACCTTGGCGTGCAAGTCGCGCCGGAGAAGTTCGTGGAGGCGGTGCGTGAGCATCAGCCCGATATCGTCGGCTTCTCCGCCTTCCTGACCACCACCATGCCGATGTTCAAGGCGAACATCAACGCGCTGGCCAAGTCCGGCCTGCGCGACCAGGTGATTGTCATGGTCGGCGGCGCCCCGGTCACCCAGGAGTACGCCGACGTGGTCGGCGCCGACGGGTACGCGGCCGACGCGTCGGCCGCGGTGGTCCGGGCCAAGGAACTGCTCCAGCGGCGGCGCGCCGCGCTGCCGGCCTAGGCGGGCAGGCGCATGCGCACCGTCCTTTCGTCGGCCAGCCGGGAAACGGTGATCGGCCCGGCGGAGCCGTTCTGCATCATCGGGGAGAGGATCAACCCCACCGGGCGCAAGATCTTCCAGCAGCAGCTGCGGGACGGCGACCTGTCCCGGATCGAGACCGACGTGGCCAGCCAGCTCGCCGGCGGCGCGATGGTGCTCGACGTCAACATGGGCGCGCCGCTGGCCGACGAGGCCGAGCTGATGGTCCGGGCGGTCAAGCTCATCCAGGGCCTGACCGACCTGCCGCTGTGCATCGACTCCTCGATCGTCGAGGTGCTCGACGCCGGGCTGGCCGCCTACCAGGGCAAGGCGCTGGTCAACTCGGTCACCGCCGAGGACGAGCGGCTGGCCGCGATCCTGCCGCTGGTCGCCCGGCACGGGGCCGCGGTCATCGGGCTGCCCAACGACGAGGAGGAGATCCCCGCCGAGCCCGGTCGCCGGGTTGAGCTGGCCCGCAAGATCATCGACGTGGCGACCAGCCGGTACGGCATCGCCATCGAGGACATCGTGATCGACCCGCTGGCCATGCCGGTCGGCGCCGACACCTCGCTGGTCGGCACCACGCTGGAGACCATCGCGCTGCTGCGGGACGAGTTCGGGGTGAACATGACGCTCGGGGCGTCGAACGTGTCGTTCGGCATGCCCGACCGGCATGCGATCGGGGCCGCGTTCCTGCCCATAGCCATCTCGGCCGGGCTGACCAGCGCCATCATGGACGCCCGGTCGCCGCAGATCGTGCGCGCCGTCAAGGCCGCCGACCTCCTGCTGGACCGCGACCCCTGGGGGGCGTCCTGGATCGCGGCGCACCGGGCCACCCAGGCGGCCCAGGCCGCGCAGCCGCAGGGCGGGCCGTGACCACGGCCAACATCGACGCTGAGGCCCCCTCGGCCGGGCCGGTCCGGGTCGATCTGGTCTTCGAGCCGGGCACCCGCCGGGTCCGGGTGCCGGCCGGGGTCAGCGTCTTCGACGCCGCCAGCTGGAACGGCATCGCCATCGACTCGACCTGCGGCGGCCACGGCACCTGCAAGAAGTGCAAGGTCAGAATGCTGGACGGGGCCGTTGCCGCGTCCCCGCTGGACATCCGCGCGTTCAGCCCGGACGAGCTGCGCGGCGGCTGGCGGCTGGCCTGCCGGGCGCTGGCCGGCGCCGACGCCACCGTCGAGGTGCCGCCGCTGGCCACCCGGCCGAAGGCGGCTACCGTCGGGGTCGGCCGCCAGGTCATCCTCCGCCCGGCCGTGCAGAAGCGCTACCTGGAGCTCACCGAGCCAACGCTGCGCGACCAGGCCACCGACCTGGAGCGGGTGCTGGCCGCGATCGACGACCTGGAATTGCGGGTGGACCTGGCGGTGCTGCGCACTCTCGGCCAGGTGCTGCGCGCGGCCGACTACCGGGTCACCGCGGTGGTGGTGGACGACGCGCTGATCGCGGTCGAGCCCGGCGACACCACCGCCCGCCGCTTCGGCATCGCGTTCGACCTGGGCACCACCACCGTGGTCGCCACCCTGCTGGATCTGTCTACCGGCACGCCGGCCGCGGTGGATTCGGTGCTGAACGCGCAGCAGCCGTTCGGCGCGGATGTGATCACCCGGATCAGCGCGACCATGCTCGACCCGGCCAACCTGGACCGGCTGGCCGGGCTGGCCCGGGACACCCTGGCCGGGCTGGCCGCCGCGGTGTGCCAGGCGGGCGGGGCGGACCCGGCTGAGGTGTACGAGGTGGCGGTGGCCGGTAACGCCACCATGACCCACTTGCTGCTGGGCATCGACCCGGAGCCACTCGGGGTGGCCCCGTTCATCATGTCCACCCGGCTCTACCCGGAGGTGCTCGCCGCCGACCTTGGCATCGCGGTGCACCCGCGGGCACGGGCGGTGGTGTTCCCGGCGTTCGGCGCCTACGTGGGCGGCGACATCACGGCCGGGCTGCTCGCCTCCGGCATGGACCGGGACCAGCGCACCCGGCTGTTCATCGACATCGGCACCAACTGCGAGATCGTGCTCGGCAACGCCGACTGGCTGCTGGCCACCGCCGCGCCGGCCGGGCCGGCCTTCGAGGGGGCGGCCATCCGGTGCGGGATGCGGGCCGCCGACGGCGCCATCGAGGTGGTCACCATGACACCCGGCACGCTGGAGCTGACCGTCATCGGTGATGCCGCGCCAGCCGGGTTGTGCGGATCCGGGCTGGTCGATGCGGTCACCGGGCTGGTCCGGGTGGGGCTGCTCGACTCGTCGGGACGGCTGGTACCGAAGGAGGCGGCGGCCGCGCTGGCGCCCGGGCTGGCTAGCCGGCTGACCCGGATCGGCGACGAGCGGGTGTTCGTGCTGCACTGGCTGGGCGAGGTAGGCGACGCGGCGAACTCGGTCTACCTGTCCCAGCGGGACATCCGCGAGCTCCAGTTCGCCAAGGCCGCCATCGCCACCGGCTGGCAGATCCTGCTGGCCGAGGCCGGGCTGACGGCCAGCGACGTGCAGCAGGTGCTGCTGGCCGGGTCGTTCGGCAGCTACCTGTCGCCAGCCAGCGCGATCCGGCTCGGCCTGGTGCCGCCGCTGCCTGTGCTGCGGGTGGTCAGCGCTGGCAATGTGGCTGGCGAGGGCGCGAAGATGGCGCTGCTGTCGCTGCGCGAGCGCGCAGCCGGGCTGGCGCTGCTGGAGGAGGTGAGATATGTCGAGCTCTCCGACCGTGCCGATTTCAACGACCAGTTCGTGGGCCAGCTCGCCTTCCCGGCCTGACCTGGTGCTGATCGCCTGCGGGGCGCTCGGCGCCCACCTGCGCGAGATCATCGGCCGCCGCGGCTGGCCGGTGGAGCTGCACTGCCTGCCCGCGCTGCTGCACAACCGGCCCGCCCAGATCGCCGCACATGCCGAACGGCTGGCACGGCCGGCCCTGGCCCGCGGGGCCCGGGTCGTGCTCGCCTATGCCGATTGCGGCACCTATGGGGCGCTGGATGAGCTGTGCGCGCGGCTCGGGCTGGCGCGGCTGCCCGGGCTGCACTGCTATGACGTGCTGGCCGGGCCGGACCGGCTGGCCGCGCTGTTCGCGGCCGAGCCGGGGACGTACCTGCTCACCGATTTCGGGGTCCGCAGCTTCGGCCGGACGGTGCTCGCCGAGCTGGGGCTGGACCGGCATCCCGAGCTGTGGCCGGACTATTTCGGGCACTACCGGCGGCTGGTCTGGCTGGCCCAGGAACCCGACCCGGAACTGACCGCGCAGGCGGAACAGGTGGCGGCCAGGTTCGGGCTGCCGCTGGTAGTGGTGGAAACCGGCACCGGCCGGCTGGAACGGGAACTGGCCGGCCTGGTAGCCGCCCCGGCCGCCGCCCGGGAGACCGGATGATCCGCGCCGGGGTGCTGGGCGGCGGGCTGGCCAAGGCCGCGCCGCTGCTGGCCGATCCCCGGTTCGAGGTGTTCCCGGCGGCCGGGGCCGAGGACGCCGTCGTCAACTGGCTGCCCGCCGGGGCCACGGTGACCGTGACCGCCTCACCAGGCAAGGGCCTGGACCCCACCGTCAGCCTGGCCGAGCGGCTGGCCGGGCGGGGTTACCGGGTGGTGCCGCACCTGTCGGCCCGGCTGGTCGCCGACGACGCCCACCTGGCCGCGATCGTGGCCAGGCTGACCGCCTGCGGGATCGACGACGTCTTCGTCCCGGCCGGCGACGCCGATCCGCCGGTGGGCCCGTTCGACAGCGCGCTGCCGCTGCTGATACGGCTGGCCGAGATGGGCAGCCCGTTCGCCCGGACCGGGATCACCGGCTATCCCGAGTCGCACCCGCGGATCGGCGACGACGTCACCATCCAGGCCATGTGGGACAAGCGGCGCTACGCCAGCTACATCGTCAGCAACCTGTGCTTCGACCCGGCGGTGCTGCGCCGGTGGATCACCCGGGTCCGCGACCGCGGGGTGACGCTGCCGCTGTATGTGGGGCTGGCCGGGCCGGTCGAGCGGACCAGGCTGATGCGGATGGCGGCCAAAGCCGGCGCCGCCGAGTCCGCCCGGTTCCTGGCCGGGCACACCGAGTGGTTCCTGCGGCTGGGCACCCCCGGCGGCTACCGGCCCGAGCGGCTGCTGGCCAAGCTGGCGCCGGCGCTGACCGCCCCCGCCGCCGGGGTCGCGGGCCTGCATCTGTTCACCTTCAACCAGGTGGCCCAGACCGAGCGGTGGCGCCAGGAGCTGCTGGCGCGGCTGGTCTGACCGCGGCTGGCCTGACCGCGGCTGGTGTCTTCGCGGCTGGCCCGGCCGCGGCGGCCCGGCCCCGCGCCCGCGCCGGCGGCCTGACCGGCTGAACTCGGCCGATGCCCGGCCGTGACCGCAATCGGATGCATTCGTCCTTGCCGCGTGGATCTGCCGCAAAATGCACCGTAAGCCGGGAAACTCCCTGTATAAACACCTGAAACCAGCCAGCGCGGCCCGCTATGGCCGCCCCCCCGGCCGCGGGCTGCATTGGGGGAAGAGCCGAGCACCTGGGCCGGTGACCAGATAACGATGAGCAGTCAGGCCGTCCACCGTGGCGGAACCGGCCGGCGGTCGCCGGGCGTGTCCTGGCCGGTGTTCTCGGGTCTGATGCCATCGGTCACCGGCTTTTACACCCCCCGCATCGAAACCGGGCTGGCGCTGGCGGGCAGCCTGCACCCCGGCGAGACCGCGGTGCTGGTGACCGCGGACGAGGTGGCCCGGTCACTGGGCCCGCTGGGCGGCACCGGCAAGACCCAGCTGGCGGTGGCGATCGCCGGCGCCTGCTGGGAGCGGCGGTCGGTGGACCTGCTCTGCTGGGTGTCGGCCACCGGCCGGGACTCGGTCCTGCTCGGCTATGCACGGGCGCTGGCCGATGTCGGCGCGGCCGGCCCGGCGGCGGGCCCGGAGGAGGCCGCCGAGCAATTCCTGCGCTGGCTGGCCAGGACGGGCCGGCCGTGGCTGGCCATCCTGGATGACCTGGCCGACCCAGCCGTGCTGGCAGGGCTGTGGCCGCACGGGCCGGCCGGCCGGGTGATGGTCACCACCAACCGGCCGGACACCGCGCTGCGGGCACCCAGCCCCCGGGTGATGGAAGTCGGCGTGTTCAGCCGCCGGGAGAGCCTGAACTACCTGTCCGCCCGCCTGAGCGCCGAGCCCGACCTGTGGAGCGGCGCGCTCGACCTGGCCACCGAGCTCGGCTTCCTGCCGGTCGCGCTGGCGCAGGCCGGCGCGGTGGTCGCCGAGGCCGCGATCGACTGCCGCGAGTACCAGAACCGGATCGCCGGGCGGCAGCTTCCCGGCGCGGCCGGCCGGGGCGCGGTCCAGCCCGCGGTGGTCGCCACCACCAGCGCGCTGTCCCTGGAACTGGCCGACCTGCTGCCACCGGCCGGGCTGGCCCGGCCGGCGCTGGCGCTCACCAGCATGCTGGATCCCAACGGAATCCCCGGCGCGGTGCTCACCAGCCGGGCCGCCTGCATGTACCTGTCCCGGTACCGGGGCGGGGTGCCGGTGGATGAGGCGGAGGCCCGGGCCGTCATGCACAACCTGGCCCGGTGCGGCCTGGTCACCATCGACACCACCACCCCGGCCCGGACGGTCCGGGTGCACGCGCTGGTCCAGGCGGGCATCCGGCAGGCCATGACCAGCGCCGAGAGTGACTACGCCGCGCTGGCGGCGGCCGATGCCCTGCTCCAGGCGTGGCCACCGCACCCGGTGCCGGCCGCTTTCGACCAGGCGCTGCGTGACTGCACGGCCCGGCTCCGGCAGGCGGCCGGTGCCCTGCTGTGGACCCCGCAATGCCACCCGGTGCTGATCCGGGCCGGCCAGAGCCTGGACAGCAGCGAGCTGATCGGCCCGGCGATCACGTACTGGCAGGCGATGACCGACATCGGCCGCCCAGCCCTGGGCGCCGCGCACGCGCACACGGTGTACGCGCGTAACCGGCTCGCGGAGGCGTACGAGGCGGCCGGCCGGCCCGGTGACGCCGTGGTCATGTACGAGCTGACGGCCGCCGAATGGGAGCGCGGCCTGGGTCCGGGCCATCCCAATACCCTGGCCGCCCGCAGCAGCCTGGCTCGTGCCTACCGCGCCGCCGGGCGGCCCGGGGATGCGATCAGGCTGGCCGAGCCGACCGTGGCCGGGCTGGCACAGGTGCATGGGCCCGGCCACCCGGAGACCCAGGCAGCCCGCTCCGAGCTCGCGCAGGCCTACCTGGCCGCCGGGCTCTGGGCCGAGGCGACCGGCATCTTGCGGGAGATCCTGGCCGACCGGGAGCAGGCGCTGGGGCCAGACCATCCCGATACCCTGGCCGTCCAGGCTGACCTGGCCGATGGCCTGCGGGCGGCGGGCCAGCTGGACCAGGCGCTGCCGCTGCTGGAGCGCACGGTCACCGACCGGGAGCGGATCCAGGGCCGTGACCATCCCGCGGCCATCTCGGCCCGGGCCAGCCTGGCCGCCGGCTACCTGGCCGCCGACCGGCCCCGGGACGCCCTGGCCAGCTACAAGCGCGTGCTGGCCGACCGGGAACGGGTCCAGGGGCCCGACCACCCGGACACCCTGGCCGCCCGCGGCGACCTGGCCGATGCCTACCACCGGGCACACAAGCTCCGCGACGCGCTGCCGCTCTATCAGCGCATCGTGGCCGACCGGGAACGGGTGCAGGGGCCCGACCACCCAGACACCCTGGCCGCCCGGGGCGACCTGGCTGCCGCCTACCAGTCGGCCCGCAAGCGGTCCGCCGCGCTGCCGCTCTACGAGCGCACCCTGGCGGACTGTGAGCGGGTGCTCGGCCACGACCACCCGCTGACCCGGGCTACCCGCGAGAACTTCCTGGCCGCGGCGCGCAGCTAAGAGGCCGGGGCGCTGAGCGCCGGAATGACCGCCGCCCGCCCGGTGTTCGAGCCGCCAGGGGCCGCCGCAGGGCGGCCCCGGACGGAGAAGAGACATGACTGTAGCCAGCGACTGGAACCGGAAGGTGGTCGCGGAATTCCGGGCTAACGATGGCCGCGTGGGCGGGCACTTCGAGGGCGCTCCCGTGCTGCTGCTGCACACGACCGGGCGCAAGACCGGGACCGAGCGGGTGAACCCCATGATGTACCTGGCCCAGGACGGCCGGACGTTCGTCTTCGCCTCCAAGAGCGGTGCGCCGTCGAACCCCGACTGGTACAAGAACCTGCTGGCCAACCCCCAGGTGACGGTGGAACTGGGGGCGCGGACCTTCCCGGCCACGGCGGTCCCCGTCACCGGCCCGGAGCGGGACGCTATCTACGCCGAGCAGGCCCGCCGCTACCCCGGCTTCGCGGAGTACCAGACCAAGACCGACCGGGTGATCCCGGTCGTCGAGCTGATCAGCGGGAGCTGACGGCCGCCCGCCCGGCCTCAGCGGGCCGGGCCGTCCGCCTTCGCCCGGGCCGGGGAGCCGTGCTCGATGTAACCGGCCAGCTGCTTGCCGAGCATCAGGCTGACCCGGTAGCCGCTGTGCTCGACGGCCAGGCCGGTCAGGTCCTGGGCCAGGGTCACCTGCCAGCCGTGCAGGTCCACGTTGCGGATGGCGTACTGCCGCACCCGCTCCGCCCGCTCCGCCGCGCTGTGGTACCAGCGGCTGTCGTCGTTCAGCGCCAGCGCCAGCGAGTACTCCAGGTCGTCGCTGTCACGCACCTGCTCCAGGTTCCGCTCGATGTTGATCAGGACCGGCGCGAGCGCCAGGTCGGCCGGCGAGTGCGGGTGGGGGGAGGACATGGGGATCACCGTGCTTCCGGGATCGGCGTACCTGCCCCGAGCATGCCGGACGGGCTGCTGCCGCCGCAGGGACGATGGCCGGCGGTTGCCGGCCGAAGGTCCCGGGCCGCTCACCCCGGCGGGCGATGGTCCCGGGCGGGCGAAGATCCCAGGCGGGTCAGCCCGGGCGGCCGCGCTCCCGGATGGCGGCCACCAGCGCCGGGATCACCTGGTGCAGGTCGCCGATCACGGCGTACTCGGCGTGCGCCAGGATCGGTGCGCCCGGGTCGGAGTTGACGGCGATGATGTGCTTGGCACTGGCGCAGCCCGCGATGTGCTGGAT
>Ga0318554_10000931_pt1 | contig 11467 bp, 10 predicted proteins | sample GRESIP082b2f22_FD_203687 | JGI IMG/M metagenome (GOLD analysis project Ga0318554, IMG submission 203687) | Tropical soil microbial communities from Luquillo Experimental Forest, Puerto Rico - GRE.SIPMG.082b2f22 | ecosystem: Environmental > Terrestrial > Soil > Tropical forest > Bulk soil... | reverse complement strand
CTATAAGGGCATGAAGCGCCTCGTGCTCATGCAGACTCCCGTGCATGCGGCAGGCGAGATCAAGCGCATCATGCGCGCCGTGCGCGGGGACAAGATGCCGATCGACGACAACGGTCTCTCCAAGGAGCTCGACCCCGGTCTCAAGGCCACGCTCCTGAAGTACGGCGCGTCCTTCGAGTCGCTGGTGGATGCCGCGCGTGACTGGGAGGCCCAGAACCCATGAGGGGCAGCCGTCGCTGACATGAACCGCCCAGGGAGGATCACTTCATGAGACATGGCGCTCGAATTCTCGGTGTCGTGCCCGTGGTCATCGCCGTGATGGCCACCCTGTCGGGCCTTGCCTTCGCTCAATCCACCCCAAACGCGGTCGTCCAGTGGAACGAGACGACGATGAACGTGATCGACGCGAACGGCCAGAACGCCGTCCAGTCGACCCGCACGCTGGCCATGGTCCATGGGGCCGTGCACGACGCGGTGAACGCGATCAATCGGCGGTATGACACCTACTACTTCGAGGGGCCGGGGGATGGCGGTGCCTCGCCCGACGCCGCCGTGGCGGCCGCGGCTCACACGGTGCTCGTCGGCATCATCGGCAGCTTCGGCACGCCCGCGCAAAAGGGCGCCGCCCTCGCTCTCGTCGAGCAGGCATACACCGCGTCGCTCGCCAAGGTCAGCGATGGCCCGTCCCGGAACAAGGGGGTCTTGGTTGGACGAGCGGCAGGAGCGGCCATGCTGACGCTTCGCAAGGACGACGGCGCCACGCGGGATGCTCCCTACACGCCGGGCATGGGCCCCGGCAAGTGGCGGCCGCATCCCAACACCACCCCGCCGAACCCGCCCATCGCCAATCCGGACGCGGCCCGCGGCTACGCGCCCTCCCTGCTCCCGGGTTGGGGCAACGTCACGCCGTTCACCTTGCTCTCGTCGTCCCAGTACTGGCTCCCGGGGCCTCCGACTCTGACCAGCGCGACCTACACTCGCGACTTCAATGAGATCAAGGCCGTCGGCGGCCGGGTCAGCACGGTCCGCACGCCTGACCAGACGGAGATCGCCCGGTTCTGGTTCGAGGGGCCCGGCGCCTGGAACAGGATCGGGCGGACGGTAGCCGGCACGAAGAACCTGGATGCCTGGGACAGCGCCCGGCTCCTTGCCCTGATGAATTTCGCCATGGCGGACTCGTACATCGCCGGCTTCAAGATCCGGTACGTATACGACTCCTGGCGCCCCGTCACGGCCATCCGCGAGGGCGACAACGACGGCAACGATGCCACGGTGGGCGATCCGACCTGGGACAGCCACCAGAACACGCCAGCGGTGTCGGACTATCCGTCGACTCAGAGCACCTTCAGCGGCGCCGCCGCCGTGGCCCTGGCTAGTGTCCTGGGTGATCAGGTCAGCTTCACGGTCACGAGCGGCAAGCCCTTCGAGGGAATCACGCGATCGTTCACCAGCTTCTCCCAGGCCGCCCGGGAGAGCGCGGATTCCCGTGTCTACGCGGGAATCCATTTCCGCAGCTCGTGCGAAGACGGCCTCGTGCTCGGCCGCAAGATCGGACAGCGGGCGGTCGCGCTCTATCTGCAGCCGGTGCGAAAATAGGAGATCTGCTGGGACTTCACGGACGCGCCGTCGCAGCACTGGGGTAGTATGACCGGGTGCCCGAGGACAAGCTCTGCCCCATGCACGAGGCCGTGGCGCGCTTCGTGCCCGACGGCGCGTCCGTGTGCATGGGCACGGCGCTCGAAGCGCTCATTCCGTTTGCCGCCGGCCATGAGATCATGCGCCAGCGCCGGCGCGGCCTCACGCTGGTCGGCCCGATTTCCGACATGCTCTTCGACCAGCTCGTGGCGGCGGGCTGCGTGCGGCGCATCCAGGCCGCGTGGGTCGGCAACGTCTCGGCGGGACTCGGTCACAACTACCGGCGCGCGGTGGAGCGCGGCATCCCGCATCGCATCGAGGTCGAGGACCACTCGAACCTGACCATCGCGGCCGCTCTCCAGGCAGGGGCCATGGGCGCGCCCTACGTGCCCACCCGCTCCTTGCTCGGGACGGGACTCCTGCAATCGAACCCGACCTTCAAGGAGGCGCGCGACCCCTTCTCGGGCGACCCGATCGTGCTGATCCCTGCCCTCATGCCCGACGTGGCGATCCTCCACGTGCAGCGGGCCGACGCCGATGGCCACGCCCACTGCTGGGGCACCCTCGGGGTCACGCGCGAAGCGGCCCTCGCCGCGAAGCGTGTCATCCTCGTTGCCGAGGAGATCCTGCCGCGCGAGCGTCTCCTCTCCGACCCCGGCCTGATTCTCGTGCCCACCCTCAAGGTAGCGGCGGTCGTTCACGAGCCATTCGGCGCCTATCCGTCGCCGGTCCAGGGTTGCTACCGGCGCGCTCACGAGTTCTACCATCGCTACCACGAGGAGTCGCGCACGGAGGACGGCATGCACGCCTGGCTCGACCGCTGGGTCTACGGCGTGAAGGACTGGCCGGGCTTCCTCGACCTCCTCGGCCACGAGGCACGGGCTGCCGTGCGCATCACCTCGCCACGCCTCTCCGAACCTCTCGACTATGGAGCCTGAGCCATGAAGATCACCGCCGTGGAGGCGATCTGCCTCGCCATCCCCATGAAGCCGCTCGATCCATCCTCGTCGTGGACGGGCTCGACGCGCAAGCAGATCGTGGTGCGGATCAGGACGGATGCCGGGCTCACGGGGATCGGCGAGGCCTTCGCGTACGGCGCGCCGCTCGCCGTGTGCAACGCGATCGAGGAGAGCCTGGCTCCGCTCATCGTGGGGCAGGACCCGCTTCGCATCGAGCATCTCGTGGATCTCATGCAGCGCGCGACCATGATCTGGGGACGCCGCGGCCTCGGCATGTTCGCCATCAGCGGCATCGACATCGCGCTGTGGGATCTCCTGGGCAAGGCGCGCAACGCTCCCGTCTACGAGCTCCTGGGCGGAGCCCGGCGCCTGCGCCTGCCCGTCTATGCGAGCCTCATGCGCTACGACTCACCCAAGGACGTGGCCGCCGCGTGCACGAGCTTTGTCAAGCAGGGCTTCCGCATGCTGAAGCTCCATCAAACCGACGTCGAGTCCGTCCGCGCCGCGCGAGAGGCGGTGGGCCCTGACGTGGAGCTCATGCTTGACGTCAACTGCCCCTGGACGCCCGCGGAGGCGCTCGCCATGGCTCGGGCCCTCGCCCCGTATCGTCTCTTCTGGTTCGAGGAGCCGGTGTGGCCGCCCGAGGACTACGTGGGCCTCGCCGAGGTGGCGCGGGAGACGGACATACCGATCGCGCTGGGGGAAAACGAGTCCACCCTCTTCGGCTTCCGCGAGATCGTGGAGCGGCGGGCCGCCGACATCCTGCAGCCGAGCATCACCAAGGTCGGCGGCATCACCGAGTTCAGAAAGATCGCCGCCCTCGCGCAGGCGGCCAATCGCCCCATCGCACCGCACTCCTTCTACTTCGGCCCTGGTCTCGCCGCCACGCTCCACATGGCGGCGACGTGGGGGGGCACCACTCCCGTGGAGTTCCCAACGGGTGAACACGAGACGTCCTTCCTCGCCGGGCCCATCCGGCCCCGCGACGGCTTCGTGGAGCTGCCGCAGGGTCCCGGGCTCGGCGTGGAGATCAACGACGACGCGATCCGGCGTCACCCCTACACGGCCGCGGCCTCCAAGCCCTTCGTGCTCCACTCGTGATGGCGGGCTTCACCGACCGGGAGCTCATGGTCATCGCGGCCGGGCGCCAGATCCGCGACGGCGACGTGGTCTTCGTGGGTATGCGTCTGCCCCTGGTGGCCTTCTCCTTCGCCAAGCGTACCCATGCGCCCGGCGCCCTCGGCCTCTTCGAGAACGGGGTGGTGCGCGATCAGCCCGCGTCCGCGACACTCCTGACCATGAGCGACACACCCAATATTCCAGGCGCGCTGTGGTCCACGGGCACCCTGGAGATCATGTCACTGCTGCAGCAAGGCCTGGTCGACCTGGGCTTTATCGGTGGCGCGGAGATCGATCGGCACGGCAACCTGAACACCAACTACGTCGGCGATTGGCGGCAGCCGAAGGTGCGGCTGCCAGGCAGCGGCGGCGGGGCGGACATCGCGAGCCTCGCCCGGCGCTTCGTGGTGATCATGCCGCAGGAGAAGCATCGCTTCCGCGAGCGCGTCGACTTCATCACCTCTCCCGGCTTCGGCGACGGCGCGGGCTGGCGACGTCGGGTGGGGCTGCCGGGCGGCGGACCCATCGCGGTGATCACGACGCTGGGGGTGTATCGCTTCGAGGAGGCGACGTGCGAGATGATCCTCGCCTCGTACCATCCGGGGCAGAGCATAGAGTCGGTGCGTGCGGCCACGGGCTGGGATCTGCGCGTGGCCGATGACTGCCGCGAGACGCCGACCCCCACCGCCGAGGAGCTCGATATCGTGCGCGCCTGCGATCCCGCCGGCTTCTGGACTCGCTAGCGCGTGGACGGACGACCGGCGCCCCGCCGCTGGCTGATGTGGGGCATTCCTGCGTTTCTTTTTTTCTTCGGCTTCCTGCATCGAGTCGCTCCCGGCGTGATCGTCAAGGAGATCATGCAGGCCTTCAATGCGACGGGAGCGATCGTGGGACTCCTCTCCGCCATGTACTTCTGGGCCTATGCGGGGCTCATGATCCCCGCTGGCGTCCTCATCGACAGCTTCGGGGTTCGCCGCATGGTCTCGGCGGGCAGCGTAGTGATGGGTTTGGGCACGCTCGTCATGGGTCTTGCCGACTCTCAGGCCACCCTCATGGCAGGACGATTCCTGGTGGGCGCCGGAGCCACCGTGACCTTCATCGGCTGTCTCAAGATCGCCGCCGACTGGTTCCCCCTCTCACACTTCGGGACCCTGTCCGCGGTGACGGCCACCGTGGGCGTGCTGGGAGCGCTCGGAGGCACGGTGCCGCTGGCCGCCCTCGTGGCCGTCGCAGGCTGGCGCCACGCCTTCATCCTCATCGCGGTCCTCACCTTCTTAGGCGCGGTCGCCTGCTTCCTCTTCGTCCGCGATCATCCCCCGGGTACCGCCTCCGTCGCGCACGCCTCCAGCCTCGCCTCCGTGCTCCGCGGCGTGGTGAAGGTGCTCGGCAACTGGCACACGTGGCCGCCATTCCTCACCTTCTTCTTCTCCTACTCGGCCATCAGCAATCTCATGCTGTGGGCGGTGCCGTTCCTGCGCGACGTCTACGGCCTGGGCAACACCCGGGCCGCCGCCTATGCCTCGGCGGTGGCGTGGGCGCTCCTCGTGTCGGCTCCGCTCACCGGTTATCTCTCTGATCGCGTGCTGCGCCGGCGCAAGCTTCCCTACGCCGCTCTCACCGCGGGCACGCTGCCGCTGCTTGGCGTGGCCGCGCTGCTCTTCGGCATGGGTACCGTCGGGGGGGCCTTCGTGCTCACCTGGCCGATCGGGCGCGAGGTCAATCCGCCGCGTCTCGCGGGGACGGCGGTGGCCGTGACCAACATGGCTGGCTTCGTCGGCGCGGCCCTGACCCAGAAGTACGTCGGCGGCGTGCTCGATACGGGGTGGACGGGCACGATGGTAGAGGGAGCGCGCGTGTATCCGGTGGCGGCCTATGCCGTCGCCTTCAAGGTGTGCGCGGTCTTTGCTCTGGTCGCCGCCGGCATGAGCCTGTTGCTCCGCGAGACGCGCGGGCAGAACATCTATCACGAGCTCTATCCGCGTGACGTCCCTGCCGCTCCTTGAGCGACACCCGCGCTCGACGACCGTCTAAGCGCGGTCGAGGAAGCCCTCGGTCATCGCGTTGATGACGGGCGCGGCGTTGGCGGAGATGGCGTTGATGCGCGCCTTGACCTCGGACAGGGCGCGGAAGGGTTTCTTGAGGAGGTGCTGCGCGTAGTCCCTCACCGCCCCCTCGAGCTCGTCCCCCGGCACCACGCGCGTCACCAAGCCCATAGCGTGGGCTTCGGCGGCGGAGTAGCGGTGACAGCCCATGATGATCTCCTTGGCCTTCGCCGGTCCCACCATGCGGATGAAGCGCGTGGTGGACGCCACCCCCAGGGGCACGCCGAGATCGACCTCGGGTATCCAGAGCTGGGCCTGCGAGGCCGCGAAGCGAAAGTCGAAGGCGAGCGCGAGCCCCCACCCGCCGCCCACGGCATGCCCGTTGATCATGGCGATGGTCGCCTGCTCGAGGTTCTCGACGGCGCTGGTGACGCGCTCGAAGAGCCGGCGGAACTGGCTCTTGTTCTCCTTGAAGAGGCGGCGACGCTCCTCGTCGGTCTTGGCGCGCGCATGGGGCGCGTCCGCGCCTGCCGAGAACACGGGAGGCGCGCCAGTGAGGATCACCACCCGCGAGGAGGCATCGTCGCGCAGCTCGGCGAGGGCGGCTCCCAGCTCCATGAGCATGGGATCGCTGAGCGAGTTGCGCCGGTGGGGCCGATTGAGGGTGACAGTGACCACGGGGCCGTCATGCTTGACGGTGACGTTGTCGCTCATGCGCGCGTTGCCTCCAGAAGAGCCTGCTCCAGCCCCTTCTCGTCCGCGAGGAGCTTCTGACGCGCGCTCCGCATCACCTCGCGAGAGCGGACGTAGCCGGCTCCCTGCTCCCGATCGCGGGCCACGGCGGGAGCGAGGATGTCGTCGAGCACTCGGACGAAGGCGGCGGAGAGGCGGCGGCGCACCTCGCCGTAACCGCGTACCACGGTGGCCAGGTCCGCCACCTCGACGGCGAGAGAGGCGTCGAGAGCCACGGTATCGAGCACCGCGGTCTGCCAGCGGTCGATGAGCGCGAACTCGCGCTGCGCTCTGAGCGAGGTGGGGCGAAGGAAACGGAGACGGCCGAGCGCCCACACCCGTGCATAGCCCAGCACCGAGGTGGTGCGCACGTGCTGGCCGATGGTCGGGCGCCCTTCGGGCCAGCGCGCCTCGCACCAGCGCGCGATGGGGGCGCCGATGGCCAGAGGAAGAATGCCGTAGATCTCGTCGAGATCGGGCTTGAGATAGTCGGTGACGCGGAGCACCTGATCGTCGCCGGCCCCGTGCTCGCGGCGGATCCGCTCGAAGCGCCGCGCACGGGTCTTGAGATCGGCGACGCGGATCGCGTCCTCGTAGCTCATCCACACCGCGAGCCGTCTCGCGAAGCGCTCGGTCACCACGCCCTCCGGATCCGCCGCGCGCACTCGACGCACGCGCTCCAGGAAGCTCTCGACGTAGGCCACGTCCTGATAGTCGATGAGCCGCGCGACCGCTTCGCCCATCATGGGGTGAAGCGGCGCGGGAAACTCGGCCTCGACGCGGTTCAGGAGCTCGAGGAAGGTGGGGCCGCGAGCGCCCAGCTCGCGGGCGCGCTCCGCCCTGGCCGCTGACCACGACGGCCGCGCCGCGGCTTCGGGCGCCGAACCTCCCGCGGCGACGTCCATGCCGGCTTTGAAGCCGGCGAGATTGCGCTCGACGGCGACTCCGCTCTCGCGGATCGCCGTCTCGAAGTCGGAGGGAGCGAGGGGCAGCACGCCTGATGCGGCGAGTGCGCCCAGCAACACGGCGTTGACCTCGCTCCCCGCGGCCCGGGCGACGGCCAGCGCGTCGCAGGCGATGAGCCGTCGCGTCAGCGCTTTCGCTGCCTCGAGCACGCGCTCGGTGGGAAAGATGCCGTTGCCCAGCGCCGTCTTCTCCCCGATGGCGAAGAGCCGGTGGGTGCTCGCGATGAGGGTGGTGCGCTCCGGCGAGGCATAGTCCATCTCGAGAGTGCGCCCCGCTTCGAGGAGCTCCGAGGCCATGATGACGTCCACGTCGCCCGGCATCGGATAGAGGGAAAAGACCGGCTCGGTGCCTACCGCCACGTCCTCGGGATAGACCTCGAGGTAGTAGGTGGTGGCGCCGGTGCGCTGGGCGACGCCCGGAATGGACGTGGCCTGCACAGGCATCCCCGCATGCTCGGCCGCGGCCACGATCCAGTCCGTGAGCACGCCGCCGCCCTGTCCCCCGAGGGCCGCCACGAGAATCGAGATCGGACGACGGTGCGCGCTCATGCCGGCTGGAGCAATCCGATCACGCGACGGCGGACGCGATCGAGCGCCTTCTCCCAACCGGAGGCGTTGTGCACCACCCGCGCCTCGAAGAAGGAGGGACACAGCACGGCGGCATGCGCGACCTCGCCGCAGAGACCGCACCCGACGCAGGTCTGGTCCACGTGCGCGACGGGATCCTCGCGGAGGGGATCCCCGCTCGCCTTCAACGTCAGCGAGGGACAGCCATTCAGTCGCATGCACGACTTGTCCCCGGTGCACACGTCGGGGTCGACGCCGAAGCGGGCCCCCGCCACGCGCTCCCCCGCCTTGAGCCGCGCTGCCGTCTGCGGCTTTACCCGACGCTGGCGCTCGAGCTGACACTCTCCGCGTCCGATGATCACCTTGAGGCCGCCCGCCTTCGTGGTCATGGCCTCGCGCACCGTCTCGAGCGTGTCCGAGACCTTGTAGGGATTGACCACGCGCAGCCAGGAAACGCCCAGGCTACGAATGGTGTCGGCGATGGACATGCGCACGCTGTCGCCGCGCGGATTCTTGCCCGTGGACGGATTGGACTGCTGGCCCGTGGCCGAAGTGTAGAAGTTCTCCAGCACCACGAGGATCGAGTCTTGCCGGTTGTAGACGGCGTTGGCCACGCCGGTGGTCAGCCCCGAGTGCCAGAAGCCGCCGTCGCCCAGGATCGAGATCACGCGCTTGCCGAAATTGGGCGCCACCGCGCTCGACGAGGCGAGGCCGAGCCCATAGCCCAGGATGGTGTTGCCTTGATTGAAGGGCGGCAAGGTGGCGAAGGCGTGGCAGCCGATGTCCGCCGCCACGTGCGTCTCGCCGAGCTCGCGCTGGGCGATCTTGAGCGCGCTGAACATCGGACGCTCCGGACAACCCGTGCAGAAGGCGGGCGGTCGCTTGGGCAGCGGGGTCCGCAGAATCTCCCGGCCACGGCCCACGTGAGCGGACAGGGCGGCGCGCCGCGCCTGCGCGGCCTCGCCGAGGAAGCGGGCGAGGGCGGCCAGCACGAGCTCGGGCACGTACTCGCCCTGGGCGGCCACCGTGTCCTTGCCTTCGATGCGCACGGTGAGTCGCCGGTCGTAGGCCAGCGCCTTCAGCTCCTGCTCGATGAAGTTGGGCATCCCCTCCTCCAGCACGAGCACGCGGCGCTTGCCGTCGAGGAAATCGACGAGCTCCTCGGGCACCAGCGGATGAATGACGTTGAGCACGAGGAGGGGAATGCGGCTCCCCCCGAAGACGTCCGCCTGACCGAGTAGCTCGAGGGCGCGCAGGGCCGTCGGGGTGAGGCCGCCCTGGAGGATGATGCCGAGCTCCGTGTCTTCCCCGGGAATCACCTCGTTGAGGGCCCGCTCGACGATGAAGTGCCGTGCCGCGGGCAGCCGCTGCTCGAACTTCTGAGCCTCCTGGATGTAGGTCGAGGGGGGATGGCTGATGCGCCCGTACTCGAACGAGTGCTGCACGAGGCGGTCGCGCATGCTGATGGCGGGACGCACATTGTCCTTGCAGATCATGGAGCCCTGCACGTGGGCGGCGCGGATGCGCAGGCTGATCACTGCGGGCAGATTCGACGCCTCGGACAGGCCGAACCCCTCCTCGACCATGCGGGCGAGATTCTGAAGACTCGGGCGGGGATCGAGCAGGCAGAGCGACGACTTGAGGGCGAAGGCGTGCGTGCGCTCCTGGATGACGCTCGCTCCCGCGCCGTAGTCCTCGCCCACCACGATGAGGGCGCCGCCAATCACGCCCGCCGAGGCGAGGTTGGACAGGGCATCCGCCGCGACGTTCGTCCCCACGATGGACTTCCAGGTCACGGCCCCACGCATGGGATAGTTGATCGACGCGCCGAGCAGAGCCGCCGCGGAGGCTTCGCTCGCCGAGGCGTCGAAGTAGACCCCCATGGGTTTGAGCAAGGACTCATTGGCGTCGGCCATGACGTCGAGGAGGTGAGAGACGGGTGCGCCCGGATAGCCACCTACGTAGGACACACCCGACTGCAGGAGCGCCTTGGTGATAGCGAGGATGCCCTCACCCCGGAGCACCTGACCCTGGCCGAGCTGCAGCTTCTTGACTTCCTGGGCGAACGACCGTTCCATAGGAGCCACTTTTACCACAAACGAGAGGGGAGGACGCCCATGCCCCATGCCATCACTCGCGACGACGTCAGGATCTATTTCGAGGAGCACGGTGCCGGCGAACCGATCCTCCTCGCCTACGGCATCGGGGGCAACGCGGGGATGTGGGAGCCGAACATCGACGCGCTCTCCGCTCACCATCGGCTCATCCTCTGGGAGCCGCGCGGGCACGCGCGCTCCGACAGCCCGCCGGACCCGCGCCACGTCACCTTCGGACACTGGACATGGGACCTCCACGACCTGATGGATCATCTCGGAATCCCGCGGGCCATCGTGGGCGGCCTCTCCCTCGGCGCGGGAATCTCCACCCGCTTCACCCTCGCCCACCCCGAGCGGGTGCGCGCGCTCATCATCGTCGACTCGTCGTCGGCCTCGGGGCTGCCCCTGGGTGTGGACAACATCGTGATGCGGGCCAAGAGTATCGAGGTGACGCTGAGCGGCGGGATGGACGCCATGGCTGAGTTCGCCATCGCCTCCAACCCGAACGTGTCGGGCCGGATCAAGCTCGACCCCTCGGCGCGGAAGGAGATCTTCGATTTCTACCGCATGCTCACGCCCATCGGATACGCCAACTCGCTACGGGCGCTCCTGCAGATGGACTACATCACGGATCGGCTGGGCGAGATCCGCGTGCCCACCCTGCTCGTGTGTGGCGACGAAGACCCCTCGCTCGGCCCCATGCGGGAGATCCAGCGACGAATCCCGCAGTCCACCTTCGCGCTGCTCTCACCTGCCGGGCACTTCGGCAACCGGGATCAGCCGGAGGCCTTCAACCGCGCGGTCGGCGACTTCCTGAAGAGCCTCGCCTGACGCGGATCGAGCTGGACGGGACGCGCTCGCCCGTGTCAGCGCGGAAGTAGCCGAGCCGAACTTCCTTCCCCGATTCGCCGTGGACGAGGCGAGCCTCCTTGTCCACGTGACGGGTTCCCCAGGCCGCGAGGGCGCCGACCACCGTCCCGAGCTCGCGCCCCCTGTCCGTCAGCTCGTACTCGGCTCGCGGCGGATGGTCGGAGTAGAAGCGGCGGCTCACCAGGCCGTGCTCCTCCATGAGCTTGAGCCGCTCGGACAGGATGTTGGGGGCCAGGCCGGGCAGGCCGGCTTGGAGGTCGCGGAACCGACGAGCGCCTCCAAGGAGATCGCGCACCACGAGGAGCGTCCAGCGATCGCCCACCACTTCGAGGGTCTTGGCCACCGGGCAGCGCTGCCCGTAGATCTTCGGCATGTCTCCAGGGTAGCGAAAGCTTGACAAAAAAGCAAGTCACTATTATTTTACAAGTCATGGCCTCGACCGCTCTCGTCGCCAACCCCGTCGCCAGCCTTCCACCCATGGC
>Ga0318554_10000930_pt1 | contig 11470 bp, 12 predicted proteins | sample GRESIP082b2f22_FD_203687 | JGI IMG/M metagenome (GOLD analysis project Ga0318554, IMG submission 203687) | Tropical soil microbial communities from Luquillo Experimental Forest, Puerto Rico - GRE.SIPMG.082b2f22 | ecosystem: Environmental > Terrestrial > Soil > Tropical forest > Bulk soil... | reverse complement strand
GTGACATCGAGCTCGATCACCTCGCCGACGTCGCCGACCTCTCCGAGGCGGCGCGCCGCTCGCCGCGTGAGCGAGAGGCCGCGACCGAACCCTGAGAGGGCGACGGTCGCCCCCTCCTCGAGAGCGCACCGTGCCACCGCGAACGCGAGGGAGTCCGTCGTGAGCACGCCCGTCACGAGCACGCGCTTGCCGTCGAGGAGTGCCATGAGGCGTCACGCTACTTCGCACCTCGCGCGACGACTGTGGGAAGGTTGCGCGATGCACGTCGGCATCATCGGCGGGACGGGGCCGGCCGGTCGCGGGCTCGCCGTGCGGGCTGCACGCGCCGGCCATGACGTGCGCATCGGGTCGCGGGACGCGACGCGCGCCGCCGAGGTCGTCGCGAAGCTCGCGGCCGGCTCGCGGGTCAGAGGCGGGACGAACGCCGAGGTGGTGGACGCCGAGCTCGTGGTCGCGGCCACGCCTTGGGAGGCGGTCGTCTCGACCGTCGGGCCGCTCGCCGACGCGCTCGCCGGCAAGGTGGTCGTCTCGATGGCGAACGCCCTCGTTCGGCAGGGCAGAGAGATGGTCGCGCTCGTCCCGCCGCGCGGCTCGATGGCGGCCGAGCTGCAGGCCGCCGCGCCCCTCGCGCGGGTCACGGCCGCCTTCCACCACCTCCCCGCCTCCCTCATGGAAGACCCCGAGAGCGGGCTCACGGCGGACGTGCTCGTCTGCGGGGACGACCCGGCGGCGCGCGAGCTGACCTGCGCGTTCGTCGGGAGCCTGGAGGGCCTGCGGCCGGTCGAGGTCGGCAGCCTCGCCCAGGCGGGGCCGATCGAGGCGTTCACCGCGGCGTGCGTCACCGTGAACATCCGTCACCGGGTGCACGCGACCGTGCTGCTCGGGGGGCTGTGAGGTGCGGCTGTTCGACACCCGGCGCCGCGAGCTCGTCGAGCTCGAGCTGGGACCGGTCGTCACCATGTACACGTGCGGCATCACCCCGTACCTCTCGGCGCACCTGGGCCACGCCGCCACCTACGCCACCTTCGACCTCCTGCAGCGGCGGCTTCGCGACGCGGGCCACGAGACCCGGTGCGTGCGCAACGTCACCGACGTGGACGACGACATCCTTCGCAGGGCGCGCGAGCTCGGCGTGCACTACCTCGACCTCGCCGCCCAGGAGATGGCCCGCTTCGACCGCGACATGGCGGCGCTCGGCGTGCTCCCGGCGTACGCCGAGCCGCGCGCCACATCGGCGATCCCAGAGATCCTCTCGCTGATCGGCCGAGCGCTCGATGCGGGCGTCGCGTACCAGTCTGGTGGCGCCATCTACTTCCGCGTGGCCGACGCGCCCGAGTTCGGCGCGATCAGCCACCTCGGTCGCGCCGAGATGCTCGTCCTCGCCAAGGAGAACGGCGGGCACCCGGAGGACCCCAACAAGCACGACCCGCTCGACTTCGTCCTGTGGCAGCCGTCGCTCGCCGACGAGCCGTCCTGGGAGTCCCGATGGGGACCGGGCAGGCCGGGCTGGCACATCGAGTGCTCGGCGCTCGCCCTGCGCGAGCTCGGCGAGACCGTCGACATCCACGGGGGCGGCCGCGACCTGGTCTTCCCCCACCACGAGTGCGAGGCGGTGCAGTCGCTGGCGGTGAACGGCGTGCGACTGGCGCGGTACTGGGTGCACGGCGGCCTCGTGGGGCTCGACGGGGCGAAGATGTCGAAGTCCCTCGGGAACCTCGTGTTCGTCTCGGACCTGCTCGCCGAGGCGTCGCCGGCCACCGTTCGGCTGGCGCTGCTCGCGCACCACTACCGCGGCGACTGGGAGTGGACGCGCGGCGACCTCGAGGGCGCGCGACGCCGGTTCGACCTGCTCGCCGCCCTCAACGGCGATCGAAGCGATGCCGGGGTGCTCGAGGACGTCCGCGCCGCCCTCGACGACGACCTCGACGCGCCCGCTGCCGTGGCCGCCATCGAGACGGCACCCGCCGGGACCGATCTGTCGCCTGCGCTCGGGCTGCTCGGCGTTACCCTGTAGCGACCGCGACGAGGAAGAGCGAGATGTCCGCCACGGTGACGACGACGCTGCCGGACGGCAGCACCGTGGCGCTGGACGAGGGGGCCACGCACGCCGACCTGGCAGCCGCGATCGGGCCACGCCTCGCCGCGGCAGCGATCGCGGCCGAGCGCGACGGGGAGCTCGTCGACCTCACCGCGCCCGTGGCCGACGGCGCCACCGTCCGCGTGCTGACCCCCGAGACGGCCCAGGGCCGCGACGTGCTCCGCCACTCGACCGCCCACGTCCTCGCCCAGGCCGTGCTGCGACTCTGGCCCGGCGCCCGGTACGCGATCGGCCCCGTGATCGCCGACGGCTTCTACTACGACTTCGAGCTGCCGGACGGGGCCCACTTCAGCGACGACGACCTCGAGCGCATCGAGGCGGTCATGCGCGAGATCGTCGGGGAGGACCAGCCGTTCGTGCGGGAGGTCCACTCCGTCGCGGTGGGCCTCGAGCTCTTCGCCGACCAGCCGTACAAGACCGAGATCATCAGGGCGGTCGAGACGGGCGCGGACGAGGTGGACGCCGCGGCGGACGGCGCCGGCGAGGTGACCACGTACCGGAACTCGCCCGCGTTCGTCGACCTGTGCCGGGGACCGCACGTTCCGAGCACCGGACGGCTGGGTCACTTCAAGCTGCAGCGCGTCGCCGGGGCGTACTGGCGCGGTGACGAGCGCCGCCCGCAGCTGCAGCGCATCTACGGGACGGCGTTCGAGTCGGCCGCGGCGCTCCAGGAGCACCTGACCCGGCTCGCCGAGGCGGAGCGGCGCGACCACCGCCGGCTCGGCCAGGAGCTCGACCTGTTCAGCTTCCCAGAGGAGGTCGGCCCGGGGCTCGCGATCTTCCACCCGAAGGGGGGGCTGATCCGCAAGCTGATCGAGGACTACTCGAGGGAGCGCCACCTGGCGGCGGGGTACCTCTTCGTGACGAGCCCGCACATCTCGAAGCGCCCGCTCTTCGACCGCTCCGGACACCTGCAGTGGTTCGCCGAGGGGATGTACCCCCCCATGGAGCTCGACGAGGGGCAGGAGTACTACCTCAAGCCGATGAACTGCCCGTTCCACCTGCTGATCTACGGATCACGGCAGCGCAGCTACCGCGAGCTGCCGATGCGCCTCTTCGAGTTCGGCACCGTCTACCGCTACGAGCGCTCCGGGGTCGTGCACGGGCTGACGCGGGTGCGCGGCATGACCCAGGACGACGCGCACCTGCTCTGCCGCCGCGACCAGATGGAGAGCGAGCTCGCCGAGACGCTCGCCTTCGTGCTCGACCTCCTCCGGGCCTTCGGGCTCACCGAGTTCGACCTCGAGCTCTCCACCCGCCCCGAGGGCAAGGCCGTCGGCACGGAGGAGGAGTGGGCCGACGCCGAGGCGACGCTCCGGGCCGTCGGGGAGGCAGCCGGCCTCGCGCTCGCCGACGACCCAGGCGGCGGGGCCTTCTACGGGCCGAAGATCTCCGTCCAGGCCCGCGACGCGATCGGCCGGACCCACCAGCTCTCGACGATCCAGCTCGACTTCCAGACGCCCCAGCGGTTCGACGCGACGTACGTCGGCGCCGACAACCGGCGACACCGGCCCATCATGATCCACCGCGCGCTCTTCGGCTCGGTCGAGCGGTTCCTCGCGATCCTCCTCGAGCACTACGACGGCGCGCTGCCGACGTGGCTCATGCCGGAGCAGTTCCGCGTGCTGCCGGTCCGCGACGCGCACGCGCCGTACGCCGAGTCGGTGGCAGCGAGGCTGCGGTCCGGCGGGCTTCGCGGGGAGGCAGAGGACGCTGCCGAGCCGCTCGGCGCCCGCGTCCGGCGCGCAAAGCTGGAGAAGCTGCCCTACGTGCTCGTCGTCGGCGACGACGACGTCGCGCACGGCACCGTCGGCGTGAACCGGCGTGGCGGCGAGCGGCCTGAGCGCGGCGTCGCGGTGGACGCCCTCGCCGAGGCGCTCGTCGCCGAGGTGGCCGCGCACGGGTCGCCCGAGCCAGACCGGAGCTGATGGCGCTCGAGCGGATCTACGCGGGGTGGCGACGCCGGTACGTCGAGCAGGCGTCGCAGGGCGTCACGGCCGACGGGGCCGGGTGCATCTTCTGCGAGCTCGAGGGTGCACCGATCGGGGCGGCGAGCGGCGTCGTCGCGCGCGACGAGCACGCGTTCGTCGTGCTGAACGCCTTCCCCTACGGGTCCGGGCACGTGCTGGTGCTGCCCCGCCGCCACGCCGCGGCGATCGCGGACCTCGACGAGGCCGAGTCGATCGGGCTCTGGCGGCTCTCGGTCCGCTCGCTGCGGGCGATCGAGCTCGCCTACCGGCCCGACGGCGCGAACCTCGGGGCGAACCTCGGCGTGGCGGGCGGTGCGGGCATCCCCGGCCACCTCCACCTCCACGTGCTGCCGCGGTGGGGGGGCGACACCAACTTCATGACCGCCGTCGCCGAGACGCGGGTCGTGAACGAGGACCTGGCGGTCACGTTCGAGAAGCTGCACGCGGCGTTCGAGCGCCTCTCCTGACCGGCAGGTTCGTCATCTCCCCAGGGCGGACGCTCGCTCCGGTACGATGCGGGTGGCGCACCTGCCGGCCCGCCCGAGACGGGCGTGCCGCGCCGGGCAGGAGGACGAATGTTTGACGGGCGGTTCCGCCAGGCCGTCGACAAGCGAACGCAGCCGCTCGGCCAGGCGCTCCAGCGCGCCGGCGTCACCGCGGACGTGCTCACCTTCACCGGGCTGGTCGCGGCTGCCGCCGCCGGGGTGGCGATCGCGACCGGGTGGTTCGGCATCGCCATCGGCCTCCTGATCGTGACCGGGTTCACCGACCTCTTCGACGGCGCCGTCGCCAAGGCCTCGGGCTCTGCGTCGATCCGGGGTGCGTTCTTCGACTCGGTGACCGACCGGGTGGCCGACGCGTTCCTGTTCGCCGGGTGCGCGTGGTACCTCGCCGACCACGGCGGTGGCCGCGTGGTGATCCTGCCGCTCGGGATCCTGGCCGCGGCGTTCCTCGTCTCGTACCAGCGCGCCAAGGCGGAGTCGCTCGGCATCGCGGCGCGCGGGGGGCTCATGGAGCGCGCCGAGCGGCTCATCGTCCTCGGCGTCGCGCTCGTCTCGACGGGGATCTTCGTGCCCGTGCTCTGGGTGCTGTTCGGCCTGACCACCGTCACGGCGATCGGCCGGTTCCAGCGGATCTGGGTCGCGGCCGGCAGGCCCGCGGGCGCCCCCGCACGCCGGCGCACCTTCATCCGGCCGGAGTGGGCCGACGGGTCGACGTTCCAGGACCGCACGCGCGCCGCGGTGACGAGGTGGCGCGCGGTGCGGCACGAGGCGAGGACGCGCGCCCGCGACCGACGCGAGGCCCGCGCGCACCGCCGAAGCAACAGGCCGCATCGCTCCGGGGCGTGAGGCTCCGGACACGGCTCTGGCTCCGGGCGCGGCTCTGGCTCTTCCGGATCCTCGGCGCGGTCCTCGAGCACCTGCCCGAGCGCGTCGACGTCAGCATCGGCGAGGCGGTGGCCGGGACGATCGGTCGGCTGCCGTGGTGGCGGACGACCCCGCTCGCCTCGAACCTCGAGCGCGTGCTCGCGGGCGGCACGGGCGAGCCGGTCGACCGGCGTGTCCTCTCGCGGTACCTTGCCCGCGCGCTTCGCAGCTACGGCCGCTACTGGGCCGAGGGCGCCAAGCTCCCCGCGATGGACCCCGGCGCGGTTGCCCAGCGGTTCCGGATCGTCGAGGGCGAGGCGTACCTCCGTGACGGCGTTGCCGGCGGTCGCGGCGTCATCCTCGCGCTCGCCCACATGGGCAGCTGGGAGTGGGGTGGCACGTTCCTCGCCGACGTCGGGTGGCCGCTCACCGCGGTGGCCGAGATCCTCGAGCCGCCCGAGCTGTTCGAGTGGTTCGCGGCCAAGCGCGAGCGGATGGGGCTCGGGATCATCCCCCTCGACGACGCGGCGCCGGGCGCCATCGCGAGGGTGCTGCGGGCGGGTGGCGTCGTGGGGCTGCTCTGCGATCGCGACCTCCAGGGCAACGGGATCGACGTCGAGCTCTTCGGCGCGAAGACGACGGCGCCGGTCGGGCCTGCGTTGCTCGCGCTGCGGACCGGCGCGGTGCTGGTGTGCGTCGCGGTCTACAGCGGGCCGGCCCGCGACCACCACGCGGTCATCACCCGGCCGATCGACACCACGCGGCACGGCGCGCTGCGCGCCGACGTCGCCCGCGTCACCCAGGCGGTCATCGACGAGCTCGGGTGGCTGATCCGTCGCGCGCCCGAGCAGTGGCACGTCCTCCAGGCGAACTGGCCCGCCCCGCCGTGACCCAGGCCGTCGAGCGCGTCGCGCTGGTCAGCCCGTACGCGCTCAGCGTCCCCGGCGGGGTCCAGACCCAGGTCCGGGCGATGGCCCGCGAGCTGTCCGGGCGCGGCCTCGGCGTGGTCGTCTGTTCGCCGGGGGCGCGCGACGCGGCGCTCGTGGCCGAGGGCGTGGCGCACGTGGCAGCCGGCGGTGTGCTGCGGATCCCCGCGAACGGCTCGCGCGCGCCCGTCTCCCTCTCGGTGCGCGCGTCGCGGACGTTCGCGTCGGTCGTCGCCACGCTGCGCGACGGGGTGGTCCACGTCCACGAGCCGTTCGCACCCGTCGCGGCGTACGGGATCCTCCGCGAGCACCGCCGCCCGACGGTCGCGACGTTCCACCGCAGCGGGGGCGGTCCTGCGTACGTGCTCGGGGCGCCGGTGATCCGACGGCTCCGGCGCGGGATCGACGCGGCGGCGGCCGTGAGCGAGCAGGCCGCCGCCACGATCGGCGACCGCGCAGGGGTGACGCCGGCCGTGCTCTTCAACGGGGTCGAGATCGACCGCATCGACTCGGCCGCCCCATGGCCCACGGACGCCCCGACGGTGTGCTTCGTCGGGCGCCACGAGGAGCGCAAGGGCCTCGCGGTCCTCCTCGAGGCCCTCGGACGGATCGACCTGCCGATCGAGTGCTGGGTCCTGGGGGAGGGGCCGCAGACCGCCGCGCTCATGCGCAGGTTCGGCGACCCGCGCGTGCGGTGGCTCGGGGTGCGCGGCGACGAGGAGAAGCACGCGCGCATGCGAGGGGCCGACGTGCTGGCCGTGCCGTCGCTGCACGGCGAGAGCTTCGGGCTCGTCCCGCTCGAGGGCATGGCGGCGCGCACCGCGGTCGTGTGCTCGGACATCGACGGGTACCGCGAGTCGTCGGCCGGGCACGCCACGCTCGTCCCGCCCGGCGACGCGGTCGCGCTCGCCGGCGCGCTGCGCGACGCGATCGTGCACCCGGCGCCGCGCTCGGCCCTGGACGCGGCTCGTGCGCACGCCGAACGGTGGTCGATCCACGCGCTCGTCGACCGCTACCTCGACCTGTACGCGCAGGTCGCCGAGTCGCACCCTGGGCTGGCCGGCACGCGCCGCGCGCGGCACGGGCGCCACCATGCGCGGTCCGGTGCGCGCGGAGCCGACAGGTAGCCTCGCGAGATGGTCGCGAGCCGCGCTCCGACGTCGTGGGCGTCGAGCTACGTCGTCTCGAGCTCGGAGCGCGCCCGGAACCGGCGCGTCGCGCTGCTCGTGCCGCTGCTGCCGCTCGCGGCGATCGTCACGGTCGGGGCGCTCGCGTGCGCCGGGCTCGTCGCGGCCGGGGCGCTCCGGCTCGGGGTCGTGATCCTCATCGCGAGCATCCCGCTCGGTGGGCTGATCGTTGTCGCCGGCGTCCTCGCAGCGCCGCTGCACGTCGAGCGGCTGTGGGGCGCGCACCGGGTGCCCGAGGGTGGCGCGCCACACGTCGAGAACCTGGTCGAGGGGCTCTGCGCCACCTTCGGCGTCGCCCACCCACCGCTCTACGTGGTCGAGGAGCCGACCATCAACCTCGCGATGGTCGCGTCCACCGGCGGCGCGGTGATGGTCGTGACGCGCGGCCTGCTCGACGGCCTCGACCTGATGGAGCTCGAGGGGGTCCTCGCGCACGGGCTCGCGCACCTTCGCCTCGACGACGTCCGGCGCGGGACGCTGGCGGCGTCGCTGCCAGGCGTGCTCGGGAACGACGCGGTGCGGCACCGCCTCGCCGGCCGGGGTCGGCTGCTCCGCGCCGACGAGGTCGCCGCGGCGACCGTGCGGTACCCCGTGGCGCTGCACGCGGTGCTCGAGCGGTGCCTCGGGCAGCCGCCGCCCAAGCCGCCGTCGCTGTTCGCGAGCGACCGGTTCGCGCGGACGCGGTGGCTGTGGTTCGACCCGATGCCGGGCGAGCGCGGCCAGGTCGTCGACGAGCTCGACGCCCCCGTCGTGCGCGCCCAAGCGCTCGCGGAGTGGTGAGGGGCCGCCGGTAGGCTCGGTGCATGGCCGCACCCACCGACGACCGTCGCACCGGCACCACGAACGTCAAGCGCGGGCTCGCCGACATGCTGCGCGGCGGTGTGATCATGGACGTGGTCACGTCCGAGCAGGCCAAGGTCGCCGAGGACGCGGGCGCGGTCGCGGTCATGGCGCTCGAGCGCGTCCCGGCCGACATCCGGCGCGACGGCGGCGTCGCGAGGATGAGCGACCCAGAGATGATCCGCGGGATCCAGGAGGCCGTGACGATCCCGGTGATGGCCAAGGCACGGATCGGGCACTTCGCCGAGGCGCAGGTCCTCCAGGCCCTCGGCGTCGATTACGTCGACGAGTCCGAGGTGCTGACGCCGGCCGACGAGGCGAACCACATCGACAAGTGGGCGTTCACCGTGCCGTTCGTGTGCGGCGCGACCGACCTCGGGGAGGCGCTCCGGCGGATCGGCGAGGGGGCGTGCATGATCCGCTCCAAGGGGGAGGCCGGGACCGGGAACATCGTCGAGGCGGTCCGGCACCTGCGCTCGATCCTGGGCACGATCCGGCGGCTCACGACGCTCGACGCGACGGAGCGGTTCGCGGCGGCCAAGGAGCTCCAGGCACCGCTCGCGCTCGTCCAGGAGGTCGCCGAGACCGGGGCGCTCCCGGTCCCCCTCTTCTGCGCCGGCGGGATCGCGACGCCGGCGGACGCGGCGCTCGTGCGCCAGCTCGGCGCCGAGGCCGTCTTCGTCGGGTCCGGGATCTTCAAGAGCGCGGACCCAGAGCGGATGGCCCGCGCGGTCGTCGAGGCCACGACGCACTTCGACGACGCCGGGCTCGTGGCCAAGGTCTCGACCGGCCTCGGCGCCGCGATGCGCGGCGACGAGCTCGCGGCACTCGGCGAGCGCCTCGCCTCACGCGGCTGGTAGACGTGCGCGTCGGTGTCCTCGCCTTGCAGGGCGACGTGCGCGAGCACCGCGCCGCGCTCTGGGACCTGGGGTGCGACGCGAGGCCCGTGCGGACCCCTGACGAGCTCGCATCGGTGGACGCGCTCATCCTGCCGGGCGGCGAGTCGACGGCGATCTCGCACCTGCTCGTCACCTCGGGGCTGGAGGCGCCGGTCGCGTCACGGCTGCGCGCCGGGATGCCGGCGTTCGGCACGTGCGCCGGGCTCGTGCTCCTGGCCTCGACGATCACCGACGGGCGGGGGGACCAGCACGCGCTCGGGCTCCTCGACGTCGAGGTGCGCCGCAACGGGTACGGCCGGCAGGTGGCGAGCTTCGAGGGGACGTGCGAGGTCGAGGGCGCGGGCCGGATCCCCACGGTCTTCATCCGCGCGCCGCGCATCACGGCCGTCGGACGCGACGTCGAGGTGCTCGCCACCGTCGACGTGGGCGACGGTGCGCACCCGGTGCTCGTCCGACAGGGGCCGGTCCTCGGCGCGTCGTTCCACCCCGAGCTCACCGACGACCGCACCGTCCACCGGCTCTTCCTCGAGCTCGCCGCCGACGAGGCGGCGGTGGGCGCCAACTAGCATCGTCCGCCGCCGAAGGAGGACCGGATGTCGGGCCACTCGAAGTGGGCGACGACGAAGCATCGAAAGGGCGCGCAGGACAAGGCGCGCGCGAAGCTCTTCGCGAAGCTGATCCGGCAGGTGGAGGTCGCCGCGCGCGAGGGCGGCGGTGACATCAGCTCCAACGCCACGCTCCGGACCATGTACCAGAAGGCGCGCGACGGGTCGGTCCCGAGCGACACCATCGAGCGCGCCATCAAGCGCGGGACCGGCGAGCTCGAGGGGGTCCGGTACGAGGCGGTGACCTACGAGGGGTACGGCCCCTCGGGCGTCGCGATCCTCGTCGAGTGCCTGACCGACAACCGGAACCGCACGGGGGCCGAGATCCGGAGCATCTTCACGCGCAACGGCGGCAACATGGCCGAGCCCGGGGCGGTGGCCTGGCAGTTCGAGCGCAAGGGCGAGATCGAGGTCGGCCGCGACATGGACGAGGACACGCTGATGGAGATCGCCGGCGACGCCGGCGCCGAGGACCTGAACGGGGACGCGGACGGGTTCACCGTCACGACCGCGCCCGGCGACCTCGCCGCGGTCCGCGAGGCGCTCGAGCACAAGGGGATCGAGGTCCGCGCGGCGGAGCTGACCATGGTCCCGACCTCCGTCGTCGCGGTCGCCGACGAGGGCGAGGCGCGCCGAGTGCTCCGGCTGATGGACGCGATCGACGACCACGACGACGTCCAGGCGGTGCACGCGAACTTCGACATCCCCGAGGCCGTCCTCGTCGCGTACGAGGGGTAGATCCCGTGCCCGCACGGGCGGGTCCGGTACTGTCGAACACATGTTCGTCCTCGGGGTCGACCCCGGCCTCACCCGGTGCGGGTACGGCCTCGTCGCGGCGGTGGCGGGCAACGGGTTCCGGGCGATGGCAGCCGGGACGCTGGAGACGGCGGCCGACGCGCCGGTGCCCGCGCGCCTCGCCGCGCTCGCCGAGTCCATAGGCGCCCTGCTCGAGGAGTACGACCCGGCCGTCGTGGTCGTCGAGCGCGTCTTCTTCCAGACCAACGCGAAGACCGCGACGGGGGTCGCGCAGGCGAGCGGCGTGGCCCTCGCCGCCGCTGCCGCACATGGGTGCGAGGTCGCGCAGTACACCTCGAACGAGGTGAAGCTCGCTGTCGCCGGGTACGGCGCGGCGACCAAGCGACAGGTCCAGGCGATGGTCGCCCGGCAGGTCGGCCTCGCCGACGCCGCACCACCCCCCGATGCCGCCGACGCGCTGGCGCTCGCGGTCTGCCACCTCGTGGGTGCCGGGCTCCGTGCCGCGGTGCTGATGGCCGAGACACGCTCGTGATCGGGGCGCTCCGCGGACAGCTCGCCACGCGGCTCGGCGACGGCTCCGTCATCGTCGACGTCCAGGGGGTGGGGTACCGCGTGATGCTGACGGGCCGCGGCGCGGCGGCCGTGCCGACCGGGGCGGATGTGGAGCTCGCGGTCCACACCCACGTGCGCGACGACGCGATCGTCCTCTACGGGTTCCTCACCAACCGGGAACGCGAGTGCTTCGAGGCGCTGGTCGCCGCGCCGGGTGTCGGACCGACGCTCGCACAGTCGATCCTCGCGACCCTCGGCCCCGACGCGCTC
>Ga0318554_10000922_pt1 | contig 11504 bp, 8 predicted proteins | sample GRESIP082b2f22_FD_203687 | JGI IMG/M metagenome (GOLD analysis project Ga0318554, IMG submission 203687) | Tropical soil microbial communities from Luquillo Experimental Forest, Puerto Rico - GRE.SIPMG.082b2f22 | ecosystem: Environmental > Terrestrial > Soil > Tropical forest > Bulk soil... | reverse complement strand
CGCTTGCCATGTGCGTGCATGGTGCATCGAGGGCCCTGAAGGAATTCTGAAGATCGCCGGCCGTCGATCCCTCGTCAGGCGGCGAGGGGAAGGCGAACCCGGAACACTGCGCCGCCGCCCGGCCTGCTCGAGACCGTGACGCCTCCCCCCTGAGCCTCGGCCAGGATGCGACAGATGGCGAGGCCGAGCCCGGTGCCGGGCACTTCCGTTCGGCGGGCCGCGCTGCCCCGATAGAACCGCTCGAAGAGACGCGGGATTTCGTCCTCCGTCACCCCCGGACCGGAGTCGGAGATCGCCACCACCGCGTCGCCGTCCTCGGCCGCCGCGTCGACGCGGACGCGGCCTCCCCGCGGCGAGTACTTCACCGCGTTGTCGAGCACGTTGGCGACCACGAGAGCCGCCGTGGCCGGCGCCACGTTGACGGTCAGGCCGGCGGGAGCGTCCATCAGGATCTCCACCCCGCGCACGTGTGCGTCGGGGGTCATCCGCGTGACGACCTCCTCCAGGATGGGGGCGAGAGGCACCGGCTGCGCGGGCAGGTCCCGTGCCTCGCCGGCGTCGAGACGGGCGAGGGTAAGGAGCTCCTCGGTTAAGCGCGAGAGTCGCTCGACCTCGTCGAGGCAGGAACGAAGCGTCTCCTCGTATTCGGAGCGCTGACGCGGGCGCCGGAGGGTCACCTCGAGCTCGGCGCGCAGGCGCGAGAGGGGCGAGCGCAGCTCGTGCGAGGCATCCGCGGTGAAGCGCCGCTGCGCCTCGAAGGCCTGCTCGATGCGACCGAGCATCTCGTTGAGCGTCTCCACTAGGCGGGCGATCTCGTCGTGCCCGCTCGGATGCGGGAGGCGCTCGGCGAGAGCGAGGGCCCCGATCCCTCGCGCCCGGCTCACGATCCGATCGATGGGGCGCAGGATGGCCCAGGCGAGGAAAGCGCCGGCCAGTCCGATGGCGACGAGGATCGCCAAAGAGGAGGAGAGGAAGAGCCATCGGGCGGAGCGGAGGGCGGCCCGCGCATCGTCGAGGGAGCCGGCGACCTGGATGGCGTAGGTCTGTCCCCGCACCTCGATAGGGGCGGAGAGGACGCGCACGGGCTCGTCACCGAAGTCGCGACGCGTTTCGAGCACCTCTTCTCCGTTGCGGAGCCTGGCCAGGACTTGGGGCGAGAGGGGCAGGTGCGCGGAGCCGAGGTTCGCGCTCTTGCTGACCACGCGGGCGTCGAGGCCGACGATTTGCACGAATTTGTCGAGCCGCGGGAAGGAAGGCGGGCCGGAGCCCGCGGGCATCTCGTGCACATGGAGCGACTGCGTCGGGTCGGACAGGATGGCCGAGGCCTCGGTCTTGAAGAGCTCCAGGAGCGACTGATCGAATTGCCCCAGGACCATGCGCGAGAAGAACCAGTTCATCCCGAGCGAGGCGAGACCCAGGATGAGCCCCGCCGCCACCACATGGAGGAGGACGGCGCGGGCCTTGAGGTTGAGCTGGAGCCTCACGGCGCCGGCCCGAGGAGAAAGCCTCGCCCGCGGATGGTGTGGATCAGGGGCATGGCGCCGGGGAGATCGATCTTCCGCCGGAGATGGCTGATGTGGACATCCACGAGGTTGGAGAACGAATCCTGATCCGTCTCCCACACACGCTGGGCGAGATCGCCCCGGCTGACGGCCTGACCCGGCAAGCGCATGAGCACCTCGAGGATGGCGTACTCCTTCGGCGTCACGTCGATGGCCTGGCCGCCCCGGGCCACGCGGTGGCTCAGGGGATCGAGGGTGAGATCGGCGACCTCGAGGACGACGGGCCGGGTCAGCCCGGAGCGTCGGAGCAGGGCGTGAATGCGGGCGAGGAGCTCGGCGAAGCCGAACGGCTTCACCAGGTAGTCGTCGGCCCCCGAGTTGAGGCCGGTGACTCGATCCTCCAGCGAATCGCGCGCGGTGAGCACGAGGATCGGCGTGGAGATGCTGCGGCTCCGCAGACTCTGGCACACGGCGAGGCCGTCGCCGTCGGGGAGGAGCCGGTCGAGGATGATCACATCGTAGTCATTGACGCTCGCGAGCTCGTCGCCGGAGCTCGCGGAATGGGCGAGGTCGACCGCGAAGCGCTCCTCGCGAAGCCCCCTGGCCAGGAGCTGGGCCGCCTTGCGATCGTCCTCGATGATCAGGGCCCGCATGGTGGGGCTAAGGTACCGTTCGCGTCGCCCCCGCGGCAAGCGTGTCCATCTTCATGAATTCTTAATGCTTGCCTCCCTATGATCCGGACATGCGAATTGCGTGGATGTGCGTGACGGGAATGCTCGCCGCCATGCTCGCGGGGTGTGGACGCGCCGAGGCTCCGGCCGCCGCCCCCGCCGCCTCCAGCGTTCGCGCGGACGGGCCGAGCGTGGTGACGCTTCCCGCCGACTCTCCACAGCTCAAGCAGATCCGAGTGGAGACGGTGCAGCTCGCGGACATGCCCTCGGGCGAGCTGGTCGCGCCGGCACGGGTGGTGCCCAATCCGAACCGCATCTCGCGATTGCTCCCGAACGTGCAGGGTCGCGTCACGCGCGTGATGGCCCAACTCGGGGACCGGGTGGAGCAGGGACAGCCCCTCGTGGAGCTCGACAGTCCCGATGCCGACGCGGCCATCGCTGGCTTCTTGCAGGCCCAGGCCGCCGAGCGTCAGGCCCAGGCCACGCTGACCAAGGCGCAGGCGGACCTCTCCCGCGCCAACGATCTGTACGAGCACAAGGCCATCGCCGAGAAGGAGGTGATCGGAGCGCGGAACGATCTCACCCAGGCGACGGAGGGACTGGAGTCGGCCCGGGCCCTGCGCGAGCAGGCGAGACGGAAGCTCGAGCTCCTCGGCCTCACCCCGCGGAGCGTTCGCCAGTTCGTGTTCGTGCGCGCGCCCATCTCCGGGAAGATCATCGAGATCAACGTGGCGCCCGGCGAGTATCGCAGCGCCGTCTCCTTCCACAGCGACACCACGGCGCCCCTCATGACCATCGCCGATCTCAACACCGTCTGGGTGTCGGCGGACGTGCCCGAACCCGCGCTGCGACTGGTGCGGGTGGGTGAGCCGGTATCCATCAGCTTCATCTCGCTGCCCGGTGAGACCTTCACGGGCACGGTCAGCCGCATCGGAGACGTCCTGGACCCGCAGACGCGGACGTTCAAGGTGCACGTCGAGCTCCCGAACCCGCAGGGACGCCTCCATCCCGAGATGTTCGGCAGCCTCCAGTTCCTGGGGCCGCGGCAGCCGACGCCGGTGGTGCCGGCGACGGCCGTCGTTCACGAATACGGGCACACCCTCGTCTTCCTGGAGCGCGGACCTGGACAGTTCGAGCGCCGTCAGGTCTCGACGGGGGTGCAGGTGGGGGCGATGGTCGCGGTGGCGCATGGCGTGGAGGGCGGCGATCGCGTCGTCACTGACGGAGCCGTCCTCCTCAAGGGTCTATAGCTCGGGCCCGCGGCGCAATGGGACCCCGCGCTCACGCCTCCCGCTCTTAACCTCCGGCCATGGTCACCGAGCTCGTTCGCTTCGCCCTCACGCGGCCGATCGTCATCGTCGCCGCCTCGATCGTCCTCGCCGTGGCTGGCGTCTGGGCCTACACGGAGCTCAAGGTCGAGGCCTACCCAGACCTGACGGACCCGACGGTGGTCGTGGTCACCCTGTATCCGGGCTTCGCGGCCGAAGAGGTCGAGCAGCAGGTGACGGTGCCCCTCGAGCGGGCGCTCAACAACACGCCCTACGTGATCGGCCGCCGCTCCCGGACGATCTTCGGGCTCTCCGTGGTCGAGCTCACCTTCGAGGACGGCACCAACGACTACCTGGCGCGCCAGCTCGTCCTCGAGCGCATGCAGTCGGCTCAGCTTCCCGATGGCGTCACGCCGACCCTGGGCCCGCTCTCCGGCGGAGTGAGCGAGTTCTATCGCTACGTCCTCACCGGCACGGGATACGACGCGCGAAGCTTGCGCGAGCTCCAGGACTGGGTGATCAGTCCGCAGCTCCTGCAGGTGCCGGGAGTGGCGGACGTGGCCACCTTCGGCGGACAGGTGCGCCAGTATGAAATCCAGGTCGATCCCAAGGCGCTGGGGAAGCACCGGCTGAGCATGCGCCAGCTCGCGGACGCGGTGAAGAGCAACAACCGCAACGCGGGCGGCGCGCTCCTCACCATGGGGCAGCAGTCGCTCCCCATCCGCGGCGCGGGGCTGATCCGCTCCGCCACCGACCTCGAGAACATCGTGCTCGACGCGGCTAAGGGCGTGCCCGTCTACGTGCGCGACATCGGCCGCGTGGTCATGGCTGAGCTGCCCCAGACGGGGATCTTTGCCATGGACGATCAGCCACTCGGCGCCGGGTCGGTGGAGGGGATCGTGCTCATGCGGCGGGGCGAAAATCCAAGCGAGGTTCTGCCGCGTGTGCGCGCCGCGGTGAAGGAGCTCAACCGGACGCGCCTGCCCCAGGGGGTACGGATCGTGGCCATCCACGACCGTTCCCACCTCGTAGAGAGCACGCTCCACACGGTGTCCCACGTCCTCCTCACGGGCTTCGTGATCGTGGTGACGGTGCTCCTCGTCTTCCTGCTGAGCGTGCGCGCCGCGCTCCTGACCGCGCTCATCATCCCCCTTTCGCTCCTCTTCGCCCTGGTCTGCATGTACCTCACCGGTGTCTCCTTGAGCCTCCTCAGCATCGGCGCCCTCGATTTCGGCATCATCGTGGATGCCACCATCGTCATGGTGGAACGGATCATCCACGCCCTCACGGAGCGTCGGCGGTCCGGGGCGGCCGGGGACGCGAGGGAGACCATCGCCGCCGCGGCCGTGGAGGCGCACCGGCCCATCCTCTTCTCGCTGCTCGTCATCATCGCCGCGTACATTCCCCTCCTCACCCTGCAGCGGGTCGAGCGCCGGCTCTTCACCCCCATGGCCCTCACGGTCTGCTACGCCCTTCTCGGCTCGCTGCTCCTGAGCCTGACCCTGGTGCCGGCGCTCGCCACGTACCTCTGGCGTGGCGACGTGCGGATCCGTCGTCATGTGCCTCTCGAGCGTTTGACGGAGTGGTACGGCCGAGTCGGCCTGACCGCGTGGCGACGGCCCGGGATCGTGGTGGCCGCCGCGGGCGTCCTCGTGCTGGGCGCCGTCCTCCTCGGGGCATCGCTCGGTACGGAGTTCCTGCCCCAGCTCGACGAGGGCGTCATCTGGATCCGGGCAAACCTGCCTGCGGGCATCTCGCTCGAGAAGTCCGCGGAGGTCGCGCGCCGGATTCGCCAGCTGGTTCGCGAGTCGCCCGAGGTCAAGATGGTGGCTTCCCAGACGGGCCGCAACGATTCCGGCACCGATCCCTTCGGGGCCAACCGCAACGAGCTCCTCGTGGACCTGCACGCCTACGATACCTGGCGGCGGGGCCGCACGAAGGCCGGCCTCGTCGACGAGCTGGCGCACCGGCTCACGGGAGCGATCCCCGGCGCCACCTTCAACTTCACCCAGCCCATCATCGACACGGCGACGGAGATCGTGACGGGCTCGTCGGCGGATCTGGCCGTGATCATCAGCGGGCCGGAGCTCAGGGAGCTCCGATCGCTTGCCGAGCAAACGCGGGCCCTGCTGGAGCAGATCAAGGGCGCCGCCGACACCTCGATCGAGCAGGAGTCCGACCAGGCGCAGCTCCGCATCACCATCGATCGGTCCCAGGTCGCCCGTTATGGGCTCAACGTGGCGGACGTGCAGGACGTCATCGACCTCGCCCTCGGCGGCGCCCCCATCGGTGGCGTGTTCGAGGGTGAGCGCCGCTTCGACGTGGTCGCGAGGTTCGTGCCGGAGGCGCGGGGAAGCCCCGGGGCTATCGCGGAGATCCTCATTCCCACCCGGGACGGGGCGCGCATCCCGCTCGCGCAGCTCGCGGAGATCAGCACCTCGGACGGGGCGACCATCATCGCCCGCCGCGAGAACCGCCGCGCCATGACCGTGCGCACGAACATCCGCGGACGCGACCAGGGCAGCTTCGTCGCGGAGGCGCAGCGCCGTTTCACCGCGAGCGTCAAGCTGCCGTCCGGCTACACCGTGGACTGGGGCGGTCAGTTCGAGAACTTCGCGCGGGCGCGCGGCCGATTGGTGGTGATCATGCCGATCACGCTCGGGGTGATCTTCGTCCTGCTCTTCGTCGCCTTCGGCACCGCCTCCGACGCCGGCCTCGTCCTGGTGACGGTGCCGTTCTCCCTCGCCGGCGGCTTGGTTGCCCTATATCTCCGCGGGATGACCCTGAACGTCTCGGCGGCGGTGGGCTTCATCTCGCTCTTCGGGGTGGCGGTCATGAGCGGACTCCTCTACATCTCCGAGATCAAGCGCCGCCGCGCCCAGCCGGGAGTGACGCTGGAGGCGGCAGTGCGGGAAGGCTCGAAGGTCCAGCTACGGCCAGTGCTCATGGTCATCGTGGTCGCCGCCCTCGGCATGCTGCCCGCCATGCTCGCCCGAGGCATCGGATCGGACATCCAGCGCCCGCTCGCCACCGTGGTCGTGGGCGGACTCACCTCGACGCTCGTGCTGACTCCGATCGCCTTGCCCGCCGTGTACCTCCTCGCCTCGCGTCTGAGGGGATCGCGGCCACGGAGCGGAGCCGGCTCGGGCGGGCGCATGACGTCATCGGAGGCGGTCTGATCGCCACCGCGCTCGGCCTGTCTGCCCAGATTTTGCTTGGCGTGGGACTTCTGGCGGTCCTGCTCGCCGTGACCGCCGTGGGCGTGGGCATCGCCAAGACGAGCATTCGACTCTCCCAGCGGCGCACGCGGGGCCGCCGTCCACTGCGACGACCACGACGGTGAGGCCGGCGCGCTATCGACCGAGCTGCTCGAGGGCGTTGACCATGGGGGCGCGGGAGGCCTTGATCATGCCCTCCAGCGGGCGATTGAGCTCCAGGATGAGGAAGAGCGACGCGGCGGCCGAGAGCGCGCAGACGAGAAGGACCACGATGACCGTCGCGTTGCGGGGAGCGAAGAGGCCGAAGGTGCCATAGAGAATGGCGAGCCAGAGGACCAGCACCACGAGGAGGATGGTGGGCAGGCCGATGCGCTGCTGTTCGACGACCAGCCAGCGCGCGTGGGCCATGTCGTCGGCGAGCTCGCGGAGCCGCGCATGGAGGGACCGCTGGAGCTCGCTCGCCGGCCGCAGCTTCTCGATCGTCTCCTGAAGCGTTTCGATCGCGTTGGATCGCTCGATGGCCGTCAGGCCGGAAACACCGGTTTTCTGATCTGGCCACGCCGCCTCGATCGACGCGGCGAAGCCCCGGCGAAGCTGCTCGCGGGCATCATGGGCCTCTGGCCCGTAGCGAGCGAGAGTCCGGTCCATGAGGATGACCCGCACCGCGGCCTGCGTGATGCCAGCGTTGACGGAGTCGAACGAGCTCTTGGCCGATCCCACGAGCAGCCCGAGGACGAGGGCGGCGAGGGTGGCGATGAGGCCGGCGCCCAGCTTCACGGTGTCCCGGGTATCGTCCCGGAGGTGGTGCTCGGGCAGGAAGTGGCGCACGAACATGCCGAACAGTGCGCTGCCGAAGATCACCACGAAGCTCAGGAGGGCGATGACAAGGGAGCTCACGATCGAGACCGGGTCGCGGGTCGTTCGAACATGCTGCGGACTATAGCGCACGGGGCGCAGATCCTGCCCCGACGCGTGCCTTCTCGGTCCAGCGGCGTCGTCGGTGCGGCTACTCTCCGATGTCCTCCGCCCAGAGAGAGGCATGGGCGCGGATAGATTCCGAACCGATCAGGAGACCTCGCTCGGCCTGCTCGATCGGCGGGCAGAGGAAGTCGTCCATTAGCGTCCGCTTCCCACGGCGCCGGCAACCGGCAATGGGGCGGGGCGACGGCCCAAAGCGAGATAGAGCGCCCCTGCGACCACGATGCCGACCAGCCAGCTCAGGTCCGCGCCGCCGAGGAGCCTGGTGGAGATGGGGCCCTGCAGGGCGGGCACGAGACCGTCCTCGACCGACCAGCCGGCGACGAGCCCCGCCACGAATGCCACGATGGTCCCCCAGTTGACGTCGCCGTAGGCGCTCCGGGCTGGCTCCTTGTAGAGCTCGTCCACCTCGATCCGGCTTCGCCGGACGATGAAGAAGTCGGCGAGGATGACGCCGGCCCACGGGCTCATCCATAGGAGCAGGCTGATCATCCAGTTGTCGAAGGCCTTGGCGAAGGACGGCTGGAAGACGAAGTAGATCGTCACGAGATAGCCCACGATGCCGGCGATCAGCGCCATGGCGGTGCGTGAGACGCGCAAGCCCATGCTGAGGGCGGCGAGGGCCGCCGAGTAGACATTGAGGATGTTGGTGGCAATGGGGCCGTGCAGCACCAGCAGGAGGACCAGGATGCTCGTCACCCCTCCGAACACGGCGCTGACCATCTTGGCGGGATCGGTGTCGAGGGTGGTGCTGGCCACCGTGGCCCCGAGGATGGCCAGCCACACCGTGGGGATGAACATACCGACGTAGCTGTACCAGAACACCGCGGAGGAGGGCACGCGGCGCGGGACGAAGCGCGAGTAGTCCGAGGCCCAGGTGACCCACGAGATGCCCCAGCCCACGCCTATCGCCGTCATGAGGAGGGTGAGCCTGGCGAAGTGGTCAGCGGGCGGCAGGGAGGTTACGTGACCCCAGTTGACGACGCCGGGGCGGGTCCAGGCGAGGATGCTCATGATGAGCATGATGACGACGGTTACGGGCACCGTGTACTTCTCGAAGGTGCGGATCGCATAGAAGCCGTAGATGCCGATCAAGACCTGGATGATCATGACCACGGTGACCACGGCGAAGTTGGTCAGCCACGTGTCCCCGATCCCGAACTGCCCGAGAATGGCCACCGCGATCTTCACGGGGAAGTACGTGTTGACCCCGATCCAGCCGAGGGTCATGAGGAACGTGAGCAGGCTGGGCAGGTAGGCGCCGCGCCGGCCGAAGGCGGAGCGGCTCAGGACCATCTGGTTCACCCCGGTCTTGTGCCCCATCACCGTGAAGGCGGCGAAGATCGCGCAGCCCACGATGTTGCCGAGCACGACGACAACGATGGTCTCCCACAGGCCGAGCTTGAGCACGATGCCAAGGGCGCCCAGGGCCCAGTTGATGGGGGCGATGTTGGCCCCTGCCCAGATCCACATCTGCTGCAGACCGGTGGAGTCCTTGTCGGCTTCGGGGATGGGCTCGATGCGGTGAAGGTCGGACCGGAGCTCGCCTGTGGTCGCCATGATGGCCCCCTGTGTCCCGCGGTGTGGGTGCGGTTCAGTCGTGGGCGCGGACGACGCCGTCGCGGCCGGCGCGATACTGCGCCGGCGCCGCGACCAAGTCAAGCCGACCGCATCGGGGGCTACTTCGTGCCGAACAGCCGGTCGCCTGCGTCGCCGAGACCAGGCACGATGTAGCCGTGCTCGTCGAGCTTCCGGTCGATGGCGGCGGTGAAGATCGGCACGTCGGCATGCACGGCCCCGAACGCCGCCAAGCCCTCGGGGGCGGCGACGAGGCAGACGTACTTGAGGCTGCGACATCCGCGCGTCTTGAGGCGGCGCACGGCGGCGATGGCAGAGTTGCCGGTGGCGAGCATGGGATCGACCACGATCACGTCGCGCTCCTGGACGTCGTCGGGCACCTTGAAGTAGTACTCCACGGCGGCGAGGGTGTGGGGTTCGCGGTAGAGCCCGATGTGCCCGACGCGCGCCGAGGGCACGAGGTCGAGCATGCCTTCGAGGATGCCGTTGCCCGCGCGTAGCACGGAGACGAAGCAGAGCTTCTTGCCCGCGAGGGCCGGCGCGCGCATGGGCGCGATGGGCGTGTCGATGTCGACCAGCTCGGTGGGCAGGCTGCGGGTCACCTCGTAGGCGAGGAGCAGGCTGATCTCGCGCAGCAGCTGCCGGAAGTCGCCAGTCGAGGTCTCCGCCCGGCGCATCAGGGTCAGCTTGTGCTGGACGAGTGGATGATCGACCACGGTCACCGTGCTCACGATCGCCGGGCCGCGGAGTCCGAAAGATCTTTCATGCGCCGATCAGCGGCGCCGCGAGCCGCCGAGGATCCCGCCCAACACCCCCCGCAGGATCTGCCGGCCGACCTCGCTGCCCACGGTGCGCGCGGCCTGTTTGGCCATGGTTTCCAACATCCCCTGCCGGCGCTTCGTGCCCCACAGGAGATCGCCGATGGCGCCGCCCGCGCTCGAGGGCTCCGCGGGCGCATCGGGTTTCGCGGCGGGCGATTCCGCCGACGCGTTGCGCTGGGTCAGGATCTCGTACGCCGATTCCCGGTTCACCGGGGTGTCGTACTTCGCCCCCACCGGACTGCGCCCCCGCACGGCGGCTCGTTCCTCCGACGTGATGGCGCCCATGCGGCAGCGCGGAGGACACATGAGGGTGCGCTCCACGGGCATGGGTACCGCCTTGTCCTGGAGCGTGGAGACCAGGGCCTCGCCGACTGCGAGCTGGCCGATGGCTTGGGCGACGTCGAGCTTCGGATTGGGCACGAAGGTCTCGGCGGCCGTGCGCACCGCCTTCTGGTCGCGGGGCGTGTAGGCGCGGAGCGCGTGCTGGATGCGATTGCCGAGCTGGCCGAGGATCTCGTCGGGCACATCGTCGGGGAACTGCGAGCAGAAGTACACGCCGACGCCCTTGGACCGAATGATGCGCACGACCTGTTCGACGCGCTGACGCAGCGCGGTCGGAGCGTCCGCGAAGAGCAGGTGAGCCTCGTCGAAGAAGAAGACGAGCTTGGGCTTGTCGGCATCGCCCACCTCGGGCAGCGTCTCGAAGAGTTCGGAGAGCAGCCAGAGGAGGAAGCTCGAATAGAGCCGTGGCTTGAGCACGAGCTGGTCGGCGGCGAGAATGTTCACGATGCCGCGCCCGCTCAAGTCGGTGCGCAGAAGATCGGCGAGCTCGAGGGCAGGCTCCCCGAAAAAGCCCGTCCCGCCTTCCCGCTCGATCGACAGCAGGGTCCGCTGGATGGCCGCAATGGACGCGGCGCTGACCAGACCGTACTGCGCGGAGATCTCCTTGCGGTGCTCGGCCACGAAGCTCAAAAGGGCGCGCAGGTCGTCGAGGTCGAGGAGGAGGAGGCCGCGGTCATCAGCGAGCTTGAAAGCGATCTCGAGCACGCCCGCCTGCGTGTCGTTCGCCTCGAGCATGCGGGCAAGGAGGCTCGGCCCGATCTCGCTGATGGTGCTGCGCACGGGATGCCCGGTCTTGCCGTAGAGATCCCAGAAGACGACCGGACTCGCCTCGGGGGCGTAGCCCGACATCCCGATCCGAGTCGCGCGCTCCTGGAGCTTCGGGTCGGCACGTCCCGCGGCGGCGAGGCCGGCCACATCACCCTTCACGTCTGCCATGAACACGGGAACGCCGAGCCGCGAGAAGCCCTCGGCCAGCACCATGAGCGACACGGTCTTGCCGGTGCCCGTGGCGCCCGCGATCAGGCCGTGACGGTTGCCGTACCGCGCGAGCAGGGTGACCGGCCGCTCTCCCTTGCCGAGGAGGATCTGCTCGCCGCTCACCCGCGCGGCTCCGGCGGCGACGGCG
>Ga0318554_10000921_pt1 | contig 11506 bp, 13 predicted proteins | sample GRESIP082b2f22_FD_203687 | JGI IMG/M metagenome (GOLD analysis project Ga0318554, IMG submission 203687) | Tropical soil microbial communities from Luquillo Experimental Forest, Puerto Rico - GRE.SIPMG.082b2f22 | ecosystem: Environmental > Terrestrial > Soil > Tropical forest > Bulk soil... | reverse complement strand
CTCGACGACTTTGTCGGCCGGCGAGTCCGGAATGAGATCGCGACGAATGGTTGGCAGGTCGGCGGCCAAACGGCTGATGAATTCACAGGTCCCGTCGATCCATTGCCGGGTCAATATCGCGATCAGTCGCAGCAGTACCGGCTTGTCATCGAACAGAAGGCGAAGCCCGCCGGTCCTCATAGCGACGATGAATTGGCGGTAGCGTATGGTCACCTCGTCGTTTCGCGCCGGCCTTTCGGACTCGGAATTTGCCTCGGCGCTTCGTATTTTGGCGAAGCGTTCGTAGAGGGCTGGCGCGCAAAGCTCACAAAGCGTCGCAAGCAAAATAGCCCGCAGCGACGCATGTGCGCCGTTGTCGAATTTGCCCAATGTGCTCGCATCAAGATTGGACCAGGCGAGCGCCTCGGCACGGTCGATCAGCGCCGCAAAAAGGTCTTCGAACGGGTAAGCGGGTTTAAGGCCGGATTTGTTTTCACTTGGCGTTTGCAGCGCCGCTTCGATCCAGGCTGCATCCTCTATCCAGCGGGGATATGGTGCCGATGCGCGGCGCTCAGCCGCAGCGAGCCGGCGCTCGACGGCCGCGGGCGATAAGTCGTCGCGCTGAAGTCGCCGCGCAAATAGGCTGGGGTCGCCTGCAGCGCTGGACTGCCGCCAGGCAGCCAAGCGTCGCGCCGCCAGATCGGAATTGACTTTGGCAGCATGGCTCGTGCCACCTGCCGGCGCGTCGAAAGCATCGGAAAAGGTCTCGTCAAGCGTCGCGGCGCGCGAGCTCAAGCGCTGGTAAAATTCGTCCACTAAAGTCCTCGTAGCGCGCTTTCCGTCGTTGCGACGGGACCCTTCTGCAACTCTACAGAAGCCGATCTGAGGGGGCGAATCTGGGCTTCGCTTAGCAACCAAAACCGCCCGCGGCAAAGGCGGTTTTTTCTTCACATTTCAGTCATGTATCACAGCCGGGGGTAGACTTTACACTGTCCGCAGCCGATGATTTAATGGATTTCTTGGCGGGGTTTTCACCAATTTCTCGACCGCCTGGTGACTGCCGGCGCCGCTGGCGAACAAGAGGAACAAGGCCAATGACTGACAAGTACATCGAGAGGGACGAAGATCTCAGCTTCGAGGTTTCCGACGAGGCGCTGGAAGCCGCCGCGGGTTCGGTGAAGGAAAAGGCTGGGGCTTTCACGCTCGCTTTTTGCTCCGGTCTCGACACTTGCCCAAGCGTGAGGGCATAAGGCTCGTTACGAGACGGGTCTTGGCTTCATCTTTTTCGCCCAGGCTGTCGAACTGAGTTTTCCGACGAGGTGCCGGACGTTCCGGCGCCTCGTTAGGCATTTTATTGTGTGTTCTGTGCCTCTCCGGCTGATTTTGCCCCGGCCGGTTGATCGCCAAGGGCCGAAAGTTGACTTCAGAGCGGTCGCTCCGAGGCTCTCATGCTTAAGAGAAGCATCAGCCAGCGCGCTAAGCGAGCAGGGCCTGGGTCTCTTGCCAGAGCCGCCGAACTACTTCGCCCGCCGGCTCCGCTCTTGCCAATCGCGCGGACTGTCCAGCCCAGGCCTGCATGCGGCTGACATCATTCGCTTTCGTCGCGGCTTCGCGCATCGGCTGAGTGAGACCACGTTGCACCGGATAAGGCGCCGGCGGCGGCGCGCTGGAGGCCATTGCTGCCCGCACATAATCAGTCGCCAGACTACGCGCTGGACGGCCCGTCAATGCACGAGTGACGATCGTGTCTTCCGGCGCCGCCTTGCCGATCGCATCGGCCCATGCTGTCGGAATTTTGGCTTCGGGACAGCGCAAGAACGCCGTGCCGATCTGCACCGCCGAGGCGCCCAACAGCAACGCCGCCGCGATCCCGCGCCCATCGGCAATTCCGCCGGTAGCGATCACTGGCACTTTGACTGCATCGGCAATAGCGGGGACGAGGCTGAACAGTCCGATCATATGCGTTTCGGCCTGTGTCACGTCGAACGCACTGCGGTGTCCGCCGGCCTCCATGCCTTGCGCAATGATGGCGTCGGCGCCGGCACGCTCCGCCGCTCTCGCTTCGCCGGCGGTCGTGACGGTCGCAAACCATTTGACGCCTTTATCCCGCATGCGCGTGACGAACGGGTCTCGATAAAGGCCCATAATGGAGGAAACGATTGCCGGCCCGGCCTCCAACATCGCGTCACATTGCGCTTCGAAATCCGGCAAGGCGATATTGCCAGCTTCGGGCGGGACCTGGGGTCCCCAATTAGCAAGGAAATTGCGCACCGCTGCTTCCGCGGTGGCATCGCGCTTGGGCGGTGGATCGGGAATCCACAGATTGAATTGGAAGCCGCCATTGGTGCCGGCCCGCACCTCGGCCGCCCAGGCACAGATCGCCTCCGGCTGCATCATCAGCGCGCCGCAGCCGCCGAGGCCACCGGCATTGGCGATGGCAATGGCCAGCGAGGCCGGGCAGGCGCTCGCCATCGGCGCCATCAAGATTGGCACACGCAAATTGAATTGCTCGCAAAACGTGGCGGCGCGGGCGAGGGCTGTGTGCTGGGTCATGCGGGCGATTTTAGCTCGTGTCATTTGCTGATTGCGAGGCGTTGCAGCTCAGCGATTTCTGCCTGGCATACCGACCATTGGGGCGAATTCTGCTCGCCTCACCGGCGAATTCATATTAGGCTTGCTGGCTCGCATGGGCACGGCGGCAATTGCACAGGTCACCGCCGCGAGGGGAGGGTGTCGTGATCAGGCGATTCTTACTGTGTGCGCTGTTCGCTGCCGCGGCGGTGCCCGCATGGGCACAGACGATGAGCTATGCCGATGCCATCAGTCAGCTCGCTGCGGCCTGTAAAAATGACATTGCCCGGTACTGCAAGGGAGTGCCGCTCGGGCCGCGTTTAAAGACGTGCTTTGACGCCAACGGCGCGAGAATGTCCCCGAAATGCCAGCAGACCCGAAGCGCCGTGTACGCCTCAATCTCCCGCAGGGCAGCGGCGCAACGCAATATCGGTGACGTTTGCAGTGCTGACATCGCTCGCCTGTGCGACACATCGCATGCCGATGCGCATCTCGTCGAATGCCTGGTCAGCGTCTCGCCTGCAGCCCTGAGCCAGCAATGCGGTCAGACATTCAACGACACCGGTTGGCGTACGGAAAGGGCACGGCAATGAAATCGCATCGCTGTCACGCTGTCGCGGCTGTGGTCCTCCTTGGGGCAGTGACGGCGGCTCTGGGGCAACAGCAAATAAACTCATCGCAGATGGCGACGAGTCTTGCCGGGGTCAGCAATACTCGGCTCTCTTTGACCGGCGCGCAGATGCGCCAAGCTGTGCTCGACAACATCCATAACTATCCAGGAACGCTGCCACCGCGCCCGCTTACATTTCCGCAAATGGAAAATATGGCGCAATTCGTCGTCGAGGTGGACTTTGACTTCAATTCGGCGGTGATCAGACCTTCGTCCTACCGAACGATCGGCTCTATTGCCGATGCGCTGCATAATCCCATCCTCCTCGGTTATGGTTTTCTTGTTATCGGGCATACCGATTCGGTCGGAGGCCGCCAGTATAATGTGGGCTTGAGCCAGCGGCGCGCCGAAGCGATCCGCGATGCCTTGATCGACCCATTCGGGGTGAATCCGGGCGTGCTCGAAGCGGTCGGCATGGGCGAGGAACAGCTACGGGATCCAGCGCATCCGACGTCCGGAGTTAATCGACGCGTGCAACTCGTCAACGTCGGTAAGAAATTCTGTTTTGGCCGCTCGGGCGAACAATTCGTTTGTCCGTAAGCGAGCAATCGGCTCGATTTATTCCGGCAACGGCCGCGATTGTATCAATCGCGGCCAAATTGGCTCGCTCTCCGGTTTGGTTTCCTTCTCGGGGATGCCGGGAGGACGCCAGACCCACAGCATCGCGGCAAAGGCGACATAAAGCGTGATCGCGCCAAGCGGCATGAAACCGTACATGTACGCGATGTCGGTAAGACGCTGGCCGGCGATGTCGTTCGACGTGCCCGCGCGCAAAAGGAAACTCACCACAAGCACGTAGGTGCCAAGCCGCCGCATGCGGGGGTCCGCGATGGTAGCTGCAGTCGCCAGAATGACCGCGGGAAGCACAAATATATAGTGATATCGGCTCGTCATCGGCGATAGCGCCAGCATGGCAATCAGGAGTACCGCCGTGTCGATGGCGATATATTCGCGACGCCGCGGCGAGGTCAGCAGCAGCAGCGCGACCACCGCGGCAAAGATGCTGTCCACCGCAATCAGGATCGCGGTTGGGCTCAACCCGAACACCGGTCCCATTACGAAGCGATTGATCAACCCGCGCAGCGATTGGTTGTAGAGATTGACGCCGTTCCAAATGTCCCAATACACGAGCTTGGACGATGTGCCAGGCACCAGAGCCGGGCCGACAATTTGCCACACCCAGTCGGTGAGTTGACCAGTGTGGCCGCCGCGCAGCGCGCCGATCAGGTCAGGGATGATACTGACACCCAACAGCGCGGCAATAAAAACGAGACTTGCGAGCCAATGCCGCTTCACGAGCAGGTATGGGAGAAAGATAAGTGGAGAAGCGCGGATCGCTGCCGCGACTGCAAAGCAAAAGCCGCCGATCGCCTCGCGGCCGATAAAGAACGCCCAAGTCGCAAACATCATAATGAGCAGCGACAGCGGGTCGTGGGACGCATAAGTGAGGACGTCAAGAATATGCTTGCCGCAGGTGATCAGCATAATCGTACGCAGCCAGAAGAGGTTTTGCCCCCGCGTTGAGCCGGGATAGAGCCGCTCGGCAATGGCCTCCGTCAACCGCACGACGAGCACCAAACAGCCGACGCAGATCACGTACCAGATCAGCCGCTGCACAACGGCAGGCAGGAAAGCGATCGGAATAAACAAGACCGCCAAAGCCGGCTGATAGGGATAGGGTGGCAAGCAGGTCAGCAGTGCTTCGCCGTTCACGATGCAGCGGGCGGCTGTACTGTAAAACGGCGCCATATCCGAGCTGCGGCCGAACATCCGATATAGCGCCGCGGCGGACAGCACCAAAACGATCCATCCGGCCCATGGCTTGAGTCGTTCGGCGCCGGAACGTAAAAGATTCCGTGTCCGAGAACCCTGCGGGGCAACGCCGTCAGCCGAACTCGTTGGATAAGCGGAACTCTGCGTCATTGCGCCTCAAAGACATTCAACACGACACGAAAAGGATATCGGCCGCCGGTGGCAGCGCCATTCAATCAGAGGCGCCGTAACGCGACCACGTAAACGGCTAGCGCCAACGGTCGATTTCCCCAGGGTGTCACTCAGGCGCCACAGGGATGCGGCTCGTGAGGCTGTGAGAAACCGCCTATGCCAATCGATCGCCGCCGCCTGATTTTCGGTTCCGTTGCCGGCCTTGGCGCGCAAATGCAGGCCGGTGCCGGTTCGGCGCAGAACTGGCCCAGCAAGAATATCGTGATCGTGGTTCCATTCCCGGCAGGAGGCAGCGCCGATCTGTCCGCGCGGCTTTTGGCCGAGCATCTGAGGAGGGCATTCGGCCAGCCAGCGTTCGTGGAGAATAAACCGGGTGTCGGCGGCAATCTCGCGGCGGCCGAAGCGGCGCGTGCTCCAGCGGATGGGCACACGTTGTTCATCGGCACTAACGGCACGCAGACGATCAACGAAAGCCTGTACCGGCAATTGCCGTATGATCCGACGGCCGATTTCGCCGCGATTGGAATGATGTGGTCCGCGCCACACCTGGTTGTCGTCCATCCTGCTTTGCCCGTGCAGTCTCTCGAAGCGTTTGTCGCCTATGCGCGCGCCCACGCCCGCGAATTAAGCTACGGCTCATCCGGTATTGGCTCCTCGACTCATTTGTTCGGCGAATTGTTCAAGGCGCAGACTGGCATCAGCATGGTCCATGTACCGTATCGCGGCCAGGGCCCGGCTCTCGAAGATCTGATTGGCGGCCGCATTCAGGCGATGTTCCCTATTGTGCCGGATGTCATCGCGTCGATCCGCACCAATCAAGTGCGCGTTCTGGCGTCGGCAGCGAAGTCACCGTCCGCGATTTTGCCTAACGTGCCGCTCACGGCGCAGCTCGGCCATCCCGATCTCGTCGCCTCGGCATGGGTGGCGCTCTATGCCCCGGCTCGGACGCCCGCGGCGACAGTCGAACGGCTGCGCCAGGAACTTGATAAGCTTTCGGCAAGCGGCAGTTTTGTCGGACAGATGAAAGACGTCGGCATCGAAGTTCACCACATGCGCGCCGATGAGTTTGCGGCTTTCGTTGAGCAGGAGCGGAACCGCTGGGCGAAAGTGATCCAAACGCTGAACTTGAAAATCGAATGATGCCGCAGTCGAAAGATCAAGAGATGGAACCAGCGCCGGTTTACTCCCTTGACAGACGCCGGCATTGCGCCAAAATTCGAGTCGTAGCTTTCACGGTCATGGAGGTACGTATGCTTCCACCGGGCCAGGAGAGCCGCGATAATTGACGCCGCATGCGTTCGGGCGGTGCCATAGCGGTTTACACGCGGGCGGTACGCTGGGAGCGATCTTCAGGGGCCACATCAGTTGGGCAAGGCCCCGCCTTGATCGCTCCCTGCGCGCTTTTGCAGCAACGCTATTGGGAAACATTTTCAATTTCAATCCGCGCGAAGCCGTCGCCTAGAGATTCCCGATGCTTCGAGATCAAAGGCAAGAGGAATGGGGAGCGCGGCTTCCACCGCGCAATGTGCTCGGTGAGCCGCTGGAGCTTTGCTCGGTCAAACCAATGACCGGTTTCTACCGCGACGGCTGCTGCAATACCGGGCGAGAGGACATTGGCAGCCACACGGTTTGTGTAGTGATGACGGACGCCTTTCTCGCCTTCTCTAAATCGCGCGGCAACGATTTATCCACGCCGGTGCCGGAAATCGGCTTTGCCGGACTTAAAGCCGGCGACCGCTGGTGTCTGTGCGCGCAGCGGTGGCAAGAAGCTTTCGAGGCCGATCAAGCGCCACGCGTGGTGCTGCGTGCCACGCATGGGGCGGCGCTGACTTACTGCTCGCTCAGTGATCTCAAACGCTTTGCCATTGACCTGGCGTAACAGCAGATTGTGATTTGGCCCGCGCCGCGGCGGAGTTCCGCTTACACGCAATCCAGCGCCTGTGCCGGACCGATGGGGGCGGTAAGCCATCGACGCACCTGGTCGAAGCCGTACCTTGGGCAAAATGATGGCTTGCCTGTCGTAACGAATTTCACAATGCCAACTCACTCGCGCCCCAATGCGCGTGCGGACTCTTTGCCGGGGTGTGTAGCGATTCGTCGTGGGGCATGAATCATCAAGCTATCGGGGGGATCGATGCTGAAGCCGAAAATCCTGTCGGCCGCACTCGTCCTGATACCGGTCGTCATTCTGATGACTGGCCATTCAAGCGTGGCCGAATCGACGTCCAATGACTGCAAATCTGGCCCCGGCTCGTCGGCGCCGCCTGGCATGCATTGGTACTATCGTGTCGATCGTGCGAACAATCGTCATTGTTGGTATCTGCATTCGCAAGGCGTGCGGGTTCATTCACACGCCGATCTGACTTCGCAAAACCCGAATAGCGAAAATGTCCCGGATCGGCCTGAACCGACATTGCAAACCGGCGCGTTGCAACCGGCACCTCAGCAAGCGCCTGACGTGCAGATGTCTGCGCAGCAGTCTCCCTTCGGCATGCGTGAGGAATCAGTAGCTATGTTTGCGGCTCGCTGGGTCGATCTCCCCAGGTCGGTAGGCTTGGACAGGCGCGAAACTGATGGTGTCGCCACCAGCTATGCCGCCGAGCAGACAACGGTGAAAGCCGAAGAGGATTTGCCGCCGGCCTGGTCGGGTGCCCCAGCAGCGAACGGTGGAGCGCGGCCGGCTGCCCAAACCAAATCAAGCTTCGGTTCGGTAAGCATCCTTGGTGCCGCACTATTAGCTTTATTGCTGCTCTCAGAGGCGGTGGTCAAACTCCTGCGTATGGTGGTCTGGATTTCGCCGCGCCTGTTCGTTCGCGCAACTTCGTCTGGAAGCGCCGAATCTGGATTGGCGATCAAGCGAGCGGGCTATTCCACTCGGAGCGCATCCGGTGCGGCAGACGATCCAAGCGCTAACGTAGGGCTCAGCGAGCTCCGAGGTGTCTTGAGGCGCGCCGATTCAGGGCAGCCCCCGCCGCGCTCCTTTGCGCCATCGCCGTCAGCGCATAAGCAGCCTACCTCGGCCGCCCAGCACTTTGGTGGGTGGATCCGCATCAGAAAACATGTTCGCGCGCATTCCGCGTTTCAGCGCCTCAAAACGCGATCGCTTACCGGCCCGAGATGGGCGCCACTGTGATGCGGAGATCAAGCATGTTTGCTCCTGCGACGCCGCTGGTACCGGAGGATCAGGATCATGAGCGGGAATTCATTCCGTGCGATCTGGACCAAGAACGCAAACAAAGGAGGCAGCTGGAGAGAGTTAATCGCAGCGTCGCGATTCGAAGGCCGCCAATCGTCAAACGCATGGCGAAGTCGCTTGCTCGCTTTTGCGCGTTGTGTTCGCGGCCGGCAATAACCAATCTAGCGATGCAATCAGGGAGGGCGCCCAGCCAGGATTGAACCCAGGACTGAGCCCAGGCCGTGGCGACCTCTCTTCCTTGCTCCCCGTGAGATATTGAGTCAAAACGTTCAGTCTCTGGCGCAAATCGAGCAGGAGATTAGAGCCCAGAGTTCCTCTCCTTCGCCCAAAGCAACCCAGCCGCGCGTTCGTAGCGCGCCGCAGCCGGCGCCTCAATAAGCAGCAGTTGTCGCGATCGAGGAGGCTCCGCTCAGCGTGGTTGCTGGACGCAGCAATTCGGCGGGATGATGTTGACGGACGCCGTCGGAATGGTTCCAACGCTGGCGGCTGCGATTTCGATCGCCGCATCGTCGACGTCGAAGTCTAAAATCGACGCCTCCGTTTCGTCCTGGTCTGGTTTTTTCGACTGTTCACTCACGGCATCAAACTCCTCAATTCGGCGGCAGTGTTGTCGACCGAAACAACCAAGACACGACTACGTCCCCGCCACCACACTGTAGCGCGCCGCCACCTCCGATACAGCAGCGTAATGCAATTAGCCGGTTCTTTTCGGTGGCGGCCCATTTCGGCACTGGTGAAAGTTGTTTTGCAGTATCACTCCCTCCGCCAGACGACATCCTCTGCCCCGCGACTGTTGATGTCCGCCTTGCCTCCGAAAGCGGACATGAACCTTAGCGCCATCAATTCAAGCCAGGAGTGGTGGAAGTCGCTTACAAACTTGGTTCGTCACTGTCTCATAGGCATGCGCGAGTTCTAGACAGGACCGCTCACCATGGTTGCGAGCAACAATTTGGATGCCGATTGGCAGCCCTTCCACATTGAAGCCGGCCGGCGCCGCGAGTGCCGGACATCCAGCCATCGTAATCGGCAACACGCCCTTCATCCATTCATGATAGGTTTCCATCTTTCGGCCGGCAATTTCTTTTGGCCAATCTAAATTAGCATCAAACGGGAACAGTTGCGCTGTAGGAACGACGAGGTAATCGTACTCCGTAAAAAATTTGTGCACAGCAAGGTACCATTCAGTGCGCACGGCAGATGCCGCTGTGATGTCGAAGGCCGAAAGCCTTAGTCCGCTCTCGACTTCAAAAATCGCCTCCGGTTTCATTAACGCGCGCTTTGACCGGTCGTTGTAATAAGCCAGCAGTGCGCCACCGCTTTGCCATGCTCTAAGCCGCAGCCAGGCGCGCCAGACGGAGTTGATCGGATAATCCGGCTGCGCGACTTCGACGATGCAACCGATGGTCTCGAAATTTTTGAGCGCACGCTCACACAATTCCAAAACGCCCGACTCATATGGCACTTGACCGTTGAAGTCGCGTAGCCACGCGATCCGAGTGCTTTTGAAGTCTCTTTCCAGATTCGCGTGAAATAAGCCGGCATCCTCCGTCATAGACAGCGGGACGCGATCGTCATACCCGGCTTGTACTGCCAACAGCATCGCGAGATCGCGAACATTTCTTGCCATTGGGCCCAGCACGCCCATGGACGGCAACCAAGCGTCACGTCCATCCGCCGGTATCCGGCCGTAACTCGTGCGAAAGCCAAACACGTTGTTCCAACCTGCCGGATTGCGCAGGCTGCCCCCGTAGTCGCTGCCATCGGCGACGGGCAGCATTCGTAATGCCAGAGCTACCGCTGCGCCGCCACTGCTGCCCCCGGCGGAGCGGGACTGGTCATAGGCGTTGCGGGTGATGCCATAGACCGGGTTGTAGGTGTTGGAGCCAAGGCCGAACTCAGGTGTATTTGTTTTTCCAATGAAGATCGCACCCGCCCGTCGGAGACGTTCTGCCATCACGCTGTCGGCGTCCGGGATAAAATCTTTCAGTATCGGCGAGCCCATCGTCATGGGGAGGCCCTTGACCGAAACCAGGTCTTTGGCGGCAAAAGGAAAGCCGTGCAGCCATCCAGTCCTCTCACCGTGCGCAAGCCGTTCGTCGCATACTCGCGCCTGGGCCAAAAGGCTATCACCATCCTCGAGTGCCACAATGGCATTGACGTGCGGGTTTATGTGCTCGATGTGATCGAGATAAGTCTTCATCACCTCAACGCAGGACACCTGTTTTGAATGTATCGCGTTGGCGAGTGCGCATCCGTCCATCATGACGATTTCTGGTACGCAGGCTGAAGGCTGGTCGTGCGCAATGGCCGAACTCTTATCGGGCATCACCGATGACCCCGATCTGCATTGCGAGAGCTTTTCAAGTACTGCCTCATGCAGCCCCATCGCCCTATGGTATTTGCGTCTTTGGTCGAGCAGCCACACCCTACCACACCGCCGGGAATGGGCGTGCATCACAGCAAGTCCAGGTGACTAATGTCCGCTGGGTCATCACCGGACATGAAAACGCGACTGGGCTGATCACCGGGCGCCGAGTCAGTTCAATGCCGGTTGTCATTTGCGCATGGTCCGTGACTTAGGGACGGAGGACGAGCGCCCGCGGCGGCGGATTTCCTCAATGACAATGCTGTTGTCCATTTCGCTGTCGCCATGGCGGATACAGGCCTCGAGCACCGCCGCGTGTACGGCAAGAAGCGGCAGCTCTTGGCCGAGTTTGCCGGCCTGATCGAGCATCAAATGCGTGTCTTTGAGTGTCTGGCGGACCCGGCCCTCCGGAGCAAAATCGCCCGCCACCATCTTCGGTCCCTTGGTATCCATGACTTGCGACGCGGCTGCGGACGTGCGGGCCACTTCGAGAAACGCCGCCGGGTCGAGACCAAGGCGCGCGGCGAAAACGAGCCCCTCGGCGAGAGCAAGACGATTAAGTCCGAGAATAAGATTGATGGCGAGCTTGGCGCGGCCGCCATCGCCGATCTCTCCGATGTGGAAGCGCTTGGGGAACAGCGCCTCCAGTACCGGTGCGGCGATCTGCGCGACAGCTACATCGCCGCCGACGAGACCAACGCCGTCGCCTTGGCGCACCTGTGCGCTCGTGCCCGATACCGGTACCTCGAGGAAACGAAGATGCGGCGTCACCCGCCCGCCG
>Ga0318554_10000916_pt1 | contig 11522 bp, 5 predicted proteins | sample GRESIP082b2f22_FD_203687 | JGI IMG/M metagenome (GOLD analysis project Ga0318554, IMG submission 203687) | Tropical soil microbial communities from Luquillo Experimental Forest, Puerto Rico - GRE.SIPMG.082b2f22 | ecosystem: Environmental > Terrestrial > Soil > Tropical forest > Bulk soil... | reverse complement strand
GCTCGCCCTGCTCGTGCAGGTGCAGCTCGCCGCCGGCCGGCTCGCGTTCCTGTCGCCCGCGGCGCGCGTGACGCTCGCCGGGATCACGCTGCTGCTCGTGCCCGGCGCGGCGCTGCTGCGCCTGCTGGGGGCGCGGGTTCCGGGCGGCGCGGCGCTCGAGCCGGGCTGGGCGCTCGGCCTCGGCGTGGCGTGGAACGCGCTGCTGCTCTCGATCACCGCGCTGCTCGGGATCCCGTTCACTGCGCTGCTGCCGGTCGCCCCGGTTGCGACCGCGGCGCTGTGGGGGATCGCGATTGCGCGCGGCCGTGATCGCGCGCGCGCCGGCGGCGCCGGCGCTGACGCATCGCGCGCTCCGCTCGGCGGCGGCGCGCTCGCGCTCACGCTGCTTGCGGCGGCCGGCGCGCTGCTCTACGCCGCGCGGTTCGGCGGTCCGCTCTACTCCGCCTCCGATTCGCCCGATCACGTCGGCACGCTGCGCCGGATGCTCGAGACCGGCAACCTGTTCCCGAGCGATGCGTTCTTCCGGGACGCGGGGGCCGCCGGGATCGATCCGCGCAAGTTCCTGTGGCACGGGGAGGCGGCGCTGATCGCGAAGCTCTCCGGAGCGGGCCCGCTCCTCGCGTGGCGCGACCTGCCGATCCTGCTCTCGCCGCTGTTCGTGCTGAACGCCGCCGCGCTCGGCCTGCTGCTCGCGGGCGGCGCCGGAGCGACCGCGGCGGCGTGGGGGCTCCTCCTCACGTACGGAAGCTCGCTCGCCGCGACGCCGCTGCGCGAGAGCATGTTCGCGACCAAGCTCGCCGACCAGCTCGCGCTCGCGACCGCGGTCGCGGTGCTCGCGGACCTCGCCCGCCCGTCGCGCGGGACGCGCTCCGCCGCCGTTGCGCTCGCATTCGGCGCCGTGGCGTGCCACGTGTTCGCCGCGTTCCAGTTCGCGCTGGTGTTCGGAGCGTTCGGGCTCGCGCTCGCGCTGCGAGACCGCGGCGCGAGCCCCGCGTTCCGGCGCGTGCTCGGCACGGCGCTCGCGATCGGCGCCGCGGCGCTGCCGCTCGTGTTGTGGCAGGTGCTGCGCACGCCGCCGCCGCGCAGCATCATTCACACCGAGCCCCAGGGCCTGCTCACGCTGTGGGACGGCGTGCGGGTCGTCTCGCCCGGCGTCCTGTGGGACTGGATGGGGCCGGCCTGGCTGCTGTTCCCGTGGTTCGCGGCCCTCCTGTGGCGTGACGGGCGTGCGAATCCCGCGGCGCTGTTCCTGCTCGCCGCCGCGGCGGGCATCGCGGCCGTCCTGTTCCTGCCCCCGGTCGTCGCGCTGCTCGAGCCGCGCCTCGGCTACCTCCTGATGCGCGTCGTATGGATCACCCCGCTGGCCGGGCTCATCGGGTGGGCCGTGCCGCGGGTCGTCGGCCAGCTGCGCTCGGGCGGCGCGCGCGCGCGGCGCTTCGCGGTGGTGCAGCTCCTCGTCCTCGCGCTCGCGCTCGCGCCCGCCGCCGCGGACGCGGTGCGGGTCGCACGGCATGCGCGCGATCTCGCGGAGGACGAACGCCTGCACAGCCCGCTGGTCTGGAGCGCGGAGCTCGCGTGGCTCGATGCGCACGTACCGGCCGGAAGCGTCGTGCTCTCCGATCCGGTCACGAGCTATTCGGTGCCGATGATGACGCGCGAGCATGTCGTCACGCTGCTCGATCAGCACAGCTCGCCGAGCGATCCCGCGGCGCTGCGCCGCATCCTCGATGCGCGTGACGCGCTCGATCCGTTCGGGGACTGGGCGGCGTTGCGCGACGTGGCGCGGCGCTACGGCGTCGACGCGGTGGTATTGAACCGCCGTTTCGTCGAGCCGCCGCCGGCCGACTACTGGACGCCGCGTCCCGAATGGTTCGCGGAGGAGCGCGCGCGCCTGGACGGCGCGGGGCCGGCGCTCGAGCGCCTGCTCGATCACGGCGACTTCGTGGTCTATCGCGTGCATCGCGACGCCCTGGATTCGCTGCGCGCCCCGCCGCCGCGGCGGCCGTGCGTCCAGCCGGGCGCGGGCGGGATCGCGCGCCGCGTCGCGCCCGGCACGCCGGGCTTCCTCTCGCTCGCGCTCTCACCTGCGGTCGCGGCGCGCGGCGACACCGTGCGTGGCGTCGTGATCTGGCGCGCGCTCGAGCCGCTGCCCGCCGGCTCCTACCAGGTCGCGGTGCGCTTCGACCGGCCGCTCCCCGGAGGGCTCGAGCCGCCCGCGTTCTGCGCGAAGCCGGTGCGCAAGCTGATCGAGCGCTGGCATCGCGAGCGCTACCGGTTCCGCGCCGACCACCTGCCGGTGGGCGGCAGCTACGGCGTGGATCTGTGGCGCACGGACGAAGCCGTGCGGGATTCGTTCTCGCTCACCGTGCCGCGCGACGTCGCGCCCGGCGACTACCAGGTGCGCGTGCGCATGATCCGCCAGCCGCACTATCCGAATTTCCGCCTGGGCGATTATTTCTACGACGACGACTACTACGCCGGGGTACCGGCGGGCGAGCTGCGCGTGCGCGACGGCCGCGTCGCGGAGGGAGGACGGGATGTGCGGAATTAACGGCGTGTTCCACTACCGGGGCGGCGTCGCGGACCTCGCGCTGATCGAGCGTCAGGCGAGCCTGATGCGGCATCGCGGGCCCGACGACCACGGGCTGTGGAGCGATGGCGACGTGGCATTCGGGCATCGCCGGCTTTCGATCGTGGACCTCTCGCCCGGCGGGCACCAGCCGATGGCGAACGAGGATGGATCGGTGTGGGTGACGTACAACGGCGAGCTCTACGACTGGCCGGACGTGCGTCCCGGGCTCGAGGCGCGCGGCCACCGGTTCCGTGGGCACAGCGACACCGAGGCCGTGCTCCACTTCTACGAGGATCACGATCTCGACCTGTTCCGCTCCCTGCGCGGCATGTTCGCGTTCGGGCTCTTCGATCGCGCGCGCCGGCGGCTCGTGCTGGGGCGCGACCGCTTCGGAGTGAAGCCGCTCTTCTACCACGACGACGGCAGGCGCATCGCGTTCGCGTCCGAGCTCAAGGCGCTGATGCTCGATCCCTCCGTGCCACGCGAGGTGGACGAGCAGTCGGTGGCCGACTACCTCACGTTCCAGTACGTGCCGGGCCCGCGCACGATCTGGCGCGGGGTGCGCAAGCTCCCGCCCGCGCACGCGCTGATCGCGGACGCGCACGGCGTGCGGCTCCAGCGCTACTGGGCCATGCCGACGGAGGAGGATCCCGGCCTGCCGGTCGGGGAGCTGCGCGAGCGGCTGCGCGCGCTGCTCGCCGAATCGGTGCGCATCCGGCTGCTCTCCGACGTTCCGCTCGGCGCGTTCCTCTCCGGCGGCATCGACTCGAGCGCGGTCGTGGCAATGATGGCGCGCGCCTCGAGCGAGCCGATCAAGACGTTCACGATCGGTTTCGAGGAGGAGGATTTCAGCGAGGTGGAGCACGCGCGCGCCGTGGCGCGGCACCTCGGGACCGATCATCACGAGCTGATCGTCCGGCCACGCGCGCTCGAGCTGCTGCCGCGGCTCGTGTGGCACATGGACGAGCCGCTCGCAGATGCGTCCATGATCCCGAGCTTCTACGTGGCCGAGATGGCGCGGCGCGACGTGACCGTCGCGCTCTCGGGCGACGGCGGCGACGAGACGCACGGCGGCTACGAAACGTACCGCTGGGCGCGCCGCTACCAGTCGATGGACGTGCTGCCGCGCCCGCTGCGCGAAGCGATGGCGCTGCCGGCGCGGCTGCTCGCGGCCGATCATCCGCTCGGGCGCAAGCTCGCGCGACTGCCGATGCCCATCGTGGACCGTCATCTGCACGTCGAGTCGTATTTCCAGCCACGCGAGATGAAGGACGTGCTCGCGCCGGAGATGCGCTCGCGCCTGCGGCACTACGATCCGTCCGCGGCGATGCGCGGCATCCACTGGGCGGCCTCGCGCTCCAGCGAGCTGTCGGGGCTGCTGCACCTCGATGCCCAGACGTACATGATCGACGACGTGCTCGTGAAGGTGGACCGCTGCTCGATGATGAACTCGCTCGAGGTGCGGGAGCCGATGCTCGACCACAAGATGCTGGAGTTCGTGGCCCGTATTCCGCTCCAGTACAAGGTGCGCGGCGACGTGGGGAAGTGGCTGCTGCGCGAGAGCGTGTCCGACCTGCTGCCGCCCGGGATCCTGGCGCGCGGCAAGCAGGGGTTCGGCGTGCCGCTCGAGCACTGGTTCGGCAACGGCTTCAGCACGCTCGCGAAGGAGGTGTTGTTCGACGCGCGCCCGCGCTGGCGCGGGTGGTTCGATCCACGCGGCGTGGAGCGCCTGGTGCACGATCAGGAGCTGCGCGACGAGCGGCGCACGCGTCAGATCTGGGCGCTGATGTGTCTCGAGGTGTGGTTCCAGACCTACGTCGACCGGCCGCGCGAGGCGCTCGACGGCTGGGCGCGGTCCGTGCCCGGACTGGCCGTCCCGGCGTGAAACTCGCGATCCTGATCGGGCGTTTTCCTCCCGGCGCGCTCGGCGGCGCGGAGCACCAGGCCGAGGGCTGGGCGCTGAGGCTCTCCGACCGCCATCGCGTCACCGTCGTCACGCGCCGCGAGAGCCCGGGCGAGCGCGCCGACGAACGCCGGGACGGATTCGATCTGATCCGGCTCCCGGTCGGAAGGTTTCCGGTCGTGCGCGCGTTCCAGGACGCCGCGAACATCGCGCGTGTCGTGGAGTCGCTCGACCCGCGGCCGGACGCGCTGCTCTGCTTCCAGACGTTCGTCAGCGGCTACGCGGGCGTGCGCATTCAGAAGCGGACCGGGATCCCCGCGCTGGTCTGGATCCGCGGCGAGGGGGAGTACCGCCTCGCGCAGTCGCCGGGCGCGCGCGCGATGCATCCCGCCGTGTGGCGCGATGCGCGCACGGTGCTGATCCAGACCGAGGAGGGCGGCGCCGCGCTGCTGCGCGAGCTCGAGCGCCATGCGCCCGCGGTGCGGCGCGTCGTCGAGCCGAAGCTCGTCGTCGTGCCAAACGGGCTCGATCTCCCGGAGCGCCGCGCGGTCACGCCGCCGCCTCCGCGCGGGCCCATCCTGAGTGTCGGGCGGCTGATCCCGGAAAAGGGCATGGACCTTGCGATCGACGCGGCGCTCGCGCTCTCCGCCCCACTCACGCTCGCAGGCGCGGGGCCGGAGCGCGCGCGGCTCGAGGCGCGCGCGAATCACGCACGGGCGGACGTGCGCTTCGCGGGCTTCGTCCCGCACGCATCGCTCGCGCGGCTCTATGCGGAGTCGCGCTGCGTCGTGCTCGCCGCGCGCCACGGCGAGGGGCTGCCGAACGCGCTGCTCGAGGCGATGGCCTGGGGACGTCCCGTCGTGGCGACGCCGGTCGCCGGCGTGCGCGGACTCGTCCGGGACGGGGAGAACGGCCTCGTCGTGCCCGCGGAGGCGGGCGCGCTCGCGGCCGCGCTGCGGCGGCTCGGCGACGAGCCGGACCTCGCCGCGCGGCTCGGCGCGGGCGCGCGGGCGACCGCCGAGTCCTACGCGTGGGCGAACGTGCGGCCGCGGCTCGAGACCGTGCTCGAGCGGTGCGTGGCATGAGCGGCCGCGGACGGTTGTGCTTTCACTCCGCCTATCTGTTCCCGATCCTCGCGCCGTGGATCGGGCGGTTCGCGGGCGGCGCCGAGGTCCAGCTCGCGCAGCTCATGGGCGGTCTGCGCGCGCGTGACTTCGACGTGAACGTCGTCACGTGCGATTACGGGCAGCCCGCGCACATCCGGCTCGACGACATCGGCATCTACCGCTCGTACCCGCCCCAGAGCCGGGTTCCGGTGATCCGCTTCTTCCATCCGCGCCTGACGCGCACCGTCCGGGCGCTCAACGCCGCGGACGCCGAGGTGTACTACGTGAAGGGCGGCGGGTTCGTGGCGGGGATCACGCACGACGTCGCGCGCTGGCGGAACGCCGGATTCGTCGAGCACGTCGCGCACGACCACGACGTCGAGCGCGCGCTCACGCTCCACCCCCTGATGCGCGACCGCTGGTGGCATCGCCGCGCGCTGCGCGGAGCCGACCGGCGTCTCACCCAGACCGAGTTCCAGCGCGGCCGCCTGCTCGCCGATTTCGGGCTCGAGAGCCAGGTGCTGCCGAATCTCGTCGAGATCCCGCCGCACCGCGTGAACGCGGCGCAGGACGGCGTGGTGGTGTGGCTCGGCACGTACAAGGCCTCCAAGCGGCCCGAGTGGTTCCAGGAGCTCGCGCGCGCGATGCCGGAGCGGCGCTTCGTCATGACGGGCGTGGTGCCGCCGCCGCCGCTCACCCAGGATCAGTGGCTGGACGCGGAGCGCGCGGCGCGCGAGCTGCCGAATCTCGAGGTGCACGGCTTCCTCGAGCATCGCGCGATCACCGAGCTGTTCTCGCGCGCCGCGCTGGTCGTGCACAGTTCGCCCGCCGAGGGATTCTCGAACGTGCTGCTGGAGGCCTGGTCGTACGGCGTGCCGACCGTGTCGTCCGTGGATCCCGACGGCGTGGTGCGGCGCCATGGGCTGGGCTCGGTGGCGACGGATTTCCCGGCCCTGGTCTCCGAGGTGACGCGCTGGCTGGATGCGCCGGCCGCGCGCGGCGAGGCCGGCGCGCGCGCGCGAGCGTACGTGGTCGAGCATCACGCGCCGGATCGCGTGCTGGATCAGCTGACCACGATCCTCGATGGCCTCGTGACCGAAGTGCGGCGGAAGCGGGGGACGCGGTGAACGACCGGACGTCAGTCGGCGGAGTCCCGCCACTCGATCGCGCCGCGCCAGCCGAAGTGCGGGCGGAAGCGCAGCGAGTCGGCGGGCCGCCACTCCGCGAGCGGGCGGTTCCAGCGGGCGTCGTTGCTCACCGGCACGACGTCCGCCTCGCCGCCCTCGAACAGCGGCCAGCGATGCGGATGCAGGGCCCCGCTCAGGATCGGCAGGCGCGCGGGATCGAACCCCATGAGCCGCGCGCACGCGAGATCGACCGCGACTGGATTCGCGCCCGCGATCAGGAGCCCGGCCGGCCGCCGCTCGCCGGCCACCGGCCCGTTGCCCTCCATCGCGACGATGCCGTCCACGACCGAGAAGTAGCGCTTCGGCTTTCCGCGCTCGCGCATCGCGCCGGCGGGATCGCCGAACAGGAGGATGCGGTTCAGGTCGAGCGACATGCGCCACACCGTGTCATTCCCGTGCCAGTTGCCCGAGCGCACGACCTGCTCGGTGTCGCCGAAGAACTCGTACCCCATGCGCTTCGTGCGGCGCGCGAAATCCTTGAACGCCGGGACGCCGCGGATCAGGAGCTGCTTCGCCGGCATCACGATCGCGTTCTCGAGCCGGTGCTTGAACGTCGAAGCCTCGAACTGGTCGCCGCCGTCACCCGGAGATCCGAACACGTAATGCGGCAGCCAGTTCTTGTTCGCGTTGATGCCGACCAGCGCTTTCAGGTTGACCGTGAGCCCGCATTTCTTGTGGGTCTTGAGCTTCGGAATCGAGATGAACACGTCCGCTTCGAGCGGGGATCTCGAGATGCGGTATTCGTGCCGGCCGCGCCCGTGATGCCGGTTCGTCTCCGCCCAGTCGTAGTACGCGCCGTAGTAGCGCCGGCGCGTCCGGTCGAGCGGGGCGAACGCGCTGTCCGCTCCGAGGTCCACGGCCACGCCGCCGCGCGGATCGCCGGGCAGGCGGACGGTCTCGACGTAGATGCCGTCCTTCTCGACGTGGTGTTCGTCCCTGAGGTCGAGCAGCTCGATCTCGAGTCCCGGCCAGCGCCCGCGCAGGTTCGCGTCCAGCGCATCGAGCCCCATGCGCTCGACCAGAAGATCCCAGCGCGAATCCGACTGCGGCGCGTCCCCGATCATCAGTCGCCCGCGGCCCCGGAGCGCGAGCGCAGCGTAGTCAGCGACTGCGGCGATCACCGCGCCGTGCGTGATCACCGAGTCCCACTCGTCGCGCAGCCGGTGGCGGTGCGCGATCATGTTCGGCTTGAGGAAGACGGATTCGCCCGGTGCGATGAGCGCGCCGAGCGGGTTCCACGCCGCGGTGCCGAAGCGCCCGGCGTCGAGCCCGAGCTGCAGGAACAGCTCGCGCACCGCGGCGTGCACGCCGTTTCCGGGATCGAGGCCGCCCGCATCCGGCAGTTCCGGCCAGCGCTGCGAGGGGTGGAACGGCGGCCGGGCGGGGTAGGAGAGCCCGGGATCGTGCCAGATGGAAACCCGTGGGGAGGACATGCCGACTTGATTCTACCCCGGCGGCGCCACTTTGCGCCCGCGGCGCGCGGCCGGGCGCTGGCGCCTTGGACGCGGCGCGCTCACGCGACTAAGCTCGGCGCGGATGCGGCTCTGATCATGCGCCGCGGTCCCGGAGGAAGCGCTTGAAACAGATCCGCCAGTATCTCAAGGACGGCCGGCTCGAGGCCGGCGACGTGCCGCTGCCCGCGGTCGGGCCGGGCGACGTCCTGATCCGCTCGCACTACTCGTTCGTCAGCGTCGGCACCGAGAAGATGAAGGTCACGCAGGCGCGCATGAACCTGGCCGAGAAGGCGCGCGAGCGCCCCGACCAGGTGCGGCAGGTGATCCAGACGCTGCGCGAGCAGGGCCTCGGCGCCACGCTGCGGAAGGTGAACGAGCGGCTGCGCTCGCCGGTGACGCTCGGCTACAGCTGCGCGGGCACCGTTGCCCAAGTCGGCGCGCGCGTCGACGAGTTCCGCGCCGGGGATCGCGTCGCCGCGATCGGCGAGGGGCTTGCGACGCACGCCGAATACAACGCGGTCCCGCGCAATCTCGTGGTCGCAGTGCCGCCCGCGGTCGGCCTCGACGTCGCGAGCTCGTGCGCGATCGGCGCGATCGCGCTCCAGTCAGTGCGCCAGGCGCGGCTCGAGCTCGGCGAGACGGTCGCGGTGATCGGGCTCGGCCTGCTCGGCCAGTTCCTGGTCCAGCTCGCGCGTGCGAACGGCTGCCGCGTGATGGGCGTGGATCTCGACGCGTCGAAGTGCGAGCTCGCGCGGAAGAACGGCGCCGAGGCCGCCTGCGCGCCGGAGGGCGACGAGGCGCTCGCGCACGCGCTGCGCCTCTCCGCCGGGCTCGGCGTCGACGCAGTGCTCGTCACGACCTCGACGCACAGCAACCAGCCGATCGAGCTCGCCGCGGAGCTGGTGCGCGACCGCGGGCGCGTGGTGTGCGTGGGGAACACCGAGATCCGGCTCGACTGGCGCACCTGGTTCGGCAAGGAGATCGACTTCCTGTTCAGCCGCGCGATGGGCCCGGGCATGACGGATCCGGACTACGCGACGCGCGGGCACGACTACCCGGCGGGCTACGTGCGCTGGACCGCGAACCGCAACATGGCGGCCTTCCTCGAGCTCGTCGCGCGCGGGCAGATCGATCCGGGCGGGCTCATCACGCACCGCTTCCCGTTTGGCGAGGCGATCCCGGTGTTCGACCGGATCGCGAACGGCGACCTCGCGTCGGCGGTCGGGATCGTGTTCGAGTACCCGGAGCCGGACGGCGCCCCGCAGGCGGCCACGCCGCGGGCGCCGCGCTTCGATCGCGCGCGCGCCGCCGCGCCGGTCAAGCTCGGCATGATCGGCGCCGGCAATTACGCGAAGTCCATGATCCTGCCGCACCTCGCCGCGCTGCCGGGCGTCTCGCTCGAGGCGATCTGCACCGCGAAGGGGATGAACGCGGAGTCGCTCGCGACGCGCTGGGGGTTCCGGCGCGCCACGACCGACGCGTCCGAGTTGTTCAGAGACCCGGGCGTGAACGCGATCGCGGTCGCCACGCGCCACGATTCGCATGCGCGCTACGCGCTCGAGGCGCTGCGCGCGGACCAGCACGTGTACGTCGAGAAGCCGCTCGCGCTCAACAGCGAGGAGCTGGAGCCGGTGCTCGCCGCGCTCGCGCGGCACGCGGAGGGCGGGCCCACGCTGTGGCTCGGGCACAACCGCCGCTTCAGCGAGCTCAGTCGCCGCGCGCTCGATCACATGCGCGACGTCCCGGTGCGGCAGGTGACGTGCACGGTGCGCTCGGCGGGCGTGCCGGCCGACAGCTGGTACCAGGATCCGGCGGAGGGCGGCGGGATCCTGTTCGGCGACGTCTGCCACTTCATCGATCTCGCGATCTGGTTCCAGCAGAGCCTGCCGGTCGAGCTGCACGCGTTCGCGACGACCGACCCCGCGCATCGCGAGGAGAGCTGGGCGATCCAGATGCGCTTCGCGAACGGCGGCCTCGGCACCGTGCACTACGTGTGCGGCAGCCAGAAGGGCTGGGAGCGCGAGACGATCGACATCCTGGGCGGCGGGCGCTCCGCGCGCATTTCGGGCTTCCGGTCGCTGACGCTGAACGGCGGCGCGCGCGGCGGCCGGCGCGTGAAGCTCGAGCCCGATCTCGGCCAGAAGGCGATGCTCGAGGCGATGGCGGCCCAGTTCGCGCGCGCGCCCGGCGCAACGGATCACACCGAGAGCTTCGTGGTCGCCGCGCAGGCGCTGCTCGCCGCGCAGCGCTCGATCCGCGAGGGGCGCGTCGTCGCGCTCGAGCCGCGGTTTCCGTACCGGCCCGCCTGAGCGCGGCCCGCCCGATGCCGCCGCCCCGCCCGCGCGTGCTGATCGTCGGGCCGCTGCCCCCTCCGCTCGGCGGCGTGCAGCGCATGATCGAGATGCTCGCGGGCTCGAGCCTGTCGCGCGAATTCGAGCTGCACACCGTCGACACGTCGAAGGGCGTGCTGCGCTGGGCGGTCGAGACGCAGTCGTGGCGCACGCCGTTCTACTTCGCCCGCGATCTCGGGCGGCTCGTGCGCGCGCTCCTCTCGCTCCGCCCGCGGGTCGTGATCGTGCACGCCGCCTCGGGGTGGTCGTTCGCACGCGACTGGGCGTTCCTCGCGACCGCGCGGCTCTCCGGCGCGCGCGTGATCTGCCATTACCACGGCACGCTCCACACCCACTTCCCGTCCGTGCAGTCCGCGTCGGGACGGCGGATCGGCCGGCTCATGATGAGCGCCGCGCATCGCGTCATCGTGCTCGGCCCGACGTTCCAGCGCGAGATGGGCGCGGCGTGGAAGCGCGCGGACCTGGTGTGGTCGCCGAACCTCGTCGACATCGCGCGATTCTCCGCTCCGAAGGAGCGGCCCGCCGCGCTCGCGTCCGGCGAGCGCGCGGTGCTGTTCGTCGGGCGGCTCTCGGCGCCGAAGGGCATCACGGACCTGTTCGATTGCGTCCCAGAGGTCCTCGCCCGTCATCCCGAGGCGCGCTTCCTGCTCGCCGGCGTCGCCGAAAACGATGCGCGCGAGCCCGAGCTGCGCGCCGACGTCCTGCGCCGCGGGATCGCGGAGCGCGTGAGCTTCCTCGGGTCGCTCGAGGGGGCGGACCTCGCGCGCGCCTACACGTCGTCCGCGGTGTTCGTCTCGCCGTCCTGGACCGAGGCGTTTCCGCTCGTGATCCCGGAGGCGATGGCCGCCGGGCTTCCGCTGGTCGTGACGGCGGTCGGCGCGATCCCTGATTTCGTGAAGGACGGGGAGGACGGATTTCTGATCCCGCCGCACGATCCCGCAGCGCTCGC
>Ga0318554_10000915_pt1 | contig 11523 bp, 13 predicted proteins | sample GRESIP082b2f22_FD_203687 | JGI IMG/M metagenome (GOLD analysis project Ga0318554, IMG submission 203687) | Tropical soil microbial communities from Luquillo Experimental Forest, Puerto Rico - GRE.SIPMG.082b2f22 | ecosystem: Environmental > Terrestrial > Soil > Tropical forest > Bulk soil... | reverse complement strand
GTACCAGGGGCTGTAGTATCATGCCGTCCCCGCGGCGGGGGCGGCATGATACTACAGCCCCTGGTACCGGGTCGGATCCGGGACACCCGCGGCGCCAAAGCCCGCGCGCCGCAGGCGGCAGGCATCGCAGCGGCCGCACGCCCTGCCCTCATCGTCCGCCTGATAACAGGACACCGTCTGCCCGTAATCGACGCCGAGTCGCGCGCCTTCGAGGATGATCTCGGCCTTAGTCCAGCCGATGAGCGGTGCGTGGATGCGGCAGGGGTTGCCTTCGACGCCGGCTCTGGTCGCGAGCGCCGCCAGCCGCCCGAAGGACTCGATGAACTCCGGACGACAGTCCGGGTAGCCGCTCGAATCGATGATATTGACGCCGATGAAAACATCGCGCGCACCGAGTACCTCGACCCACGCCAGCGCGAGCGCCAGCATGATGGTGTTGCGCGCCGGAACGTACGTGAGGGGAATACCTTCGGTCGGGCTCTCGGGCACCGCGATGGCGCGATCGGTGAGCGCCGAGCCACCAATGCCGGCGAGATCGACCCGCATGATGCGATGCTCGCGGGCACTGCCGGTGCGCGCGACGCGGCGAGCCGCGTCGAGCTCCGCGGCGTGCCGCTGGCCGTAATCGACCGACAGAGCGTGGCAGGTAAAACCTCGCTCGCGCGCGATAGCCAACGCGGTGGCCGAATCGAGGCCTCCCGACAACAACACCACAGCGTGAGGTTCGGGTGTCGCCATCACTTGCCTGGCACGTTGCCCCACAGGTATTTGTGCAACTGGATCTGGAAGCGCACCGGCAGGCGATCCGCGAGGATCCAGTCAGCGAGATCGCGCGCGGCGAGCTGCTCGTGGCTCGGGGAGAAGAGCACGGTGCAGCGCTCCGGCAGCGCCAGCTCCGCGAGCTTCGCGCGGCTCCACTCGTAATCGCGACGGTCGCAGATGACGAACTTCACCAGGTCATGTGGCGAGAGGCGCGGCAGCTCCTCGTAGCGATTGCGTCGTTCCTCGCCCGAGCCCGGAGTCTTGACGTCCACGACCTTTACCACCCGCGGATCGACTTCCGCCAGCGTCATCGCGCCGCTCGTCTCGAGCGATACCCGCAGGCCCGCATCGCACAGCGCCGTGAGCAGTGCCGTGCAGCCCTTCTGGGCGAGCGGCTCGCCTCCGGTGACGCATACGTAGCGTGTGGCGTACTCGTGTACCCGCGCCACTATCGCGGGCAGCTCCCACCACTCCCCGCCGTGAAACGCATAGGCGGTGTCGCAGTACTGACAGCGCAGTGGACAGCCCGTGAGGCGCACGAACACGGTGGGGATGCCCACGGTGTCGGCCTCCCCCTGGAGCGAATGGAAGATCTCGGTGATCCTGAGGCGCGTCATGTTGCGTCACGCTCCGCGTCCGACTCACGCCGTACGCTGCGCGCGGCCGGCTATTGTGAGGGCTGCGCGGGTATGCGGCGTAGCCGCTCCGTGGCGAGCTTCGCCGAGTCGGTCCCGGGATACTTCTTAGTGACCTCATCGAGCGTCGCGCGCGCGGCGGGGTACTGCTTCTGCGCGAACTGGGTGTAGCCGAGCTTGAGCATCGCATCCGGCGCTTTGTGCGAGTCCGGCCATTTCTTCAGCACCGTGCGGAAGGCCCCCGCGGCGGAGTCGTAGTCGTGGCTCACGTAATACGCTTCCCCGAGCCAGTATTGCGCGTTGTCCGCGAGCGGGCTGTTGGGATAGGTCTTCAGGAAGTCCTTGAACCCGGTGATCGCGATCGAGTAGCTGCCCGCTTTGAGCGCATCGAACGCCTGGCCGTATACCGCCTGCTCGGTCGGTGAGGGTGCATTGCTTCCCGCCGCTCCGCCCTCCGCCCCCGCGGCGCTACCGGCAGCCGCCCCGCCTGCGGCTCCGGCGATCGCCGCGCCGACGGTGCCACCTCCAGCGGCTGACAGGCGCCGGTCGAGATCGCCGTACAGGTCGCGCTGCTGCTTTGTGAGTGTCTCGTTGTTGTGCTGCAGCTCCTCGATCTCCCCGCGCAGCTCGCGAAGGCTCCCCTGCATGTCATCGACGTTCTGCGACACCTGCGCCTCGTTCGTGACGATGCGTTCCATGCGCGCCACCCGCGCCTCGAGGTCATTGAGCCGCAGTTGCACCGGATCCTTGTCGGGGTTGGTCGCGCAACCGGCCGCGAGCATCGCCGGCAGCAGCGCCGTCAGTCTTACGTGCATGGCAATCCTTCGCTCTAGGGCTTCGGCGCCGGGGCTGCGGCCAGGTACACGATCTCGACGCGCCGGTTCTTCGCCCACGCCGCCTCATCGTGTCCGGGCACCGCCGGACGCTCCTCACCATAACTCACCGTGGAGATCTGCGCATCGCCCGCCCCCTGCAGCAGCAGCGCGCGCCGCACCGACTGCGCGCGTCGCTCGCCGAGGCCGATGTTGTATTCGCGCGAGCCACGCTCGTCCGTGTGCCCCTCGAGGCGCACCCGCGTGCCAGGGTTGGCCGCCAGGTACTTGGCATGCGCCGCCACGATGTCGGTACCCTCACCCTTGATCTCGCTGCTGTCGAAGTCGAAGTAGACGGTGCGCTTGGCGAGCAGCCCCGCCTGGGGTCCGGCGGCCTCATCATCGCTGCCGGCACCCGCGTTGGCGTTGGTGGCGCCCGCCCCCTCGGCGCCGGTGCTCGCCATGCCCTGCTCGCCGGCCGGCTTCGACGGTTTGCTGGCGCAGGCGCTCAGCGCGCAGGCACCCACGAGCAGCAGCACGACCATCACACGATGCATGGATACGTTCTCCGACATTCCGCTTCCTCCGCAACGGGCGCGCTGCACGCTACGCCACTTCAAGGGCTGAACGGCCCCCACGCCGGCTCCCGGACCTCTCCCTGGGCAGCCTTCAACCGCAGTCCTGTCAGGCCATCGGTGGCGACCATCGCCAGCGAGCCGTGACCGCCTTCGCGCTCCGAATAAATGAGTGTAGCGCCGTTCGGGGCGAAACTCGGCGATTCGTCGAGATGCCCGTGAGACAACACCCGCGCGGTGCCGCGCGCGAGATCCTGGACCGCGATGCGGTAGTTGCCGTTGTCGAGCGTCACCATCGCCAGCTGCGAGCCATCCGGTGAGACCCGCGGCCGGGCGTTGTAGCTACCGCCGAAAGTGACACGCTTGGGACGTGCGCCCGGATTCACGGCGATCTGATAGATCTGCGGGGAGCCGGCGCGGTCGGAGGTGAAGTACAACGACTTCCCATCGGGCGCCCATTCCGGCTCGGTGTCGATGGCCGGATCCTCCGTGATGCGCGTCAGGTCCTGGGTGGAAAGATCCAGGATATAGATGTCGGGGTTGCCGGCGCTGCCGCCGAGGGTCAGCGCCAGCTTGTGACCATCGGGGGACCACGCCGGCGCGCCGTTGACCCCGGCGCGGGCCGACACCTGGCGGCGCTCGCCGGTCCGTACGAGCTGCACGTACACCGCCGCGTGCTTGGTCTCGAAGGACACGTACGCGAGCCATTGCCCATCCGGTGACCACGCGGGCGACATGAGCGGGAAGCGTGACTCGAGGATCATGTGCTGGTTCGCGCCGTCGGTGTCGGCGACGATCAGCTGGTAGCGCTGTGCGGGTGCTTCGCCCTCTACCGCCACGTAAGCAATGCGGGTGGCGAACGCGCCCCGCACGCCGAGGATCTTCTGGTAGATGACATCGCTCACGCGGTGCGCCGCGTTGCGCATCGCGCCCGGAGCGCCGGTAAAGCGCTGCCCCGCCAAGCGCGCACCCGTGAGGGTGTTCACCAGCTCGAAGTCGACGGCCAGGCTGCCATTATCGAGCGCCGTCGTGCGCCCGACCACGACGTAATCGCTCCCCACCGCCTTCCAGGCCGGGCTCATCACTTCGTTGGCGCGGTTGGGTGTCGCCGGCATGCGCTCGCGCGGCAGCGCGCGGAAGCGTCCGCTGCCCTCGAGGTCGTGTTGCACGATGTCGGCGACATCGAGCTCGGTGGTGGCTGCCCCGGTGTGGCCAAAGGGCACGATTGCGATCGGTACCGGGTCCTGCACCCCGGAGGTAATCTCGATCTGCAGTTCGGCACGTGCCGCGGGCATGGCGCACATGAGGCACGCGATCACGGCCGCAGCGCACCGAAAGAGCCGTGTCCAGCGCCGGAAGTCGCGACAGTTCGATTCGCTCATGAGCATCAATCCGGCTTGAAGTCGATGCGGAGATGGCGGTCGAACAACGCCGGATCGGGCGGAGGCGGAAGCGGCGAGGCGCGATAAACGGCGGCTTCGATCGACTCGCGCACCGCCTGATCGCCGTTGCATGCACCAATGGTCACTTCGGTCACTTCTCCTCCAGGCACCTGCGTCACATTCAACATGCATTCTATGCCGGGTCGCGCCGTCGGCGGACGCAACCACGCCCGGTTGATCTTGGCAGCGATCTGTGATTGCCAACTGGCGAGTGCGGGACCCGCGCGCGCCTTCTTGGCCTCCTCCTCCGCGGCGAGGTCGCGCTGCAGATCCTCCTCGCGTTGGGCCTGCTCCTGCGCGTCCGCCTGGCGCTGCTTCTCCTCGGCGCGCTTCTGCGCCTCGGCCTCCTCGCGAGCCTTTCGCTCGGCTGTTGCGCGTGCCTCCGCGGCGGCCGTCGCGGCCGCGACCGCCTCGGCCGCGGCCTTTTCCTCGGCCGCGCGCTGCTGTTCGGCGGCCGCCGCTTGCTCCTGCTGGCGCTGCTGCTCGCGTTGTGACAGCTCCTCCGGCGTCGGCTGCGGCGGCCCGACCGACTCTGGCGGGGCCGGCGGCACCGGCTGCACCACACCGCGTACGCTGCGCGCGTCCACCACGCGCGCCTCGATCGCGAGCGTTGGTGCCGGCCGCGGCGGTTGCCGGAACAACAGCCAGCCGTACGCCAGCGCACCGAGCAGCGCCGCGTGCAGCAGCACCGACAGCGTTATTGACACCCAACGATCACTCGGCCGTTGCATGCGAGAAGGCGCATCAGCTCCCGCGCCGCTCATTCTCCGGCAGCGGCTCGGTGATGAATCCCACGGTGCGCGCCCCGGCACGCTGCAGGATCACCAGGGCCTGCACGACACGCCCGTAGGCCACCGCGCTGTCGGCCTTCACCAGCACCTGTGTCGCAGGATTTCGCTGCAGCGTGGCACTGGCGCGTGCCGCTACGGTAGCGTCATCGAGGGGCTGCTGCGGCTCGGGTCCGACATTCAGATACAGCCGCCCGGCGCGATCCACCGACAGCACCAGTGGCGGGACCCGCTGCGCCTCGAGAGCTTCAGTGGCCGCGCGCGGCAGGTCCACCTTGACCCCTTGCGTGAGCAGGGGCGCCGTGATCATGAAGATGATCAGCAGCACCAGCATGACGTCGATATATGGCACGACGTTGATCTCGCCCATCAGGCGGCGGCCGCGGGAGGTCTGTGCCATGCGTTTCAGCGCTCCGCGCCGGCCGAGCCGCCGGCACGCGCCGCGTGGCGCTGCAGAATGGTGGAGAACTCCTCGATGAAGGCATCGAAGCGCATCTCGAGGCGCGTCACCTGGTCGGCGAATCGGTTGTAGGCGACCACCGCCGGGATGGCGGCGAACAGCCCGATGGCGGTCGCCACCAGCGCTTCCGAGATTCCCGGTGCCACCATGGCGAGCGTCGCCTGCTGCACGTTACCGAGTGAGGCGAAGGCGCTCATAATGCCCCAGACGGTTCCGAACAACCCGACATAGGGGCTGGTGCTGCCGACAGTGGCGAGTGTCGCCAGGCTGTGCTCCAGGCGGTCGATCTCCTTCAGCTGCGCCACACGCATCGCGCGCCGCGAGCCCTCCAGCAGCTGCTCACTGCCGGTGGCCATCTGCCGCAGACGCGCGAACTCACGGAAGCCGAACTCGAAGATGCCCGCCATACCGGTGGCACCGCCGTGCGATTCGATCGCGCGATAGAGCGTCGCCAGGTCATCGCCCGACCAGAAGCGTCCCTCGAAGCGATCGGCTTCGCGCCGCGCACGGCCGATGATGCGACGCTTGCGAAAGATGATCGCCCAGGAGGTGAGCGATGCCAGCAGCAGGAGCGCGATCACGATCTGCACCGGTATGCTCGCCTGGACGATCAGCTTCAGGATCGAGAGCGGCTCAGTCACTGCCAGTTGCCTCCGCGGCCACGGCCTCGCGCAGGAACTGCGGCAGCCGCCGGGGGCGCAGGCTCGCGGCATCGACGCACGCGACGCGCACCTGGGCCTCTACCAGAATTTCCTCACGCTGCGACCCGCCCGCGACGGTGCGGTAGATCCGCTGCGCGAAGCGCAGCGACGCGGCCCCTTCCGCGCGCGGCTCACAGGTGATCTCCAGTTCATCATCGAGCCGTGCCGGCGCGCGGTAATCGACCTGGATACTCACCACCGTGAAGAGGATGCCCGGCTCGCGCGCAAGCTCGAGCTGCGAATGGCCCTGGGCGCGCAGCCACTCGGTGCGCGAGCGCTCGAGAAAGCGCAGGTAATTGGCGTAATAGACGATGGCGCCGCCGTCGGTGTCTTCCCAGTAAACCCGGGCCGGCCAGGAGAACACGATCACCGCTCGGCCTCGAACAGTGGCAGCGTGGCGGCACGCTCGGGCGGTTTGATGCCGAAATGCAGGTACGAGGCGCGGGTCACCATCCGGCCCCGCGCGGTGCGTATCAGGAACCCCTGCTGGATGAGGAAAGGCTCGGTCACGTCTTCCAGCGTGCCGCGCTCCTCGCCGAGCGCTGCAGCGAGGCTGTCGATCCCCACCGGGCCGCCATCGAAGCGCTCGATGATGGCCGTCAGGAGCTTCCGGTCGAGGGTGTCGAAGCCCTCGCGGTCCACCTCGAGCAGATCGAGTGCCGCATCCGCGATCGCCTCCCCGATGCGGCCATCGGCGCGCACCTGCGCGTAGTCGCGCACGCGCCGCAGCAGACGGTTGGCGATCCTCGGTGTACCGCGCGAGCGCTGTGCGATGCGCCGCGCGCCGCCTTCATCGATGCTCACCCCGAGGATCGCCGCCGAGCGCGTGACGATCCGCTCGAGGTCCTGCACGCCGTAGAACTCGAGCCGCTGCACGATGCCGAAGCGATCACGCAGTGGCGAGGTGAGGAGTCCCGCACGCGTCGTGGCGCCGACCAGCGTGAAGGGCGGCAGGCTCAGTCTGATCGAGCGTGCCGCCGGCCCCTCGCCGATCATGATGTCGAGCTGGTAGTCCTCCATCGCCGGATACAGCACCTCCTCCACTACCGGCGCGAGCCGATGAATCTCGTCGACGAACAGCACATCGCGCGGCTGCAGGTTGGTGAGGAGCGCGGCGAGATCGCCCGGGCGCTCGAGGACCGGCCCGGAGGTCTGCCGCAGGTTGACGCCGAGCTCGGCGGCCACGATGTGCGCGAGCGTCGTCTTGCCGAGCCCGGGGGGCCCGAAGATGAGCACGTGATCGAGCGCCTCACCGCGCGCGCGCGCGGCGGTGATGAAGATCTCCAGCTGCGTCTTGACAGGTGCCTGGCCGATGTATTCCTGCAGCCGGCGCGGGCGGATGGCCCGCTCGACGGCCTCCTCCTCCGCACTCGCCGTGCCGCTGATGATGCGCTCTGCTGTCACTTAGGGGCTCGACTCCCGCGCCGCGCCCTGGAGCGCGCGGCGAATGAGTTCCTCGGTGGAATGTGTACCGGGACCGACCGCTTTGAGCAAGCGCGTGGCCTCGGCCGGGCGGTAGCCGAGCGCGACCAGCGCCCCATACGCCTCGCTCTCGGCGCTCGTGCCGATGGCCACCGCCGCCGCGCCGCCTCCGGGCGGCGCGGGAGCGAGGCGGTCCCGCATCTCTACAATCAGCCGCTCGGCGGTCTTGCGGCCCACGCCTGGAATCCGTGTCAGGGCGGCGATGTCCTCGCGCTGTACGCACTCGGCGAACGCCGCGACACTGATGCCGGAGAGCAGCGCCAGGGCGATCTTCGGCCCCACCCCCGACACCTTGATGAGGCTGCGAAACAGCCGCCGCTCCTCCTCGGTGCCAAACGCATAGAGCACGTGGGCATCCTCGCGCACCACCAGGTGCGTGAGCAGCCGCACCTCCTCGCCGACCGCGGGCAGGTGAAAGAAAGTCGACATGGGGGCTTCCAGCTCATAGCCGAGTCCGCCGACATCGACGGTGAGTTGTGGAGGGGTCTTGGACGCGATCCTGCCGCGCAGCGAGCCGATCATCAGCTACGCCCGCGACCAGTGCGGCCCGCCGCCGCGATCGACGAGCACCCGCAGCCGCCGCTGGTGCGCGTGACACACGGCGACGGCGAGTGCGTCGGCGGCATCCGCAGCCGGTCGCTCGCCGAGGGACAGGAGCGTGCGGATCATCTGTGCCACCTGGAACTTCTCCGCGGCCCCGGAGCCGACCAGTGCCAGCTTTACGGCACGCGGGGCGTACTCGAACACCGGCACATCCGCGGGAATGGCGCACAGCGCCGCGCCGCGCGCCTGGCCGAGCTTCAGTGCACTATCGGCGTTGCGGCTCACGAACACGCGCTCCACGGCAACCTCCCCCGGGGCATGCTCGGCAAGCAGCGCCTTCAGCCCCTCGAAGATGAGTCGCAGCCGCGCGGCGGGTGTTGCCGACGCGACGTTGAGGCAGCCGTGGGCCACGGCCACCAGCTCGCTGCCGCGGCATTCGATCACGCCAAAACCCGTGCGCCGCGAGCCGGGGTCGAGGCCGAGGATGCGCACACGCAGCGCCGCGGCGAGCGGCGTGGCGGCGACCGGATCAAAGGCTCGCCAGGATCTCGTCCGATATCTCGACATTCGAGTACACGTCCCGGACGTCCTCCAGCCTCTCGAGCGCCTCGAGCAGCTGCACCATCGCCTGCGCGTCATCCCCCGAGAGTTCGAGCGAAGTGGCCGCGCGGCGCGTAACTTCGGCGGTGGCGGGTGCGAACCCGTGATGTGTGAGCACCGCACGCACGGTGGCGAACTCGAGCGGATCCGCCAGCACCTCGACGGAGGTATCGGCACTCGGCACGACGTCCTCCGCGCCGGCCTCGAGCGCCACCTGCATTAGGCGCTCCTCGTCGGTTCCCGGTGGATAAGTGAGCAGCCCCACCGTGTTGAAGAGGTAACTCACCGAGCCGTCGGCGCCGAGCTGGCCGCCGTGCTGCACGAAGGCGCGCCGCACTTCAGCGCCCACGCGCTTACGATCCCGGGTCACGCACTCCACCATCACCGCCGCGCCGCCGGGGCCGTAGCCCTCGTACTGCACCCTCTCGAGGCCCTCGCACGGCATATCGGCGGCGCGCCGGCAGCGCATGGCCGCGTGGGCGCCCTCGCGGCGCTTTATGTTGGCCCACTTGCTATGCCCCGCCATGACCGATGGCGCCCCCGTGCCCGCAAAAAACCGGCGGTATGATAGCGGCAAAGGCCGGCGGGCGACACGCTCACCGCACGCCACCCGCTGACTCGCAGGAAGCCGTTACCCGTGGAGACCAGCCAACTCTGTCCGCCGCGCGTCCGCGACGCCATCATCGGTGCGCGCGCGGCCTTCGAGCGCACCGCTGCACCACACCCGCAGGATCTGAGCTTCGCTACGGAGGCCGCCGAGATCATGGGCGGTCTCACCGAGAGCACCGAGCTCGCGCACGCGCTGCTCGCGCGACCGGTGCTGGCGAGCGCGCGCCTGACCTCCGAGCAAGCCGCCGGCATCGTCGGGCAAAGCGCCACCGATATCGCGGTTGCCCTGCAGCGCCTCGGCGCACTCGGCCTGCCGCGCGACTGGTCGCCGGCTCAGGGCCTGGACACGCGCCAAACCGAAACGCTGCGCAAGATGCTGCTCGCGGTGGTGAGCGACCCCCGCCTGGTCCTGGCACGGCTCGCCGAGGAGCTGGTCGCCCTGCGTCACGCCCGTACCCTCGCGGAGCCCGAGCGCATGCGACGCGCCCTCGAGGCCCGCGCCATCTACGCGCCGCTCGCCAATCGACTCGGCGTCTGGCAGCTGAAGTGGGAGCTCGAGGACCTCGCCTTCCGCTACCTCGAGCCCGAGGAGTACCGGCGCGTCGCCAGCGCGCTGAACGAGCGCCGCGCCGACCGTGAGCGCTACATCGAGGCGCTGTGCGGGGAGCTGCAGGGCCAGTTGCGGGCGGCGGGCATCGCGGCCGAGGTCTACGGCCGCCCGAAACATATCTACAGCATCTACCGCAAGATGCAGCGCAAGCAGCTCGCGTTCGAGCAGCTCTTCGACGTCCGTGCCGTACGGGTGGTGGTGGCCTCGATCCCGGAGTGCTATGCGGCGCTCGGTGTGGTGCACGGGTGCTGGCCCTACATCCCGGGCGAGTTTGACGACTACATCGCGACCCCGAAGGGCAACGGCTACCGCTCGATCCACACCGCGGTGATCGGACCTCTGGCAAAGAGCCTCGAGGTGCAGATCCGCACCCCTGAGATGCACGAGCATGCCGAGCTCGGGGTCGCGGCGCACTGGACCTACAAGGAGGGCCGCCCGCGCGATGCCGACTACCAGCGCAAGATCGAATGGGTGCGCCGGCTCCTCGAGCCGCAGGAGGGTGCCGCGGCGGGTGCCGAGGCGGACCGCGATCTGATCGAAGGCATGCGTGCCGAGCTCTTCGAGGACCGGGTCTATGTGCTTACACCCAAGGGCGAGGTGATCGATCTGCCGCGCGGCGCAACGCCGCTGGACTTCGCCTACCAGGTGCACACTTCGCTCGGACACCGCTGCCGCGGCGCCAAGGCGAACGGGCGCATCGTCCCTCTCAGCCACGTACTCGCCAACGGCGAGATCGTGGAAATCATCACCGGCAAGCACGAGGCGCCGAGCCGCGACTGGCTCGCGCCCGAGCAGGGTTATCTCGGCTCGCCTCGCAGCCGCGCCAAGGTGCGCGCCTGGTTTCGCAAACAGGATGTCGGCACGAATCGCAGCGCCGGTGCGCTCCTGGCCGAGCGCGAGCTCTCGCGCATCGGCGCGCGGCCCGAACAGCTCATGGCGCTGGCACGCGAGCTGCGGGCCCGCGACGTGGATCACCTGCACCAGCTGCTCGGTGAGGGGGAGATCACGGTGACGCAGCTACTGCAGGCGGCGACCCGGCTGTTCGAGCCACCGCCGCCACCGCGCGTTGCCCGCCTGCCGCGCGCCGCCAAGACGCGGCGTCGCGCATCGCCCGTGGAAATCGAGGGGGTCGGCGATCTGCCGACGACGCTCGCGCGCTGCTGTGCGCCACTACGGCCGCAGCCCATCGCCGGCTACGTGGCGCTCGGCCGTGGCGTCACCGTGCATCGCGGCGACTGCCCGAGCTTCGTGCGTATGGCGGCGCTGAAACCCGAGCGGGTCCTGAAGGTCGACTGGTCGGGCGCCGATGACGGGGCGCTCGCCGTGCAGCTTGCGGTAAGCGCCTACGATCGTCGCGGCCTGTTGCGTGACCTGACGGATGTGCTCGCCGTCGAGCGCCTCAGCATCGATGCCGTCACCTCGCGGACCGATCACGAGACCGGCATCGCGTACTTCGCGCTCACGGTGGCCGTCAACGACCTCGAGCAGCTGGCCCGGGTGCTGC